>ERZ795059.2845-NODE-2845-length-17440-cov-43.393443_pt1 | contig 17440 bp, 18 predicted proteins | sample MGYA00375143_ERZ795059 | MGnify/ENA primary metagenome ERZ795059 (study PRJEB30188, sample SAMN05720168) | activated sludge metagenome | isolation source: Anaerobic digester | place: USA | collected 2015-01-07 ... | reverse complement strand
AATATCAAAAGTGCGTTGAGATTCAGCTAACTTTTTATTTATTTCTTCTACTGAAGCTCCTGTACTCTTCATAGTTTCAACCATTTCCATTTGTGAAGCATAAAATTTAGCCGTTCTTGTATCTTGTGCATTTATTATTTTTAATGTTAAATCATCTTCTATCTTTTTAACAGATTCAGCATAATCTTTATTTATATCTTCAATCAGTTTTTTATAAGCATCAGCTATAGCTTGATAAGAATTAGCTAATTCTGTATTACTCTGTTTCATAGCTTCAGAAGCTAAATTCTGAAATCTTTCATATTCAGTAGTATAAGTTTTAAGTTCATTATCATTAGCTTTAGTATTTTTAATCTGATCAGCAGTAAGATTATTTATCTCTATATTCAATTTCTCAACTTGATCTGAAGCTTCTTGGGATACACCAACATATTTTAATAGAGAATCTCTTAATTGTATATTAGCATTAAGTTTTTTCTTATCTTTTTCTATAGCAGTATCATTGGATGCATTTATTTTTTCTATTGTTTCATTATATTTAGTATTAGCGTCTTTAATTTCAGTTTTTATTTCAAGATCAGATTTTTGAGCATTCAATTCCTTTGATTTTGCTATAATAAGATCATTAATAGAGCCATTAATATCTCCATAAGAATCTTTTACTTTTCCTAAATCTGATATATATGTTTCTAATGCTTTTTGATTTGCTTTAGTTAGTTCAGTATTATCACTGATTCTTTCACTATTCTCTTTCAAAGTTTCAGTATATGTTCTAGAAACTTCATTAAGACTTTCTTGTTTTAATGTTTCATTGAGTTCTTTACCTTTAGCTACTAATTTATTTCTATTTTCAATGAGAATATCATTAACTTCAGTATCTGTTCCTTTCAACTTTGATAAAGCATTTGCATAATCTAAAGTAGCATTTTTTATAGCAGTATCTCTTTTTATTTGTGCAGCCGTATATGAAGCAGATGTTTCTTCCATACCTTTTGTAGTATTTTCAAAATCAGTATTAGCACTTGTTACTGCATTTTTATAATTATCACTAGCTCTTTTCATTGCATCAGCAGTATTCTTAAATTCTGCTATTTTAGCTTTCTCAACGCCTGTTATTACTTCAGCATTATCAAGATATTTTTGAGCTATATCACCCAATCCAGTATCTATAGTCTTAATTTGTTCAACTATATCTTGTTGAGTAGCTCTATCAAGTTCTGCATATGTATCTTTTACTATATCTACTACAGATTTTCCTGCCTCACTCCATTCATTTACAAGTTCAATAATTCCACCTATTGCATCTTGTAAAAATTTACTTTTTGCATCTTTTCTTTTATCTTCCAAATCCTCAAGTAAGTCAGATAAATCAGTATTTACAGTTTTATATACTGTTTCTACATATCTCACTAATTCATTACCATACTTACCACCAGTATTTAAGAAGTCATCAATATATTTTACAGTAGAATCATATGCTTCTTTACTTACTCCCTTTATTTTTTCAAGTATTATATCTATATTAAATTTAGCTACCTGTTCATTTACCATAATTTGAACTTTATCAGCATCTTCGTCAAGCATATTCAATATATCACTAGCTAAATTCAGCATCTTATGACGTACAGTATCATCTAAAGTATTAACAGCTTCATTAGTAAGTTTTTCAGATATAGCCAAAATTGCTTTTGTATTATCAGAAGCAGCTTTATTTATATCATTAAATCTTGATTGTATTTCTTTCTGTAACACTGCTCCATATTTACCACCAGTGTTTATAAAATTATTGATATACTCATTTGCCGAATTAAAAGCAGATTCATCTATTTTTTTCATCTTTTCAAGTATTGATTCTATATTGAATTTTGCTACTTGCTCATCTACTATAGTCTGAACTTCTTTGGCATCTACATGAAGTTTACTCATTAAACTATCAGACAACTCTAACATTTTACGACGTACAGTATCATCTAAAGTGTTAGCAGCTTCCTCAGCAAGTTTTATAGATATGGCTATAACAGCATCAGCATTTTTAGAAGCAGTTTTTGAGGAATCTTCTGAAAACTTTTTCATACTAGCGTAAGCATCCGTCATGGAATTTAATAATACTCTAGTATACCCTCCATGTTCCTTCACTGAAATGTCAACAAACTGTTTCAGAATATCCCCTGTCTCTTTATCTAATTTATTAACAGCAGCAAGGGTATTATTAACCATTTTCTCTAATAATTCTTGTTCTTCTTTAGCCATTCTTATATCTGCATCTCTAGCTTCACTAGAAACATCTTTATATTTAATTAGTTCTTCCCTAGCTTTTCTCATTGCCTTCAATCTATTTTTATTTGCATCTTCTTCAATAATATTGCCTTTATTATAATCCTCATTTAATTTCCTAATAGATTCATCATAATTATCAGTAACTTTTTTAACATCTTCATCAATTTTTACCAAATCACTTCTACTTGTTATTACTCTATTAGTAGTTATTATTAAATCACTTAGTCTATGGTCTTGGTCTCCATATTTATCTATAATATTTTGCAGTGCTTTTACATAATCTTTTGCAGCATCTATTCTTAATTCATATGCTTCAGATTCATCGATTGTATTTTTCTTAACTTGGTCATTTATATTAGCTAATTGTTTTTGATATTCAGTATAGGCAGCAGATTCACCTTGTTCTTGTAGTAATAAACCATATTCTTTCTGTTTTACAATTAAATCATCAATAGTTTTCTGTATACTACCATTTGCATCACCATATGTTGCTTTATAACTTTTAATTTTATTTATCGTATCACCAATAGATTTATATATAGCAGTATTTCCTTCATATAAATCTTCCATACTTTTATTTGTGTCTTCATTAAATAAATTGATTTGGTTTTCAAGATTCTTAAGTAATGAATCTATATTAACATATCTATTTATTATATCACCTAAAGCATTAGATTGCTTTTTATACGAATTTATCCAATTTTCTATGGATTCTCTTTGTGTTTTATCTAGTTTATCATTAGTAACCAATAATGTTATTAAAGAATCTATAGCAGAATCATATGCTTTTTTTCTAGCTATGTTTGCTTCATTTTCAGCATCAGCAGATTTATTACTAATTTCAAAATTTTTTTGAGCTGCTTCCAAATTATTATTAAGTGCTGTTGTGATTTCATCTATACTGGTTTTTATATCAGCTTTATCAATATTGGCTACAGTTTTCGATATTTCTTGTCTTATCGTTGTACCAAAAACAGCTAAAGTAGTATCTAAATCTTCACCAATAGTAGCCCAAGTAAATTTATTTGCCTTCACATCTTCATCAAGAAAACTATACAATAAATTTAATCGTTTATTATAATATTCCTTCTCTACAGCAGAAATATCTTGCCCAGTACTTTTTGCTAATTCAATCATAGCATCTCTTTCAGTATCAAGGTCTTTCAATCTTTGTCCTTGAGTCTTCGGTGGAAGTTCTTTAGAAGGTGGTAGTGTGATTGGTGGCTTCTTTTCCCCCAAAACTATACTATTATATTGTGCTATTACTTCTGCTAGGTCTTTTTTTAATTTCTCAAGTGAATTCCTCCAACCTTCTATATATGGATTTTGTTTTATTTCTTTTTCTGTCCTTCCTTTTGTAGCTCTATCTATTTCATTCTCCAAAGCAACAATACTTTCTGCATAATAATTTATTTTCTTAGAAAGAGATGCTAATGTATTAGCTTTTGCCTGTTTATCCGTAGCTTCAGCAACACCATTTATACTATCCTTTAGAGTATTATTGGCATCCGATAAATCTTTAGTGCTTTTAGTAAAGTCTGGATACAATTTATTTAATGCATCAGTAACTTTTGATAATCTATCCTGTTCATTCGCTGTTAAATTTGTTTTATCCTTCAAAGTATTGTATTCATCAATTAAAGCTTGATTAGCTGCTCCTGATTCTATCATTTCTTCCGTAAGGTCTGGATAAAGTCTCTGTAGTTCATCCACAATTTCGCTCATTCGCTTTGTTTCAGCAGCAGTTCTATTAGTCTTCTCATACAATTTTTGATATTCTTCTGCCAAACTATCAGCTTTATTCCTATTTTCTTCAAGTTTAACAGATAAATTTTCCCATTGTGCTTCTTGTTCTCTTACATCAGCAGATTTCTTAAAAGCTACTATAGCACCTGTTAATCCCACAACAGCAGCAGTTACAAGAGGTATTAAAGTAGTCCATGAAGCAAGTTTTCCTGCTGCCATCGCTGCTTGTAATGCCACAATACCTTTTGTTAGAGCAGCTATACCCAATTCAATAGGCCCCAACAGTGCTAAAAATGCACCAAATACAACAACCCCTGTTTTAGTTGAATCACTTATATCATCAAGACTTTTTACAAATTTAGTCAAATCCCCAATTATTGTTTTTATTGTAGGCATCATTGCAGTGCCGAGACTTGAAGCAAGTTGGTCTATATTTGCTTTAAGTTGTTGACTCTGAAATGCAGCAGAAGTGCTATTTTCAGCAAAAGTCTTTAACGGAACTTGTGCAGCTTCAAGTATTAGTTTTAATGCAACTTCAGAAGTAGCTAATTGTAAAGCTGAACCAGTAAGTTTATCTTTACCTTGTGCTGCTAATTCATCATTTACTGCACTCTGTCGTATTGCTAATCCATAATTTCTTAAGTTTCTTGTGTTGCCCAATAGTGCCAAATCCAATGCTTTACTTACATCAACCATTGGCTTACCAGAATATGCAGAAATAGCAGCAGTTAACTGCACTACTGATTGTGCCATTTCCAATGCTCTTTCTCTTGTTGCCCCCATTGCAACAAAAGCGTTAGAAGCATCAGCTAAAAATGTTGTAGCTTGTTTACTTGTCAATCCATAAGCAGCTTGCATATCATACAATGCTTTTGTAGCTGCTGGCATCATTTCACTAAACAAATCTTCATATTTTCTACTTGATACTTCCAATTTTTCTGCACTCTCAACAGCAGCTTTTCCAGCAGCCACTAATGGAGCAGTAACAGAAGCAGATAAAACAGCACCAAATTTTGCAGAGGTTTTAGCTAATTCATTCAGCATCTCATTGAGACTTTTGCTATTTTCTTTTAAGTAAGCAACCTTACCAGCAAGTTTATCATTCTGAACTTTTAGTTTCATTATTTCTTCATTATAAGGACTTACTCCGCTACTAAGCAATTCTAGTATTCTATCTTTATTATCTTTTATATGATTATTTAATCCTTGTAGAGTATTATCATAATCCTTACTTAAACTTTCAAGACGTTTTATATCTTCTGATGATTCTTTATATTTAGTTTTTAGTTCATCTATAGTAGGAATCATTGCATCATATTTTTCTTTAGTTGCTGCTATATTCTCCTTTGCAGCTTCTTGTGCATTAGTTAAATCATAAAGTGCTTTTTCATATCCATTAACTTGTTTTGAAGTAGTTGCAATAGCATTTCTTAATTCTATTGATTGTCTCTGTAAATCCCGTGCTAATAATTCACCTTTTCCAAATGATTCACCTAAATCATCCCATGTTTTTCTATATGAAGCTATCTCAGATTTTGAACCAGCAATTTTATCCTTCATATCATTTACTGATTTAGTTGCTTCATTATAAATATTTATTACTTCATTTATTACTTTATCAGAATTTGCATATTCTATAATCAAATCTTGTATCTGTTTTTTTAATTCACTGTGTTGACTTCTTAATTGGGTTATTGCATGAACCTGCTTTTCAGTCTCTCCAATAAATTCATTCATTGGATTACTTGTATCTCTGTATGACTTTCCAATCTCGTCTATCTGTCTTTTTGCTAATTCTACTTGTCTAGTGTATAAATCTAAATTATGTTTAGCACCTACATATGCAGCAGACATTGGAGAAACACCATTATTGATGAGTTCCTGCATTCTTTTTTGGGCTTCTGATAAACGACTTTGTGCGTCTTCAAGTGATTTAGATAAAACTGCCGCTTGTTCATTAAGTCCTTTTGTTGAATTAGCTATTGAACCAATGTCTTTTATAATAGAATCATGAAAACCAGAAAATACTTTTTCACTTTTATTTATAGATTCATCAAATTGAGAAGTCTGACCAAGTATCTGAACAATCATTTGACCTAAATAAGCACCACTCATTCTATATCTCCATACTTCTCAATCAATTTCTGTTTTAGTTCTGCTGCTTCTTGTTCTCTCTTCTCTTCAACTTCTTTTACAGTAGACAACCCTTGTTCCCTCATTTCATCACGTAAAGCTTTTAACTGTTCATATGACATATTACTTAATTTGCTTTCTGTAGAATCTGGAGTAGGATATTTTGTTTCCATACCCAAATTGTAGTACATAATAATCTGTCCTATGGACATTTCATTCAATAGATATTCCTTTGTTGCCCATGGATATAAAAGAGCCATTCCTATGAAAAGTGGGCCAAGATGGACTTTTCCGTCTCCCCCTTGGCCCCCTTTCAGTTTTTTCCATATTGCTCCACACCTGCATAAGACCTAATGAGTGCTTCTTTAATCAAACTTACAAAGGCGTTTATTTGAGGCATTTCAACATTTTCCCTGAACCACTTCTCACTGAGTTCTGGATTCTTGAAAGAAGCAAAGGTACTGCACAATTTTATGATAATATCCAATGCTTCTTTAGATGATTTCTCATCCTTCAATTTGTTTTCATCATATTCAGATAGTTTCCTTACTAATGAGTCTATTTCCCATGTTATTCCACAAGGAACGAAAGAAACATCTATCTGAACACCACCCAACTTTATTATCTTTTTAGGTGGTTTCAAAATATCCAAATCAACAATGCCTTCAGTTTCCTTATCCATTTACAAAGCACTCCTTTATTACAAGTCTCTTGTTATAGTATACAACTGAGTACCAGCAGAAAGTGAAGTATCCAATTTTGCAGTAATAGCAAATGGCATAACAGCAATCGGGTCTGTATCATTGTCAGATTTGAAAGTAATTTCAGGCCCACCATCCAAAGTAGCTTTGAATACTGTAAGAGTTGTATACTTTGTAGTTCCACTTACAATTCTCTTGTTGGTTATTCTGAATGCCATTGGGGTAATAACATTGTTACCACCAGCAACAACAGTGCTTACAGAAGAAGTAGCAGTTGCAGAAATAAGACCACCATTAATAGTAGACAGAACCGTAGCATTATACTCAATAAGTTCACCAGTAATTTGTGCAACTTCGGTAGCAACACCTTCAATAGGGTCAGGTGCATTACCAGCCTGTACACTATATTTTGTAGGAACATGCTTAAAGCTATTCACAATACCAGCACCAAGGTTAGTCCATGCTGAAGATGCAGCAGAAGTACCATAAGGTGCCGTCTCAATTTTGCAGTTACCTATAATTAGGTTTGCAACACTCACACTAGAATTTTGATAAATAGGCATATATATCTCCTTATAAAATAATTAACTAACAGTATCTACTGAATAAACCAGTAGAACATCAACTGGAGCATTGAAACAATCAGTTTCAGGAATAATACCAGTATCTCGTACTACAGACATTCGCTCTGCAACAAAAGTTGACGCTATTCCTATACATCCTGTTCCACATGTTCCACCAAACAATTTTGATACTTCATCCGCTAAATCCCTTGCTGTTGCAGCATTAGCTGCCCTACAGTTTACAGAATAAATTGGATGACACAATCCATTACTTCTAGCTCCTCCAGGGAGCTGATAATACGTAATAAAAGGTAATAATGAAGATAAAGAACTAGTTTGTGGAGCTACTCCATGATATATCCTTGTGCTGCAAATAGTTGTTATTGCAGTACACTGATTCATGAGATAACCTATAAACTGATAATCCTTCATTTTCATTTCCTCATATAATCAGCAAAAACATTTTTTCCATTAACTTCTACAATCTCACTGAACTTACCAAAAGTTTCATCAAAAGCTGGTCGTAAGAATGGCTGTGCAGCATCTTTGTAAGTTCCATATTCCATGTAAAAATTATACCGTACAGCAGTTCCTATATCAGCTTCAATATCATTTTCTGGTGGTGTTATTGGTTCAAAATGCTCAACATTGTATCCCCGTGGAGGATTCATTCTTCTATACTTTTCAGGTGATTCAAGTTCAGTTCCTTTATTCTTCATCTGTACATTGATTGAAGCTGCAAGATATCCATATCGTTTCGGGCAATATTCTTTTGCTCTGGAATTTACTTCCATAGCTAAATCCCACACACTGCCTTCAACAACCTTTCTGGCTAAAGATTTAATCTCATCACCATTCCAGTTTGTACGAATACTTGCAAAATTAAATTCTTTGTTATCCATCATATAGCTTGCCTCAATCCCACCACGGTAATTTCTCCATACCCCATAACATCATCAGGAATACCTATAATCGTATATGTTTTCCCTCCATGAGTTACTTGCACATCATTAGAAGTAAAAGTATAACTCGAAGGTTTCATTACTAAAACATGAGTGGTTTCCTGCACCATTTTATCAGAAAGATATTTTCTACCACCTGTTCCAGATTGATAAATAACACCTACTACTGTCGTTGCGGTTGTAGTTTCTGTAAACCCGCCCATTCCATCGTATGTTTGTGATTTTCTTATTATCTGTATATCTTTCATTGTTAGTAAATCATCAATCATGCTAATAGAACCTCGCTATAGTATATTTCTCTAAAGCACCAGTTATTTCTATAGGATATCCATAATCATCTAACCCAGTTTCTGTATATGTTTCACTAAAAGGCCCCAAAGAATGAGAACGAATCCCTACTCTTTTAGGTCTTATGTCATAATCGTATGCTATCATCTTGCAAGCTATTTTGCTTAATTCTTGAGGCCATTTTACTAAAGATATAAGTATTGGTCTATCTGATGGTTCATTATATAATGTACAGTCTTCAAGCTCCAATACATTCTTAGTAACATTTTTTAATGTATAATATCCATCATTCAGATAACTTCCATAGACATAAATATCAAATCCTTTAATAAAACCCTCTATTATGAAATCGACATCATTGCAAGTAATAGTTTTCAATGCTGGGTCAAAAGTTACATAATCCTGTAAATCAATATCAGTTGTAAAATAATTGTTAGTTCTCATTACTATAGCCATTTGTACATCTTCTATAAGATGATTATTTATTATTGTTTGAGCAGAACAGCTTATAGAAGTGTACAAAGTTACCGCAGTAGCAGTAGTTATTGGCATTACTTTAACTCCATATCATTTCGGATTAAGGGCAGTAAACGGATTCATTACTGCATATACATAGCATGTAGCAGCAGTAGTAATATCCAAATTCAAATAACCATCTTTATTCTTAAACCTAGCAGACTCAAGTTTTTTACCACCAATTACTTTTGTAGAAGATGTAGCAACAGTTATAGTGGCTGTATCACCAATACCTACTTCTGAATAATCATCACCAGCTTTCACTGTTACTGTACAAGAAGCAGAAGTAGCATAATTCTCAATAACCACAAACAAATTTTCAAAATTTAATGAACTCTGCGCTGTAGTAGGAGCAACTATAATAGAAGTCGTGCTTCCACCAGTATCAGTTTTAGTAATTTCAACTCCAGCTAGAGCTACACTTACTGGCTTTATTGTTTTCGTTCCCATAATTTACCTCCGATTATTCAGAATCTTCTTTAAGATACAGTGTGCAAAGTGCTTCAGGTCTTACAACTTTAGCACCATACAGATACAGTCCCTTAACACCCTGATCAAAATAACTCTCACGTTTTACTGCTTCAATCTTACTAATCTGTCCAGCATAAGCAATAGCAGTATTATTGAAAGCCATAATAGCAGAAACACCAGTTGCAGCTTCAGCAACATTGTTAGATACAATGACTCTGAATCCAAGAGCATCACCAATATAACCACTAGTCATTGCACCATCATCAAATACTTTAGGTACAGCAGTAGCAGAAATACCACCAATTTCAGCGAGAAGTAGTTTCTGATGGAACCAAGGCGGAACAACAATAAATCTATTAGCTTGTGGTACATTATTTTCTGACATATATCTTGATGCAAAAGAAAGTACTTTAATAACACTTCCAGAAGTTACAGTAACAGCAGTAGCTACAGAACCCATATTTGCAGTATTGGTTATTCCAGCATCCTTATAGAATGAAGCAATATACTGATCAACTACATCTGCAATTTCATAAGCAGCTTCAGTCATTGCAGCATTCATAATCTTTGGATTCATCTGTGCAGTATCAATATCATCAATTGTAAAAGAGAAACTCTTTGCTTGGTCAATAGTTAGAATCTTCTGTGCACTATCTAGTTTCTGCCAAGTAATGGCTTCATATTTTGTATAATCATTTACTGAAATTTTACCAATCTCATTGATTTTTACAGAATCACCTACATTTCTAATTTCACCCTCATATTGCCTATCAACTAATGAAGCAAACACAAGAGCTTTCTGAAGTCTAACAAAAAGTTTAGAACTCCATATTGTCGGTATAAAATTTTCTAGACCCATATTTATCTCCTTAAATTTTTAATTATACTTTACCAAGAGCTTTATCAAGCTCACCAGCCATTTCCATCTCAATCATTTCTTTCTCCGAAAGTTTAGATAAATCAACTTTATTAGTAGATTTTATCTCATTTCCTGCTCCAGGCTTATAACCACTTGCAAGAAGTTCATTTACTTTCGCAGTTTTTGCATTTTCTATTTCAGTTTTGAAATTGCGAATATATAAATTCGCTTGTTCTACACTTGTAAATGGAATATTATCAATAAAATCTAAACTGACTCCCTCCTTAAATGCCAAATCTTTAATCTGACTTTTAAGTCTCTCCATCTCTTGTTCTTCTTTCATTCTCCTCATATTCTCTTCAAGCTCACGAACACGCTTTTGCTCAGGTGTCTCTTCTGGATTACGTTTCAATAATTCAGCAGCAACTCTTGCGTTGACTTCATTATCAAATGTTTTCCGTTTGTATGTATCCAATGCTTCAGTAACACGTTTGTCCATCATCGGCTGAATTAACGCTTTACCATCTGGTGTATCAAGATAAGCCTTAACCTTATCAGGAGTTATTGGTTCTTCTGGAACTAATCCCTTCAAATAAGTTTTAATAGTCTCATCATCACTGTTTGCTTCCAAAAAAGCTTTTACCTGTTCAAATGTAATAGTCTCATCATTCATATTATTTCTCCTTGTATCCTTCACAAAAATCCTGTAGTATTTTTAATCCTACTCAGATTTCGGAAGTCTTTTTTTCATTGGTCTTCCTCTAGATTTTCTTGTTTTTGAAGTATTTGATTCATTCTGTATAACAACTGGTACAGTAACCAAATCCTTATTTGTATTCTCAACAACAGAATCCTTTTCGCTAGGAACACTATGCAATGCTGCAAGTCTTCTTCGTCTAGCTTCAAGTTTTCTTTGTCTTGCTTTGTTCAATTAAAACCTCCTTTGCCTTTATACGAAAAAAGGCAGAAGACGCTATTCAACATCTCCCGCCTCTGGTTTTTCCAGCCAGCTTTATATCATTAACCATATATAGCACACATTTTATATTTTGTCAAGTACCTCCTATTGTATAGTTTTACTAAAATGTTCCGTGTCCACCGACTCCTTTCTTACATCAACTATAGTTCCATCACGAACAACAAATTTAATGGACACCTCTCCAAACTCCTTTTTCTGCAATTCAGTAGCAATCCAATTAAGATAACAAGAAAGTGAACTTCCTGTAGCAGTTTTATTATTCATTTGCCCGCCTTTTTCTTTCTTTTTTTTGCAGCCTGTGCCAATTTAGTCATTTTCTTGACACCATACTTCTTAATACCAACACTTGCTGCAACTGCTGCTGGATTTTCATATCCAGCTTCTCTAGCTTTCTTTTCAATAGCAGCAAATCGTTTGCCACTACCCAATTTAGGTTTTCTAGCCATTTTACGACCTCCTTCTATTTCTTTTTAGAAGTCTTTTTAGAAGATTTCTTTTTTGAACCTTTACAAGCCATCCTAACACCTCCGTTATTTTAGTCTTTTAGCTTCACTCAGAGCTATTGCTATTGCCTGTTTCCTACTTTTAACTTTCTTCCCTGAACTGGATTTTAATGTACCAGTCTTATACTCGTGCATTACCTTTTCGACTTTGTTGGATTTACGTTTTTTGCTTGCAGCCATTATTCACCTCCCTTGTGATATTTGTTATACGCCGCGCGAAGTATCCGGTATCGCCGGATAGTTGGCAGCCATTATTCACCTCCCTTGTGATATTTGTTATACCATTCCTGATAGGTCATATAAGGAATTATTCCCTGTTCTCTTGTTCTTCTGTATTTAGGTTCGTGCCCTTCTACAAAGAAGTTTTCAAGACACCTACAGTTACATCGCTGCTCTGGACTTAATCCTTCCCAGTGTGGATATGGAGCAGTTTCACCATTCGGTAATGTATAAAGTCCAGTTTCCATATCCTTTTTCTTTCCATCCATAGCTGCATGGTCTGGTCTTGTTCTTAAATCCAAAACAGCATCCCATACCATATATCCTTTAACACCATTATCTAATGCCTGATAGTATGTATAATCTGAACCAGCAGTAAGTGCATTCATCCCTTCTGTTCTTACTATTTTTAATGCTCTACTATTTGAAATATCAATAGCTTTTGATAAATCTCTGCTCATAGCTTCAAAAGTTTTACCTTGAGCCAATCCATTCATCAATGCTTCTCTTATTTTCCTTCTAGATACTATTGTATATTCTTTTAATGATTCTGCATAAAATTTATTATTTATTTCTTCAATGGAAAATAATTTTGCTATTTGAGCAGCAGAAGGAATAAGTAAACCTAAATGTATACCAGTAGTCATATCTAAAGCCCACTCATTATAAAAAAATGACTGTTTATACAATTCTGGCAATGCTGTTTTTATTGCATACAAGCCTCTTTTTATAGCAGGTTCCAAGATGTCCAATAATTGTTCCTCTATTGCAGCATATCTATTATATTTTGCTAAATCAGAAGTAGTTAGTATACCATCGATAGCATATTTATCATAAATTATTTTCATTTCACCTTGTATATTCATCAAAGCATCATAATATGCTGCTTGTATTCTATCCTCATACTTTTTCAATAAGGATAGAAATGCTGGAACTATTGTTTCTTTTCTAAAAACCTGAAAATCTGGCATATTAGAATCTCATCCAAGGTTTCACATACCATGTACTCTTATTCAATGATTCTTTTAGTTTTTCAGCTTCTTTAACCAAATTTCTCCGCATCAATTCATTGTAAAGTACATCAGCTACCTTTACATTATAGCTATATGGAATATCACTGTAAGTTTTAGCCAATTCCAAAAGCACTTCATTACTCGCAAAATGGAAAGAAGTATCGGCTGTATCAGCTTCCCTTTCTAAATCAATTTTATATTTAGTAAGAAATTCTTCATACTTCTTTATTTTGTCTTCTTCACTTTCTACTTCAGAATATGAAGGCATCACATCTACAATAGTTTCATCCGAAACAACTTCCTGTTTTACAGGTTCAACTTCCTGCTTTATTTCATCCAAAACAGGTTCAACTTCCTGCTTTATTTCATCCAAAACAGGTTCTTCTACTTTCTTTGCCATAGCTCTACTCCTTTATTCTCCAATTTGTTCACCTTTATCATTAAAAGCTTTTCCTATGGGTTTACCTTGCTCATCAAAACTTGACTTTGCACCAGTCATATCATATAATGTTCCTATAGGATTACCTTTAGAATCCTTCTTTGTCTGCTCTACACTAGGCATCATATTCTCTCTATCCTGTTCCTGCCTTCTTAGTTCCTCTTCTGTATTGGGTACAATGTCATCAGGCATAAAATCAGTAACAAGATAAGAACTGAATCCTGCTGCCTTCAATGCCTGTGCAGTCTGTGCAAATTCCAGTACATTCAATGGTGTGTTCCGTTTATGAGTTATAACAATATCTTCGGACTGACAATATGGTCTACCTAATACTTTATAGACATTGAATATCAGATTCATTCTTTCATACAATCCAGTATCAAAATCAGCCTCAGCCGAAGAAACAAGATTCTCAAAATCAAACAATAATCTTTGAATAGCTATACCAGAAGCACCACTAAACTTTTCTACTGCAAAATCTGGAACATGAGACTGTATATGAATCTGATTTTTTACTAAATCTGTCATAAACTGAATAAATCCATAGGGAATATCTTTTGTTAAAAACTTTATATCTGCATCTTTATCCAAATGTTCCATTATTCTATATCTTTTCAAATTCTGTAGTGCCGCTGATATAGCATTAGGTTCCTTTTTCTTCATTGGGTCTGTTATACCAAACCGTTTCATAATAAGATATGCGTTTGCAAATCTGTCAAATTCATTCATTGAATCAGAAATAAGCATATCATAACAATCTATCAGTCCAATGACAGGTTTAATAAGTCCCATCCTTTCATCACCGAGGTAATATGCTGCAACAGGAATATCATTGAAAAAGTTAGGTTGGTCTGGAGCATCTTTTACTAGATTCCAGTCATTACTACCAATAAAAGATTGATTTGAAGTATCATTTTTCAACCTTTTATAAATTTCAATGTGGTCTTTATAATACACTTCTACTTTATAAGCTCCATTATTTACTGGATAAAACCGTATTGCTATTTTCTTTTTCGGTTCAGAACTATAGTCATACAGAAGTATCATTTCACGTGGGTCAACAGTAAAGAATTTTACTTCTGCCTTTACTGGCAATTTATTATCCATAGTAAATTCACCATCTATATACAATAATTCATAAGAAACTCCAAAAATACCAGTATTTCTTCCAGCTCTGCTTGTTTTTATATGCTCATTATTTATATTATAATTATTCATTAAATTTGCATAAGCTGGATAATGTGATTCAATATCAGGATTATTTATAGCTTCCATTGAGTTTTTTGGCCCCGTTGGGGAACCATCTACCAATTCAGTGGGTTTATAAGTAATGTATTTTGGCCTATAAGCATATCCAGAAAAAGTATTCACTATTTTTCTACCATACGGTACAGGAATTGCTGCATTCGGTGTATTTGCATCAGTATAGTTATGAGTTATAATATCACCTCTATTATTTGCATTCTGTGGATTGAATTTAGAACCTGCTGCAACTGCTGGATTTGCAAACGGATTTCTTTTAGTTATTGTTTCATTTTCTCCTATATAGTATTTCCATAATACATTGAATACCTGTACTTCATTGCGTTCATATTGTTCTATAATAGAAAGAATATCAGAAGTAGTTAATACATCTTTATCAGTTTTTAATAGTTCCATAAAAGTATCTCCTATAAACCTAAATCACTTAAACTATAGTTTGAAATAAAACCAGAATAAACTTCCTCGTGCCATAATTCTTCTGTGCCATATCGCAATGCTGCAATACAATCATCATTCACTTCTACAAAATCATCAGTATATTCTTCGTTCCCATCTTTATCTCTAATCTTTTTCCTATGGAATATCTGTATCTCTTTTGCAGTATTTGGGCATTTTGTTTTATCTATATGCATTCTCTGTCTTGTAAGAAAATCTATACCGAACCGTAAACTCCCCATTCCTTTTGTTGCACCTTCTACATGCCATCCTCTACTATTCCATTCATCGATTCTGTCTGGTTCAGCACTATCTGCTTTTATTATCATACTATGACCTAAGTCCCCATAATATTCTTCAGCATTCATAATAAACTGTAAATTTGTCCAGCCTTTTCCATACAATTCATCAATTACATACAATTCTCCATCTCTAAAACCACCTAAAATAAGAGCTGAAGCATGATTATATCCAAAATCCATACCCATAAATAAATTTTCATAGCTATCCAAACTATAATCAAAATCCTCAATAATATAGTCTGTGAATACTACTCCACCGTATACTCCCCAATTACCATCAACATACACATCTTTATAATATGAATCAGTAATAGATTCCAAATATCGTACAACATCTTCTTGCAAAAACCTATTATCCCTATAGGTACTATGATGCAGTGTTACACCTCTTTTAGGCTCATCGAAATAAGTTTTTTTGATCCAGTGCCCAGCCCATATTGGGTTTAATGTTAATATACCTTGTTTAACAAAAGTTGTATTACCTCTCAATCTCAGTCTCAGTTGATTCACATCATCTGGAACAGCTTGGTCTGCCTCTTCCAGCCAAAAATCAGTAGGGTCAAAAAAACTTTTCAGTTTTGTAACATCATCCAGTCCAACACTAAATATGGCATTATCGGTTACTTTACATTTTATGCTTGCTTCTGTATTATTGAATGAAAACAAATCAGTCATTCCAAAATTACGTATAGTTTGTACTAACAAATCATAACAAGAATGCTTTACTTCCTTCTTTACTTTTCTTGCTACTAAAAATCTATGCCCTTTTTCTGTTACCATTTTGTAAATAATTTTCTGTGCAGTAAAATAGGAATTATGGGTAACAACAAAATTCTTAAGCAGCATCTTATTATCCCCATCTACCATACACCCATAATATTCCCCTTCACCACATTCCTCAATCTTGAATGTACATTTGCCTTTCATATTATGTGCTTTATATTTTTTGCATGGTAGACTTTTCAAATTCCCTTTTATTTTTATTCTGTATACTCCATCTTTTATTGTATAATTTACGTATAGTCCTAAAGAATTTGCAAGATACAGAATTTGTTCAGCTAATATTTTATTCTTCACATAGAAATCTTTTCTTTTATCCTGTACTCCTTTCTTTGGATTTGTCTTTGCATCAAATATTCCAGCTAATACTTTACTTCTTACTTTCTTACTATTGTATAAAAATTCATCTGGAATAAAAAATGTGCTATCTCTACCTAAAGTATTATTGCTTCCTACCATAAAACCAATATCATATGGTTTATCAAATGTTTCTACTTCAGGTAATTCTATACTACTTTTATACATATACAGTTTATTTTTTATTTTCAGGTACTCTTCTATACTGTATTCATAATAATTCTCTTCATTGTCAACTAAACATAGTATATGCTCTTTATTGGCAATAAATTCATCCATCCCTCTAAATTTTATTTTATACAGTTTCCCATACCCTTTTGTTGTACCTAATACTTTCCTTGGCTTTGAATCCACCCCCATCACATAGTCATCTTTCTTTATATCTTCTATTCTTTTCAACCTTCCATCAGCCATTACTATTTCAGTACCTTTTCCAAAGCACTTTCCACTGTGTGCCCCACCAATTAAAATTTCTAATGGATTCTCATCAAATAATAATGGATAGAATGTATAGTTTGTTACTGATGGTAGATTGGAAAAATCTATTTCTGGCATTACTTATACTCCATCACAACAATGTCTCTTATCATATTTATTACTCCATTTTAATAATTGTAGCACACTTTTATAATTT
>ERZ795059.2842-NODE-2842-length-17455-cov-21.545000_pt1 | contig 17455 bp, 19 predicted proteins | sample MGYA00375143_ERZ795059 | MGnify/ENA primary metagenome ERZ795059 (study PRJEB30188, sample SAMN05720168) | activated sludge metagenome | isolation source: Anaerobic digester | place: USA | collected 2015-01-07 ... | reverse complement strand
TATTTTAAAAGAGGAAGGAACTTCCAAGGGGAGAGGAGGAGAGTCCTTAAATAAATACTAAAAACAAGTATGGAACTAGCATACATAAGGAGCTCCCTAAGGAGGGCTTGGGTAAGGTGGCCTGCCCGACTCCTCACTATACAAGAGGCCTACTCCACTACAAAAACCAATAAGAAGACTGGACGTAAGGCCAAGCACTACCAATGCGCCAAGTGCCATAAGGACTTCCCACTTAAAGAGGTTGTTGTCCACCATTTAATCCCTGTAGGCTCTTTAACAGAACGCTCCCATATTCCAGGATTTGTTGATAGGCTTTTTTGCCCTAGGGAACACCTTGTTGTCCTATGTAAATGTTGCCATAAGCTTGTCCATAAAAATAAAACCTAGGGCCTCCCATGCATTCCTGAGGCCAGATATATACCTATATGAAAACCTTAGAAGAGGCCATAGGAAGCCTTCCATATTTCCTACACACCACACATAGCATTGTCATCGATGCAGGCTTCTACCATGTTCTTCCATACATACATGAGAATGCCATAGCCACCATTGAGGCAGGCCCAAGCCCCCATAAGGTGAACATGTGCCTAGCTAAAATAACAACAAAGAAATGAAGCAACCCTACCTTCCCTATGTGGACCCACTCACATTTGACATCTATGCCATTGAGCACCAATTCCTCTCTATTAGGTGCAATGACCCATTCTCCAACACCCTACCCATTCTCCAAGACGTCCTCTCCATCCTTAACGATCCCTCCATCATAAGCCCTGAGGAGAGACGTATATTCTTCCTGTATGCTGAAGTGGGGTCAGCCCTAAAGGCATCCAACTTTTGCGGTAAGAAGAAGTATGTCATAGCCAAGGGCCTTAAAGAGGTGAAGAAGAAGGTGTACAGGGCCCTTCAGTCAAAAGGGTGGAAGCTCTATGATGGGCCTAGGACAGATATATACTACAAGACACCCTCTAAGGAGGACCTCATTGTTGAAACTGATGAAATAATAGACGAAAAGGATGAACTCACTACTCTACTCTTTGGCAATAGCTGCCATACTAACATTCATTATTGATTGGGCAAGGCCACAAGAGGCCTTTAAGCATTTCATATGGAAACTGTTGAATGGGAATATTCCATACAAACACTTCTCATTCAAGCCATTTGACTGTAGCCTTTGCCTTTCATTCTGGGTAACACTCTTCGTCACCCTATACTTAGGAGAAGGCCTCTTGTCCTTCCTCTATGCCTCTATTGCAGGCTACTCAACTTCATTCATCTCGCCACTCCTTAGGGCCCTTTCCCAAGTATGGAATGACCTACTCTACAAGCTCACTAAAATAACACAATAAACTATGCTACCAATTCTAGAGGAGAATGACTTTAATGCACTACAACACATGGAGAAAACGTTCCATGATGCTGTGTACAGTGGGTTCATGAGGATTGCCTCAACATCTGACATTGACTTCCTTAGGTCCATATGGCCAAAGTACAACAATGACCTTTCAGTTGTTAGGGGACGATGCGACTCATGCACCCTTCATGTTGTAACATTCATAGGCCAACTCTACTTCCGTACAAAGGGCCTTATGAACCAAAATAAAGAAATACCATGCAAACAAGAAAAAAGCCAACAAAACGCACTGGAAGTGCTAGAGCTACCAAAGCCAAAGCCCCAGCAAAAAGCCCAGCCAAAGGCACCCAAGAAACCCCAACAGAAGGGCAAGAAGGCTACCAAAGCAAAGGCCTCTTCTCGGGTCGTATCAAGCCAGGTGAAGTAAGGAACACCGTAGGCCGTAAGGGCCACCCCAATAAGGTGAATAGGAATGTAAAGGAGGCCTTTGCCCTTCTACTTGACTCTAAACTAGACAAACTATCCAAGTGGATAGATGAGACAGCAGAGACAAGCCCTAAGGATGCAGTGGCCCTTGTCCTTAAGCTATCACAGTATGTCATACCAAAGCTAAACAATGAGCACATCACTGTTAGGCATACAGAGGATGAAATGGACTACTCTAAGCTGACAGATGAAGAACTAGAAACCATGTTCACCCTAACAAATAAAGCCCGTACAAACAAGGACAATGAATAGGCACCTCATCATAGGAGAAAAGGCAAGGCGTTCATTCGCCTTCTTCTGCCAGGAGTTCTGGGAGAGTGCAGACACATCCACCCCAGTCTGGAACTGGCATATGGACTACCTATGCCAAGTGGCCCAGCACTATGTCTCCACCCTATTCAACTGGCAACCCAAGGGTAATGACCTCATCATCAACCTCCCTCCAGGAACATCCAAGTCCATGATCTTCTCTGTACTCCTACCTGCATGGGTACTTGCCAAGAGGCCTAAGACACGTATCATCACTGCATCCTACTCAGAGACCATAGGCCTTGAGCTTGCCATGAAGACCCGTAACCTTATGCAGTCTGACAAGTGGGCCCTTTGCTTCCCAACAATCCAACTTAAGGCTGATGAGAACTCTAAAGGCAACTACAAGACAGTCCAAGGAGGAGGTAGGTTTGTCACATCAACAGGGTCCAACGTTATTGGTCTGCATGGAGACCTCCTTATTGGTGATGACCTCCAGAACCTAGACAATGTATGGAGTGAAAAGGAAAGGGACCGTGTCAACCGCTGGACCACAGGCACCCTATCAACACGTAAGACTGATAAGGAACGCTCACTATCCATATTCATCCAGCAAAGGCTCCACCCCCAAGACCTAACATCCCATCTCCTTTCATTAGGAACGCCTTTCACCCTAATAAGCCTTCCAGCATCACTTGATGGGGCCCCTATTCCTTCTTCCCTATCAGCCTCATACATAAATGGAATGCTCGATCCTGTTAGGCTCTCCTCAAATGTGCTGCAACAGTACAAGCTCACATTAGGAACTCGCAACTACAATGCCCAGTTCCTCCAGAGGCCAGATGATGAGTCCCATTCCATTATAAAGAGAAATTGGATTAAAGTCATTAGCCCTGAACACTTTGAAGCTTTGGCCCATGGAAAAGAGTTTACCTACATCATGGACACAGCCTATGGAGGAGACAAGGCAGACTTCAATGTGGTGCTTGAGTGCGTAAGGATTGATGGAGTCCTATACATATCAAGGGTGTACAGGTCCTTGGAAGAGTTCCCATCCTTTATAAGGTCCATAAACACATTCTGTACAAGGGGTAAGAGAATGCTCATTGAGGCCAAGGCTTCTGGTAAGTCCATCATCCAGCAACTTAGGTCTTCGACATCTTTCAACATCCAAGAGCTCGTCCCTAAGGATAGTAAGCTTGTAAGGCTTGCAGCAGTGAGCCCTACAGTAGAAGGAGGAAGGGTAGTGGTTGTCCAAGGCCCTTGGGTTGATGAGTTCTTAGACCAGGTTTGTACCAATAACCCACCACATGATGACATGAGGGATTGCTTCACATATGCTGTGGATGACCTTATCAAGGGCCAGTCCACTGGAGTCTACTCATGGGGCTAAAGAGGCAAATCCATATAAATAACTATAAATAGAATATATGAAGACACTAAAGTGGGATAAGAGCACAGTAAGCTTCAAGGGGTCATGGGATGAAATGTCCATACATGATAGCCTTGAGCTTGCCTCTGTTATTGAATCAGACCTACCATATGAGCTTAAAGTGGTGGGCATTGTGGCCATACTAACAGGCCTGCCTGACTCTAAAGTAGAAGAGCTTCCTTACCAAGTCTTACAGACCATAATGAGTAAGAGTGGATGGCTCAACAAGGAAACACCCTTAGTTAAGGTGAAGGAGAATGTAGACATAGCAGGAAAACCCTTTGTTGTCAACCTAAGGGTGGATAGGCTAACAGCAAGCCAGTACATTGACTTCATAGGCCTAATGCAGGACCCAAGGGCCAACATGCATAGGCTCCTTGCCTTGTTCGTATGGCCAGCAGAGGAAGAGAACACATGGAAAGGCATCAAGAGAACAAGGGCCAAGGCTGATTTTGAAGAAGTGGCCCAATTCCTACTGGACAATATGCCCATAGGCCTTGCGTCAAGCCTTATGCTTTTTTTTTCAAAAGTATGGATGCGTTTAATGCAGGATACAAAGTTCTCTTTGGAGTTGACAATCAAGAGGATAATGCTAAGGGAGAAGATGAGGACATCACTAGGCCTACAGGAAAGGACAACAGCCAAGGATGGCTTAGAACTATTAGGGATGTCGCTAAAGAGACTGGAAGATCTTGGGACCAAGTATACGAACTGAACGTTGTTGAGTTCTTGAACACAGCAGCATTCATAGCAGATGAAGTAAGAAGGCATAACATAAAGGTGATGAATGGAAAACTGGGCTAATACAGAAAAGGCCATTGAACAGTATGGCGATAGGCTCTTAGAACTCTACAAGCAAAAGCTCAGTTCTAAGGGCTATAGGCTCTCATCCAACATAACAGCAGAGTATAGGTGGATGGGCTTCAAGTACCAGGCTGTGTTCATCTTGCCTGAGTACTGGAAGTGGGTTGAGTATGGTAGGAAGCCAGGCAAGATGCCCCCTGTAGGTAGCATCCTAAAATGGATCAATGCCAAGGGCATTAAACCATTGAACAAGTCCATTCCACAGAAGAGCCTTGCATTTGCAATAGCCAAAAGTATAGGAAAGAAGGGCATTAAACCAAAACCATTCCTTAGGGCGTCCAAAGAACAACTTGGAAACCCAGCAGACCTTATAAGGAAGGCCATGGAGAAGGATGCCATTAGACAAATAAAAGAAAGGAAGTAAAATATGGCAATTATTAGTACACCTAAGTATTACATGCCAATGAACATGCCCATAGAGTGTGTTGGCAACCAGAATGATATAACATCTGTAATGGTGCAAGTTTTCTGTTCAAGCACTTCAAAACAGGGCCCAAAGACCTATGAGGGCAGACTCCAAAAGAAACCAAATGCCACCTACTTTGGGTTTGATGCCCAACCATATGTGGACATGGCCTTTTTACCAGTATTCAGTCCAGACCCTAATGACACGCTGCTAGGCGTTTGTCCATTCACACAAGTGGATGTTAGGATGGTTACAGACTCTAGTATTCTTGTCTACACATCAACGCACCAAGTGGCCCCTATAAACCTACCATTTGAGTCCTATGGCCTATGGCTTGATGGCTCAGCACATGGAGATTTTAGAATAGCCAAAGAAAAGGGCTTTGGGTTTACTTATGGAACCCAATACGATGACTACATCCCATCAAGGCTCATCTACACATTCAATGAAAGAGGAGAAGCCCCTAATAAGAGGGTTTGGAATAGGAGTTTAATGGGAGCCCCAAGACCAATAGGCTTCATCAACCTAGATGATTCCAATGGAGCATACTGGGATAGCGATGTTGGTGTTGCTGTTGTGGTGAATAAGTATGGTTCTAAGGATAGCCTTAAGCCAGACACATCTACATACATCCAAGGTGTTGATGGAAGCATATTCAGTATGCCAACCCTTCTACTCCAGTTCAATGGTGTAAGCCTTCTTGAAAAGGAAAGCCAGTACATATCATATGTCATTGAGGCCCCTGAAGTGCTCACAAAGCATAGGGAAACCTTCATAGAGCAGGTGAACCCAACTTGTCTTAAGATGCCTGCATACCAACTTTACTGGCTCAATAGGCATGGTGGGTATGATTGGCTCATCATGGAAGGAAAGAGCACAAAGACCAAAACAGTTGAAAGGCAAGCCATTAAGGGGTATGACAGGATGTTCAATGGATTGTCCTTTAGTGGTGATGAAAAGACCCTTGGAAGTACAAACCCTACATCATCCTACTGGAGCTATGGTGGTATGGGTAAGAACTTCATACCAAAGAGCTTCCAATGGCTTGCAGAGAGCCAATGGGAATGGCAGCTCAACAGTACATCACTTACAGATTGGGAATGGGAAAGGGTAGATGACCTATTCTCAAGCCCTGTGGTGTTCCTTTGGAGTGCTTTAGAGAACACCCTAAGGGCAGTTGAAGTGACATCTAATAGTTACCAACAGAAGAGCTTTGCAAATGATAGGATGGCCTCCCTTAGCATAACAGTCAAGACGATAAATAAAGAAAAAACCATATAATGGACCAGAAGATTGAACTGTACATAGAGAACCTACTTGTAGACCTTGATGATGGGACTGATGTCCTACTCACCAAGCAGTACAATGACATATTTGACCCTGCAAAGCTTTTAGTGGACTTCACTAAAACTGTAAGCCTACCAAATACACCTAGGAACAATGAGGTGTTTGGCCATGTATGGAGCCCTGGAAGACAAGTGGACTTCACCAAGGTAGGGATGGGCACTTCATTCAACCCATCCAAGAGGGCCTCATTCCAACTATTCGTAGGCGACAGCCTTGTGCATAGTGGGTATGTAAGGATGATTGAGGTGAAGTGGACAGGCCCTAACAAGTGGCGTTATGAAGTGGGGCTATTTGGAGAAGTGGGGTCATTCCTACAAGAGTTTGGTGATAAAACCCTAAGGGAAGTGCTTGACTCTTCAACACCATATGGCTCTAGTATGCTCCTAAGGGGTGTGGCCCTTGATAGGCTATGGAGGGCAAGGGAAAGCTCTACAGGCAGTAGGGATGGAATGTACACCACAACAATGTACACCATACCCAACTACACCACCAATAGGGTGAACTGGGCATTTGACTGTTCATACAGGAACCTTTATGTAGACCTTGTGGACAGCGAGAATGGTATGTACAGCTTCAGTGACCAAGTTGTGTATGATGCTTCATACAATAGCGAAGGCCGTTACACCAAACTTCCACAACAGTACAGCGAGCACCAAGTAAACCTAAAGAAACCATACAAGCAAAGGTTTGGGTTCTACACTGATATGATGTTAGGCACCCTATTGAATAAGTATGGCTACACCCTTAACACAAGCACTGACTGGACCAAGATGGCCAACCCATACTGGAGCCAGATGATGGTGACTGGAATTGTACCACCTGATAAGACATCAAATAGTTTTGAGTATGCCCAGGCATTCCAAGGCACCACAAAGGATGTTTCCTACTACAATGTTGGTAACAAGGTGATGTACCATACCCAATGGTGGGATGTAAGCACCCTAGGCACTAATGCTCCAAGTGTTTTCTCCATAGTGAACAGCTCTGATGGCTTCTATGCTCCATTCTGGGGTGTAACAAACTATAGGGCTTTACAAATCAATGCAAGTACTGCCGACAACAACTTCTACAATGTGAAGTTTGACATAACAGACCCTGACAAGGACCTTGTACAACTCCTATTCACAAATCCAACAAATAGGGGCTACTACCTAAGGGACACCTCGTTTCCACCTGATAGCCCATTCATAGATATAACGCTATGGGCAAGGGTGAAAAAGGCAGGAACAGCATTCAACAGTTATGATGCCATTAAGGTGGCAAGCTTTAAGCTTGTTGGGTTATATAGTAGGGATTTAACAAGTGAAACATACTGGGGTTTCTTTGCACAACAAGGGACAGGAAGTAATGTTCACAAAATCTATGCCACAACACAGAATGGTTCTTGGATCCTAAGTGACCTTATCAAACAGAAGAGCCAAGAGTTTGTCATAGATACATTCAAGTACAATGGAGATGTCATTGTTACATTCTTCTTGAACCTTAACAAGTACCATGGTAGTGATAAGTCCATCTATGAGGGTATAGGGCCCACAACAGTAACTTGTGAAAAGACCACCCTTAAGTTGAACACCAATGAGTGGCGTATAAGCATAACATCAGACAACAATGTTAGGACTGGAACCTCAATCAAGTACTATGATGTGCTACCTAATGTAAAGGCTAAGGACTTCTTCACTTCATACATGAAGCAGTTTGGTCTTTACCTAGGCCTTGATGGAAGTATCGTTAGCCTCTACACAAGGAATGAGTTCTTCAGCAACTACAGTATACTTGACTGGACAACTAGGTTTGACATGTCAAGGGACTGGAGTATGGTGCCCCTTAACTTCAACACCGAGTGGATAAGCCTATCATATGCAGAGAATGAGGATGAGTTCACAAAGGGCTACAAGACCAAGTACTCAAGGACATATGGAAGCCAGTACCTTAACACAGGCTATGAGTTCAATAGGAATGAGTACAAACTCCTTGATGGTAATGTCTTTAGTACGTATGCATTGGCTGACATGACAACCGACATCTTTGGCTACAAGGGCCAAGCGCTAAAGCTTCCTCAACTGTACAAGGGTGAGTTCGCCAAGAGCTCTCCTGCAGATAAGCCAAGCCTTGTGTTCAGTAATGGGTATGTGAACAACATATCAACACTGCCTACACTACCACCCAACTACTACTGGGCATGGAGTGATGACACATCAGTGGACAACCAGTCATACAACTATAGCTTCTATAGGCCATTCAGCTCTTCTGAGGGCTACTTTAGCCTTATACAAGTGAAGAACCCATCATACTTTGGGCCTAATGTGAGTGATGGAAGGATTGCCTTACAAACCTCCCCTTACTACCCAGGTCCTGGGAACATGACCTATGGCCTTGACTTTGGGGTTCCTCAAGAACAGTACTTTGGCAATGTGTATGACCCAAGCTCTACAATATACAATAGGTTCTGGGCCAACTACCTACAAGACCGTTACAATGTCAACACCAAGGTGTTCAAGGGCTTCTTCTACCTAACTGCTGCTGAAGTGGCCAACTGGAAATGGAGTAACATTGTATGGTTCAAGGATGCTTACTGGATTGTCAATAAGATTATAGACTACAAACCAGGGCTTTCAGAGCCAACCCAAGTGGAGCTTGTCACCATAAACAACCTTAACAACTACATTGATGGTCAGTACATCCCATTTGAGAACACTGTAAACCCCAAGGAGCCTTCTACTTATAGTGCTTCAATGAACCCCGCAAGCCTATTCTTTAAGTACACAGGAGAACCTAGTGGCAACACAGCACAGCTTGATGTAAGTGCAGACCCCTGGACAAGATGGGAGCTACAAGACACCTACTCTTGGATAACTTACAACCCAAGTAATGGAGTTGGAAATGGACAAGTAGACCTATCCATAGGGGTGAACACAGCATTCAACTCAAGGGCTGGTCTTGTCTACCTAAGGAATGTGGACACAAGCGCCCTAGTGGACAGTGCCACCATAACACAGTATGCAAGCGAACTACCATTAACATATGATGTGAGCTTGTACAGTGACATGTTCTTCCCTGAGGGTACCTATAACATACTGTACCCTGCTGAGGCGACAACATACACCATTAATGTAAGCACAAACTCCTATAATGCATGGAAGGCCTCAAGGCAGCTTGCTGCTACCACATGGATAACATTCAATGGAGGAAATAGTTCTACAGGTTGGACAACAGGGCCAGGAAGCTTCACCATGAGGTGCAGTGGCAACCTAGATGAGTTTAGTAGGTTTGCCCAAGTAAGGGTGGACAGCTCTGCAGGGGTGAAGATGATTTATGTTGAACAACTAGGAACTATTATTGAATAAAATAAACAAGCTACCATAATGAATGAAGAAGAACTTTTAGTACTGGAGGTTGACACAAGCCAACCTGTACAATCCATAAAAACCCTAAGGGAAGAACTCAAGAGGGCCAAGGATGATATGCTCAAGGCAGGAGAGGGCACCAAGGAGTATGCAGATGCCCTCCAGAAGGCTGCCAATGCCCAACATGCCATGAGGGAGATCAATGAGCAAGTTAGGGCCTCAGCTGCTGACCTTGGTGTTGTGCTACAGAACACCACATCAGTCCTTACAGGAGTGGCTGGTGGGTTTGCTGCTGTTCAAGGCATATCTGCTTTAATGGGTGTTGAGAATGATAAGCTCAAAGAAACTTTCGTTAAGCTTCAGGCCACAATGGCCATTGTCCAAGGCCTCCAAGGCCTAGAGGGGATGGGAAAGGCCCTAACAAACCTTGGTACTATCCTTAAGCAGACTGAAGTGGGTACCAAAGTGCTCACAGCGGCCCAAAAGGCATGGAACTATGTTATGTCTATGAACCCTGTATTCCTTCTTGTAACAGCTGTGGCTGCCCTGACAACTGGTATTGTTGCCCTAACAAATGTGATGAATGCCAACAATGAAGAGGAGGAGCGTACCAATAGGATTTATGAACAAAGACTCCAACTCCTAAATGACATCAACACCAATACAGACTACCAAGTAAGGCTCATGAAAGCTTCTGGCAAGAGTGAAAAGGAGATCAACGACTATGAACTTGAGGCATCTCAACAAAGACTACTTGACCTACGAAGGGAGATGGACCTCATCAGTAAATGGGACAAGACTGTCAAGGAGATGAGGGAGGTAAGGGGCAAGTATGGTAGTTTAAAAAAGGCAAGAGAAGCTCTCCCTGAGTTGGAAAAGATCTTTGATGAAGAGGCCAAGAAGTACAGGAAGCTCCAAGAGGACAAGAACATCATAGATGCACAAATCCTTAAGAGTACAGAGGATGCCAAGAAGAAAGAGGAAGAAGCAAGGGTTAATGCTAATAAAAAAATAAGGGAAGAAGAGAAGAAGCATAATGAACAACTCCTTAAGGATAAGGAAGAGGCAAGTAAAAAAGAGGCTGAGCTTATAAGCCAGAATATTTTGGCAATGCAAGAGTACTCTCAAGAGCAGTTCCAACGAACACTAGAGTTTGAGGTAAGTAAGCAAGAGGCGCTTGCTAATAACCAAAGGGTATTCATTGAACAAGAGCTAGAGATACTCAACCAGAAGTACAATGCCTTTGATAACCTTGACAGGCTTGCATATGGGAATAGCCTAATAAGCCAAGGTGAGTACCAGATGGCCCTATTGGACAATGAAGTGAGGTACAATGAGGAGCTCTTGGCCAACACCAACCTAACTGAGGCCCAACGTATTGAGCTAGAAGCAAATGCTGCTGAGGCAAGGAAGAGGATTGCTGAGCTTGAGGCCCAGGCCAAGGCTGCTGCTGCATACATTGTCTCTGATGCCTTCTCAGCTGCTGCAGACCTTATTGGGAAGGAGACAGCTGCAGGTAAGGCCCTTGCCATTGCAGGAGCCACTATATCTACATACCAGAGTGCTGTTGATGCGTATAAGAGTGTTGTTGGTATTCCTATTGTTGGTCCTACACTAGCACCTGTAGCAGCTGGAACAGCCATAGCAGTGGGTCTAAAGAATGTTAAGGAGATTATCAAGGTGAAGGTTCCAAAGAGCCAAGGAGCAGGAGGCCAAGGAATTCAAGCCCCAGCAACCCCACAGCCTCCAGCAATTCTCAATAGGATTGAGGCTGTAAGGAATGTCCAGACACCTGCAGAAGTGGACCTACAATCCCAACCTGTAAGGGCTTATGTTGTTGAGAGTGATATAACAAACACCCAGAATAGGATTAGTGGAATTAAGGATGAGGCATCCTACTAGAAATGTACCGATAAATACAAAAAAATCATATATAAATATATGGAACAGTTGAAGACATACAGACTTATGGTGGATGAAAAAGGAGACAATGGCGTTATGGCTGTTTCCTTTGTGGATAGTCCAGCAACTCAAGAGGAATGGCTCATGTTCAAGGATGCAAAGCTTAAGTTTGCTACTGATGAAGAGAAGAGGGAAGTGTTAGGTGTTATCATGCTAGCAGATGTCCCAATCTATAGGAACAACCCTCCATATGGAGAGCACTACATCATATTCCTTAAGGAGGACATAAGGGCCATGGTGAGGAAGTTCTTCAAGGATAAAGTGGTGGATAAGGTAACTTTACAACACTTAACAGGCACTGATGGTGTTTGGATGGTGGAGAGTTTCATCACAGATAAAGCCCAAGGCATTGGGAGCCCTTTTAATGTACCTGATGGAAGTTGGATAGGTAGATTCTATGTTGAGAATGATGAGGTATGGGAAGGTGTCAAGAAAGGAGATTTTAAGGGATTTTCAATTGAGGCCATGCTCTCTTATGGCCCTGAGGTGAATGACCCTTTAGTGGCTGAAATGCAGGAGATATATAGAATGTTGAATAAACTACTTAAATAAAAAACCAAAGATGAAGGAAGAACTTATCAAGATTAAAAAGGCCCTAGGGAAAGTGCTATTCAACTTTTCTGAAGCCCAAGCCTCAGATGGTACCGTCCTTGTATGGGATGGCGACCTAGTTGAGGGTACTCTTGTCTACATCTTTGACGAAAATGGGGATAAGCAACCAGCACCTAATGGAAAGTACATGATTGACATGGTGGGTGAAGTTGAGGTTGTTGATGGCATTGTAAAGGCCATTGTAGTTCCAGAACAAGCCCAAGAGCCCACAGTAGAGGCCTCTAGTGTTGTTGAGGACAACCCAAAAGTCAAAGAACTTGAGACAAAAGTTGATGAACTAAAAGCCCTTGTATCACAACTATTCTCCGTAGTTGAGAAACTAGGTGAGACACCAGTGGCCACTCCAGCCACCAAGAAGAAAGGTGAAGGACTTCAAGAGCCTGCTCCTGTAGTTACAAAAAAGGTTCCTCAAGTTGAAGAATCTAAAGCAAAGAACTTTTTTAAACAATAAAAATAAACCTAAAAAACTATGGCAATAAGTGCTACATCATTAACTGCATACGTAGACGAAACCAGAATCCCTCTTATTGGGAAAACTGTTATGGCTCCAAGAAGCTTGGACGTTCTAACTATGCAAACTGGGGTTAAAGGCAAGGCTGCTATTAACCTATTAACCAATACAACTACTTTCGGCAATGGAGCTGCTTGTGGTTGGAATGAGGCTGGAACATCTGCCCTTTCTCAAAGGGAGATTGTTACTGGAGCTATTAAGATCAACAAGGCATTCTGTGACAAGACCCTATTGAACTACTGGGCTGGCTATGATGTTAAAGTGGCTGCCGGCGCTAAAACCCTTCCATTTGAACAAGAGTTCATCAATGCTGAAGTTGAGGGTGTTGGTAATGCCCTTGAAGTGGCAATATGGCAAGGCGACGTTTCATCTGGTACAGCCAACTTAAGTAAGTTCGATGGTTTGATCAAGATCATTGATGCTGCTTCTGCCTCTACTATCAATGTAACTGTAGACCCTTCCACTACTTCAACTATCACCACTTCTAATGTCATCACTATTGTTGACAATGTGTTCAATGGCATTCCTTCTGACCTTTTAGATAAGGACGATGTGTACATCGTTATGGGTATTGACACCTATACCAAGTACATCCAAGCTCTAAGGGCTGCTAACCTATACCACTACAACCCTAATGATAATGACAACCTTGAGTACCCTTACCCAGGATTCATGAACGTTAAGGTGAAAGGTGTTAAAGGGTTGAATGCCACCAACAGGGTATTCGCATTCAGGAAGTCCAATGTGTTCTATGGAACTGACCTTGAGAATGACCATGAAGTATTCAAGTTCTGGTACTCTGAGGACAACAGGGAGTTCAGACTTGCCATTGAGTTCGTGGCTGGTGTTCAAATCGCCTTCCCAGACCAGGTTGTAAGATTTAAATTACCTGCTTAATAAACAATAAGGGTAGGTATTCCCTACCCTTCTTTTTAAACTAAAAAAACTTACCAATCATATGGCATGTCCAATCACACTTAACGGAATGACAAGGGATTGCAAAGGTGTAGGTGGTGTTAAAGCCCTTTACATCATAGATGCTGCTGACGTTAGTGCTCTTACAGTAGATGCATCAACTGAGGCTGTCACTGCCCTTACCCTTGTTTCTGGGAAGAAGTTCAAAACCTACGAGGTAGGCCTTCAGACCAGTGTTATGAACGTTACACCAACTACAGACAACGTAGCAGGAACCCTATTCTATGAGTCCACAATACAGGCCTCTTTCCCTAAGATGAATGCAGCAAGGAGACTAGAACTCCATGCATTGGCACTTGGAAACTTGGCTGTTATTGTTAAGGACAACAATGACACCTACTGGTACATGGGCCTCCATAACCCAGTTCAGTTCACTGAAGGTGCTGCCACTACAGGTACTGCATTCGGTGATGCTAACCAGTACACCTTCACACTTACTGATTGGGGTCCTAAGGCTCCATACCAAGTGAACAGCAACGTTATCACCTCCTCTATAGTGTAGTAGTAGTTTCCAAAGAATGGGCCTGGTCTTAACTGACTAGGCCTTTTTTACGTAAACAGAGGGGCCTTTATATATAGAATAAAAGCAAATGACAATACAATTCAGTGCAGGAGTGAACATAAGTTGTGTAAGAGCACTGCAAAAGGGTGCAAATCCCTATGCATTCACCCTAACAAAGAAGAGTACGATGGAGGAATGGACAACAAGTGTCCTAGACCAGACCCCTCATTTGCCATGGCTTACATTCCAATGGGATAGTAGTGGGCTTACAGATGGTGAGTACACATACACACTCATTAGTGATAGTAGTACATTGGCAAGAACAGGAATAGCCCTATCATTTGGCACTTTAGCACCAAATGTAGAGTATGAGCCAGTAAATAAACCAGTTACATATGGAGAATAAAGATTATGAGTTCATGGTGTTTGAGAATGTCAACACACCAGTTCTTAAGGAGAGCATAACAAGAGGTAAGAAATGGGTCAACTATGGAGAGAACAACAAGTACCCTGACTTCTTATGGGAGCTCTACGGCAACTGTCCTGAGCATAGCTCTATAGTGGACACATTGGCCATGTACACCTTAGGTGGAGGAGTGGTAAGCTCAAACCCAAGTGTCCAGGCCTTTTTCAATAAGGTGAACAATGACGGGGACACCATTAATGATGTTGTCAGTAAGCTCTTATTGGACTATAACATCTTTGGAGGATGGTGCCTCCAAACAATCCCAAATAAGGCTGGGGCCCTTCAAGAACTCTACTATGTGGACTTCCAAAAGGCAAGGGTTTCTAAGGATGAAGACCTAGTGTTCTACAGTAAGGACTGGGGTAAATGGGCTGCTGAGTATGATGAGTACCCAAACTGGACAGGAGAAACCAAGAAGACCCAAATGTACTACTTCAAAGGCCATAAGACAAAGGGTATTTACCCAATTCCATTGTACACAAGTGCCATTATGTCCATCCAAACTTCAATAGAGATAAGTAAGTTTCATTTAAACAACATCTCTAATGGAATGAGTGCCAATACCATAATCAGTTTCAATAATGGAACACCTACTGATGATGTGAAGAAGGCCATTGAGAAGGACATCAAGAGCAAGTTTGGGAGCACATCAGGAAGTAAGTTCATGGTGTTCTTCAATGAGAGTAAGGACAAGGGTGTTGAGGTGAGCAAGATTGATGCTGACGAGTGGGACAAGAAGTTTGAACAACTATCAAAGAGTACAAGGCAATCCATATTCACAGCCCATAAGGTGACAAGCCCTGCACTCTTAGGTGTTATAACTGAGAATAATGGGTTCAGTAAGGAAGAGTTTGCTGAGGCATTTAGCATATTCAATAGTACTGTGGTGAACTCATACCAGAAGATCATCCTTAGGGAACTTGAAAAGGTATTAAGCGTGTATTTTCAAGGAGACCTTGGGTTGAGCATTAAGCCCTACATTGTTGAACAAAATAATAGCATACAATCATGAGTACATTCAGGGATGTTATACTAATCAATGAAAAGGCCCTAAAGGGCTATAGCCTACTAGATGAGAACCTATCATGGGACTACATCAAAGACCCATTAAGGTTTGTTCAGGATAGCAAAGTGGGAAAGGCCCTAGGTGAAGATTTCTATGATAGCATTAGGCAAGAGGTTCTTGATGCTAGTGTTGGGGCCTACAATAAGGTTCTTTTGGACTACTTCATAAAGGACATCCTTGCATGGGGTGTTATGGCTGAAGTACAAGTGCCGTTAAGCTCTAAGATAAGGAATGCTGGCATTGCAGTTCAGAGTGATAGCAACACAAGTAACATAGGCATTGACAATGTCCAGTACACTAAGGCCTACTATGAAGCGAAGAGTTCTTTCTACCTATCCACAATGGTGAGGTACCTATGTGATAATGCAGAGCACTACCCATTATGGTGTAAGGAAACATTAGGCCAGTCCAACTGGAGTCCAAATATCTACTTAGGAAAATGATAACAGTACTAGATGTCATAAAGCAAGTGGCCAGTCTCCATGGGAGTGTGGAGTATGTTGGACAGGGCGATGTATTTGGTGTTTCCAATGAGACGAACATCAAGTACCCAGCAATATGGGTGGACATTGTAGAGGGTGAGAGTGATTTGAACAACCTAGACCCTACATATATCATCTACTACATTGATAGGGTGGCTGATGACCTATCAGATGCATTGCATAAGCAGAACGACTCAATGTATGTCCTAGGGGACATTATGACTGAGATAAGTAATTACTATGCCTTTAGCACTCCAATAAGGGTGCAGCCATTCAGGGAGAAGTTTTTGGACAACTGCGCAGGTGGATGGGTCCAGGTGAAGTTCACACATTGCATATCTGCATTAGGCATAGATAGCTCTATCAGTTTGGATGATAAGAGTTTAATTCCAGGTAGGTATGTTGCCTACGACAGCTCAATGAACATAGTTGAGAAGGTGGACAGTACGACAAGGAGTGTAGACTCCATACTGGAGGATAAGTATATTTTAAGGTATGTTGTGCCAGTTAATACCAATTACATTGATTTAACCTTAGATAAGAATGGTAATGCTATCAATATAGCAGAGGGGGAAACATTTGAAATAATCATCCCAATTAGAGAATGGGTAAACCCATCCGGAACATCTCGAATCAACTTAAGATTTAATGGCGTGGCTTCCAAGATCTACAGGGTTGGAAATACTGGACCTTTTTCCAATATGATAACCCAGGGATCTTGTTACTTCAACAACGATGTTCGAGTAAAACTTACGCTTGTAGGAGGAAACCTGCACGGACATACTATGGCATACCAGGAATCGCCGAAGGGTACATTTGCTGCTGGAATTCCACAGATGTTCGGATGCAGAACTGATGGCTATTCATTTTCGGCAATTAATAGAATAGAACTGCTAGTGGCTAATGCCAATGAAATACCCGCAGGGGTTGTTATTTTGCTAAAAAAAATATAGGATAATGGAAACCCAATACATATGTTATCAGGGCAAGGACGGCAAACCCGCCTATCGGAAAGCAACCCCTGAAGAGTTAGCCGCCATGCAACCAGAGCAAATTGTTTGGCATAATGAACTAAAGCCATTCAGAGTAACTGTAAGCAACGATGTATGGAAGGATTTGTTTGCCAAGAAACGAGAGCATGTTGACTACCTTGAGCTTACTGGTATTGAGCTCTACCCTGACCTCATTGTGCTACTTGAAGTTGTGAAGACAATAAGCACAACTAACATTATAAATGATGGTGTCAACACTTTTATATACCTAGATGAAGTGCTTGACATCCATAGACCAATTATCACTAAGTATGGAGCTTCCATAGAAAATAAAAACTAATGAAAACAACTATGAGTCTTACACCATTATCTAAAGTACCTGACCTGGTCCTATTCTTTCTTGTGACC
>ERZ795059.2838-NODE-2838-length-17476-cov-8.942139_pt1 | contig 17476 bp, 21 predicted proteins | sample MGYA00375143_ERZ795059 | MGnify/ENA primary metagenome ERZ795059 (study PRJEB30188, sample SAMN05720168) | activated sludge metagenome | isolation source: Anaerobic digester | place: USA | collected 2015-01-07 ... | reverse complement strand
GGTATGGCGATTTAACTCGAATTGATGACCCTGAAGAAATTCTTGAAGCGCATAAACAAGGTAGATTATATGAAAACGATGGATTTTCAACTACTAAAGTAAATGAAGATGAGGATATTAGTTATGGCGAATTACATAAAGGGTAATAAAAAAATTCCAAAACAGGATGATTGCAGGTGTGGAAAGTCTGTTAAAATAACAGAACGAAAAAAACTTGAATATAAAAAAATTGTAAAAAAGAAAAAATAACTCCAAGTGATGTAACTGGCAAACGTGTTCGGCTCAAACCCGAAATTTTGTGGGTTCGAATCCCACCTTGGAGACTAAATGGTTTTCGTATGATTAAACTACTACATTTTCCAATGCGAGAACAAAAATTACAAGAAATGAGAATAAAAAAATTGTAGACCAAACCACGAATCGTGGTGAATTCAATTGTGCCTACAAAAAATACCTTGAAAGAAAAGGTAGGACATCTCTTTCATAAGGAGCAAATACTGGTTCAATTCCTGTTATTGGTATAAAAAAACCTATCGAATTCGATAGGTTTTTAATTTATTTTTTATTAAACCATTTCCACATAACATATCCAATTGATGTGAAAATCCAAAGACCTAAAAGAACTTCGGCAAATCCAACACCTTCTTTTCCATAAATATTGTTGTAACTCAATAGAATAACTAAATAGTTTACAGTAATAAGCCAGTGTTTTTTAAACCAAGTCCAAGGTTTTGCAACAAACCATGTTTTAATTTTTTCCCACAAATTTTTAATCATCTTATTTATATTTAATATAATTATTTTTTAGTAACTATCTGGGTCATAAAAAGTAACCTTACAATTCTTTGTTTTAAAATCAAAATCTAGTGAATAAATATATAAAGTTTTTCCTTTATGAAGTTTAGCATCATCTACAACAAATTTCCATTGAAATTCTGAAATATCTTTATCGTATTCTTGTTCACTTTCATCAGATTGTTTATTTAGTAATGAAACATGATACGTACCATCAACACTATCAATATTTACAATAAAATTCTCAACACCAAAATCATTCAACCAAAATGCAATATGCCAATTAACAAAAATGTTACTTTCGCTAATATCAACATCAAAATCTTGTGAAAATGCTTCATAATTATAAAATGTTGAATTTTTAATTTCTTGACGAAATTTAAAATTTTCATGTTCCATCACATAACCTTCATTGAGTATATTTTCAACCTCTTCTTTTATTAGTTTAATTATAACTGAATTATCCATTGATAAATGATTTTTTTATAAATACTTTGTAAATCTTAAATTGTTTTTTATATTTACAATATTCCAAATAATACGTACGAATCAAGAATATACTTCAGCAAAATCCAGTATTAAGCAAATACCTGCAGGTTTTAAGATTGTTGATAAGTACTTTGGTTGGAAACCAAATACTATTAATTTTGATATTGGTGGTGGTAAATATGATTTATTTACTGAAAAATTAAGAGAAAAAATGTAACAAATCTAGTATTCGACCCGTATAATAGAACTAATGAACATAATAATGATGTTCTTTTAATTATAAGAAAATTTGGTGCAGATACTGTTACAATATTTAACGTGCTTAATGTCATTAAAGAAGAAGAAATGCAAATAAACGTATTAAATTTGGCATTAGAAGCACTCAAAGATGGGGGGATGGTATTTATCAGGTCAACATATATGAATAAAAATAAAGCATCTGGAATGACAAAATCAGGTACTTTTCAACATTATAAGAGACAGGTAGAATATCTGGAAATTGTTAAATAAGTATTTCCAAATGCAAGGATGGAACATGGAATAATATTTGCAAAAAAATGATAAATAAAGAAGAAATTTTTGTAAACGAAAGCCATTGGCGAAACATGTCAGAATTAGAATTGGAACATTTTGCTTGGAAAATATTTCAATACTATCGAGAAAATGGTTTTCCATATTATTCAACAGATGCTGAAACAAGAAATAAACAATTTGAACAATTAAAAAATTTTGATTATGTCAAATTGTTTGAAGATGGTGTTATAAAACAATCAATGCATGGATTAGCATTGGCATGGTCATATTTTCCACATGCATTTAATGTTAAATGTAATGATAAAATGACACCATATGAAGCATTCATGGATGATTTAACATTTATGAAAGTTATTAGAAAACGTCTACAGATAGGTACGTATGTATCTGATTCGGGTATTCTAAAAATGTTAAAAATATATACTGGTGTTCAGGGTGTTTCAAATTTTAGACCAACAGCAGCAGCATGTATATATAATAAATATGCTAAAAATGGTGTTGTTTGGGATATGTCAGGTGGATGGGGTGGTAGATTGTTAGGTGCAATTATTGCACGTGTTGATACTTATATTACGACAGAACCATCATCATTAACTTGTGATGGTTTAGTTAAATTGGCAGAAGATTTTCATGGTACAATGAATTATCAAATAAATTGTTGTGGTAGTGAAGAATATAAACCAATGCAACATAGTTTAGATTTATGTTTTACATCACCACCATATTTTGATTTAGAAAAATATAGTGACGAAGCAACTCAAAGTTATGTTAAATTCAAAACAAAAAAAGATTGGATTGATGGTTTTCTTGTACAAACATTTAAAAATTGTTATCACGGATTAAAAAAAGATGGTCATATGATTATTAATATCGCAGATGTGAAAGGAAAACATAATCTTAACCTTGAAAAAGAAACAATTAGTGTTGCTGAAAGTATTGGATTTAAATTAAAAGAAGAATTGAGGCTTGCATTGTCAAACATAAATATGAGAAGTAAAGAAATTAAATTTAAGTACGAACCAATTTTTATATTTGAGAAATGAAATTACTTGAAAAGGTTAATTGGGACACATTAAATGTGTACATTAATAACAACTTAATTGTTGCAAATAAACACCCAGAATACGATATCTGGATTTTGAACTATTCTCCAAAAGTTCAATCAAAGAAATTTTGGGATGAATATACGTTATCTTGTCGTGGTTTAGTTATTGATGCTGAAGGTAATATATTGGCTCGTCCATTCCAGAAATTCAAGAATTTCGAAGAACACGACCCATCAGAAATTGACATGTCACAAGAATTTGATGTGTTTGAAAAAATGGACGGTTCTCTCATTATCGTATTTTACTACAAACTACGTATGGAATGGATTGTTGCCTCAAGAGGTTCATTTATTTCAGAACAGTGTTTAGAAGCAAAGAAAATGTTAACAATAAATGATTTTGATAAACTAGATGAAAATAATACATATCTATTTGAAATTATTTATCCTGAAAATCGTATTGTTGTTGACTATGGTGATAGAAGAGAACTAGTATTACTTACTGTTATTGAAACCACATCTGGCATTGAAATGTGTTATGATGACATGTTGGGTAAGTATTCTAAATTTTTTACAATTGTTAAAAGATTTGTATTGAAAAATATAAATAATTTAAATGATTTAAAGAAATTAGAAGAAGACAATAAAGAAGGATTTGTAGTTAGATTCATAAATGGATTTAGAGTAAAAGTTAAATTCAATGAATATGTTAGATTACATGGTATTTTAACAAACGTTTCAAACCTTACAGTTTGGGAACATTTAAAAAATAACTATGATTTTGATTCATTACTTGACAAAGTACCTGATGAATTTTATGATTGGCTGAAAAAAACCATAAATTCACTACAATTACAATTTAATGAAATCGAAAGAAAATCATTAAAGGAATTTGTTAGAATATATTATATAAATGGAATCGGTGCAAATGATAAACGTACTGAAAATGAAAATCGTAGAGATTTTGCTACTGAAGCAATTAAGACAGAATATCGTTCAATATTGTTTAAATTATATGATAAAAGACCATATGATGAAATAATTTGGAAAATGGTAAGACCTGAATTCAGCAAACCATTTCGTGATGGTTATGATGATAATTAAACAAGTCATAGTTATTGCTATGACTTGTTTTTATAATAAAAATAAATAAAAAAATGTTGTTATGAAATGGAAAATACAGTATAGAACAAAAGGAGATGTTAACATAAAAACTGAAATAGTTGATGTTCATTTTGAGAAAAAAGGTGATGTAAAAAAATGGTGGTTATCTAAAACATCTACTTTTGTAGATTGCATAGGTAGTAAAACTATTGGTGGTAATAGACAAGATAAAGAATGGGTAAATTGTTTTAAAATTAAAGAATAGTAAAATTATGGCAGAATTTATAAATAATGATTTTACGAAAGAATTTTCGGAACTCTCAACTAAATATAAGAAGACTATTGAATGTGATAAAGGTGGAATATATATTGTGGATAGTCCTGAAGATGTTAGTATAATCATTTCGTGATGATTTTGAATTTGTAAGTTAAATTAAAGCGAAGAGAAATCTTCGTTTTTTTTTGTATTTATAGTTAAACACAATAACTATGAATATACTAAAATTTTTAAAAAAACTTTTGGGCATTAAGCCAAAACCACAACCAAAAAAATTTAATTTTGGTTGGAAACGTGATTTACCTGACCATAGGGATATCAAATTTAAAATTGTTGCACCTCATGAACTACCAGCTAAAATTGACTTAAGAAGTCAAATGCCACCAGTATATAATCAAGGTGAACTTGGTAGTTGTACTGCAAATGCTTTAGGTGCTGCATTTCAATTTGAACAGATGAAACAGGGTAAGCAAAGTTTTATACCTTCAAGACTTTTTATTTATTATAATGAAAGAGAAATGGAAGGTACTATAAATGAAGATACAGGTGCTATGATTCGTGACGGTATTAAAACAATGGTAAAAGATGGTGTATGCCCTGAAACAATGTGGCAATACATTATAAGTAAATTTACCGTAAAACCAAGTGCTGACTGTTATGAAGAAGCATTAAAAAATCAAGTACTTCAATATTTCAGAATTAGTCCACATACATTATATGAAGTAAAACATTGCCTTGCTGATGGTTATCCTGTTGTATTTGGTTTTATGATTTATGAAAGTATGATGACTACAGAAGTATCACGAACTGGCATCGTTCCAATTCCAAATAAACGAGAAACACCAATTGGTGGTCATGCTGTAATGGCTGTTGGTTATGATGATAGTAGAGAATGTTTAATTGTTAGAAACAGTTGGGGTGCTGATTGGGGTATTGGTGGATATTTTTACCTACCCTATTGGTTTATAACAACACCAAACGCTGCTGCAGACTTTTGGACTATAAGATTGGTAGAATCTGAAAATCAATAAATTATAAAATAATTGTAAAATTTTGTAACCTTTGCTTGTTTTTTTCGTATTTATGTCATAGATTTGTAATCTGAATTTTTAAACAATTTAAAAAGAAAAACAATGAGAATTTTTAGTAAATATTATTTCGGTAAAAAATCTTATAAAAAACAATTTATGAGAATCGGGAATATTATGTCTAAAAGTTAAAGTATAAGCAATGATTTTTAGAAAGGTAAAAACCCCGATTCGAAAGATTCGGGTTTTTTTATTTGCGCTCATAACTCAGTTGGTAGAGTAACGGACCTTTAATCCGTGAGTCGAGGGTTCGACTCCCTCTGGGCGCACGGTGGAGACTGTTTAGAATTTTCATAGTACATGCACGACATGGAAGCATAGAAAATTCAAAATTGGGAGTACGCTAACGTAGGAGAGTTAGGCTTGTCTGTAAAACAAGTGCCATTGGCTGAGTGGGTTCGATTCCCTCTACTCCCACTTTTAGGGTTTTTACTACTTTTTAGTCCAATGTTCCGAAAAAAGTAGACTTGCATTCGTAGCAAAGTGGAGACCTTGTGTCGAGATGCCCCAGACTTTTAATCTGGGATTCGATAAGATGTACGTGGGTTCGATTCCCACCGATTACACTAAATTGGGAGTACATGTGGTATGATGAACTCCTAACCTGTCAAGAAATTGGCGAGTTTTTTATTGAATAAAATCTTCGTAATACTGAATTAATTGATTCTCATTTTCAAAATACCTGATTTTATTTTCATCAGGAGTATAATTAACCATTTCCCTACCCTTAATAATAATTCCATCAAATCCCAATTTTAACATTTCATCCCTAATATTAGTTTTTGAATCAAAATCACTTTTCGCATCAAAATAATTGCTGATGCCATTTCGTTTGCCATAATTCATCACTACTTGTTGCATGAAAATTTCTGCATCATTCCATGTATTAACAATTTTAGGATGTTTTGGTATCGCTCCAACGACAAAATAAACCTTACCATATTTTTTTGCCATTTCCCTGTTACTTAATGCTGCGGTATATAAACCCTGACCAAAAAAAGCCATCCCGTTATTTTCTTTACCTAATTCACGCATACCTCTCAGTGTGACGTTATTGTGTTTCCATTTAAGGTATTCTGATTGATTAAAATCGTTTATTACTTCATTTACTATTTTAACTATATTGTTCATATGGTCATATTTCATATAAATACTTACATATGAGCATCATTATTTTCATATTTCTTGTTTTTTTAAATCTAAAATTTTATATTTGTATAAAATAACTTTAATGCTTAAGTATATGAAAAAATGGCAGACAAGAAAAAAAAGAAGGTAACAACAACAGTTACTGAGGAATTTGTAAATGTTCCCACCAACGAAAAAACCCAAATTATCTGTATCCTTGACCGTTCAGGTTCAATGTCAAGTATAATGTCAGATAGTATTGGTGGCTTTAATACGTTCCTGAAACAACAAAAAGAATTAAAAGATGATGCAACTCTAACAGTTGCACTTTTTGACGACAGGTATGAACTACTTTATGATGATATTAATATTAGTAAAGTAGAGGAAATTACAAATAAAATTTGGTTTCCACGTGGTACTACTGCACTTTACGATGCAATTGGTAAAACAATCAATATAGTAAAAGCAAATCATGCAAAACTTGGTACAGAAGCACCTTCAAAGGTACTTTGTGTTATTGTGACTGATGGTCTTGAAAATGCAAGTCGTGAATACAAACTCAATGACATTAAGAAACTCATAAAGAAATGTGAAGATGATGATTGGAATTTTATTTATCTTGCAGCAAATCAAGACGCATTCGCAGTTGGTTCATCATTTGGTGTAAGTGCAGGTAATACTTTCATATATACAGCAACTGGTGTTGGTACTGCAATGATGTTTAATACAGTAAATGCAAGTGCAACTTCATATAGAAGTATGAGTTCATCGGATGCTGACTTTAAAACAAGGTCAAAATCGTTAATTAATGATGACCTGAATAATTCTGGTGATATTATAATTAATGGCGGTACATCAGGCACATATGTTTTGAGTGGTAGTACAAGTACATACTATTCAACTGGAAGTGCAAATCCAAATGATATTACTTTTACAACCAGTAATACATTGAAATAATATACACATTTTTTTGTTTTTAAATGGTGCTTTTAGCACCTTTTTTTGTTAAAAGTTTATTGCTTAATCGATTAAAAAAATTTAAAAAATTATTTTAATTTTGTGAATAAAATTTAATACAACCCTTGTATTTATGGAAGTCATTAAATATTTTTGTAAACAAAAAAATTTATTAATTCTATGACAGAAAAATCGCTTAAAATTTTTCCAAAACAAGATGTCGAAAAAGCAACATTACAGTATTTTAAAGGTGATGAACTTGCAACAGATGTTTGGATTAGAAAGTATTGTCTAAAAGACGAAACTAACTACTACGAATTAACGCCCGATGACATGCATCGAAGAATCGCAAAAGAACTTGCAAGAATCGAAGCAAAGTATTCTAACGGTCTTACTGAAGACCAAATTTATGAAACCATTAAAGATTTCAAAAGAATTATACCACAAGGGTCACCAATGTCAGGTATTGGAAATGATTTTCAGGTGGTTTCGTTATCAAATTGTTTTGTAATTGGAAATCGTGGTCAATCAGATTCATATGGTGGAATTTTAAAAATTGACCAAGAACAAATTCAATTAATGAAACGTAGAGGTGGGGTGGGACATGATTTATCGTTTATTCGTCCTGCTGGAACTCCAGTAAAAAATTCTGCAATTACAAGTACTGGTGTGGTTTCATTCATGGAACGTTATTCGAATAGTACAAAGGAAGTTGCACAAGATGGTAGACGTGGTGCATTAATGTTAAGTGCATCAATTAAACATCCAGATGCTGAAGCAATTATTGATGCAAAAATGACGCAAGGAAAAGTAACAGGTGCAAATGTATCGATTAGAATTGATGATGCTTTTATGAATGCTGCAATAAATAATGAAAAATATGTGCAAAGGTATCCAGTCGATGCAGATATTTTTGAGGCAAAATTTACCAAAGAAATTGATGCAAATAAACTTTGGAAAAAAATAATTCATAATGCTTGGAAATCTGCAGAACCCGGTATTCTTTTTTGGGATAAAATCATAAGTGAAAGCATTCCTGATTGTTATGCTGATGAAGGTTTTACTACAGTAAGCACTAATCCTTGTGGTGAGATTCCGTTATGTCCATATGATAGTTGTCGTTTATTGGCAATTAATTTATTCACTTATGTAATCAATCCATTTACCAAAGAAGCAAAATTTAATTGGGATTTATTTGAATCTGATGTACAGATTGCTATGAGATATATGGATGATATTATAGACCTTGAAGTTGAAAAAATTGATTCCATTCTTAAAAAAATTGAATCAGACCCTGAAGATGAATTTATTAAAATTTATGAAATTAATCTTTGGAAAAGGATTAAAGAAATGACATTAAAGGGTCGTAGAACTGGTCTTGGAGTTACTGGTGAAGGTGATATGCTTGCAGCATTAAATTTAAGATATGGTACTGATGAAGCAACTGATTTTAGTGAAGAAGTACATAAAACGCTTAAATTAAATGCTTATCGTTCATCAGTTATTTTAGCTAAAGAACGTGGTGCATTTCCAATTTATAGTGCTGAACGTGAAGAAAATAATCCATTCATTAAAAGAATAATGGAAGAAAACCCAAAATTATGGAGTGATATGATTACTTATGGTCGTAGAAATATTGCGTTATTGACCATTGCACCAACTGGAACAGTTTCATTGATGACACAAACAACATCAGGTATTGAACCAGTATTTCTTCCTGTATATAAACGCAGACGTAAAGTAAATCCACAAGAAAAGGAAGCACGAATTAATTTTGTTGATGATGAAGGAATTGCATGGCAAGAATATTTAGTTTTTCATCACAATTTTGAATTATGGCTTGAAAAGAATGGATATGATGTGAAAATTGTCAAATCAATGACAATGGAACAAGTCGATGAAATTGTAAAAAAATCTCCATATTATAAAGCAACATCAAATGATGTGGATTGGATAAAAAAAGTAGAAATGCAAGGCAAGCTTCAAAGGCATGTTGACCATAGTATTAGTGTTACCGTAAATCTTCCAGAAGATATTACAGAAGAAATTGTTGCTAAAGTATATGAAACTGGTTGGCGTGTTGGTTGTAAAGGAATTACAGTATATCGTGAAGGTAGTCGTAGCGGTGTATTAGTTACAAATACTGAAAAGAAAGGTGAATCAGAATTTCATGAACATCACGCACCCAAACGTCCAAAAAGACTTAAAGCAGAAATACATAGATTTCAAAATAATCTTGAAAAATGGATTGCGGTTGTTGGACTTAAGGATGGTAGACCATATGAAATTTTCACAGGTAAAAATGAAAATGGTTTAAGTTATTTACCAACCACTGTTAAAGAATGTGAGGTAGTAAAAAACATATTTGAAGTTGAAGAACTTGATGAAGATGGAAAATTAGTTAAAGTAAAAAAGAAACGATACGATATTGAATATTTCGATTCAAATGGTGATAAACAAGTACATACTGGATTAAATCACGCATTTAATCCTGAATATTGGAATTACGCTAAATTCATTTCTGCAGTTTTAAGACACGGTATGCCACTTGTTTATGCATATGAATTAATCGACTCTTTGAATTTTAAAGAAGATAATATCAATACATGGAAAAATGGTGTTGCTCGTACCATTAAAAAATATATTAAAGATGGTGAAAATGGTAAAGGTAAATGCTTAAATTGTGGTAGCGAAGTTCTTGTATACCAAGAAGGTTGTTTAGTTTGTAAAAACTGCGGTTCGTCAAAATGTGGATAGGTATTTAAATTCATGGTTTTTATCAAAAAGTTCTTTGAATTTTAATTTAAATTGATTATATTTGTTTTCTTAAAAAATCAGTTAATAATTCTTAAAGAGAACAAAATTATTGAAGGCAAATATGTGGATGGTTATTACCTAGCCATCCACAATTTACCCAAACAAAAATATTGCTGTATAATTAAAAACAACTGAAAATATGTAATATTAAGGTAAGATGTTCGTATAATATATTTGACTGTGAAATAAATAACTGTAACTAATATTTTATTGTATGAAGAAAAACGTAAAACTTGGTGAAAACTATTATCTGACAACTCAGGAAATTAATAGTAATGTAACTGTAGAAGTTGCAAAAAAAACAAATCACATCTTCGTGGTTGACGTATCTGGCTCGATGTCGGGTGAACTCCCCCAAATTAGAACACAATTGAAAAACAAACTTTCTAACTTAATGAAGGAAGGTGATACAATTTCGATTGTTTGGTTTTCAGGAAGAAATGATAGTGGAATCCTGAAAGAAGAAGTTGAAGTAAAATCCTTAAAGACTTTAACTGACCTACATGATGCAATTGACAAATGGCTTCGTCCTATTGGTCTTACTGCATTTCTCAAGCCACTACAACTTGTTCAAGGTCTTGTTGATAGAATTAAGAAAAACAGACCTGACAGCGTTTTCTCAATGATTTTCCTTACTGATGGTTACAACAACGATTGTCCTTGGAATGAAGTTATCAAAACTTTAAAGGATATGGAAAGTGACATCGCATCTTCAACATTCGTTGAATATGGTTACTATGCAGATTCTCGTGCTATTACTCAAATGGCATCTGTTCTTGGTGGTGAAAAAATCAGTTGTGATGGTTTTGATGAATTTGAACTAGTATTTGACGCAAAGATTTCTTCAAACATCTTAGGTGGTAAGAAAACTGTTGTTGAAATCACTGATAAATATTTGTATGATTTTGCATTTTCTGTTTCAAATGGAAGTGTATTGCTGTACAATATTGTTGATGGTAAAATCATGGTTGGTGGTGATGTAAAGGAAATTTATTTCTTCTCACCAAAAGCAATTGGTGTTGATGTAGGTAATACTGTAAATGATACCTCATTATATGCAGCAATTTATGTTCTTGCTGATAAACTTTTAAATGATGATGCTGAAAAGATTTTCTACGCACTTGGCGACCAGTATTATTATCAAATGCTTGTGAATGCATTCGGAAAACAAAAACTGAATTCATTTAAAGCAGCAATTAAAGAATGTATTGCTGATGCATCCAAGAGGTATCCCGTTTATAACGGAAAGGTTATTATTAAGCCAGTGCCTGACAACGCATATTGCTTGATGAATCTAATTGAAGATTTAGGTAATATTGATGGTTGTTTATTCTATCCAAATCATCCTGAATTCCAGTACAACAGAATTGGAAGAAAGAAAATTGCTGCAAGTAGTGTTCTTACCGATGCTGATAAGCAAAGACTTGCTGAAGCAAAAACTTTCGATGAAGCCAACAAAATAATGAAAGAACTGGAAGAAAAGAAAGTTGATGTAAAATTCGTTAATACTAATCCAGATAGAGGATATCCGATGACGGATTTGGTGTGGAACAAAGAACGTGCTAATCTCAGCATCCGTATTTACATTGAAGGGGAAGTAATTCTTCCTAAAAATAAGTTCAACATTGAAAAAGTATCGTCTTTCAAGTATAACACCTTTACTATTATAAAGGACGGTATTGTGAACGTTCAGAAACTTCCAGTATCATACTCCAAAGAATTGGAAGACCATTTAAAGAAAAATGGTGTAAAATATGATGTTTGGATTTCATCTGAAAAGAATGTTGGAACAAATAGTTATCAAACTATAGTTATTGACCTTTCAAGTCTTCCTCTTGTTAACAGAGGTATGGTAAAAGCAGTTTCTGCAAAAGCACTTGCAGAGCAGGAATGGGAATTGTTAAAATTACAAGCCAATGAAAAGGTTTACGATTACTACAAAAAATCGTTGTTTCCTAAAACAAGCAAATCGTTTGTTGAAATGTTTGGTGAGGATTGTGCTAATTGGTTAAAAGAAATTGGCATTACCGATTTCAATGGTTTTGCACCAAAAACAACTCAAGCAGAATCAACCGACTTCTATCTATCTGTTAACCTCGCAACGAAAATTAAGGGATTATCATCACTACCAAAAGTGGAAGATGTTGTTACCAAGATTAAAGCAGGTAAAGAATTGAAGTTGAACGAATGGATTATGGCAGATGCAATCAAGAAATATCTTGCACAACTAGATTCCGATATGTATAAATCACTTAATGAGGAACAACAAAAGGGTGTACTAAAGACTTACCTTGAAACTAAGTCAGCTATTCTTAACAAACAAAGGAGAAAGGCATTGCAAGAAATTGCACAAATTAAGTTCAGTCTCATCCTTAGTAAGAGAAATTTTGTTGAGTTCAAATCTTTTGACGAGAATAAATTAAGTCTGGTTCTTGATGGACAAAATTTGGATTTTACATTTGAATTCAGTGAAAAACAAGTAAATATTTAATTGTCGTAACATAAACAACCATCAATTTATTTGGTGGTTGTTTTTATATTTTATTTATTATGAATAATAATTGGTTTATTAGCATTTTACCAATCTTTAAATATAAAGATATTGCATATTGTACTTATTCGATTAGTATTGAGAATTTTATGAAATATATTAAAAATTATCCTAATTATACCATCATAATATATGTAGTTCAAAATAATTTCACTACCATCAGATGTGCAATTCTTGATGAAAATAAACGCAATTTGAAACTCGATAATCAAGATTTGGAATTCACTTTCGATTTAAGTGAAAAAGAAGAAAAAATCTAATTCTCTTTAAATCAAATACTTAAATCCCCAAATGAAAAATTTGGGGATTTATTATTTAATATAATCTTAATAATATTTTCATATCAATTAGATATGTTGATAGTAATTATGTGAAAAGAATATTATATGGGAAAATTATTATTATTATTACTATCAATATTATTGGGATTAAATCATGTTGATGGTTATGTTTATGATAAAAACACTGGTGAATATTTATGTGGTGTTAGAGTTGTTTCATCAAATGATACTACATATACTGATTTAAACGGCTATTTTTCACTTGAAAACGTATGTGATACAACAAATATTAAATTTGAACTCATTTCATATGAAATGATTGATACAACAATTATAAACGATAAGTTGTTGATTATTAGTGAAAAATAAAAAAATTCAATATTTTTTTTAAAAAAGTTTGAAATTATTGTAACATTTTTTTATTTATTTCGTATAATTAATAAAACATGTAATTATGGATAAAATTAAAATTTACAAAAATTCATATGATGATAAATTTGTGAAAGTAAAAGTCGAATTCATATTGGATGTGCCAATTGATGAGGATATAACTAAAATTACTAAAAAAGAAGTTTATGATGCTATAATGGAAATTGATTCATCAGATTTGGCATATCAAATATTTGTGCATATGAATGAATTTCACATTGTAACTAATTCAGATAATATAAAACATGTCGAGAAAATATATAAACAACCACACATTGATTATAAACCAATAGAAATTGAATATATATCATTGGAATTAATTAACAAAATTATAAAATCTGAAATGAATAAGGGTAATAAATTTGCCGAAATATTTGTTTCACATAATCAACAAATTTCTTCAGATGATTTAGAAACAATAAAGCAAATTGGATTTAATGTTGATTTTAATGGAAATAGATATTGGATAACGTGGGATAATTAATGATTGATACAACAATTATAAACGATAAGTTGTTGATTATTAGTGAAAAATAAAAAAATTCAATATTTTTTTTAAAAAAGTTTGAAATTATTGTAACATTTTATACTTTTGCAACGTATTTAGATGAAAACGATTTTAATTTTAATTATTAATGAATAAACAAATGAAAACTCAAACGACAAATATTACAGTTTCTACATCGACTTCAAGTCGCAATGGAAATTTTATATTCTGTTCATTTATTAACGGCAGAAATAGTATTATATCGGGTGTTGGTTTTCAGAAGTAAAGAAAATTAGAAAACTAAAGATAAAATCAAAACCCGATTCGAAAGATTCGGGTTTATTTATTATAAGTTCTTTGAAATATTTATAATTAATTATGATGCTTGCTATTGATTGCATTAGTAATAATACCCAAATATTCATTTGCTTTTCTTTCTTTAAAATTAATGAATTTGGATGTATCAATAATGCATAATTCAATACCTTGTTCTAAACATGCTTGAAATTTATTATAAATATTTTAAAATTGAAATATTAATCTGTTTTTCAACTCAAATTTTGAAAATATATTAATTGTTCATTGACATATTGGGAATTATGCACGGATGGTCGAGAGGTCAAAGGCAACTGCCTGCAAAGCAGTAAAATCGGGGGTTCGAGTCCCTCTCCGTGCTCTATATTCTTGGGTTGCTTTAGTTGGTCGAAAAGTCCAGACTGTTAATCTGGTGAACGTAAGTTCCATCACAGGTTCGAATCCTGTCCCAAGAGCAAATATGGGCGTATCATCTAAATGGTTAGGATGCATCTCTGATAAGGATGTAATGAGGGTTCAAATCCCCCTATGCCCACAACAAATAGTGATGTGGATGAACGGTTTTAGTCACCAGTTTAATAAACTGGCTCGAAAGAGAAAGTGGGTTCAACTTTCATCGTCACTACCAATAAAATAATGCGAAGGAACGTTCATTAATACGTAGGTATGAACAAGTCTATAAGGTTTGGTGGGTTTTAGTAGACAAATGGAAGATTGGCAGAGTGGTTTATTGCGCTAGTCTTGAAAACTAGAGGGTGTCACAGCTCCACAGGTTCGAATCCTGTATCTTCCTCGAACGATTATTAGGAATGCCTATCATGAGGAATTTCCTAATTCCCCTAATAATTAAGAATCAAACAAGGAAAGTTATCTTGGGCGCAGGACAGATAGGAGGGTGTGTTGAAAGGAGTACACTTAGCGAGGTTCGAGTCCTCACTGTTTGATTATTTTGGTAAAATGGCAGAGTGGTCTATTGCGCTTGTTTGCTAAACAAGTGGATGTAAAAGTCCCGTAGGTTCGAATCCTACTTTTACCGCCAAATGAATCTACCTGCAAGTAGATTTGTTTCTCACACAATACTATAAACAATGAGTTGTTGCAGCAATGAGTTGATGTAAAGTGTGCGAGTCTCTGTTTTGCTTGGGATGCTACCCTTTAATGTTCAGTAGAATGTTATATTGTACCCGTGATTGGCAACACGAAATGCAAGACTTTTTCAGAGACATTGGAGTGTTCGAAATAACACAAAGGTGTGTGAGTATAAGGCTCACGACAGAGACATTTATGGAACAGTAGCTCAGTCTGGTAGCAGCACTTGTCTGAAGAGCAAGGGGTCAGTGGTTCAAATCCACTCTGTTCCGCAACTTATATTTCAATGGTAATACTTTAATTGAAAACCATAGTATTTATAATTAAATGTTGATTGTTATGGAATTGATTACATTAAAAAAATGTGTTGAGTTAGAATATTCACATAGAGATATTGCAAAAGTTTTAAATTGTTCACAAGCTACAGTTAAATATTGGTTGAAAAAATATAATTTAAAAACAATTAAAACAAAAAAGAAAAAAAATACTCATTGTTTATTATGTGGAAAACTATTAAAAAACAATGATAGAAATAGAAGTAAATGTAGTTCATGTACAACTAGAATTCGTAGATATAGAACTAAATTAAAAGCAATTGAATTATTGGGTGGTAAATGTAATAAATGTGGATGGACTGGAAACATTGCTGCATTCGAATTTCATCATCCTAATGATAATAAACTATTTGATTTAAGTAGAATGTCGAATAAATCATGGAATGTAATAAAAGAAGAAGCATTAAAGTGTGAATTGTTATGTTCTAATTGTTATAAAATAGAACATACTAAATATGATAAAGATGAAAAATTTATGAAAGCAGTGAATGAATATTATATGGAGTAGTAGCAAAGATGGTCTATGCAACGGACTGAAAATCCAAAGATGTTGGTTCGACTCCAACCTGCTTCACCGCTACGGTTCGCACTAAACGAATAGTCAGGAAGTGCTCCCACTGCGAGTTAGGTGTAAATGGTTGCATGTCAGTCCTCCAAACTGAAGGACTTAGCGGGTTCGATTCCCGCAACTCGCACCAATTAATTTTTTCGTTGAGAGTAGTATTTATTATTAACAATGCCTCTCACGCCTCTGATTCAAGCGCAACTTGAGAGGCTTCTTTTTTTAAAAATCCCTTGCTTAATTCCATTATTTTCATATCTTTGTGCGAAAATAATTTTAAATACGTGCTTTTAGAATATGACTATATTCAATATTGCCAAGGGACTGCAGATAGAGGTCATGGGTTTGCATTGATTCACTTGCCTCAAGATGCTACAACTGTCGATGCAAAATCACTTTTGTTTCAAATCAAAAATAAAAAGTACAATCACGAAATCGATATTGATAGTATTGAAGATGCAACAATAGAATGGTAATATAGCGATGTAGTCTCAATTGGTTAGAGCAGGTGGCTTATATCCACGAGGTTGGGGGTTCGAGTCCCTTCATCGCTACAAATTTTAAAATTTATGGACTGGTACGAAAATAATATTGAAGAACCAATAAGGGAAATTGTTAAAGAACTTAGAAGTAATGGAATAAATACTTTTTGCTCTTGTGGTCACAGAATGTGGATTCAATGCGAAAGTTACTATGAATTCGAAGAATCAAAAATAATATACGATGTTCTCGTTGGTAAATTTGGTATTAAGAAGTATCGAACAGTTCTCATTGATGATATAGATAATGAGCACCGTAATAAAGTTTTGGAAATCCAGATTCCTGTTAATGGAAAATACTATTGCAGAATAATGCAAGATAATCCAGAATTTAAAGGAAATCAGCTTAATACAAATCTGGATAGATATAAGATTATTGTTGACGGAGAACCGTTTTACGTTAAAAAAATCATAACTCCAAGTCAGATTAAAACTCTTGCTGGTTGCAATAATGAACATTATGTCATTAAATGGTTTTATGATGAAAATAAACCAGAAGAATTCAGAATATTTCCAACATGTGAAATAATGGATTTATCAGTTCCTGATAGAACATATATTTTTAATACTATTTTTGTAGTTGAGATATGATGGGATTTGGAGCTACTGACTTATCCCAAGCCACAAAACTAAACAAGTAGCAAGCTGGCTAAA
>ERZ795059.2835-NODE-2835-length-17481-cov-5.703833_pt1 | contig 17481 bp, 12 predicted proteins | sample MGYA00375143_ERZ795059 | MGnify/ENA primary metagenome ERZ795059 (study PRJEB30188, sample SAMN05720168) | activated sludge metagenome | isolation source: Anaerobic digester | place: USA | collected 2015-01-07 ... | reverse complement strand
AATAAGTTATATGGTTAATGACTGTGTATATTAACTTTGGCACGCTGGTTGTATATATTGAAGCAAATAAGTTAAACAAAACAAAAAATTAAAAATAACAATTTGGAGGATAAAAAAATGACAGTTGTAAGATTTAACCCGACCCGTGATTTGCTAAACTTAGAAAAAGAAGTTAGCAGATTTTTTAACATCTTTGAAAACAGATTGGGATTTCCTAAAAAAGATGTTGATGAAGACTTGGAAAATGCTGTATGGTCTCCTTTAACGGATATTTTGGAAGACAAAGATAATTTCTTCTTAAAGCTCGATTTACCCGGCATTTCTAAAGAAGATGTAAAAATATCGTTTAACAACGGTCAGCTTTGTATAAGCGGTGAAAGAAAACAAGAAAAAGAAGAAAAAGAAAAAACATATCACAGAGTTGAAAGAATTTACGGTAAATATTATCGCTCGTTCACTTTACCAAAGGAAATTAAAGTTGATGATATAAATGCCGAATTTAAAGACGGTCAATTATCAATCACTATTCCAAAGGCAGAAGAAATTAAACCAAAAGAACTTGAAATTAAGATTAAATAAATTGCCTTATATTAAAATTACGGGAGAAAGGAAACTTTCTCCCTTTTGTTATTTTAAAAAGGTTACTAAATATTAAATATAAATTCATATTTTTGTAACATAAAAAATTAAATTAATTATTAAACGGAGAAAGCAAATGAGCGAAACAAAAACAACGGCAAAACATTACGAGTTTAAAGCGGAAGTTAAGCAGTTGCTGGATATTCTTGTCCATTCGTTATACAGCAGTAAAGAAATATTTTTACGCGAGTTAATATCCAACGCTTCCGATGCATTGGATAAGTTAAGATTTGAATCGATTAGAGGAACCGAAATTGAAGATAACGATTTACCTTTAGAAATTAAAATTACTTTTGACGAAAAAGCCAATACTTTAACTATTAAAGATACCGGTATTGGTATGACCGAACAAGAGTTAATTGACAATATAGGTACTATTGCCAAATCAGGTACAGCACAGTTTTTAGAGCAATTAAAAGAAAGCAAGGCGGATGCATCTAATATAATTGGTAAATTTGGTGTTGGATTTTATTCCGTATTTATGGTTGCCAAAGAAGTAGTTATTAAAACTAAATCGTATAAAAAAGATTCCGTTGCTTTTATGTGGAAATCGGACGGTTTGGGCAGTTACGAAATAAATCCGTTAGACGAAAAAATTAGTCGTGGTACGGAATTATTAATTTATTTAAAAGAAGATGCCAAAGACTATACACAAAAATGGCAAATAGAAAGCACAATTAAAAAACATTCTAATTTTATATCTTTCCCTATTTATGTAGAAAATGAAAGAATTAATAATCTTTCTGCTATTTGGAGAGAACCAAAATCATCGGTAACAAAAGAGCAATATACCGAGTTTTATAAACATTTAAGTTACGATAGTGAAGAACCCGCAGATATTATGCACAACTCGGTTGATGCACCAATTCAGTTTTTCTCGTTGTTGTTTATTCCTAAAAAGAATATGGACTTTTTTGGTTTCCAAAAAGATAATTACGGTTTGGATTTATATGTTCGCAGAGTATTAATTCAACATAAAACTAAAGAATTGTTGCCGGAATATTTAAGTTTTGTAAAAGGTGTTGTAGATAGCGAAGATTTACCGTTAAACATTGCAAGGGAATCGTTACAGGAAAACATTATTTTTACAAAAATTGCAAATAATATTACCGGACAAATTTTAACATACTTAACCAAGAAAGCAAAAGATGACCCTGCTGCTTATTTGGAATTTTTTAAAGAACACGGAAGGATATTTAAACTTGGTTACGGCGATTATCAAAACCAAGAAAAGTTTATGAATTTATTACGTTTTAATTCTTCTATTTGCAGCAAAGAAGAAGATTTAATTTCTTTGGAAGACTACATCGGTAGAATGAAATCTGACCAAAAAGAAATATACTTTGCATTGGGTCCGTCTCGCTCGGCATTGGAAAGCGACCCTCATACCGAGGTATTTAAACGTAAAGGTGTAGAAGTATTGTATTTTTACGATCCTTTGGATGAATTTGTTGTTTCATCTTTACATAAATACAAAGATTATGAATTTAAATCGGTTGAAGCTGCAGATTTAGGTAAAATAGAAAAACTTGACGATATTATAAAAGATAAACCCGAAGTAGAAAAACTATCTAAAGATGATGAAAAACAATTTGATAGTTTAATAAGCAAAATAAAAGAAATTTTGGGTGATAAAGTAACCGAAGTTAAAGAATCCAAAAGATTAACCGATAGCCCCGCTTGTTTAGTTAGCCCCGATGACGGAATGAGTTCGTCTATGCAAAAAATAATGAGGCAATTTAATAAGGATAACAGCATACAAAAGAAGATATTTGAAGTTAATAAAGACCATAAAATAATAAGAAATTTATTGGCTATTTTTAAAGTAAATTCAAACGATATTTACATAACAAATACGGTTGAACAACTTTTTGAAGCTTCGATGTTGCTTGACGGCTCGTTAACAGACCCCCATAATTTAATAAATAAAATGAATAAATTAATGGAAGAAAATAGCGATTCTTATAGCCGATCTGTATTTAAGTAAAATAATAAAAAAAGTTATAGTGTAATAAAGTGCCTCCCCTAAAACGGGGTAGGCATTTTTTTTGTCTAATATTAAAGGTCTTGCTTTAAGCACTATTTGAAAATAGCCTTAATTAAAAACGATGTTATTGGAAAATATATCATACAATTTTAATAACAGATAATTATTAAATATTATTGAGTTAATTAAAATGTAAAAAAAAGCGATATTCTTAATATTTTATATTACGGTTGTATAATGTGATGTTACCGAAAATGGTAAAAAAAGAAAATGTTGAACCCGGAAGCAGAGACTATGTTTGGGATATAAATACACCAATTGGTGCTTTAAAAGGAATATGAGGAAATGCCCCTGATGATATTTGGGTTGTCGGGTCAAGCCCTACAGTCTATTTTTTTAATAATGGTAGTTTATAGTCTGTCCATTTTTCTTTTGAATTAGCATGAATGGAATATTATGGTTTATAAATAAAATTAATAATTGAAATTAAGTAAATTTTATTGTAATTTAATTTTTTTAATTATGCTAAAATTAATAAGATATGTTAAAAGTTTTAATTGTTGATGATGATGAAGGGCAACGTTTAATATTAAGCAGATTGCTAAAACGTAAAATGGCTTGCGAAATATTTCAAGCAGAAAACGGCTTGGAAGGATTAAAGTCGCTTGAAAAAAATAACCCCGATGTTATTTTTTTGGATGTATCGATGCCTATAATGAACGGAGAAGAAACACTGGAAGCGATACGAAGTGACCCTTCTACGGCAAAAATTCCGGTAATAATTTTAACGGCTTTAAACGATAAAAAAAGTGTCGGTAAATTAATTGAAAAAGGAATATCGGATTATTTACTTAAACCGTTGGATTTTGATTATGCCTACGATAGAATTTATAGGGTATTAACAAATATAAAAAAGCATAAAAATACTACAATAAGGCAAGCAAGAATATTATCCGAATCAGACGGTAAAATAAAAGTATTAATGGTGGAACGCGATTCTAATTTTCGTAATTTCTTTTCAACCTTATTCAACGAAAGATTTGATATAATAGAAGCATCATCGGGTATGGAAGGTTTAACAAAGTATATGGAAAAAAAACCACAGTATGTAATACTTGGTGAAAGGTTAAATTTGTTAAACGAAAAATTGTTATCTCAAAAAATACGTTCATTGGATGCTCATAATTCTACTAACATATATTTATGTACCGAAAACCCGCAAACTACATCTACCGATACATTCTTTTTTGACGGAGTTATTAAAAAAACTTATGTTCCCGAAAATATGCTAAAAGAGTTTAATAAAACTGTTATTGGTCAAGAAGATATTTACGAATCTTTAATTGATATAATTAATAAAATAATGCCTACCAATTTAATTGCAGCGGTTAAACAAACTTTTGGCGTAATGACAAATCAAGAAATATTATCTATAACAAAAGACGACCTAAATTTTGAAGGGAACATTTTGACAATTTCGGATAAACTTGCCAATAACGATTTACGCATATATGTAGATTTAACAATGTACTGTGCCGAAAAAGATATGAAAGAAATTGCTTTTTTAATTAGAAATACCGAAGTTAGTTTGGAAGAAGCAAAAAACTCGTATATAGATTTGTTTAACACTATTTTAGGCAGAGTAAAACACTCGTTAGATGAAAAAGGAATTAAAATGAGTATTCCGGGCGTTCCGGTTGTAAATATAGCAAACAATACAATTTATATCGATTTTTTAATAGATTTACCTTTCCACACTCAAAGCGGACAAAAGTTTTTAATAGGAATTTCGAGTTATAAAGAATAGTTATTTATTTTGTTCGGCTTCTTTATTTAATTTGTCTATATCCGAAGTACTACGAGGATGACCTAACGAATTAATTATTTTGTATAAATCCTTATATTCTTTTGCGGTAGTTTTATTATTCCAATTGCCTGTAACCATTCCAAATCCAATAATAACAAAATATATAACAACTATTCCCAAAGCTATTTGCTTTTTACTTATTTTTTTGTCGGTAAACCTATCTTTAACTTCTAAAGTATTACTAACAGGACAAATATCAACACAGTTTAAGCACATGGTACATTCATCGGAAACAACGGTTTTTGCTTTTTCTACTATTATTCTACTAGGGCATGCTTTTGTACACAAAGAACAATTTATACAAGTATTTGCATTACGTTTAATTTTACTTGGGCTAAATAACGAAACTATACCCAATAAAGCTCCGTAAGGGCACAAGTACCTACACCAAAAACCTTTAATAAATATAGATAGAACAAAAAGAGCTAATATAACATAAAGTGCAAATTTAGAAATATCGGCAAAAAACAAATACATTTTAATATCGGCAACAATGTTATAAGGACTGTCTAAAAACATCTTTAACGAATAAACTGTCATGCTAAAAAAAATAGCATAAACAAAAAAACCTAATAAAAGATATTTAAATGACCTTAAAAAGTAATCTAAAAAGCGAGGAAGAAATAAAGTGCGTTTAAAAAAATATTTATAAATTTTATTACCTGTTTCACCAATTGTTTCGCTAATAAACCCAATGGGACAAATCCAACTACAAAAAGATTTACCAAAAATAAAAGAAACACCAATAACGGCAAGCAAGATAAAAAATCCTGCCGGATGTGCTTGGTGAATAGTGCCGGTTAATAAAAAATAATAAATACTCATAAGTGCCGAAATTGGTAAAAAAGCCTCCACTCCGGCAGGTCTGTAAAAATTACCTCCGTTCCCGTTTTCTAAAAAATCGATAAAATAGTAAAACTCTACCCCAATCCAAATACAAATTAAAACAAATAACAATTGCGAATATAATCTATATTTTTGAATCGGTTTTTCAATGTTTTTAATAAATTTCATAAAAGTCCTTTCAGTATAATCGGAATTATTAGTCTGATATAAAATAATAAATAAATAAAATTAAAACAATAGATAAAAATGTAAAAAACAAAATATTTTTGTTGCAAACGCAAAAAAATAATATTATATTTACAGTCTAAATTTGCTGGTGTAGCTCAGCTGGTAGAGCAGCTGATTTGTAATCAGCCGGTCGGCGGTTCGAATCCGTTCACCAGCTCACTAAAAAAAGCCCTGAAATATTTTTCGGGGCTTTTTTGTTTTTAAACCGTAAATAAGTTGTTATACTTCAGATTTTAGGCTACAGACAAAAAAATACCCTGCCCCGGCATTTTATTGTTTCTTTGATCCTCCCCTATTGCTGTAGAAATGCACTTAAACCACGACTGAAGTCATGGTTTAAGCCAAATCGCCCAACCCAACCAATGAATTCAGTCGTGAGAATTCGCCATCAGCCGTGTAATAGCACTCCTTAGGGGCTGAATCAAAACAAAAATTAAGAAAAATATTATTAGATCAGTAAACAATAAAATTAGGATATAAACTTAAAATATTCTCCGACCACTATTTAAAAATAGTGGTAATTGAAACGAGGATAATATAATGACTATTAAAATTTAGTGTTTTATCAATTACCACTATCTTTAGATAGTGGCAATAAAACCCTATAATAAAACGGGGAATATTAAAATGGTGTATTTTAACAAACAAGTATAAAAAATAGCTTAAAAATTGCTTTTGATACAGCCCCAATTAGCCGGTAGTTGCAAGAAACTAAGCCCCAAATAACGACTTTTGTAATGGGGGCTATATAAATAAGTCACAAGACTTAAGAAGTTAGACTTATGCTTAGAAAACTACTCAGTCATCTGCTATTTACAATAATTCTCTATTAATTTCTTACCATTCGGTTTTTTTAATGGTTCAAACAGTAGTGCAAAAAACCATAATAAAAACAAGGCAATTAGGGGTTATAATAAAAAAAACGAATAAAATAAACAAAATTTACAAAAGCTATCTTGTATCTATTATTTTATAAATGTAAATTATAACAATTAAATAAAAATTTAAAAGCTTATTGATTAAAAACTATACTATATAATAATATGCAGACAAAAACATTTAAAAGAAGATATTTTTATCTTTGTATCCTTGCATTATTTTTATTAATATCTCAAAATGCCTTTGGTCAAAGAGGTAAAATAACAGGAACCGTAACCGATTTTAACACAAAAGAACCCTTAATAGGGGTAAATGTTTTTATTGTCGGTTCAACTATTGGTGCAACTACCGATTCCGATGGTAAATACGTAATACTAAATGTGTTGCCGGGTACTTATTCGGTTGCGGCAAGCATGGTAGGTTACGGCAAACTTGTTTATAGCGATGTGCAGGTGTTTATTGACCGTACCACGGAAGTAAGTTTTAAGCTAAAAGATGAATCGGTGCAGATGGATCAGGTTGTTATAGTTGCCGAAAAGCCAAAAATTGTAAAAGATCAAACTTCAAGCGCAACAACTATTGATGATATTCAGTTAAAAAGTGCACCGATAGAGGGTTTAAGAGGAGCTTTAGATTTAACGGCGTCATTCCAAAAAAACGAAAAGGGAGATTATACCGTTAGAGGTAGCGGAACTTATGAAGTTAAATTTCAAATAAACGGAGTTGACCAACAAACAACGAACACAAGCATTCCGGGTTACGGGGGTGCCGATAAGGCAAACAATAGCTGGAAATTTGACGTAAATCCGCTCGGGGTTCAACAAATACAATTAATTAGCGGTGGTTTTTCCGCAGAGTATGGAAATGCACAGGCAGGTGTTGTTAAAGTAGTTTTAAAAGAAGGGAGCAGTAAAATAACCGGTGAAGCCAGAATGGAGTACCGTCCAAACGGCTTATATCATTTTGGAGATTACGTATATTCACAAAACAACTTTGAATGGAATAAATGGGGAAATATTAATAACTGGTATGCTAATCAAAAAAATGTAATAAAAGATATAAGTCCTTATTTATATAATAGAATGTATGTTCAAAACAATGCCACTGCAGCCGATAGCCAACGCGTAAAAGACGAAATTGCATGGGCTTACGGCATTTGGTTAAAAAATCATACACCAAGTGAAGATAACCCCTTGGGTGTTTATGACTACCGAGACCATACATATGCACGTTATATGGTTGGATTTGGCGGACCTTTGGGAACCAACCCCGAACTACTAAAATTTTATTTTTCCGGAGAATACAGAAAAAATCCGACCCGTTTACCAACCAACGAAAAAAATCAAGTATATCAAAACTATATTTTAAATTTAACCTATAAACCCATGCCGGAACATAAATTTAGATTTATGGGGAGTTTTCAAAAATATAAAGGCGGATTATTTAGCGGTTCTTCGGATATTAGATGGAGCGGTTTATCCAATACAAGCGAATCGGGTAAATATGCAGTATATCAAGACCCAATTAGAACCGAACAAACAATTGCTCAAAGTTTAAATTGGGTTTATACAATAAATACAAACTCGTTTTTTGAAACAAATATTGCTCATCAAACCGAAGCTTATGAATTACCCTACGTTTATATTCCCGGTTTTAACAGCTCGGTAGATAGGTTGGATAGTTTGGCAGACCCAAGAGGAACAATATTAAAAAGCGGTATTTGGTGGGATCATGATTACTTTTTACGTTTAGATGCCGCTAGCACAAATTTTTATCAAGATTACAGAGCCGAAAACTGGAGTTTGACAATTGACTATACAAACCAAATTTTAAAAACTAATTTATTAAAAGCGGGTTTTAGATTTTATTATTGGGATATTTTTAACAATGGCGTAGCTTATAGCTTTAGAACAAACAGTTATGTTGCCCATTACGGTGTTGCCGAGTATTATAAAGCTTTTCCTTATAACTATGCTTTTTATCTTCAGGATAAAATGGAATATGAAGGAATGGTTGCAAACCTTGGCGTAAGAATAGAAGCTTATAATTTCCAATCTAATAAACCGGTAGATAGATTTAATCCTTTTTATCCCGGTACAGAAAGACCCGGAATATATGGCGATCCAAGAACAACTTCATCCAAAACTCAAGTTACAGTATTACCTCGTGTGGGGGTCTCTTTCCCTATAGGTGAAAATACCGCATTTAGAATTCAATACGGGCATTTTGCATCTATGCCTATTTTTACGCAGGCATTAACAACCAAAACATATAGAGGTTGGAGTGCTTTGGGTAACCCGGATTTAGAGCCTAAAAAAACCATTAATTACGAATTTGGCATTCAACAAGTAATTGACGAAAACCATAGAATAGACGTTGCAATTTATTATAACGATAGAGTTTTGCAAGTCGGAACGCAAGACATTGCAGCTTTAACGGGTGATTTAAGATATTTTGCGGCATTTAATAATAATAACGAACCGTTATACTTATATCAATCCTTTGAAAATAATCGGTTCGGTTCAACCATAGGTATAGAAGCGACATTTGAAAAAATAAGTATAGGAAATTGGTCATATAGATTAAGTTATAATTTATCGCAAACTACGGAAGGAAGATATGGTTATTCTGTTCTTTATCCGGATAACTCGAGAAACTTTGCTTTACGAAGTTCAACCGGCGAGTTTTTATCCCCTTACGATAGAACACACAGTTTTAGAGGATTATTACAATATATATTAAAAGACGGAGAAGGTTTTGAAATTTTTGGTTTCAAACCGTTTGAAAATTCAATATTCGGTTTATCTTATACTGTTCAAAGCGGTTTACCTTTTACATATGTAACCGATTTCGATTTAAAAGACGTAAGTTTTAACAGAAGATATCCGTTGGAATCTAACTTCGATTTTAACTTTAATAAAGAAGTTTATTACGGCGGAGTAAAACTTATTATCGGTTTGCGTATAATGAATTTATTTAATAATAAATGGTTAACTCCTATGGATAGCCAGTCTGACCAGCAAGACAAAATTGCATGGGTAGAAAACGGAGTTACAATGGATAACCCTGTAGATAACCCGACTAAAAGAAGTTACTTATTATATGCGTTTAGAACATATAAGAATACGCCGACACAGTTTATTTTTACGGTCGGTATAGGCTTTTAATTAATAAAGGAAAAAGAAAAAGTTTATGAAAGCAAAAATAATAATATTACTACTTGTTTTAATATCTGCGTTAATGCTTGAACAAAAAGTAAATGCCCAGCAAAGTATAGAATCGCCTTTATTGGTTTTTAATAGAGGGCAATTATGGCAAAGTGTTTATTTAGGAAAAGTTGGACCCAGTACATATAATAACTGGAGGCGACTTGGAATTGGTTTAGATTGGCCCGGTTTTGATGCAAGTTGGATAAAAGAAGATTTAGGCGGTGCTCCTTCTTACCTTGTTGCAGGCGGTTTTTGGATTGGCTGTAAAAAAACTGCAGATAGCGTTTTGGCAGTTGAAGATTGGTCTATTTACGCCGGTACTATAGGTGTGGAAGTATCTTCTAAATATATTGTTAAAAAGCACAAAAAAACAATTAATCACGGAATGGTTAATATTAAAAACGGCGGAGATGAAATAATAGAAACGGTGTGGGAATATAACCCACTTTATCAAAGCCAATACGATATAGAAAGTCAATTACCTTTACGTGTAACAAGAACGTCACATCAATGGAACGGAAGCAGAAGAGAAGAAAACTACATTATTCATAAATACGTATTTAAAAATATAAGTAACGAAATACATGCAAATTACCCTCAACGTAAAATAGTAGATACATTGTATAATTTTTATGCAATGTTAAATTACGGAATGCATGCCAATTCTCGTTCATGGTCGGTACTATTTCCTACGTATAGTGCCGGTGCACGTAATACTTGGTTATTTTACGATCCTTCTAAAAAGATGATTTGGGGAAGAGCAGGCGACTTTTTAGATACTCCTGCAAATGACGGTGAATATGGTTATTCAGCTACTCAAGGTAAAATTGTTGACGGAAAACCGACCGGTGAATGGTTATCTCCCGGCTTTGTCGGTTTTAGATTGCTGTATAGTTCGCCAAATAATAACGGTCAGACTTCTTATGTTAACGGTTACGGATGGTCTGCAGGCGATAACTTACAAGATTTAATTGGACCTATGACCGGAAGAGGAACTGCAGAAGCAAGATACGGAGTATTACAGAACGTTTCAATGGCAAATAATTTTATTAATAACCCCGGCGATTTAACTTTTATGAGAAGAAGTCGTATGTGGTCTTTAATGTCATTAGGTCCTTGGACAATTGCCCCCGGTGATTCAATTGAAATTGTTTATAGTGAAATGGTTGACGGGGCGGATTATAAATTTGCAATAGAAGATAAAATCTCAAATATAGCATCGGGGTACTCTATTTTTGACGCAACAGCCGTAAAATCCAAAGTTACTTATGATAACAATTTTAACCACCCCGATCCCCCTTTGGCTCCTGAATTTAAGGTAGATTATTATAGAGAAAGCCGGTTGGTTGCAAACGTAATTGAATGGGGTAACGAAACCGAAAACATTCCTGACCCCGATGACGGCGAGTATGATTTGGCTTATTATAATTTATATCGTTCTTCGTATCTTCCTATTGGACCTTGGGAACTTGTGGCAAAAATAAAAAAACAAGATGCAACATATTATAATATGTTAACAAACAAATATGTTTTTATTGATAGTTTGGTTACTGTTGGAGCAAGTTATTATTATGCTTTAACTGCAAGCGATACGGGAAAAAGCAGTTGGAATGTTGCACCAAGTACAATATTTCCCGAAACAAGAACTACAAAAGTACCGCCTTTAGAGTCTTCGATATTTGCAAATAGAATGATTACTCCGTTTACTGCTACGTTAAGCCCTGTTAATAATGTAGATAACATTTTGGTAGTTCCTAACCCGTATGTTATTGGCGAAGGTTATTCATTACCCGGTGAAAGTGATAAAATTCAATTTGTAAATATACCAAACCCTTGTACAATAAGGATTTATACATTAAGGGGTGATTTGGTAAAAACCATAAAAGTTGAAGAAGGAGCAGGAGCAATTGCCGATTGGGACCAAGTTACCGATTACGGACAATTTGTTGAAAGCGGTATTTATTTATTTCATATTGACTCCCCTTTTGGCTCTAAAGTAGGCAAATTTGCAATAGTACGATAAATAATAATTTGAAATAATTAATTAACAAAGCGATGAATAAAAAAATATTATTGATAATAGTCTTTATAAGTTCCGTATTGTTTGGTCAGGATTTTAAGAAAAATGCCACTGCGGGATTTGTGTTTTTGGAGCTGCCCATTACGGCACGCTCGGCAGGTATGGGAGAAAGTTCTATTGCTTTAACGGATATGGAAGCATCCGGTCAGTTTGTCAATCCTGCTTCATTAGGTTTTGCAAAAAGTACTCACTCGTTTTCTGTTTCGTATAGTACATGGTTTGCCGAAATTAAACACTATATTACCAATTATAGTTTTAATACCGATTATGGAGTTTTTGGTATTGGTGCAATTGTTATGGATTACGGAAATATGCCGAGAACAAAAAAAATTGCAGGACAACGGTTATATGAAGTACTCGGAAATTTTAACGCCAATAGTATTGCTATAGGTCTTACTTATAGCAAACAACTTACCGATAAATTTTCGTTTGGAGTTACCGGAAAGTACGTTCGTGAAAAAATTGATGTTTACACTGCAAGCAACTACTTATTTGACGGCGGAATTCAATATTATACCGGATTACAAAGTTTACGTATTGCAGCAACTATTAATAACTTTGGTGTAGATACAAAATTTATTAACGATAAATTTAAAATGCCCGCCATGTTACGTTTAGGTATGGCAGCAGAAATTTTTGGCGGTTTTGATGAAGATTACAGGGTAACAACCGCAGCAGAAATGATTCACCCAAATGACGGAGACGAAAGATTAAATGTAGGATTGGAATTATCTTACAAAAATATGGTTGATTTTAGAGGCGGATATAAATTTTTTACCGATGAAGAGACTTTTAGTGCCGGTATTGGCTTAAAAGTTAATAGCTTTTTTGTTTCTTCAACTCCTATTGTTCTGGATTTTTCTTATTCCGATTACGGAAGATTGGGGGATGTACTTCGTTTTACTCTTCAATTGGGGGTTTTATGAAAAAATTTGTATTGTTAATAATTAGTTTTTTGATGTATGTTAATTTATATTCTCAAATAGTTAAATCGGTTGATGTTTTTGCCGAGTATAGTAAACCTAATAAAAAACTTACCGATGTTACAAATATAGACGGAGTAGGAGGCGGTGTAAAACTTCAATTTCCTGTTTACAGTAATGTCTCTATTAATTTATTTGGAGGATATACTCTTTACTCATTAAATCAAGAAAACGCACTTGCTAATTGGCAGTGGGAGTTTTGGACACGATATAACGATTTTGTACGCCAAACACTTTCGGACGAAGCCTACAAAAATTTTAATAACCCTGTTCAAAAAATGGACTTATTAAATTTATATGTAACTTTAGATTACGATTTTATTCTTATTGAAAAATTGCATATAAAACCTATGTTTGGAGGAGGTTGTTATTTTTATAACCGCAGACTATATATTGACGAAACATGGTCAAAATATTTTTCTACGTTAAATTATACTTTTGAATATGAATTTAGAAATATTGCCCCCGAAAAATCGGGTAATACTTTGTTTTATATAGGTGGTTTAGAAATTAACTATGAAATATCCGAAGGGTTTTGGCTTCTTGGAGCAGTAAAATATACAAATATTTTTGATTCCAAACTATCGTTTGGTTTTGATAAAATGCCTTTTAAAAATGCCGTAAATACAAATTTAGGTTTAACAATTTTATACTAATAATTATGAAAAAAACAATAATAACTATAATAATATTACTAACCGGAATTATTAACGCCCAAAAATTAAACTTTGTAGCCGGTTTAGACGGTAACTACTATTTACCTTTAGGTACTTTGGGAGAAAGATTTAATCCAACCGCAGGAATAGCAATATCGTTTGGAAAGGAAGTTTCTAAAGATTGGACTTGGGTAGGTAAACTTGAATATTTTAAATTTGATAAATTAAACGAAGATAAACTTAAATTGAATAAAAAAATTGCGGTAGGCAGCAATACCGAAAGTTTTAATATTCCGCTTAATGACCTTAGTATGAGTTTGGAAATTGTGGGGCTTTCTGCAAATGCATTTTATAATGCTTTGGATTTTGGAGATTTTAAAACGGATATTACATTTGGTTTTGGAGTTTATAGATGGTATAGCCCGCGTGAAACATATACCTTATATTTTGAACAAACTACCAAAAGTTTTTATAGAGATACTGTTGGTGTAAACGGAAGTTTTAATAAAGTTTTGGATGTTCCTTCAATTTCCCAATCCGATTGGAGCGGAGGTTTTAATTTAGGTTTACATTTTAATTACGAAGTAATTAATAATTTTAACATTTATGCCGGTTGTGAATATAAAGTTATTTTAGGTGAATTATGGCAGGCATTGGCATTAAATTTAGAAAATATTGCCGGTTTTCAGATGGTTAATATTAAAGCCGGATTAAAATATCAATTTTAATACTTTGTATTTTTAGTAAATTAAAAAAGTCACTTTTACAGGTGGCTTTTTTGCTATTTAATAATGTTTATATTAAATTATATTATAAATTAACGGGGATACGATGAATAAGATAGTTATTGTTTTTTTAGTTTTTATTTTGTTTTTGTTTAACGGATGTAAAGAAACGGTTATTGAAAAAGAAGCTGTAAGAGGAGTTTGGTTAACTAATGTAGATAGCGATGCGTTGAATTCCAAAAACAATATTATACAAACCGTAAAAACTTGCAAAGAACAGGGTTTTAATTTAATATGTGTTGTAATGTATAATAAGGGAATGACTTTATATCCCAGTACTACAATGAAAAATTTAATCGGTCAAGAAATTGACTCGTTATTTATTGGAAGAGATCCGCTAAAAGAATTAATAGAAGAAGCACATAAAGAAAATATAAAAGTAATTGCTTGGTTTGAATTTGGTTTTTCTTCATCCTATAAACTTGGCGGCGGTAAAATTGTTGCCGCAAAACCTAATTGGGCAAGCAAAAATAATGAAGGAAACTTAGTTACAAAAAACGGATTTGATTGGATAAACGGATTTGACCCCGAAGTTCAACAATTTATGCTTTCTTTAATTAAAGAAGTAGTAACTAATTATGATATTGATGGCATTCAAGGAGATGATAGATTACCCGCAATGCCGGTAGAAGCAGGTTACGAAGAATATACAATTAATAAGTATATGGAAGAACATAACGGTGCAAAACCCCCAAAAGATTTTAGAGATTCTGCTTGGGTTAATTGGCGGGCTAATATTTTAAATAATTATATGGGCGAAATTTATAAAACCGTAAAAGCTATAAAACCTAAAGTTATTGTTAGCATGGCACCCAGTATTTTCCCTTGGTCTAAAGAAGAATATTTACAAGATTGGCCGATGTGGGTTAAACAAGGATATGTTGATTTGGTTATTCCCCAGTTATATCGTCAAAATATAGACGATTATATTAAAATATTGGATGATATTGTAAAAACACAATTAACCAAAGAAGAATTAAAAAAGTTTTATCCGGGAATACTTTTAAAAGTAGGCAGTTATTACCCAAGCGAACAGCTTTTAAAAGATATGATTAAAGAAAACAGAAAACGAGATATTAACGGTGAAGTATTCTTTTTTTATGAGGGATTAAAGAAATATCCAAATATTTTTAAAGAACAAATTTATAGCGATAAAGTGATATTTCCACACTATTTAGTTAAGGAACAAAAATGAAAAAAATTATTATTTTACTTCTTTTTATAAATATAACGGTATTTTCTCAAACATTAAACGAAATGCGAGCGGTATGGATAACAAACGTAGATAGCGATGTATTAATGACGGATGTTAAAATTGCCGAAGCAATGGATTATTTGGAATCAATTGGCATAAATGTAATTTTTCCGGTTGTTTGGAATAAAGGTTATACAATTTACCCCAGCCAAATAATGAATAGCGAATTTGGGTTGCCTATATGGCCAAGTGTTGCGGGAAGAGATCCGTTAAAAAGAGTTGTTGTTGAAGCTCATCGTAATGGAATAGAAGTAATTCCTTGGTTTGAATTTGGTTTTTCACCTTCATATTCGTTAAACGGAGGTCATATTTTGGCAAAATATCCCGATTGGGGATTAAAAAACAATACGGGTAATTTAGTAGTTAAAAACGGGTTTGATTGGATGAGTGGCATTGTTCCCGGTGTTCAAAATTTTATGACGTCTCTTGTTATGGAAGTTATTGATAATTACGATGTTGACGGTGTACAAGGTGATGATAGATTACCTGCAATGCCTGTTGAAGGAGGTTATGAAGAATACACTAAAAATTTATATAAATCCGAAAATAACGGTAATAATCCACCAAGTAATTATGCCGATAATAATTGGATGAAATGGCGAGCAGATAAACTAAATGCATACTATAAAAGTTTAAGAGACAGCGTTAAAGCTAAAGGAGAATATTTAATATTTTCATCCGGTCCAAGTGTATATCCTTGGGGGTATCAAAACTATTTGCAAGATACAAAAACTTGGGTTACGGACGGTATTATTGATAATTTTATTCCACAATTATACCGACAGGATTTAAGTGCCTATAATAACGAACTTACAATTGCTTTAAGTTACGTTCCGGCAAACAAAAAAGATATATTTTTTGCCGGCATTTTAGCAAAAGCAGGTTCGTATGTTATTAGTCCGGCGTTAATGTTATCGTCATTAAACAGTAACAGACAAAAAGGGGTAAAAGGAGAAACTTTCTTTTTTTACGAAGCACTGCGAAAAAACAATAATTTACTTGGCGATACATTAAAAGCTACATATTACAAAGAAAAAGCTATCCCCCCGTTTAGAAACGGAAATATCTGGCGACCGAAAGCAGTTATTGTTAATGAAGATGAAACCAACACAATAAAAACAGGGAATTGGACTACTTTTGGAATAAGTGGATTTAAACCAAATATTTTAATGACAAACGACCCTAATTATGCATCGGTTGAGTATTTTATGGATGTACCTTTTGATGCATATTTTGATGTTTTTGCTTATGTAGTTACAAATAGCGTAAATGCGACAAATGTATTACATACCGTATATTTTGAAGGTGATTCAAGTAAAATTTATGTAGATCAAAAAGATAGTAAGAATAAAGGTTGGTATAATTTAGGTAGTTTTTATCTAAAAAAAGGAAATAAAAAAGTATTAAAAATAGATAATAGCGGAATTGACGCTGGTAAATATGTAATTGCAGATGCAAGTATGATTATGATAAACAGAAAACTATCCCCCAATGTAGTTATAACCGATGTTAAAGAGGATAATACGTTTAATAATATGCCGATTGATTTTCAATTAAGTCAAAATTATCCTAATCCTTTTAACCCTACAACAGTTATTGAATATAAACTTAAAGAGCAAACAAATGTTGCTTTAAGTATTTATAATGTTTTAGGTCAAAAAATAACAACACTGGTTAACCAAGAACAATCTGCCGGAAGTTATAAAGTTAATTTTAATTCCGAAGATTATAATTTATCAAGCGGTATATATTTTTATACATTAAAAGTAAATAACTTTACTTCAACAAAAAAAATGGTATATTTAAGATAGAGTAATTTATGCAATATGTAGTTTTCTTTATTTCATTAATTATATTAATAGGGTGTAATACGGTAAAACAAGAAAACTTACGGTTTAAAGCAATTGAAGAGATAAAAAAAACCGAGAAGGAATTTGAAGCTTATGTAAAACAATACGGAATTACCGAAGGGTTTTATAAATTTGCCGATGATAATGCCGTATTAAATCATTCCGAAAATTTAATTAAAGGAAATGTTGCAAAATTTGAAGGAACAATTCAAACAGG
>ERZ795059.2832-NODE-2832-length-17513-cov-6.865048_pt1 | contig 17513 bp, 12 predicted proteins | sample MGYA00375143_ERZ795059 | MGnify/ENA primary metagenome ERZ795059 (study PRJEB30188, sample SAMN05720168) | activated sludge metagenome | isolation source: Anaerobic digester | place: USA | collected 2015-01-07 ... | reverse complement strand
CGCCGCAGTCTACGAATTCTTGCCAGTTTATCACCTCGGCCCGGACAAATCCCTTGATGAAGTCGGTATGTATCTCTCCGGCTGCCTGGGGCGCCTTGGCGCCATGCCTAATGGTCCAGGCCCGGGTCTCATCGGGCCCGGTGGTGAAAAAGGTGTCCAGTTCCAGTAGTTTATAGGCGCGGCGGATTAGTCTGTCTAAGCCGCTTTCCTGGAGCCCTAGCTCCTTGATGTATTCGGGCTGCTCCTCTTCCGGCAGCTTCATGATTTCTTCTTCCAGCCGTATATTTATCTTTAAAACCTCTGCTTCAGCCCCTGAAAGCCCGTCTCCCTGGTGGTTTTCGTCTATATTTAGGAGGTAGATGATAGGTTTGACAGTCAAGAGATTCAGGGATTTGATAAGCTCCTGTTCCTCTTCTTCAAATTCCAATTCCCTGGCCGGCCGGCCCTTAGCTAAATGGCTTTGCAGGCGATCCAGCCAAATTACCTGCTTGGCTAAGTCTTTGCTGCCGCTTTTAGCCTCTTTTTTAGCTTTATCCAGCCTTTTTTCCACGGTGGCCAGGTCGGCGAAGATAAGCTCCAGACTAATCGTTTCCTTGTCTCCGGCCGGGTCTATCTTCCCGTTTACATGAATGATATTTTTGTCTTTGAAATCCCTGATAACTTCACAAATAGCCTGGCACTCTCTAATGTTAGCCAGGAATTGGTTGCCTAAGCCCTCGCCTTTATGGGCGCCGGCCACCAGCCCGGCAATATCGACGAATTCGATGCTAGTCGGGATGATTTGCTTGGGCTTGGAGATTTCAGCCAGTTTTTCCAGGCGGCTGTCCGGCACTTTGACCACGCCGACATTGGGGTCAATGGTGCAGAATGGGTAGTTGGCGGCTTCCACGCCCTTTTTGGTCAGGAGATTGAATAGGGTCGACTTGCCGACATTGGGCAAACCGACGATTCCGATTGATAATGGCATATACTTCAATATATCCTAAGCCAGGACTTTTGGCTATACTGAGCAAATTGGCTGATATTGGGTAATAAAAAGAGGCCCATGACGGGCCTCTCTTTATTATATAAATAAAGTAATAAATAATGGGCGCCGTATGAGCCTCATCCCTAATAATGGTTTTTATCAGGGATTTTGAAGCTGCTTTGCTGACTTAAAGAGCGATCTTTACCGACTTCTAGCAAATTAATGTTTTTTTAATAATTTTTGCTAATTTTAATAAAATCTAGTAAAAATTTCTTTCTGACTCTTATTAGATTTTATTGTTTTGTGTTAGCACGATTTAACTTGCTCCGTATTTTCTTGGCTACGTCAGCGTTAGCCATAGAATCATAAAGTCAGTTAAAGAACATAACTCTATTATAGCATTTTATAAAAACACGGTCAAATATTGTGGACTAAAATGTTGTATTTATACTTAAATATAATAATTTTAGCCAAAAATTATTATAATATAGCGCGTTTATAATGATTTAAGTCTAGGCTAGTTTGGACTTAAAACCGGTTTTTATACACAGGAAACACAGCTTATCCACAGTTTTCCACAATCATATGATAATAAAAAAGACCGGATCATCCGGTCTTTGAGGCTCGAGTGGGATTCGAACCCACGAATGGCAGTTTTGCAAACTGCAGCGTTGGACCACTTCGCCATCGAGCCAGGGTCTGGATAAATATTAGCCTATATTATTTGAGTTGTAAACTTGGGCTCACCCGCAGGCGCTCGAAAGTAAGCGGCTTTCCGGTTTTAAGCTTGAAAGAGGCCGCCGCCGCGATCATAGCGGCGTTGTCAGTTGTGTATTTAAGGGGCGGGAAGATAAAATTAACCCCAGGGAAGCTTTCAGCCAGGGATAGAGCCATCTTTGACTTCAGTTCTTGGTTAGCGCTCACTCCTCCGGAAAGCATCATAGTCTTGGCTGGATGCTTTTTCAGGGCTTTCGTCGCTTTGCCGATTAAGACGTCAATTATCGCTTCTTGGTAGCTAAAGCAGTATTCCGGGCGTCGCTTTTTCCAATCTTTGTCCTGCTTGAGTTGGTATAGGAGGGCGGTTTTGAGTCCGGAAAAAGAAAAGTTCAGGGAAGAGTCCTTTAACATGGGACGGGGAAAGACTAATTGGCTGGTTTTGCCTGTTTTTTTGAACTTTTCCGCTTCTTTGGCCAGCTGGGGACCGCCGGGATATGGCAGTCCCATCATTTTAGCGCCTTTGTCATAGGCTTCTCCGGCTGCGTCATCCAGGGTTTCGCCGATAAGTTTGGTCCGGCCGGCCTTATCCATCAGGAAAAGCCCGGTATGGCCGCCGGAGACCGTTAGAATAATGGCCGGCAACAGTATGGGGTGTTGCGGCTCAATGAAGTTGGAATATATATGAGCTTCAACATGATTTATCTCCATGACCGGCTTCTTCCAGGCAAAAGCCAGAGCCCGGGCGGTCTCCATGCCGGCGATAAGGGAGGTGATGAGGCCAGGTCCTTTGGTCACAGCGATAAGGTCAATGTCTTTGGATGAAATGCCGGCTGTTTCCAAGGCCTCGTTAATCACCGGCAAAATAGCCAGAACATGTTCTCTGGCGGCCACTTCCGGCACCACTCCGCCGTATTTGCGGTGAACTTCTATCTGGGAAGCGATGACGCTGGAGCGTACGCTAATCCGGCGGCCGGTTTTTTCTACCACGGCTGCCGCCGTTTCATCACAGCTGCTTTCTAGGCCCAAGATATACATATATAATGTATTTTAAAGGTTTCCCGGAAAAAGACAATGCCAATAAGATATTATTGACAGAGGCAAGACTTGTCTATAAAATGATATTACGTTAGCCAGATTCGGGATTTTGACGGCTAAACCATTGGTCCCTTCGTCTAGTGGTTAGGACGACAGGTTTTCATCCTGTTAACAGGGGTTCGATTCCCCTAGGGACTGCAGATAGATCTTCCTGACAAGGGAGATTTTTTTATTTTCCCCATACCCCCTTAATAATGTATACTATAAGCATGAAGTATAAGCTCTATACCACTTCCCAAAAGGCCTGGGACGGCATGTTGGAGGCGATGCGTTCGGCTAAATCAAAGATATACATGGAAATGTATATCTTTGTTGACGATACTAGCACTACCCACAATTTTTTGGACTTGCTCAAAGAGAAGGCTCGGGCCGGCCTGGATGTGATCGTCGTGGCCGATTCCTTCGGCAGCGCCAAGCTGTCCCCTGGGGCAATAAAAGGGCTGAAGGAAGCCGGGGTAGAGTTCCAGCGTTTTAGCCATTGGCTGCGCCATACCCATCGCAAGATATTGATAATAGATAACCGACTGGCCTTTATCGGCGGCGTCAACATCCGGGAAGACATCCGCCATTGGCAAGACCTGCAAATCAGATTATCCGGCCGCATCGTCAAGCCCATCCTCAAGTCATTCGCCTATAGCTATAAATTAGCCGGCGGCAAGCGTGAGGAGATCCTGGCCTATAGCCGGAAAAAATTATCGCAGAAGCTCAAGGCTTGGGTGACTGATAATTTTTCTTCCACGACCAAGCAATATTACCTCAACAGCTATTATCGCCAGAAATTGGCCGAAGCAACCAGTTCTATCCAAATAGTTACCCCATATCTCTTGCCGCCGCGCTGGCTGCTGGCTGCCCTGGATCAAGCCTGCCAGCGAGGAGTGAAAGTAGAGATGATTATTCCCGGGGATACCGACATCAAGCCTCTCAATAAGATAAATTATCTCAATGCCTGCCGGTTGGCGGCTATCGGCGTCGATTTCTATATTCTGCCTAAGATGAACCACGCCAAGCTGATGTTGATAGATGGGCAGGAGGGGGTGATCGGTTCGCAGAATATGGACATCCTGTCCTTCAATCTGAATATCGAAGCCGGCGTCTTCTTCCGGCAGAAGGATTTGATAAGCGACCTGTCTAATATTATTGAGCGCTGGAAGAGAAGCGCCGCCCCTTCTAGCTTTAGGCAGAAGAAAGTGCGCTGGCATAATCGGGCGCTCATCCTTTTCTTCAAGCTTTTTTACCCGATTTTCTAACTTCGTCACCTTCATAGCGCTCAGGCTTGTTCCCAGGCTTGTTTTTTTTGCCGTTTTCGGCTATACTAAGCCTTATCATTTTTCTCATCCATACTCCCATGGACATCAAATCCATTAAAGTTCGCGGCGCGCGCGTCAACAACCTCAAGAACATAGATCTTGATCTGCCCCGCGACCGCCTCATTGTCATTACCGGCCTGTCCGGTTCCGGCAAGTCGTCGCTGGCCTTCGACACCATCTATGCCGAAGGGCAGCGGCGCTATGTGGAATCCCTGTCCTCATACGCTCGGCAGTTTGTCGGCCTGATGGACAAGCCGGATGTCGACCTCATTGAAGGACTTTCTCCGGCCATATCCATTGACCAACGGGGCAGCGGCAATAATCCCCGCTCCACGGTCGGCACCATCACCGAGATATCCGACTATCTTCGCCTGCTCTTCGCCCGCTGCGGCCAACCACATTGCCCGCATTGCCAGGGGCCCTTGAAAAAGGAGGCCGCTGCCAGAAAGACGGTCAAGACCATTCGCGGGAAACAGATTAATTCTTCCCTCACCGAGCGTTTTTTCGTTTGTCCCCACTGCGAATATCGCCGCCCCGAACTTGAGCCGCGCGATTTTTCCTTCAATTCGGCCCATGGCGCCTGCCCGGAATGCGGCGGCCTGGGCGAGAAATTGGAAATTGATTCCAGCCTAGTCTTCAATGATAAGCTTAGCCTCCTGGAGGGAGCGATCAAGCCTCTCTCGGTTTCTAGCCTAAGCAGTAACGGCCTCTTGCCGGCTCTTGAAGCTTTGGCTGAGCGCCAAGGCTTCAGCCTGCGCCAACCGATAAAAGATTTATTGCTATCCCAGAAAATGGCGATTTTAAAAGGAGACGGCGGTTTTCCCGGCCTGCTCAATTATCTGTCAGAGAAATATCAAGAGACCAAGTCAAACTTCGTCAAACAGGAGATAGAGAAGACTATGCGTTCCTGTCTTTGCCCTCTTTGTCATGGCAGCCGCCTCAAGTTGGAGTCCTTGGCTGTGAAGATGGGCGGGCTGGATATAAACGAAGTATCGATTCTTAGCTTGAAAGATCTGGCCGCTCTTCTGCCGCGCTGGTTGGGCAAATCCGGCGGCTTGGGAGCGCAAATAAAAATCGCCGAGCCAATCATCAAGGAAATTGCCAAGAATTTGGAATTTTTAGCCAAGGTCGGTCTGGACTATCTTTCTTTGGGCCGATCCGCCTCCAGTCTTTCTGGTGGCGAAGCCCAACGTATCCGCTTGGCTTCGCAAATCAGCTCGGCGCTAAGCGGCGTCCTCTATGTCTTAGACGAGCCGTCTATTGGTCTGCACCAGAAAGATAATGATAAATTAATCGCTTCTCTCAAAGATCTTCGGGATAACGGTAACACGGTCATCGTCGTTGAGCACGATGCGGCCACCATGCAGGCGGCCGATTGGCTGGTGGATATCGGCCCCGGAGCCGGCGAATATGGCGGCCGGGTTCTCTTCGCCGGATCGCCAGCGGAAATCGGTGATTGCGCCGCTTCCTTGACCGGCGCCTATCTCAGCGGGAAAAAGACCATCAAGATTCCTGCTAAGTACCGGGGCGGCAAAGGACAGAGCCTGCAGATTCTGGGCGCGAGCGAACATAATTTGAGAAATATAGACGTGGATATTCCCTTGGGCAAGCTGGTGGCCATCACTGGAGTGTCCGGCTCGGGCAAATCCACCCTGATGAACGATATTCTGGCCAAGGCTCTTAGCCGCAAATTCTATCGCGCCAAGGATGAGCCTGGTCGGCATCGCGAAATTAAGGGGCTGGAGAATATTGATAAGGTGATAGACATTGATCAGTCGCCGATTGGCCGGACGCCGCGCTCCAATCCCGCTACCTATACCGGCCTTTTCACCTATATCCGTGACGTTTTTGCCGCCTTGCCCGAAGCCCGGGTCAAAGGCCTGGGGCCGGGACATTTTTCCTTCAACGTCCCTGGCGGCCGCTGCGAGAATTGCTCGGGAGACGGCTATATTAAGGTGGAGATGCAATTCCTTTCCGATATCTTCTTGGTCTGCGACCAGTGCCAGGGCAAGCGTTTCCGGCCCAAGGTCTTGGAAGTTCTGTATCAAGGCAAGAATATCCATGAAGTCCTGGAAATGACGGTGTCGGAAGCAACTGAATTTTTCCGCCACCATTCGGCCTTGCGCCAGAAACTGGCTACCTTGGAAGAAGTCGGCCTGGGATATATCAAGCTCGGCCAGAGCGCTACCACTTTCTCCGGCGGCGAAGCCCAGCGTATCAAGCTGGCCACCGAACTGTCCCGTCGGGCCACCGGTCGCACCCTATATATATTAGATGAGCCGACTACCGGCCTCCATTTCGCCGATATCGACCGCTTGCTCAAAGTTCTAAACATCCTCGTTGATCAAGGAAATACGGTTCTAGTCATTGAACACAACCTGGATGTAATCAAATCAGTTGATTGGGTAATAGATTTGGGGCCGGGCGGAGGAGAAGACGGCGGCCTGCTGGTCGGAGCGGGTACGCCCAAAGACCTGGCCGCTATTTCAGCCAGCTACACCGGCCAATATCTCAAGAAGATATTATAAAAAACCGCTCTCAGACGAGAGCGGTTTTCTGTATTTCCCTAAGGCTTTTCAAGCTGAGTTGTTTCTCCTTTGTTTCCAAGAGGGCGAAGCTGGCAGAATAGAAGGCCCCGGCCAAGTTGCCGGGGTTAGCAATGATGAGCCGCCCATTCTTTTCCAGCCAGGGACGGTGGCTGTGGCCGTAGAAAGCGAAATCATATTCAGCCAAGTTCTTCATTTTTTCTAGCTTCCATTTCTCATGAACCATGGCCAGGCGGCAGCCGCCTATTTCCAGAGAGCCGCTTTCTCCTAGATGTTTTATTCTTCCTCCGAAGCTGAGAGTTGTGTCCGGGTCGTATGTATCGGCGTTTCCTGAGACCAAAAAAATCTCGCCGCCGAAGTTGGCAGCGAGAAAATCAAGCGTCTCTTCATTGGCCAGGTCGCCCAAGCAGAGGAGCTTTTCGGCCCCAGCCTGTTTCAGCCAGGCCAGGCATTTTTCCAAGTTGGCCAGATTGTCATGGATGTCGGCGACGATAGCTACGAGCATAGCTATTTTTTATTTCGGAGGCGGATTTCATAAGCCATCTGTTCGAGTTTCCTGAGATGGCCGCGGGCTTGGTCGTATTTGGTGCGCAGGTATCCGCTCATATCGAAATCAGCCAGTTCGATCATTAAGCCGTCAGCCTTTTCTTTCATTTTGGAAACGACGGCGAATTTTCCGGCCGCCGCCTGGTTGGTGGCATAGCGGACCAGTTCGCCCACCATGTCGCAGAGGCCGCCGAGATAGGCTTCATGGCCGAGATCCAGGCCCTTGGCCGGAGCAATGATTTTTCCCTGTATGGCCAAGTGGAAGGACTTGGCTTCGAAATATTCTTCTATGGCCGCCCGGAAAGCTCCCTCCTGGTTTAGCCGCGTGGCGCCGAAGCGCTTCTCCATGTCTGCCAGAGCCGTTTCTAGCTCAGTCAGACGCTTGGCGCCGGCGGTCAGCTCTTGTCGCTGCAGGGCGAAGATGGCTTTCTTGGACAGAAAGAGCAGGTTGTTGGAAGCGCTGATTATCTGGCGGCGCTGGCTTTCGCTGTCCTGATATGACTTTTTGAGTCCGGCTAAGAATTTTTTGTCTATCATATTGATATATTATTGGACCGCTCGCTGGACTTCTTCCAGGCTGGTTTCTCCGGCAATGACTTTAAGCAGGCCGTCCTGGAGCATGGTGACCATGCCGGCTGAGATGGCCGCCGCCTCTATTTCCCCGTCAGTTACCCCGGGCGCCTGGATGAGCTTTTGGATTTCTGGAATCATGGTGATGCTTTCATACAACCCTATTCGTCCCTTATATCCCAAACTGTTGCATTCAGGGCATCCCTGGGGAGCGAAAACGGTCCATTTTTCCGGCATCACAAAAGCTGGGTTATGTATCTTCCCCAGAGTCTCGCGGATCATGGCGGTTTCTGCTTCGCCAAGTTCCACCGGCCGCTTACAATGAGGGCAGAGGCGGCGCACCAGGCGCTGGCCGATAGCGAATTCCACGGCATTGGCCAGGGCTTGTCTTTCCAGGCCCAGTCCAGCGAAGCGGGAAACGGCCGAAGCGGCCCCGCCCGCATGGATGGTGGAAAGTACCAGGTGTCCGGTCATGGCCGCTTCAATAGCTATTTTGGCGGTTTCCTGGTCGCGGATTTCGCCGATCATCATGATGTTCGGGTTCTGGCGCAGGAGGGAGCGCATAGCCGAGGCGAAGCTATATCCGCGCTCCTCGTCTATCTGGGTCTGCATGATTCCCGGCAATTGGTATTCTATCGGATCCTCGACGGTAATTATTTTGACATCGGGGCGATTGAGGCGGCTTAGGATGGAATATAGGGTGGTGGTTTTGCCGCTCCCGGTCGGTCCGGTGGTGATAATAATGCCATGGGTTTTCTTCATGGCTGCTTCCAAATCATGCCTGACGATTTCCGTCAGGCCTAGATCGGTCATGTCTAAAGAAGAGGCAGCGCCGGAGAGCAGGCGGACAACGATGGTTTCGCCGTAACTGCCGGCGATGATGGAAACGCGGCAGTCTATCCGTTTTTCCGGCAGATGCAAGCTGAAGCGGCCGTCAAAGGCGGCCCGCTTAACATTAGTCGGAGCACCGGCCATTATCTTCACCTCCGAAAGTATGGGGGGGTAGCTGGTTTTGGGCAGGCTGAGGACGTCATGGAGGACGCCGTCAATGCGGAAACGGACCTTGACATCTGCTTCGGCCGGCTCGATATGGATATCGCCGGCTCGGGAGGCAATGCCCAGGGCCATTATTCTGGCGATAAGTTCGGTGGTGGGGGAGTCTTCCAAGGATGAGGAAACAGCATTAATATCCCGGCTCAGGGATTCGGCTTGGCTCATTTCGGCTGAGGAGAGCTTGATGCCCCGGCCCATGGTCTGAGAGATGACTATTTCATAGAGATCATCGACATAGTCGAAGTCTCCGACGACGCGGTATACTTCTTCAAGGGAAGTTATTCCGTCAAGCGCCTTGAGGACGCCGTCTTGAAGCATGGTGATCATCCCATCCTCTATCGCCTGTTGGAGGATCTTGAAGGAAGGGGCCTGGTCGACGGTGAGCTGCTTTATCTTCTCATCCATGGTGAAGATCTCGTAGATGCCGGTGCGTCCTTTATAGCCGATGTTGTTGCATTCAGAGCAGCCGGGTCCGGCTTCATATATCGGCGGCAGTTCTAAAGGCACGTCAATGCCGGCCTTGGGAGAAATAACGGCTAGGATTTTTCTAACCTTTTCAGCTTCGGCTTCGCTCATTTCCTTGGCCTGGCGGCACTTAGGGCAGAGCTTGCGTATGAGGCGCTGGCCGATGACCGCATTTATCGAAGGCGCCAAGAAGTACGGCTTAACTCCGACTTCTATCAGGCGGGGAATGACGCCGGCCGCATCGTTGGTGTGCAGAGTGGAAAGCACCAAGTGGCCGGTTAGGGAGGCTTGGACGGCAATTTCTGCCGTTTCCTGATCGCGGATTTCGCCGACCATGATGATATTAGGATCCTGGCGCAAGGCCGAGCGGAGACCGGAGGAAAAGCTATATCCGCTGTCTTCATCCACCTGGCTCTGGTTGATGCCCGGCAGCTGGTATTCTATCGGATCTTCCAAGGTGATGATTTTGTTGCCCGGACGGTTGAGCCGGTTTAAGACGGCATATAGGGTTGTGGTCTTGCCGCTGCCGGTCGGGCCGGTGCTGAGAATCAGTCCATTGGGCTTGGCGATTTCTTTCTCAATGATGGGGAAGATTTCCGGCCGGATGCCCAAGGCCTCGAACTCCAGGGCCGTGGCCCCGGAATCGAGCAGGCGCATGACCACGCTCTCGCCGAAAGCCGTAGGCAGGAAGGAGCAGCGTACGTCTATCTTCCGGTTGTTTTTGAGGAAGATGGTGTAGCGGCCATCCTGGGGCCGGTCGTCTATGTTTATTTTTACCTTTGATAGCACTTTAAGGCGCGAACTTATCTGCCGCCATTTTTCTTGGCTGATGGTGGCGGCGTCCTGGAGAACGCCGTCAATGCGCAGGCGGACGGCCACCCCTCTTTCTTCTGCCTCGACATGGATGTCGCTGGCTCCCACCTTGATAGCCGTGGCCAGCATCAAAGTGACAACGTCGGTGATATTAACTTCGTTTATTTTTTCGTCCAAATTTTTGTAGTCGGCAATGGCTTCTTTGAATTTTTCCAGACTAGCCTCGCTTATCTCCACGCCGCCCTTGGTCCGCTTGATTTTAGGCAGGGATTTGTATGCTTCTAGGGCAAACTTCAAGCTTTGTTCAGAAATCAAATACAGCTTGGCATCGGTGAAATATTGTTCGCCTAAATTCCTGGCAAGCTCCTTGGCCGGCTTATCCGGCTCCAGGCAGGCCAAGCGCAGGCTTTTGCCGTCGTAATAGAAGCAGACGAGCTTCATTTCCCTGGCCATATCTTCCGGGATCAAGGATAAGGCTTCCGGACTGATAGGGAAGCGGCTTAGGTTGACATAGCCCAAGCCCAAGGATTGGGCCCGTTCTTCAATTTGGGCCTCTACTTCCTTTATTTTTATTTCCGATTGCTTCTTAGCAAAACGACCGGCGGCGCTTTCTTCGTCGTCGGTCGGATTGATTAAGCTTTCGATTGAATCTAGATCACTCATAGTCTATATTAAGGCTAAAAGGCCTTGGCTTAACGGCGGGCGAACAGCCTTTCCAATTTAGCTAGGCCGCCCTTTTCTTTCAAGGCCAGGAAGAGGCTGGTCCAGGTGCTGATTTGGAAAGTGACCAGCCAGGATCCGACAATAATGATTATTATCAAAGCTAATAGCAAGGACAGAATAGTCAGCCAGCCCATTTGGAAGGCCGCCCCCATCCAGAAGAGAGGGAAGATGAAAATTGATACGACAACCAGCATGGCTAAGCCGGCCAGGAAGCTGATGATGAAGAGGATAATGGCCATTTCCAGGCTCACCAGCCAATGACGGCGGAAAAGTTGCCAGCCTTTTTCCATGGCCGGGACGAAGCGCTGATTATCCAAGACTTGGTAGGCGATGGCGTATTTCATTAATAGCGAGAGAGAAACTGCAACCGGGATAAAGATGACAAAGAGCAGCGTATAAGCACCGATGAGTATGGGGGCCTGGTTTAGAGCCATGAAGAGCAGGGGGAGGCTGATGATGAAGAAAGCGAAGTTTACCAAAATCTTGATAAGGATATTCAGCCCCAGGACCGGCCAGAAATGCTGGTGGCCGGCGGCCAAGCCTTCGCGCAGGCTCAGGTCGGGCAGTTTCTTTTTTGAATCAAGCAACCGCTTTATTCTGTCTATCAACCCGGCCTGGGAAGATATGGCCAGCCAGATGATTGCCGCCGCCAGGGTCAAGCTGATGAGGATCAGGGAAAGGACGTTTAGAACAACTAGGATGTTCTGCTGGAAAAGGCTGGCTAGGCCGAGAGCCAGGGAGCTCAGCACCTGGCCCATAGTCATCAGACCGTTGACGTGAACATAGGTGCCGTTTATCAGGCTTTGGTTAAGATTCTGGGTTAGGACCTGGTATTCCATGGAACCGCCGGCGGCGGTTAGGGAAGCGAATAGGCCGAAGATCCAGAGGTGTTTGTAGTTCCAAGACAGGTTCCAAGCCTGCTTGAGAAGATTGCGATATGAAAACATAGTTTTGAAACTAATCCGGTTCTTTATCCGGATTTTTTCTTTCTATTTAAAATAATTGAAAAACTTGCTAAAGTCTGATAATATTATAACATAATTCGGCAATTAATACCAAATAATAAGGCCCCTTATATGTCCTCAACCATTACTGACAAGAAAATGATTAAAGAAATTCTGACCCGTGGCGTGGAGAAGATATACCCCAGCTATCAGGAATTGGAGAAAAAGCTGCTTTCCGGCCAGCGCTTGCGCCTGTATTGCGGCTACGATCCGTCCGCCCCAGCCCTCCATATCGGCAATGCCATTTCTTTGAATAAGCTGGCTCAATTTCAGGCTCTCGGCCACGAGGTGATATTTTTGGTAGGTGATTTTACCGGCATGATTGGCGATCCGACTGACAAGCAGGCAGCCAGGCAGAAGCTTAGCCGCGATCAGGTCTTAGCCAATGCCAAAGATTATCAAAAACAAGCTTCCGCTTATCTTAAATTTGATGGCCGAAATCCGGCCAGGATGGAATATAATAGCCGCTGGAACGATGCGCTAAAATTTCAGGACCTTATCGAACTCGCTTCCCATTTTACCGTCCAGCAGATGATTCAGCGCGACATGTTCCAGGCTCGTCTAAAAGATGAAAAACCCATTTATCTTCATGAATTTCTCTATCCCCTTACCCAGGGATATGACAGCGTCGCTCTGGATGTTGATTTGGAAGTCGGCGGCAATGATCAGATGTTCAATATGCTTTGCGGCCGCCAGCTTCTCAAAGACATCAAACAGAAAGAGAAGTTTGTCCTGACCATGAAGCTTCTGGCTGATGAAAGCGGGAAGAAGATGGGTAAAAGCGAAGGCAACGTCGTTTTCTTAAACGCCAGCCCCAAAGAAATGTACGGCCAGATCATGTCTTGGCCGGACAGCCTGATTCGTCCAGCTTTTGAGCTTTGCACCAATGAACCTCTGTCTGATATCGCTAAGATGGCCGAAGACATGGTCCGTGACCGAATTAATCCCCGTGATTTAAAGATGAAGCTGGCTAGAACCATCACCGGACTGGTGCATGGAGAGCCGGCGGCTGGCCAGGCTGAGAAGTTTTTTGTTAGCACCATTCAAAAGAAAGAGGCGCCGGCTGAAATGCCGGTCTGGGAAGCCGGTGCCAGCGCCTATGTTTTGCCTGAGCTCTTAGTCGAATCGGGCCTTTGTTCAAGCAAGACCGAGGCGCGGCGTCTGATAGAGCAGGGAGGAATTAAAATAGATGAAGGACAGGGATTCTCCGTGGCCAAAGATCCTAAAGCCAAGATAAAGATAGGCCGTTGCCTGACTTTGCAGAGGGGCAAGCTGCAATTCGTTAAAATTATCAAAGCTGGATGATATGCATTATCCCTTGGAGCGCGCTAAAGAAAAAATCGCCTCTTCCCTTGGCTTGGCCGAGGCTGATTTTTCATATCCCCCGGACAGCCGCTTGGGCCAGCTCAGCTTGGCTGCTTTTGCATCTGCCAAGGCAAACGGCCAGAATCCGGCTGAGCTGAGTCAGGCTTGGGCGGAAAAATTGAATAATGATCCCAGCCTTCAAGGCTTGCTTAAGCAGGCTCAGGCAGCGGGCCCCTATCTCAATATCTCCTTTGATCCGGCCTGGCTGGCCTCGGCTACTTTTAAATTAATCAATTGCCACCGTCGTCGCTACGGCACAAGTCAGGAGGGTTGCGGCCATCGAGTCTTGGTTGAATATTCCAATGCCAATACGCACAAAGAGTATCATGTCGGCCATTTGCGCAACCTCAGTTACGGCGATGCCGTTTCCCGTTTGCTTAAAGCCAGCGGGCATGAGGTTATCCCGGTTTCATATATTAATGACTTCGGCATCCATACGGCCAAAACTCTTTGGTACTGGCAGAAGGAGGGGGACAAAAGCTCATCCCAGGAATCAGCTGGTTATCAACTCGGGCAATGTTATGCCGCGGCCAGCCGGCTGCTTGAAGAGAAGCCGGAATATAAGGCGGAAGTCGGCTCCATCATGGCTGAAATAGAGAGCCGGCGCGGTGCTAATTACCGACTTTGGCAGAAAACCAGGCGCTGGAGCCTTGATTATTTTTCATCTATTTACAGTGAATTCGGCGTCCGTTTCCGCCATACTTTTTATGAGAATAATTTATTGCAGGCTGGCCTGGATATTGCCCGTCGCCTGGAAGATCAGGGGCGCTTGCGCCGCAGCGACGGCGCTTTAATTGCCGACTTGGAAGCCGAGGGCCTGGGCGTTTTGCCAATCATCCGTTCCGATGGCACCGCCCTTTATCCAGTGGCCGACCTGGCCTTGGCCGAAGCCAAATTCCGCCGTTACCGCCCGGACCAGTCAATAGTTGTGGTTGACGTTCGCCAGAGCCTTTATTTCAAACAGCTTTTCCGCCTGCTTGGCCTCAGCGGCTTCAAGCAGGAAATGACCCACCTCGCCTATGACTTTGTCACCCTGCCTGAGGGCATGATGTCTTCCAGGAGCGGCCGAATTATCACTTATGAAGATCTAAAGCAGCGCCTCATGGAAAGGCTGGCGGCTGAAACCAGGTCTCGCCATGAAAATTGGACTGAGGGCCGGGTATCTCAGGTCGCTTTCGAACTGGCTATTTCCGCCATTAAATTCGAAATGCTCAAAGTCAGCGCCGACAAAACCATCACTTTCAATATCAATGAAGCTTTGAAGTTCGACGGCTTCACGGCCTGCTATTTGCAGTATAGTTATGCCCGCCTGAAGAGCGTTATGCGCAAGGCCGGTTTGGATCTTAGCCTGAAACGCCCAGACTTCAAGCGTTTGGCCGAAAGGCGGGAGCAGGAATTGCTTTTCAAGCTGGCTCGCTATCCGGAAATTGTCAGGCTGGCCGGCCGTCGGTATAACCCCAGCGAATTGGCCAAATATTTATTTGAACTTTGTCAGCTGGTTAACGACTACTATCAAGAAATTAATATATTAAAGTCAGAGCCGGCTTTGCGTCGGGCTAGGTTGGTTTTAGTCAAATCGGTCGCCGCTTGCTTAAAGAACGGCTTCCGGCTGCTGGGCTTGAGGCCGCTTGAAGAAATCTAGTTAAAACATATGAATAAGAAAGAAAATAGTATTACTTTGGAGAAGATAGTTTCCTTGTGCAAGCGCCGAGGCTTTGTTTTTCCCTCTTCGGAAATATATGACGGCCTGACCGCCGTCTATGACTACGGCCCATACGGCGTGGAGCTGGCCAACAATATCAAGCAGGCCTGGTGGCGGGAAATGACCCAATTGCGAGATGATGTCGTGGGCCTGGACTCGGCTATCTTTATGAGTCCCAGAATCTGGGAAGCCTCAGGTCATGTCCAGGGATTCTCCGACCCCCTGACCGAATGCCGCAAATGCCATAGCCGGCTTAGGCTTGACGCCCTTTTGGAGGAGGCCGGATTTTCCGCGGATGAGAAGATGACAGAAGCGGAAATCAACCGCATTTTCGATGGGCATCGAGACAAGATCACCTGCCCTAATTGCGGGGCCAAGGATTTGACTCCGGGCCGGAAATTCAATCTGCTCGTCCAATCGAACCTTGGCAATTTCACCGGCGACTGGGAAAAGGATCCGACCTATTTGCGTGGCGAGACCTGCCAGGGCATCTATGTTAATTTCAAGAACGTGATGGATTCAACCCGGGTTAAGCTACCTTTCGGCATTGCTCAGATAGGCAAGGCTTTTAGAAATGAAATTACCGCCCGGCAATTCATCTTCCGTACCCGCGAGTTCGAACAGATGGAAATGCAATATTTCATCCGGCCAGAGGAGGAAGCGGCTCAGTATCAGGCCTGGCGAGACCGACGCTGGCAATTCTATTTGGATTTAGGCATTAGTCCCGAGCATCTGCGCTGGCATGAGCATGAGAATCTGGTTTTCTATGCCCGCAAGGCGCATGACATAGAATATCTTTTCCCTTTCGGATTCAAAGAGCTGGAAGGCGTCCATTCGCGCGGCGACTACGACCTGAGCCAGCATGCCAAGCATTCCGGCAAGGACTTGGGCTATTTGGATCCGGAGACGGGGAAGCGCTTCACGCCATTTGTGGTCGAAACTTCAGCCGGAGTCGGCCGCAGCTTCCTGGCCGTTATCAGCGAAGCCTATACCGAAGAGAAGGACGGCGAGGAAGAAAGGGTGGTTTTGAAGCTGGCGCCTAAGCTGGCGCCGGTAAAGGCGGCGGTTTTCCCCTTGCTTAAGAACAAGCCGGCCCTAGTAGAGAGAGCGAAGCAGATATTTTCTCAGCTCCGGCTGCGCTGGAGATGCGAATTCGATGATAACGGCAATATCGGCAAGCGCTATCGCCGTCAGGATGAAATAGGCACGCCTTTCTGCATCACTGTTGATTTCGACAGCCTGGAGAATGATGACGTTACCGTGCGCGACAGAGATAGCATGCAACAGGAACGGATTAAGATTTCCGAGCTGGAAGATTTTCTCGCTTCCCGCCTCTGAATCTGAAAATTTTTTATTTCGTTTTATGATTTTCTCCTGACCGGTTTCCGGCGGGAGAAAATTTTTTTACAAAATCGGCAAAAACTATTGCCAAGGTTTTTATTTAGGAGTATAATATAAGCAGAAGGTGGAAAAATCATTTTTGGTTTTCCGCCAACGCGATAAAAAATTTATCTTTGAATAAATTTTTTCGGAGAAGGGAGGTGATATTATGAAAAAGAAGACCAAGAAGGTCGTGAAGAAGGTCGCCAAAAAGCCGGTGAAGAAGGTTGTGAAGAAGGCTAAGAAGGCTGCCAAGAAGAAGAAATAAATTCTTAAAATTTATTACTAGTTAATAAGTTTTATTAATTTGAAAATTATACGAAAATCGCCCTGCGGAATCAGGGCGGTTTTCGTATTTAAGTGCTTTTTAGGCCATTTCAGCTATCGTGGCATAATGGTTAATTTAAGGAATATTTCTAAGATTTCTAAGCTTCTGGCCGGCTTTTTCCTAGCCTCGTTCCTGGGGCTGGCTTTGGTCGGCGGCAGACCGTCTTCCTGTCTGGAAGTGACCTTTTTCGATATCGGTCAGGGCGATGCCTCTTTGATAGAAACGCCAGCCGGATTTTCCGTGCTCATAGACGGCGGTCCGGACAACCTGGTCCTAAAGCGCTTAGGCGAGAGCCTCCCATATCGTCAGCGTCATCTAAGCCTTGTCATCGCCAGCCATTACCATGACGATCATATTGCTGGTTTGTTCGAAATTTTTGAACGCTATCAAGTCGGCATCTTCGTCTATCCCAGCGGCAATGTTACCAACGAGCTTTGGGAAGACTTGCTAGAGTCAATCAAGGCTAAAGGGGTTAAGACCTTGGCCATAGATAAGGAAACAGAGATGAATTTCGGAAAGAATTGTTCCCTTTGGCTTCTTAATCCGAACTCGCTTAGCGTGCCTGAAGATGAAAATAATTCCCTGCTGGCCCGCTTGGATTGCCTGGGCAATTCTTTCCTCTGGACCGGCGACAATAGCCATGCGGTGGAGTCGGCTCTGCTTAGATTAAATATCCGCTTATCCGTCGATGTCTTCAAAGGCGGCCACCACGGCTCCAAGACCAGCAATTCGGCCGCATTCTTAGAAGCGGTGAGCCCTAAGGCTATAGTCTTTTCCGCTGGGGCTGATAACCGATTCGGTCATCCCAGCCTGGAGGTAATATCTAGGGCATTTGATCTAGGTATACATATATATAGGACAGATCAGGCAGGGACACTAATATTTATTAGCCAACCTTAGCCATACATTGACATTTATGAGGATAGGTGATA
>ERZ795059.2824-NODE-2824-length-17546-cov-7.302155_pt1 | contig 17546 bp, 18 predicted proteins | sample MGYA00375143_ERZ795059 | MGnify/ENA primary metagenome ERZ795059 (study PRJEB30188, sample SAMN05720168) | activated sludge metagenome | isolation source: Anaerobic digester | place: USA | collected 2015-01-07 ... | reverse complement strand
ACTAGTACACTTTGATTTAAACAAAGATCCTAGATCATTATCTTGGGAAGAAGCAGAAGATTTAATAAAAGCAATCAAACAAACTAAATTTATTGCTCCAAGTACAGACAATCTTGTACCCATTGGAGAAGATCAAATTAAAAAATCTTTAAAAGCAATTGTTGAGCCTGAATTTTTAGCAGTAGTTACAAGAAAACCAACAGTTTATCAAGGAGGATATGCTTTCCAAATAGAAGCAGGTGTTGCTTATGGTGGAAAAGCCGGAAGATTAATTTCTGTTGAAAAGACAAGCGGCAAAGAAGTAGTAACAGAAGAAGTAAGATCTTCTGAAATTATAAGATATGCAAATAAGGCTCCATTATTATTTGATGCTGGCGGCTGTTCCATAACAAAAACTGCAGAATCTGTTGATTGGAAAAGATACGGAATAAGTAATTTTGATACAAGTCCAATAACAGTTTTTGTAAACCTTATTTCTGTTCACATACCTTACACATCTGCAGGTAAATCTGCAGTTTCTGATGATCCTGATATTGTTAATGAAATAAAATTAGCATTAATGGATGTTTCTAGAAGAGTTGGAATTTACATTATCGAAAAGAAAAGAGAAGAAGAAAAAAAAGAAAAGAAGAAAGTATTTGCTAAATATGCTCCGTATGTTGTTGAAGCATTAGTTCATACAACCGGAGAAAAAAACAAAGAACTTCTTTTAAAGAATCTAAATAATATGGTTTTAGAAAAACTGAAAATGGAAGAAGAAGGAATAAAGATTGCAGATGATGAAATTGCTGAAGATGATTCTATAGCAGAAGATGAGGAATTTGAAGAATAAGTGTGATTATTATGGCAAAAACAAAAGAAACAACTTTAATTAAAAAACACGAGCGTAAAGGGCTTGATAAATATGAAACAGAAACAACTAAAGATATAGAACAAAGAACTCTTCAGATTGCAAAAGACATAGTAGATCAAATAAAAACAAATAGACACCCAACTTTTACAACAAAAGTTAGAGGACTTAGTAATGTTTATTTTGATGAAGATAAGAAATACATACAGTTAGGAGATAAGAAAACAGTTAGACCATTCCTTAATCTTGGTGCTGCAAGAAAATTCATGCAAACAATGCTTGTTAATGATAAATGTAATGAGTATTTAAAAGAAGGGAAAACAGCATCAATCAGAGAAATCTATTACGAACTAAAAAGAACAGTTGCTAATACTAAAGAGAACACCTTTGATGGTCAGAATGAATCAGATGAAGTAATTGTTGATGTAGAGCATGCAGCAAACACTATCAGAGAAAAACTAGGACTTCATGCTGAAGCAAAAGGATCATTATATGGAGATATTACTCTTAAAGATCTAAAGCACGACAATGATGTTTTTAATTGTAATTCTTTGGGTAGAGGTGGCTGGAGCATAATGTCTAGAATAGAACCTGAAGAAATTGAAATTGTAGATGTTAATGCAGATATGGTTTTAGTAATTGAAACTGCAGCAATGTATAACAGACTTATTGAAGAAAGATACGCTCGTCAACACAATGCAATATTGATTGGAACTGGAGGTCAAGGAGCGAGAGGAGCAAGACGTTTAGTTCATAGATTAAGATATGAGTATGATCTTCCAGTAATTGTGTTTACTGATGGAGATCCATATGGTTGGTATATTTATTCTGTTATAAAAAGTGGATCAATGGCACTTGCCGCACATTCAAAATACATGGCAGTTCCTGATGCTAAATATGTTGGTATGACTCTTACAGATGTTGAAACATATGGCTTACAAAATGTTACTGAAAAAATGAAAGACGGAGACATAAAAAGAGCAAAGGAATTAATGAATTATGATTGGTTCAAATCAAAAGAATGGCAAGCAGAATTAAAATTAGCTATTGATAAAAAAATCAGAATAGAACAGCAGGCTCTTGCAAATAAGTCACTTGATTTTGTTGCAAGAAAGTATTTGCCTGAAAAGATTGAAAAAGAAATATTCTTGTAATTAAAAGGGGGAAAACAAAATGAAAAAACAAACAACAAAAAAAGCAGTAGTAAAAAAGAAAACTGTAGTAACAAAAAAAGTAGTTGCTGCAAAGCCAAAGCCATTGGCAAAAAAAGTAGTAAGTGTAAAATCAAAATCTACAAAAAATAAAGAAGAATATATGACTTTTGAAGAATTTTGCGATTTACTTACAAAAGATAGATTTGAGGCAGAGAAATTAAAAAACAAGAAAGCTGTTGCAGTAAAAAGTACAAAATCAAAACCAAAGAAGAAGTGATTTAAACACTTCTTAAATCTTTTTCTTTATCAGGTAATACCTGATTTAATGTTATTCCAATAACACTTGCTAGAGCTACACCACCAAAAGAAAAATTACCAAAAGATAGCATTGCTCCACCAACACCGATTGTTAGCATTACTGCAATTATTACCATATTTTTAGTGTGGTTAAGATTTACTTTATTTTCTGTAATTGATTTAATTCCAACAATTGTGATCATTCCAAATAACAAAAGCATCATTCCTCCTAAAATTGCTTGAGGAATCGTGTATAGAAATCCGCTGATTTTACCAAGGAAAGCAAAACAGATTGCAGTTATTGCTGCAATTCTTAAAACAACAGGATCTGTAATCTTTGTAAGAATAATTGCACCAGTAACTTCTGAATAAGTTGTTGTTGGTGTTCCGCCGACAAGACCGGAGAAAAATGTTGCACACCCGTCACCAAACATTGTTCTTGAAAGTCCTGGTTTTTTAACAAAATCTTTATTTGTTGCTTTAGATATTGCATACATGTCTCCGATATGTTCAATCATTGGTGCAATTGCAACAGGTATCAAAAATAAAATTGCATTTATGTTAAATACAGGCAATGAAAATTGAGGTATTGAAAACCAAGGCGCATTTATTAGTTTAGTAAAATCTACAAGTCCTAAAAATATTGCAACAATATAACTAACAATCAATCCAAAAATAACCGGAAGTAATTTTATTGTTCCTTTACCAAATATAACAACAATTATAGCAGTTGTTAAAGCAATGATTGCAAGTGGCCAGTTGTTATTTGCCATTTCTACGCCAGTACTAGCAAGAGACAAACCAATAATCATGATTACTGGCCCAACAACAATTGGCGGAAAAAGATTTGATAGAAATTTGATGCCTTTTTTCTTAATAACAAAAGACATTATCATATAGACTATTCCCACAGCCATTAATCCGCCAAGAGCACCAGGATATCCATACATTTGTGTTGCTTTAATTACTGGAGCAATAAAAACAAAAGAACTTCCTAAAAAAACAGGAATTTTTCCATTAGTAATAAAATGAAAAATTAAAGTTCCACAACCAGCAGTAAAAAGAGCAATAGCGGGGTCAATTCCAACTAAAAGGGGTACAAGAACTACAGCCCCAAATGCTACAAAAAGCATCTGCATACCTATAATTATTTTCTTTATAAAGCTTAATTTTTCTGTTGTTTCTTCTTCTGTTTTCATAACATAAAATAATCTTAAAAATATATATAAATATAATTGTTTTGGGTTATTAGTTTTATTACAAATAAGAAAATGGAGAAATAATTATGCATAAAATGCCACACGTTAAAAGAACAAAGGTTTCAAAAAGACCGATAATAAATGAAAAAAGAAAAGTAAATCAAAATTTTAGTGGATTAAGTGTAGAAAAAGCAACAGAATTAGCTAGATTACTTGAAACTATAGATAAAAGAACTAGCATTCAAAGAAAAAAATCAGCGATAGGAAATAAAAGAGCAGATAAATTTCAATATTAATGGTGAATAAATATGAACATATTAGTAATTAATGCAGGAAGTAGTTCCTTAAAATTCCAATATATTAATCCAGACACAGGAGAAGTATTAATTAAAGGGCTATATGATGGACTTAACAGAATAGATGGAAAAGCTTGTTTAAGAATATTAACTCAAGGGTCAAAAACAACAGAAGAAACAGAAATAAAAACACACCGGCAAGCAATTGAAGATATGCTTTCTGTTCTTTTAGAAAAAAAGGTTGTAGCTAATCTATCAGATGTAAGATTTCTTGGACATCGTGTAGTCCACGGTGCTGAAGAGTATTCTAAAACCACAGAAATTACAGACCAAATGCTTTTACATTTAAAAAAAATTTCATTTCTAGCTCCGCTTCATAATCCAGTTAATATTGAATGTATAGAAATATTAAAAGAAAAGCTTCCTGCTGCAAGACAATTTGCAATATTTGATACCGCTTTTCATCAAACAATTCCAGAAAAGATTTATCTTTATGGTCTTCCAAAGGAATTATATGAAAAATTTAAGATTAGAAAATATGGATTTCATGGAATTAGTCATAAGTTTGTATCAAAAAATGCAGCAGAAATCTTAGAGAGAGATTATAATGATTTAAAGATAATAACTTGTCACTTAGGGAACGGACAAAGTATTTGTGCAATCAACAAAGGAAAAAGTTTTGACACCTCTATGGGTTTTACACCTGTTGATGGGCTTCCAATGGGAACAAGAAGCGGAAGCTTTGATCCTGAAATTATTCTTTTCCTTTTAGAAAATGGATATTCAAAAGAACAAATAAAAAAAATGATAAACAAAGAATCAGGATTATTTGGAATTAGTCAGATAAGTAGTGATCACCGTCAAATAGAAGACCTTTCAATTGCAGGAGACAAAAAAGCAAAACTTGCAAATGATATTCTAACTACAAGAATTGTTTCTATTGTTGGAAGCTATATAGCTGAGATGAACGGAGTTGATGCAATTGTTTTTACTGGCGGCATTGGAGAAAAATCAGCATATCTAAGAGAATTAGTGCTTGAGAGTTTCTCTTATCTTGGTTTAAAAATTGATAAAGACGCAAACACAAAGCACAGTTCAATTATTTCAACAAAAGATAGTAAAGTTATAGCAATGGTTGTTCCAACAAACGAAGAATTAGAAATAGCAATTGAGACTAAAGAGAAATTGTTAATTTGATTAAATCGGTTGTCAGATTTGCAATTTCACAAATATTTATTACATCTATTTTTAAATAACAGTTTTGGTCAAATATAATTATCAAGTGTAATGGTAGTTATTTTGGAAAGAGTAATAATTTTTGTAGATGGAAGTAATTTTTATCATTCAATAAAGAATCAAAATGTAATTAAAATTGATCATGCTGCATTTTTTAATTCTTTAATAAGTGAAAATCAGCAACTAATAAATATTAATTATTATAATGCGCCAGTAAATCAAAAACAATTTCCAAAATTATATGTTTTACAACAAAAATATTTTTCTAAATTATCTAAAATAGATAATTTAATTTTAAAACTAGGTCGTCTTGAGGAAAGGAAAAATCCATTTAAAGAAGAAATTCAAAATTCACTAAAATATATTCTTTTATTATTATCGAACCTAAAAATTAATGAAAATATAGACAAAATTAAAAGTGAAATATTAAAATTAAATGATTTGTTTAATAAATTTTTATATAAAGGTAATTTTGTAGAAAAAGGAATAGATGTTAATATTGCTTTAGATCTAATTACCTTGGCACACGAAAACAAGTATGATTGTGCAATTTTAATTTCTAATGATTCTGATTTTGTACCAGCAATAAAATATTTGAAAAATCTTAAAAAGAAAGTAATTGGTGTTTTTTTTCAAAATTCAAAAGCACACCATCTTAGAAATAATTGCACAGAAATTATAAATATAAATAATTTAGATAATTTTAAATTGTGAAAATGCAATAAATAAAGAATAAATTTCAATTTTACAAAATTACGATAGTTATAAAAAAAACATTTATAAAATTATAGTTTCTTTATTATATTATTAATCGCCCTGTCTTTGCCAATAGTAATATTGTCAACGGCAGGTTAATTATAATTTCTCTAGTTTCAATAATTCATTATATCTTCTATCTACTTCTTCTTGAATAGATTTTAAAACTTCTTTGTTTTTTGGTTTTAATACTTCTTTAAACTTGGTTTGTGTTTTTAGAAATTCTTCAATTGGTATTCTTTTTTCTGGTTTGTAATTGATTGTAAGCTTTCCCTCATCAATTTCATAAAGTGGCCAGAAATTACTTTCTGTTGCTAGTTTACTAATTGCAATTGTTTGTTCTGATGGTGCCTTCATATTTGTGGGGCACGCTGCAAAAACAACAATTACTGCTGGGCCTTTTTTTGCAAATGCTTTTTGTGCCTTGTTGTAAAGGTCAATTAAGTTGTGAGTATTAGCTTGAGCAACATAAGGTACATTATGAGCTGCAGCAATCTTAATAAGATCTTTACTAAATTCAACTTTTCCAAAAGAAGAGCTTCCGGAAGGTGTTGTTGTTGTGGCTGCACCTTTTGGTGTTGCTGAGCTTCTTTGGTTTCCTGTGTTATGAACAACAATTCCATCAGCAATGAAATTATGTTCGCCTTCAACTCTTAAGTCAAATGTTTGTTCTTTACCAACTTCTTTAATATTTTTTATTATTTCAGTATCAAAATTATTATTGCCTATTAAAAAGTTTTGATATTTATATTGTTCTGGATATTTATTTATGTTCCAAGTATCTTTCTTACTAAAACAAATACTATAGTATTCTGTATCTTTTAATAAAGGTCTATAAACTATCATTGTTCCTTTTTCTTTTTTTTGAACAGTTATTTTTCCCACTCTATAGTTTAAGGTTTGTAGTAATAATCTTAATCTTTGTACGAGTTCTTTACTGGCAGAAACATATCTGCAACTATCTTTCTTCTTTTTATAGATATAGCCGTCTGATAATAATAATCCTTCAATAAATGCTTCTTTTTGATTATCTGGAATTGTATAAATCCAAGAAGGAATAATTTTATTTTTCGCGCCATGTTCAAACCCTAAAGAATCAATAAATTTTGTAACATTAACTGAGTTCATATAAACATAACATTTATCTGTTGTTATTGTTTTTAATCCAAATATATTTTTACAAGCAGAAATACATTTCTCTCTTCCTTTTGTTCTTTCTGGCAAAGCAAATCCGATCTCACCTTTCTCTGTTCTTGTCCACCCATCTCCAACATAAAGTCCTAAAAGCAACATCAAATCTGTTGTTGATTTTTCAGGTATTTTTACATCATTAATTGAATTTACTTTGTAATCTCCTTTTTTTTTAAGTTTTATTTTTTCAAAAGTAAATGGTTTTTTACCTTCTAATTTTTTTAAAGTAATTACTTGTTCCCCTTTTCTTAATTCATCAATAGTTTTCCAAACCAATTCGTTTTCTTTTCCTCTCCCATTTTTTTTAACAACCAAAAATGGATGGTTTCCGGTAGCTTTAATATTGTGGTGCAATGTTTCTATTTCATAAACTTTCTTAATTCCATTATCAAAAACGCCACTACATTTTTTCAAAACTAATTTATGTGTTTTTTGATCAAAGGCATAAACCCTTTCTCCAATTTTAATTTCTATGATTTTCTTAAGCCCAGTTTCTGTGTAAATTAACGAATCTTTACTTAAGCAATTCATATAGCCTTCGTTGTCATAACAAAGAAAAACAAAATCATGTCCTCTTTCTAGAGAACCAGAAAGTGCTTGAAGTCCAATATCAAAACTTCCACCATCTCCAGCAATTACTAAAAAATTAATGTCTTTTTTTATTTTCCCTTTTTTCTTTTGTGCCTTATAAGCAGTTTCAATTCCTGAAATTGTTGCTGCAGAATTTGCAAAAACAGAATGTATCCAAGGAATATTCCAAGATGTCTGAGGATAGATTGTTGTTGTTACTTCTGCACAAGAAGTTGCACTTGAGCAAACAACAGGGATATCACTAGCAGAAGTCACAGTTCTACAAATGATAGCTATAGGACACCCTGCACAAGTTCTGTGTCCTGACACCATTGTATTTTTTTCATTAATCTTTAAAGCTAATTCTTTTGTGTTCATATTTTATTCCTTTATTCCAATATATCTTTTTGTTATTGGTTTTCCTGAGATAACAGAAACCAAAAGTTCTTCTATTTCTTTTTCTGAAATTTCTCTTCCGCCAAGTCCAAAGACATAGCTATGGATATTAGGCAAGTCTTTATTCTTGCAATGATTAAATATTGTTAAAACAATATCTTTGTAAACAGGAGAAAAACTTCCTGTTCCTTCGCTTCTTTCTAAAACAATTATATTTTTTGCTTTTGCTAAAGGTTTAATATATTCTTCATATAAGAAAGGCCTGTAAAGTATTGGTCGTAAAAGTCCAACATTTTTACTTTGGCTTCTTAATTTGTCAATCACATTTTTTGCGTTCTGTGCTGTTGAACTTAACACCACAAGAATAGTATCTGATTGACTTGCAAAATAATCCTCATAAAAGTTAATGTCTTTTCCAAAGCTCTTTTTAAAATCTTTAGCAACAGACAAGTAATTGTTTTTAACTTCCAAGAAGGCATCAAACAATTCTTTTCTAATCTCAAAGTAACTGTCAGGTAATGCTAAAGCCCCAACAGTTATTGGTTTATCTGTATCTAAAAGATTATATGCAGGTTTATATTCTCCAATAAAGTCTTTTACTTTTTTATCTTCAAAAACATTAACTGGTGTTAGATTATGACTTGTAAAAAAACCATCAATACAAACCATTATTGGCAAATAACATTTCTCGGAAAGCTTTTGAGAGAAGATTGTCATTTCATAAGCCTCTTGTCCATTTTCACAATACACTTGCATCCAGCCCTGGTCAAGTGCAGACATGGAATCCGAATGATCACAATGAATATTAATTGGTGCAGATATTGCTCTGTTTGCAACAGGCATAACAATTGGTAGCCTTAGACCAGAAGCAACAGAAAGCATCTCAAACATATACAGTAAACCTTGTGAAGACGTTGCAGTAACTGCTCTAGCTCCAGCAGCACTAGCCCCAATAGTTGCAGAAAGTGCAGAGTGTTCAGATTCTGTTCTAATAACTTCAGTATCCACCTCCCCGTTTGCCACAAATCTTGAAAAGCTTTCAATGATTGGTGTTTGTGGAGTAATCGGATACATTGAAAAAACATCAATGTCCATTTGTTTAAAAGCGTAAGCAATTGCTTCGCCACCAGTTAATCCTAATTTTGCCATATATTATCATTCCATCTTTATACATTTAACTGGGCAAACATTTGCACAGATGCCGCAGCCCTTACAATAATCCAGATTTGTTTTGTCTCTTTTAGCATTTCCTTGTTTGTCTTTAACTAAGAGTATACAGTTCTCTGGACAATTAACATAACAAATCATACAATGAATGCATTTTTTTTCATCCCAGACGGGGGCCTTATCTTTCCAAGTTCCTGTTTTATTAACAATTGATGTTCCTTTGTCAAGAACTCCTGCAATTTTTTTTCCAACCATAAATTTCACATTTTCATTCCGGCTTTTAGACAAGCAATGTTTGGTTCAATCAATTCTTTTTTATTTTTCTTTGTAAATTCTTCTTCAATTATTTTTTTTACATCCTCAAATTTAATTATATTTGTAAGTTTTAATAACACACCGATTAAAACCATATTTGGATTATTTGATTTTAATTGTTCTAAAGAAATTTTACTTGCATCAATCAAATAAAGGTCTTTTGTCTTAACCTTAAATTCTTTCTTGTCTTTGTTTGTATTTACAATTATTGGGCAAACATGGTTGTTTAGTTCAGGCATTACAGAAAAAAGCCCAGGATCGATTACTATAACAAAAGAAGGATTAGTTATAGTTGAACTTGTTCTTATTGGTTTATCAGAAATTCTAACAAATGCTCTAACTGGAGCCCCTCTTCTTTCAGGGCCATATTCTGGAAATGCTTGTATTTCTTTTCCGGCTAAGAGAGCAGACTCAGCTATAACTTGAGCACAAGTCTTTGCACCTAAGCCGCCTCTGCCATAAACAATAATTTCTACATTATTCATATTTTATCACTTATATATTTCTTTTGCTAATATTTCTAAAAACAATTCTCTATTATTTTTTAAAAAATCGCTCATTTTTGTTTTTCCAAAAAATTTCATGACTCTTTCATATTTAGGGTTATTTGTAATGATTTTAAAAAATTCAGAAACTTCCAGATGTCCGATATTTGCAATAAGTCTTTCAGGGTTTCCTCTACTTTCTGAAATTACTTTTTTAATATTAGATTTTGTGGATTTGAATTCTATAATTTTTGGTTTTATAGAACCAGGAATTCTTACAATTGATTTAGAATGTTTTCCCATATTTTTATGCCTCTTACAATAAAACATAAGAAAGAAAGCATTATATATTTATTTTTTAATATATTATTAGAGGAAAAACGAATAATTATGACTATTGAATCTTTTTTTACACCAAAAAATGTGTGTTTGATTGGGGCATCAGATAATAAGGGAAGTGTGGGTAACACCATTTCAAATAATCTTAACCATTATAAGGGCAAAGTTTTTTTTGTTAATCCAAGACTTTCTGGAAAAAAGCTGCTTGGCAAACAAGTTTTTAAAAGTATAACAGATATTAAAGAAAACATAGATTTAGCTGTTATTGCAACCCCAGCAGCAATAACTTATGATGTTGTTAAAGAAATTGCAAAAACAAAATGTAAAAATATTTTAATGATTACTTCTGGTTTTTCAGAAATTGGAAGAACAGATCTTACAGAAAAAATAAAACAACTAATAACTAAAGAAAAAATAAATCTTATTGGTCCAAATTGTCTTGGAATTCTTAATCTTACAAATGGATTAGATGCAACATTTAATTCCAGAGAAAAATATGATCTCCCTAAACCAGGAAAAGTTTCAATAATTACTCAATCTGGTGCTTTAGGTCTTGCAATATTAGATTTAGCAAGTAAAGAACAACTAGATATTAATAAGTTTGTATCTTATGGTAATGCTTTAGATATTGATGAATCAGATCTTTTAGAATATTTTCAAAAAGACAAAACCACAGACATTATTCTTTGCTATATTGAAGGAGTACAAAATGGAAAAAAGTTTTTTACTACTTTAAAGAAAGTTTCTAAAACAAAGAAAGTAATAATACTTAAAGGTGGAATTACAGACAAAGGAACAACTGCTGTTAAAAGCCACACAGCAGCAATTGCTGGTTCCTCAAAGGTTTTTTCTGCAGCAATTAAGCAAGCTGGAGCCATCCAAGTTTCTACAATAAGAGAGATGTTTAATCTTTCTAAATTTTATTCTTGGTATAAAGAAAATAAAATAAAAGACATTCAGATAATAACAAACGGTGGAGGCTTTGGGGTATTAACAACAGACCAAATAGAATTAGAAAAAATAAAGTTAAGTACATTATCTGAAAACACAAAAGCAGAAATAAAAAATAAAGTTCCAATCTATGCAACAATTGGGAACCCAATTGATTTAACAGGAGATGCAGATGATAAAAGGTTTAATGACATTATTAACCTTTGCTTGAAAGACAAAAACACAAATGCGATTGTTGTTCTAATGCTTTTACAATTACCAAGCATCTCTAAAGAAATTCCAAAAGAAATTGCAGAGATAAAGAACAAAAATAAGAAACCTGTTTTTATTCTAACAATTGGTGGAATCAAAACAGAAGAACAAGTAAAAGAGTTTGAGAAAAGGAAAGTTTTGTGTTTTAGAGATCCTAAAGATTTAAGCGACATTCTTAGATTATTAAAGTGATTTTTATGTTAAGAGTATTACGGAATTTATTTAAACCAAAACAAAAAATGTTAATTCCTAAACCAGTTATTGAAAGACAAATTGTGGTTTCAAAAAATAAAAAAGCAAACATATCTCCAACAATTACAAAAAGAATGGTTCATAATGGCGGAAAGATAGATGCGGTAATAAAAGCACTTGTTAGAAAGATTAATAAATTACATCAAAAACAATTAAAATATGGTTTAACAAAAAAAGAAAAAACTCTTCTTGCAGAATATCAAGCATATCTAGAAAGGGCAGCATCTACAAGAGAAGGCACAAAAAAAATATTTGTAGAAGATTAAAGTTATTCTAGTTTTATTTTCTTTTTTGGTTTTTCTGCTTTGTCTTTCTTTTTAAGAATTTTATTTATTTCAAGTATTATTTCTTTTTCTGGAAGTCCATAAATTTTACAAACATAACCAAGCTCTAAGGAATCCATTTCCATTTTTGCCATAGGGCAACTTACACAAGGAACATTGTATTTTGTTAAAATTTTTTCCATTCCTTTCATTTTCATTATTTTTCCTAATTTTGTGTGTTTATCTACTTTCATATATTACCTCCTTTTTTATTACAGTTTTTTTCTTTATTACAACAAGAACAGTTATCGTTGTGTATTATCTTCAAGATTTCTCGCCCTTGTTTTTTATAATAATCATTAATTGCTTCTTGTAAGCCATCTGCTGCTAAATTAGAACAGTGCATCTTTATTGGTGGAAGCCCATCAAGAGAATTAGCAACATCCCCTCTTGTGATATTAAAAGCTTGTGTTAATGTTTTTCCTTTAGCAAGTTCAGTTACCATAGAAGAAGTTGCAATTGCTGCAGCACAACCAAGTGTTTTAAATTTTATATCTTCAATAATTTCTTCTCCCTTGTCGTTCTTTGAAACTTTAATGTATATCCACATTATATCTCCGCAATTATGAACCGTAAATGCGTCTGTGTTATAAGAGTGGGCGGTATTAATTTCTAGGTTATATACTTTCCCTGAATAATTTTCTAAAATTTTAGAAGTTATTGGAGTATATAAGTATCCATTATCGATCCAAGAATTTATGGACTCTGGTTTATTATTTTTTAAATCTATTTTTAATATTTTTGCGAGTTTTTCCGTAGATTCTTTGCCACCAACATGTATTCTATAACACTCTTGATGTTTTTGTCCTTTTTTGTCTGTTTTTTCGTATTCAAAATATACAGAGGGAATAATTCCTTGCCTTAATAATAATATTTTTAATTTATGTATTAATTCTTTAGATATAGTGCTATATCCTCCTCTTGGTATTTTAGTATTAAAAAACCCGTCGCCTCTCCATATTCCATAAATTAAATGTTTTTGTTTATCAAGAGGTAATGTCATAAATATGTCTGGAACGTCTTTATGTTTTGCACCAGATTCAAATAATTCTTTAAATAATCTAACTACAAAAACATTATTAATATAAACAACTTGTGAATGTTTAGTTGTATTTTTCTTAATTGTAGGCACTATTCCAAATATTTTTTCAGATATGGAAACAACATCCTCTACAAGTTTATCTTCATTTAAATTAAAACAAAATGCTAAGTGTGTTTTTGTGGTTTTATCAGAATAATAACCTTCTGAAAGGAAATAACCTGCTAATCTTAAAAAATCAGAATCTAATTTAATTTTTGATGGAATTGTTTTACTTTTATAATCCAATTTTTTTTTAATACTATTAATTTCTAAAAATTCAGCATCTTTTATTTCAGAAAGTATAGAATATAAAATTAAATCTCCTTTCTCTAATTGTTCTGAATGATACCATGCCGGAATCAATGTTTTTTTATTTTTTGTACGTAGAAATTTATCCTTTTTTGGTACTTTTATTGCATAAACCAGATGTTCTTTAGTTAATTTTATTTCTCCTAATCTGTTTTTTAAAACTATAATTTGTTCATTAACGTTTCGATTAAAGGTTTCCGAAATTGCAGTGTATTTTCCGCCATGACTTATAATTAAATCATTTTTTTTAATGTCTTTAATTTTTTTTAATTTTAAATTTGTATGTAATAGTGTGTCGCCTAATAAGCATTTTGGATTCCCAACTTTTCCAACCCCGTCAGCCTTTTCAATTTCTCCAAGGTTTTTTGGAGCCATGAAGTTTTCCATAACTTTTTTTGAATATTCTTCCATTTTTTCAACCATTTAATATTTATAAGGACACATTTTTCTTAGTTTTTCAATTGTGTCTTTTACAGAATCTATTGTGTATTTAATTTCTTCTTTAGTGTTATCAATACCAACAGAAAATCTTACTGTTCCGTGTGTTTGCTCTTGTTTTAAGCCAATAGCTTTTAGAACATGACTTGGTTCAAGAGTATTAGACGAACATGCTGAACCTGTAGAAACAGAAATCCCAAGAGCATCAAGATAAAGAAGTATTGCTTCTCCTTCAGCATACATAAAACTAATGTTTGCATTATTGCAAAGTCTTTTTCCACAATCTAAACTTGCTCCATTTAACCAAGAATCCGCAACATCTTTTAAACCATTAACAAGTTGATTTCTAAGAGTAGTCATATGTTCGATTTCTTTTTCTCCAATAACTTCTGTAGCTTTTGAAAAACCAATAATTCCAGGAACATTAACAGTTCCACTTCTAAGTTTATATTCGTGTCCTCCTCCATGTAAAAGAGGCTCTAATTTTATTCCTTCTTTAATAAATAATCCTCCAACACCTTTAGGCCCATAAATCTTGTGAGCATTAATTGTTAAAAGATCAATGTTGTCTTTTTCAAGATCAATTGGAACTTTAGTAAAACTTTGACAAGCGTCTGTATGAAATAAACTCCCATTGTCATGAACAATTTTCCCAATCTCTCTTAAATCTTGCACAGTCCCAATCTCATTATTTCCATGAATTACAGATACAAGCAAGGTATCCTTTCTAATTGATTTCTCAAGTTGTTCTAAGTTTACAAACCCATTATTATCAACATCAAGATAAGTAACAGTGTATCCATTCTTCTCAAGAAACTTAGTTGTGTTAAGCACACAATCGTGTTCAATCTTTGTTGTGATTATGTGTTTCTTGTTTTTGTTGGCTTCTGCTAGTCCCTTGATTGCAAAATTATTACTCTCTGTTCCACCAGAAGTAAATATTAGTTTGTGGTTTTTGTTTGAAACTTTTTTAGAAATATTTTCTCTTGCTTTATCAAGTTCCGTTTTTGCAGCTCTACCAACTCCGTGAAGACTAGAAGAATTTCCAAAATATTTTTCTTCTGCTTCAATCATTGCAGCCTTTACTGATGAGTGCATCTTTGTTGTTGCAGCATTATCTAAATAGATTGAATTCATTTCTTTACCTCTTTTTTACAGCATTTGTTTTTACAGAAATCTTTTGTGTGCTGGTTTACAATTTTAACAAGAGGTTTAATTGTTTTTTTATTAAGAGAATAAATTACATTTTTTCCATCTCTTCTAGAAAAAACAACATTACAATCGAGTAAGACCTTTAAGCTATGACTGACTTTTGATTGTTCTTCTTCAAGAGAAACACAGATTTCAGAAACAGTCATGTCGCTTTTGTAAAGTTTTTTAATTATCTTCCATCTCAATTGATTTCCAATAACAGAAAAAAAGTTATATGATAAGCATTTCATATATAATTATATAATCAAACATATATATATAGGTTTTGTTTTAATTATTTAAAATCTCTTTTGCTTTTACCACATCTCCATTATCTAGAAGTTCGTAAATGCGCTTATAGTCAAAGTCTTTGGATATCTTAGTTTGCTCAATCTGTTCAAAGAATATTTCTTTTGCCAAGTCTTTAGAGTTTTTATTTTCTGTTTGTAATTTTTTAAGCTGTTCAATTGATTCTTTAAGTTTCTTTTCTTCTATTTCGTTTTTTAAAGAAATATAGAACCACTCAGAATATTTTTTCTTAATATCATTAAGATTAAGGTTTTTAAGAAACTCTCCGTCTTCAAGTTCTCCCTTTAATCTAATTCTAACAATTGCTTTTTTTTCTGAATTTTTTTCTAAAGTTTCAATTTCGGAAATTATTTTTTCACGAATTGCATTTATATTTTGTTTTTGAAATTTAATATCTAGATAATGTGTTCTTCTTATTCCAGAAATTTCAAAAAACTCAAGTTGTTCTTCTTTTGATTTATCAGTATCAAGAATAAAATAACCTTTTGGTTTTTCTGTTTCTTTCTTTTTAACTTGTGTAGTCACAGTTGAACCTGGAAGAAGAAATCTTGGGCCTTGTGGGAGGTCAACAACACTTGACCAATGAAGGTGCCCATTAATAATTATATTAAAACCACTTGGCAAATCCCCAAGAGAAATGGACGCAACCATCTCGTCTTCAAATGGAAGATATTCCTTTATTGATTGATGAAGCATCAAGATATTGAAGTATCCATCCTTTGGAATTGGATTAAATCTTTCCTTTAAATATTGTAAAGCATATTTTTCAGGAATCCCAGTCATTCCAAATACTGCGACTTTTTCATTTTCAAAAATAAAAGAATCTGCTTTTAGATTTCTAAGAAAGCCAATAGATTCTAAAAGTTCAACAGTACTAACATAATCTTTACCACGATATTCGTGATTTCCAACAATTGCAAGCATTGGTATTTTAAGTTTCTTCCCAAGATTGTTATTAATATTAAGATTATTTGAAATATTTATTTCATTTAAAAGATTAATGGCTTTAAACATAATATCTTGACTAGGAATAGAAATATCGAAAAGATCTCCAGGAGCAAGTATTAAATCTACATTCTGTTCTTCAATCTGTTTAAAAGCACAAAATAGATTATCAAAACTATCGTTTTTAAGTTCGCCCTCAAAATCATAGCCAAGATGCCAATCACTAATAATTGCAATTTTCATATATAACATATGTAACCAACTTCTTATAAAAAGTTGTTCCTTTTAAAAACATATTTGTTCATAATTATATATTAGAATTAATTTGCCTTGGTAGCAAAACGGTCATGCGTTCGCCTGCAGAGCGAAATAACGGGGTTCGACTCCCTGCCAAGGCTTAATAACATTGGCGCATAACATGAGTAATCCAACAGTAGATAAATATTTCAAAACTAATTTTATTCCGGACCTCAAGGCTGGTTTTATAACTGCAATTGTAGCTTTACCTTTAGCTATTGCTTTTGCAATTGCTTCTGGTGTTAATCCAATAATGGGAATGTACACAGCAATAATAGCAGGGATTTTAGCTGCAATCTTTGGGGGTTCTACATTTTCAATAACTGGGCCAACAGGAGCAATGACTGTCATTGTTCTTTCAACAGTTCAGAAATTTGGAATAGAAGGATTACTACTTGCAGGTTTTCTTTCAGGACTTATTTTATTATTATTCAGCTATTTAAAACTTGGAATTGTTCTAAAATATATTCCTTTTCCTGTAATTAGTGGTTTTACTGCAGGAATTGGAATCATAATCTTTTTAGGGCAAGTGCCAAATTTTTTAGGAATAACTTTAGCAACACAAGGCACAACTTTAGAAAATTTAATGTCTACTTTTTCTCAAATTTCTTTAATTAATATTTTTGCTTTGATAATTGGAGCATTAACTATTTTATGTATGATTTTTTTACCAAAATTACTATCAAAGACAAACTACATAAAAAATATCCCTGCATCAATCATTGCTTTATTATTGTCAGTAACAATTGTAATACTCGGAGTAACAGTTCCAACTGTTGGAAAAATGAGTGCAAGTTTTCCTCTTCCAAGTTTATTTAATATTAATTTAAGTTTAGTAATACATGTGCTTCCAGCAGCTATGACCATAGCTTTACTTGGGGCAATAGAATCTCTTTTATGTGCAGCAGTTTGTGACAGTATTACAAGTACAAAGCACAATAGTAACA
>ERZ795059.2823-NODE-2823-length-17546-cov-19.700875_pt1 | contig 17546 bp, 13 predicted proteins | sample MGYA00375143_ERZ795059 | MGnify/ENA primary metagenome ERZ795059 (study PRJEB30188, sample SAMN05720168) | activated sludge metagenome | isolation source: Anaerobic digester | place: USA | collected 2015-01-07 ... | reverse complement strand
CCCGCTGGGACTCGTAAGGAATAATGCCACGATAATCAGTTTTTTCACAAGCTCTAAAGCCAGTGATACGGTAATGTGCAACAGTCTCTGAGGGTTATCCACACGCGGAAACGAGACGTTTCCGGATCCATTAGCGAGAGCGGCGCCAGCCGCGTAACGCATAACGCATAACCCTATCACGCATAAAAAACCAGGCCCCCACATTATCTGCGGGGGCCAAGGCATTTGCGCGGACTATATATTAGTTGCGGGGCGCGCGATTACGATTGAAGGCTGCTTTCTTGGCTTTGCGGCAATCAGGGCAGCGTTGGGGCTCGTTTTGCAAGCCTTTCTCTTTGTAGAATTCCTGTTCGCCATCGGTGAACGTAAATTCTTTGCCACAATCTTTGCAGACTAAGGTTCTGTCGGCCATGGGTCTCTCCTATGTTTTTTGGGAGGATTTGGACATTCGGGTCTGAGGTACGCCAAAAAACAAGCGGAAAGCTCATGGGAATGTTAAATCGCTCTGATGCGAACACATTTATAGCTCGTGAATTCCTGTCAACTGTTTTTTTAGAAATTTGTCTTGTCCACGAAATTGAAGTTGTCGAATAAAATCGACGGCAGGCTCATTCCAGAAGACGCCAGACGGTTCGGGCCCATGGCCAGCACACGGCGTGTGGCCACATGGGGGATTTCATTGAAACGCAGATTATTGACGGCGTGGCGGATTTTTCCATCCTCAAAATAGAGCACTCCGTCACGTGTCATGCCGGTCAATTCACCCGCTTTGGCATCCACGGTGCGGATATACCAGAAGCGGTTGATGATCAATCCGCGCGGCACCAGCTTCATCATTTCCTCTTCCGACGCGTCGCCGCCCGGAATGTAGAAATTGTAGAAGTCGCAGGGTTCCAGGCCTTGTTTCTGGGCCCAATAGCGGTTGGTGGGCATGGCATTGATCACGCCCTTCTCCACCCAGGCGATCTCCCGCGAGGGGATCCCCTCGGAGTTGAAGGGGCTGGCCTTGATGTCCGTGCGTTTCAGGGTGCTGTAGAGGTTGAAGTTTTCGCCGAAGAAGAGCTTACCCATCTGGTCTGTGAAGGGCGTGAAGCCTTCGTCGCTCTGCCGGCGGTTCATCATCCAGCCCATGAACCAGAGCAGTTCCATGAGAGCGCCGGGCCTGAGGATGACGGCGATCTTTTCGGGTTCCATCACCTGTTTGGAGGCCAGGCTGGCGGCCTGGGCTTTGAGGGTCTCAAATTCCGCGTCCGGCTCGAAACCGGCAAAGGACTTGGCCTCATAGCTCACCTTGGTCTCCACTTCCTCCTTTTTGAGGGTCATGGAATGGCCAAACTCGGTGCTGGCGTCATAGCCTTCAAAGCCGCCTTTGGTGATCAGGGCCCACTCGCTGAAGTGCTTTTCGGTCATGCCGGAGACGGTGGCGTCCATGGCTTTGGCTTTCATGATCATGCTTTGGACGATCTGGACCATCCTGGCGGGATCGAGGTCCCGGGTGGCGGGATCGGCGTTTTGGACCTCTGGCAGCTGCGCTTGGGGAGCGCTGAAGATGTATTCCGGATCGGGCTGGTTGAGCCTGGCGATGGCCTCGGCGCTCTGGATCAGTCGGGCCAGGGCCTCGGGATCGTCCTGGTTGACAGACGCGCTGCCGGTCTTGTTATCGAATGCCACGCTGAGGTTTACGCGCAGTTTGGGCCCGGCCAGATGCTGGGTCACGCGGTTTTGGGCAAAGCGGGTCTCATGGCTGTCGGCATGGAAGATCCTGAGGCTGTAATCATCAGCCTGGCAGTGAGTTTTGATGTATTGGGCGATGCGTTCGAAGCTGCTGTTCATTGGGAACCTCCCACTCTGATGTTGCGGAATCTGGCAGGCGCGGAACCATGGGTCATGCGGGCCGTCTGAGAAGGCTGGCCTTTGCCGCAGTTGACCACTCCGAAGGGACGCCACCACCGCTCGTCGCAGATGGCGTCGCAGCTGTTCCAGAATTCCGGATTGCAGGATTTGTAGATGACTTTTTTGAGGGGACGGGCCAGCTTGCCGTTTTTGATCTCCCAGAAGAAGTCTCCTCCGAACTGGAAATTGACCCGGTGCTGATCGATGCTGAAGGAACCGCGGCCCTGGATATAGACGCCATCTTCCGTATCGGCAATCAGTTGGGAAGGAGTGAGGGGCTGGGTGCCGGGCAGCATATAGAGGTTGGGAATGCGGTTGATGGGCTGGTCAAAGTAATAGGTGGCGCGGTTGCAGCCCCGGGAGTGCTCCAGCCCTATCTCCAGAGCGGTGTCGCGGGTGCTGCCGTACTCGTTGAGGATGCCGTCTTTGATGATGTGCCATTTCTGGCCGGGCACACCGTCGTCGTCGAAGCCCAGGGTGGCAAGTCCCTGGTCCAGAGTGTTGTCTCCCACAAAGTTGACGATCTCGGAGCCGTAGCGGTAGTTTTTGAGCTTTTCAGGGGTGGCAAAGGAAATCCCGGCATAGTCGGCTTCCCAGCCCAGCACTCTGTCCAACTCGGTGGGATGGCCCACGCTCTCGTGCATGGTGAGGCCCAGGTGATTGGGGTCCAGGATGAGGCTGCGGCGTTCTTCTGGGCCCAGGGTGTCCGCTTTGACCTTGATCAGGGCTTCTTCAGCGATCTGGCGGGCTTTTTCCTGCAGGTTGAGCTCCGTCACCCATTCCCAACCGGTAGCCCGGCCGCCTTCGTCAAAGGTGCGGCTTTGGCTGTCGCCGGCATGGACGGCACTGGCGATCACCATCGGATCGATCCACTGGGTATTGAGTTCCAGCCGGGTACCGAGGGTGGAGGCAAAGAGCTTTTCGTCCTTGTGGGAGATCAGATAGAACATCGCCTGGCGGATGCCTTCGTAGCCAAGCATCACACGGTTCACTTCCATCATCAGCTCCACCTTTTCGCTTAAGGGGACCTCAAAGGGATCGATCTTCAGCGGGGTCTTGTAGCTGGCCAGATAACTGCGTTCCGGGGCCAGGCGCAGCTTGTGATTTTGATTGACGGATGCGGAAAGGGCCGCGATCTCATAGGCCCTGCGGGTGGTGGCCAGGACGGCCTCTTCCGTGAAGACGTGGTGGTGGGCAAAGCCCCAGGCGCCGTCCTTGAAGACACGGATTCCATAACCGTGCAGGACGTCCCGGGAGGTGTTTTTGAGGCTCAGATTGCGCAGCAGCACCACTTCATCGGTGGTGCGCTGGATTCTGATATCGGCATACTCGGCACCCAGATTGAGGGCCTCGCCGATGGCCAGGTCAAGATAACGCATGGCATCTCCTTATATCATGGAGCGGTAAACGTCCCCGTTTACCATCTCTGTTTTCTCTCATTTCTCTCATGGAGCGGTTAACTTGTCATTCCCGCGGAGGGGATTGGCATCACTTGGAGTTCAAAGCCCCTAAACAGGTTATGCTTTTACCCCTTTACCTGAGGGGGCTTTGGACTTCAAGCAGTGCTTCGGAGCGCGGTAGCAGCAAGCACTCTCTCCTTCGGCGCGCTGGTTGAAGTCCAAGCGGTCCGCATACTTGTTGTCATGCACACAGATATCCTGGTCGCTTGAACTCCAGCGGATCATTCCAGCTCAGGCAAACTTATCGGCAAAGGCCATGACGGTGCCCATCATCGTGCCCACCAACACCGCGATCAGCACGATCTGCACGGCGATGATGATCAGGGTGGCTTTGGCAAAATTGGCGCGGTTGGGGTTGCCCTGTTGATCGGTAGCCCACACGATCAGCATGATGATATTCACGATCGGCAGGGCCAGCAAAATCATGATCACCACCCAATCGAAGACGCCTACCACGGGAGCTTCCATCACTCCCGGATACTGAAAACGACGCTGCGGTTCCTGGTTGTAATTGTTTTCCAGCATGTTTGCTCCTTTGAGCGGGATAGAATTTTCACAAGGAAAATAGGCGGGGCGGAAGTGTCAAGTTTTTAGATCGATCATAGGCCCGCCAACGTCCTCGGTTACCTGGCTGTAGCGTCTGACTCCAATCCGGTGAGTGCCTCGCTCTCGACAATACTCAGAGACAGAGGAGAAAGCAGAGGAGGATTTACAAATTGCATCAAGCGTATCCATGCGCGCCAGCATAACGCATAACAGGTAACGCGTAACCAAAGAAACAACGAGACCTTTGCCGCCCCCCTGCTGCCTCACTGAAAACCAAATCCCGCTTCGTGCTCCACCGCGTTCATCTGGTTGAACACCACGGCCAGGGTGTCCATATTGAGGTCGGAAGCTTTGCGAAAGCGCAGGCAGCCCACCCCCGGATTGGCCTTTCCCAGCTTTGGCAGAGCGGCTTTGAGGATACCCATCGTCTGCATGGACCAGGCATAGAAGCTCAGATACTGCTTGCGGGGCGAAAGTGCCAAAGCGGGTTGGCCTTTCAGCTTCAGCACCAGGATGTGGGGGTGGTAGTAATCCGCGGAAGCCTGGTCCGTATGCGCGTCAAAGAGCTCCAATACGGGTTTCAGACGCTCTTTGTCTTTATCGTCCAGGCTGTCCATCCACGCTCGCGCGGCATCTGTGTATTCAATCATAATCGTCTCCTTGACGACAAGATAAGGGGATGGAGCATTACACGCAAGGGCTGCCCGGAGCCCTTGCGGTGTTGAATTATTTCCACTGGTAGAAAGCGCGTTACTATGGCAGATACTTAGCGTAACACTTGACAAAAAGTAGCCTAACATTTTTCTGGGACTCGCAAGGCTGCATCGTGATGATTAACGATCATGCGGGAACGGATAAGCTTTGGTGTGCCAAAAGAAGTCATAAACTACTCAGGGCTGAGCCTGTCACCCGGTTTTCGCGGCCAATTTCAAGTAGTTAGAGGATTATATGAGCAAGTATATACTTACAACCCTGCTGGTGCTGCTGATCAGCTTTGGCTGGCTGACAGCCCAGACCACGGTGACGATAGGAACCGGAACCAATCTGCAGCGCCAACCCTTTGGGGCTTGGTATGGTTACGAACGTTCCGCGGCTATTTATCGCAGTAGCGATATAAATGCCCTGGGCACGATCACACACTTGGGATGGTATGTGGGCACCGCTCAAAGCGCCAGTGTACCCACCAAAATCTATCTGAAGACCACCAGCACCAACACTCTGACCAGTTCCACCTGGGCGAACATCATAAGCGGAGCAACAGAGGTCTATAACGCTTCAAGGACATTTACTCCATCAGGATGGCTGACGATTGACATCACGGATTTCAACTACTCCGCAAACAACCTGCTGGTGCTCTGTGAGACCAACTATGGCGGTAGTGGAACAGTCAGTTATCCCACCTTCCGTTACTCGAATTCCAACAACAGCCACCAATACTGGGCCCAGGATGGATCAGTCCCCACTGGTGACGGGTCAGTAAATAACAATCGTCCCAATATCCAGATTACCTTCAAGGAGGTGCTTAATCCCACCAGCTTCACCGCCACTCCCGTCAGCGCCTCCCAGATCGATCTTGGCTGGACCAAAAACGCCGCCAACAACGATGTGATGGTAGCCTGGAACAGCACAAACAGCTTTGGCACCCCCGTCAACGGCAGTTCCTATAACCTGGGTTCCACGATCGGCGGCAGCGGCACAGTGCTTTATACAGGCTCCCTGACGGCATTCAACCACAGCTCCCTGAGCTCCAATACCAGCTATTATTACCGGATCTGGTCCTATGACGCGGTCTATGACTACTCCTCAGGAGTCAGCACAAATGCGACTACTTATGTGGGAAGCTACCCCTGGAACGAAAACTTCGACTCTGTTACAGCCCCCACTCTACCCTCGGGATGGACGGTCCTCAACGTCAACGCCGATACCTATACCTGGGGCAATCAAACCACTACCCCCAATTCCAGTCCCAACGCCATGTATATACACTACAACGCGAGCCAGGCCAGCAATGACTGGCTGGTATCTCCAGGCCTCTATCTGGAGGCAGGGACGGACTACATTGCCGGTTTCGCCTATCGGGCCCGAAGCGCTACATATCCCGAAAGCATGCGTTTGAATATCGCCGCTTCCGCCAGCGCCGTCGCCTTGAGTGCTGGCACCCAGCTCTATCTGGACGACGGATTTGTCCACACTGTCTATTACGATGCGGAGCAGTATTTTACCGTGCCCAGCACCGGCATTTACTACCTTGGCTGGCATGCCTTCAGCGCGGCTAATCAATGGGGCATATATCTGGATGACGTTTCCGTGCAAGTCGCTGTCCCGATTCCAGGCGTCTCCGAAACCTCCATCGCCTTTGGCGTCACAGACCTCGAAGACGGTTCCCCGGCCCGGGAATTCCGCTTTTACAATCTGGGTGGCGGGACTTTGAACCTGCAGGGCATGGCTATCCAGGGAGGGGACGCGGACCAGTTTGAGCTGGTGGATGCCAATAGCTATCCCATCGGCTTGGCCAGAGACGAATACGTGAGCGTCACGCTGTATTTCCGGCCCGACCTTGTGGGTGCCAAAACCAGCGATCTCAATATCCAGGATGATCTGGGCAAAAACCTCTATAGCATCCCGCTCAGCGGTCACGGTGCTATTGAGAAATTCCGGGACGGCTTTGAAAGCGCCACGGATTTTAGCCTCACGCTGCCTGGCTGGACTCAGTATGACGGAGACGGCAGCGCCACCTACCACATCAGCGGCGTCAGCTTCCTCAACCAAGGCTACACCGGCTCCTACATCGCCTTCAATCCCAGCGCCACCACCCCTCCTCTGAGTGCTCTGTGGAATGCCTATGACGGCGCCAGATATGCCGCTTGCCTGGCTGCCACCACTCCTGCCAACAACGACTGGCTGATCTCACCCGCCATCAGCTTTGGCCAAAACCCGGTGATCAGCTTCTATGCCCGCTCCATCACCAATGCCTATGGCCTGGAGCGCTTTAAGGTGTTGTGGTCCACCACGGGAAACAGCTATTCAGACTTCACAAACTACCTGGCCGGCAGCGCTGGCACCTATGTGGAGGCCCCCACTTCCTGGACGAACTACGTCTATACTCTCCCCCCGGCCTGCGAAAACACCAATGTCTATATCGCCATCCAGTGTGTGTCCAATAAAGCCTTCAGCTTTCAGGTGGATAACTTTGTGGCGGGAGACTATGGCCAGCCCCAGTTTCATATCAGCCCTTCCAGTTATGTCTTTGAGGATTTCTTTATCAATTACACCCGGGAGCAGCTTTTCACCGTCACCAACAACGGAGGCGGCTCCATGCAGGTGGTGGCCGACGGGATAACGATCAGCGGAGACGCGTATTTCAAGCTCAAAGATCTTCCCGCTCTGCCCATCACTTTGGGAGCGGGACAAAGCTTTAGCTTCACGGTCTATTACAACAGCCCCAGGGCGGGCTCTCACAGCGCCACCCTCAGCGTGACGGACAACCTTTCCAAAGCCATCCACACCGTTGCCATCAGCGGCAGCACCACCGATAACACCATCACCCAAAAGCCCTATATGGAAGGTTTTGAACCCAGCTATGAGGGCGGAACGGAGTTTCAGGTGCAGGGCTGGGTCCGCCGCGACAACAATGGAGACGGCTATCCCTGGCTCCTGGTGAACGATCCCTCCATGGCCAAAAGCGGAAACTGGCTGGCGGTTTCCCAATCCTGGGCTCCCGATGCCAAAGCTTCCTCTCTCAGGCTGGAAGCGCTAGAGGCGGATGCCACCACCTCCATGCAAACCAAAGCCGCCAAGACCGCCAGAGACAGACTGGTCTTGAATCCGGACAACTGGCTGATCTCTCCGCCCATCACCATCAGCGCTGGAGACAGCCTCAACTATTGGATCGGCGCCTACTCAGATACCTGGTACGCGGAACATTACGCCCTCCTGATCTCAACCGGCGATCCCGATCCCTCCCAATTTACCACCACCCTCACCGAGGAAACCCTCACCACGGACGCCTGGCAATACCGGGCCTTCAATCTGGACGCCTGGGATGGCCAGACCGTCTATTTTGCCTTCCGGCATTACAACTGCACAGACCAGCTTGCCCTGCGCATTGACGACGTGAAAATCAAGGCCGATAACACCGAGATCTATCAGGACTATGTGGGAGACCCGGTGCAAGGGGACAACTATTTCAAGATTACCATGCAGCAGAATATCCAGGACGAAATGAACCTGATCCCGCTCACAGTCGAGATCGAAGGCTGGTTGCCAGAAGCCAGCAACCTCTTGGTGACCGGCAGCGTGGGCTATGCCCAGCCCCAGATCTATATCGAAAATGCCGGGCTCACCGTGCTGGTAAGCGGAGTGTACATGGCAGGCGCCACCGTCCGGATTACCCACAACCTGGGTTATCTGCCTCTGAACCTGGCCTACCGCAGTCTGAGCGGCAACTTCAGCTTTGTGACTCCCGCCCAGTCATCTTTGTGGACCACTACCCAGGTAGAGTTTCTGGTGCCAGCTGCCAAAGCCGGAGAGGGCCTGGAAATCGTGTTTCCGGATACCGACGATTCCACCCTGCCGGTCGAGCTTTCCAGCTTCACTGTGAGCATCACGGGCAACTTCCAGATCCAACTGCTCTGGGTTACCCAATCCGAGACCAATCTCCTGGGCTATCAGATCTACCGGGGCGAGAGCGACGACTTTGCCAGGGCCATTCGCCTGGAAGCCTTTATCATGGCCACCAACACCTCCCAGCAACAGCTCTACGCCTTCACGGATACCGAGCTCTGCCAGAGCGGAAAATACTATTACTGGCTGGAACATCTGGAAATGGATGGCAGCTCTCACCTCCACGGACCTGTCCTGGCAGTCTATACCCTGCCGGAGGGCAGCACTCCCGGAGTGCCGGTCATCCCTGGCATTTCATCCATCTATCCCAACCCCTTCAATCCGGATACCACCATCCGCTTTGGGCTCAAACAGCAGGCGGATTACCGCCTCAGCATCTATAACCTGAGGGGCCAGCTGGTGCGCGAGCTGGATTCCGGGTCTCTTCCGGCCGGCTATCACAAGGTGATGTGGAACGGTCGCGACCAACGCGGAACTCCTTGCCCCAGTGGCATCTATCTGCTGAGGATGAGCTCCGGCTCCCAGACCTGGAGCGGCAAGCTGGTGCTGGCCAAGTAACCCAAGACCGTAGCACATAGCCGTAACGCTAACTTCCCGGGGTCCCCGACCGGCGTCTTTTACCGATTGGGGTGGTCTGTCGGTGCGTAAATGCTTTATACATACAAGGGTAGGCGATGTCGACCCGTTGGAGTTCAAGCGGCCACGATAAGAGTATATACGGCAGCGAGTTTGCGGGCCGCTTGGACTTCAACCAGTACACCCGCAAACATGGTTGCTCCGATATACTGCACGTAAGTCCAAAGCCCCGTCAAGCAGAGAGATAAACGTATAATCTCTTTAGGGGCTTTGAACTTCGTTGAATTGACTAATCCGCTACCGGGAATGAAAACGCTGTCATTTCCGAGGAGAAGCTTGTGTGAAAATGGCGTATAGAGTCCCGTCAGGGGCGATATTTCAGATAGACAACACGCTCCCTCTCTCATGTATCTAGCCCCGTCAGGGGCGGCATTTTAGATGCGTTGAGCACTGTTAGACATGGGCTTCTGATGTGAATAAATAATCTGAAATATCGCCCCTGACGGGGCTCGGACCTGTGTCTGGTACGCGTAATCTAGCTAAAATGGCGCTCCCGATGGGGCTCAATGTGCCATTTTCTCACAGGCTCGGAGTCGGGAATCCAGCCCATTGTGTAGCAGAGAGTTGTATGTAAGCGGGATTCCCGTCTCCACGGGAATGACAGCAAGGCTTTTCATGTAAACTCCAAGGCGGTCCACCCAGTTCCACATCCATACCCGGGGAACAGCAAACGTCCTCGTTTGCTAAGGCGCGATCAGCGCCTGTGTCAAGGCCTCCCAGACCAGTAAAAAAAAACCACCTGATTTATCATCCTCGCTACCATGCTGAGTGTCCCACCTGGCCACGGCAAACGGGGACCTTTGCCACTCCTCTGGCTGACGCGTTCACTGTTCACTATTCACTGTTCATCAAGAGCAACAGAGTGAGTGTCCCTCACCTGCGCAGCAAACTAATCTTTCCAGCCGGAGTCCTCACTCCTCCCCCTTCCAGTTTCAGCAAATAGATACCGTCCGGGCAAGACTTTCCGGCCTGATCACAGCCGTCCCAGCTCAGTTCCTGAGTTCCATGGCAGAAAGGATCCAGGCCAAGGGACCTGATCTTCTGGCCCTTGAGGTTATAGATGCCCAGCGCGCAGGGGCTTGAGGGCTGGGATACGGGGTTCACCCTGATCGATATCTGAGCGCTGAAGGGATTGGGGTAGCTATTGATCTGGACGCAAGCTGGGGGAGCCAGTTCATCCTGGTTGGAGACAGGATTTACCTCGAAATCTCCGTCTGAGTAGCAGTAGAGGATTTTCAGGTTGTTCACCACGGTTCTGGCATTGACGACGGCGATATCGTCATATTCGTCCGCGTTGAATCTGTCCACCACGCATTCTATCTCAACCGGCTCCGTAAAGAGATCGTAGGATCCGGCCAGTTCGGTGGACCAATCCTGCTGGTTTAAAAACACCGCGAAGCCGTTGCCGTAAAGGGTTATCAAATCTGGATAATCGTCCGCGTTGAGCCTGGCGGCATACATATCTCCCCAGAAATGCTGATAGACCTGATCGTGCAGCACATAGGTGCCCATCCCGATGGTTTCGTAGTAGCGGTGATGGTTGTTCCATCCCCCTTCCCAGCTATTGGCCAGCAGGTCTTTATCGCCGTCCAGGTCAAAGTCGGCCGCTTCCACGGCACAATAATGGTAATTGCCGTAGATCTCGTCGGTGATGAACTGGCTGCCCGCGCTGTAGAGGATGAATATGGAAGAATCCAGCAGCACGATGTCGTCGCAGCCGCCACCGTTGACGTCCGCCACCCGGATGTCGCCATTCCCGTTGTAGGTGCACTGTAGCCATACCGGATCGGAAAACTGCCCGTTGCCCTGGTTATACATATAAAACCAATAGACATGGTTAGTGGGAATGTGGGTGAACCCGGTTATGGCGATATCGTTCAGCCCGTCCCCGCTAAAATCGCCATGGACGTATTGATAGCTGGAATGCAGGGTAAAATCACCCACAAAGGGAAATGTCACGGGAGCGGTAAAATCGCCGTTGAAATAAAACTCATACTGGAGGGGAGTCACTGTATTGCCGCCCTGGCAGCGAAACACCGCTATATCGTCACCGCCCTGGTTGTCCAGTTGGCAGCATGCCGCCAGGACCACGGTGCCGGGGATGATGATCTCATAGGGGGCAAAAGTGCCGTCACCGTTGTTTTGCAAATAGCCGATCCCACCGTTGGCGTGGATGATGATATCCTGATGGCCATCATCGTTCAGATCGCAGCTATCGATCATCCAGCCGTTTTGGGGCACGGTGTAATCGATGGCGCTCAGGGGGATCGCGCCGACCAGGATCACTCCCAGCAGCAATAAGCTGGGTACCTTCCTTGTTCCGCAAGCAAAGTAATCGTTCAACAGAGCGTTTCTCTGCCTGGCTATTGCCTTGGTGTCATTCTTCATATTTTTTACCGCTAAATGCGAGTGTATTTTTCGTCAAGTTCTTTATCGGTTATGGATTCGCGGCTGGTCCATTGGCCCACAGAGAACTTCCAGGGCTGGTCATAAGCCGGATCACCGGATTATACAACACCCTCTATCTATATTAGGGCGACACTTTTCTAATAGTCCCAAACACCCCCAATCCAGGCCCACTATTTACTGCCCCGTATTACCTTACCCAAAGATGCCAAATAATGCGGCTGGCCCAAGTCTGGGACTTGTTTGACAGATTATCTGCCATGCTTCCCGCGGGAGATGACAAGCTACTGCCAGACAGACCTGCCATTTATTCCCCCTGGCCCAAGTCTGGCTATTCCGCTTCCGTCACAATGACTCTTTTTTTATCCGTCTCGTCCACGTTCAGCACCATCCTTTTGCCGGCAATTTTGGCGCCTTTCCAGGGGTCTGTGGCTTCTTTACGGTATTTGACCTTCACCAGCAGAGAGCGATCGCGCTTGGGAGGTTTGGAGCGCTGGTGGGATGAAAATGAAAAGCCTTCCCAAAAAGAATCCATCTCTTTGATGGTATAAAGCTTCCATTCCCAGTTTACCCCGTCTGTGTCAATCCCAAAATCCTCCGCCTTGTAGTTGGCCTTTAGATAGTCGGCAATGGCCTGGGTTGTTTCAGTTTCACTGATTATTGAGCTGTTGTATTCGGGGAAGAATAGCCCCAATACCGGGCTCCACAAGAAGTAAACGGCAATAGTAATAAGTAGATAGATCAGAAACTTATTCATGAGATACTCCATCTTAAATCTGGATTGTTAATGAATCCCGCGTGGCAAATCATACCTTGAAATGATTGTCGAATAATTGGCATCACTGGCTTCAGCCGGTCGTAGTGCCGGTTTTAACCGGTACCCCGCACGCCAGACTATCGGGTGTTATTCCAATGCTGTGAAAGCAGATAGGGCTCTGCACGCACCGACTTAAGTCAGTGCTACGACCGGCTGAAGCCAGTGTTACGATCATGTGCAACGGTCTCTTGAAGCTGATCAAAAGCGGCATATCTGGCTTCTCCTTTCAATCACCTCAGTTCAACCGAAACTCGATCGGGATGATCACGGTGGTATCGACAGGCTCACCACCCGCCTTGCCGGGTTGAAAACGGACCTTCTTCACGGCCTCGATGGCTGCATCATCCAAGCCAGTGACTGATCTCTGCACTCTTATCTCCCTCACCGATCCATCTCTGCGCACATCTACACTCAGGACCACTGTACCCTGGACCCTTGCCCGTTTGGCAAAATCCGGATAGACCGGGACTATTTGACCAAGCACGATGGGTGGATCATCATAAGGGATACCAAGGAAGGGAGGATCCTCTTTTTCGGTCTGCCGGGTAGTGGATCTGATGTTTCCTATCTCAAGTAAAGCTTGTTCATACTTAGGCAATGTCTCCGGCTCCCGCTCCACCGGGTCGGGACCGGCTTTACGGACCATGATTTTGTCGGCTTCGGTCTCTCTTACCAGCTTCACCAGATCTACCATGGCGCCGATCTGATCTTCATCTTCAAACGCCAGGCAAAAAATTATATTCGGATGGCTCTTTTTCAGTTTGATGAGGCGATCTTTCAGTGCTGTGGAGCTAATCGGCATGGCATCGTCATAGTTAAATGCGATCCTGCCATCGCGCTTTAGGCAGATGCGGGTAAATATATCGGTACCCAGCGTGAGATAACAGCCTTCCCTGGCATCCTCAGGTTCATTGGCGTTGATAAAGATGCCGGCCCTGGACCTAAGATGATGCCTGGACCTGATCGAAACAGCCGAGTCTGAGTTTCCCTCCAAACCTGTCAAATATATCCTTACTTCATCCCCCGATTGGCTATCAACCAGTCTTTCCCGCTCTTCCATCGGGATATCCACCAGTTCAATGGGAGGGGATTCATATTCTTCCTCCGCTGCCTTTCTTTGTGCTTCGGCTTCGGCTTCTGCCTTGCGTTTGGCCTCCGCGATGGCAAGCTGGGCGCGATAGTCTTCGGCCCTGGCATTCAGGCCCGGCAGTTCATCTTTCGGTATTATGGCTTCTAACTCTGCCACATAATCCCTGGCATATTCAGTTTCTATCTCAACGTAAGGATCGTCATCGCTCGCGGCCTGGTAATACCAGAAGTATGCTTCAGACAGGTTTTGGGCAGCACCCCAGCCAAAGTAATAACACTCTCCCAGAATGAACTGGGCACGGATTCTTCCTTCCCTGGCCTGGATGGAGGCATACTTGAACGCTTTGTTGTAGTCCCGCCCGATTTTTAGCTTCTCATTGCCGGATAAGTAGTAATCGGTGATTACTCCCAGATACATCCTGCTGCCCTTTTCCGCGGCCGCGTCTAACAAGCGCAGGGCTTCTTGGGTGTTTTGTTTGACTTCATGTCCGTACAGATAATTCCACCCCAGCTCAGCCATGGCCTCGACATCGCCTTTATCAGCTTTCCGCTTCAGCTTTTCGATCTCGCTCAGGGCGGAAAGGGATGCTACGGCCACCACCAGGATCAGGACCAGCAAACCCCGCTTTAGTGCTCTGGTCCCCCAGGCAAACGAAACCTCACGCATCCGTTCTCCAGTGCCGGAGAGCACGTCCCAATTTGTATTCCACCTATCTTCTTGGCGCATGAAACACCTCCATTCCATCTGGAAAACATTATATCCCAATGCGATTTGGCCGTCAACAACAATGTTATCTCTTTCGGGCCACTGTTCCCCCTTCACCTTTCACCCTTCCCTATCGTCAATCTCAATTCACCCCATCCCTTTTTCACTTTTTCTGCGTTCTATTGAATACCTCCGCGTAAATCTGTTTTATCTGTGTAATCTGTGTGCTATTTTGTGGAGGGCAGAAAGAGTGTCCCTCCGGGCCACGGCAAACGAGGACGTTTGCCATTCCAATGGCTGCCGCGTCCCATTGTCAATTCTCAATCCTCAATCCTCAATCCTCAATTCTCAATTCCCACCGCCCCCTCCATCACCATCTCCACATCTTCCCAGGGCAGCTCTTCCCCCACTTTCAGGTTGATCGTCCCCACTTTGGTCCTGATCTCCGGATGCCTTTTTTCAAACTCCTCCAGGGCCGCGATCTTGCCGGGATACAAAGACACCCCCTGCTTCCAATAGCCCAGGTAGATATATCCCTTGCCCCGGTAGTACTTTACCACGCCATAGCTCTTTTTCACACTCAGGTCCGGATACAGCTCCATCAGCCTGGCCTGCAGCCTCAGAAACAGCTCCCACCGCCCGTCACTCACGGAATCTATGTATGCCTGCACATGTGGGTCCATGGTCACCTCGTTTGTGGGTTTATGAGACAGGAAAATCGGGCTGGAAGAGGCTGGCAAACAAGTCCTCATGCAAGACCGTTACACATCGTCGTGACGCTGGCATCAGAGCTTGTGCGAAAAGGCCATTTGAGCCCCGTCAGGGGCGCTACTTCAGATAGACATACGCCTATTCTTCGCATGTATCGAGTCCCGTCAGGGACGGCAGTTTAGATTACTCTATCACCTATGAAGCCTCTGTCTGACAGTGTCCCAAGCATCTGAACTGCCGCTCCTGACGGAGCTTTGAAAAGGGGTTTTGAGGCCGTGTGATCTATCTGAACTGCCGTCCCTGCCGGGACTCTCAATGCCGTATTCTTTATAGACGACCACTGTTTTGCACAACCATTGAACCCGGTGATACTGATCATTCAACAGCCTCAATACGGTAACGAGATAAGCCCTATCATGGACATTTCACCTTGCTGGGATGCACACTTATCAACGGGACGGTCAGATGAGGAATGAGGATCTTCTAGCATTTTATCTGCTTGAGGGGAGAATGTTTGAATCCTGTTCCCGCCTTTCCGCTTATTTATGTAGACCGTCCAACACACCGAAAACATTTGACATTTTATCCAGGCTCACCCTTATATGCTTCGAAGGCGAAAAGATGAATAGAGCATACTATCAGGACCCCGTCAGCAGCTTTGCGAGCAAAGACAGCCGCATCATCCTGGCTGAGCTGGCCCAGACCACGGTTGCAAACATCAATGTGCATATCCGCAACATCTTCACCGAGGGCGAGCTGGAGCCGGAAGCAGTTATTAAGGATTTTTCAATAACTGCCACCGATGGCAAGAACTACCTTAACCAGGATGAGCTGGATATCCTGAACAGGAAGGCTGGGAAGAAGTTGCGCGACCATACAACATCCTGTTCCCGGCCTGGCTTTCCATCGAAAAGCAGGCCAAGTGAAGAGGGGCAAGCAGGTCAAATTGAGACTGAGTTCTAGGAGAAAGGAGCTATCATGCAGATTATAAATGAGATTCTTGCCAGAGAAGAAGGAAAAACACTGGAATTCAAGCTTGATTGCAGTTCTCTGGAGCCGATAGTAAGGACAGTGATTGCCTTTGCCAATACAGCAGGTGGCCAAATTCTTATTGGTATCAGGGATAACAGCAAGGAACTTGTTGGAGTAGAAGACCCTACCAGCCATGAATCCAGATTGTGTAATGCCTTTTCCGATATGATTAGCCCACAATTGATTCCGGATATCAATGTGGTAAGCTATAGAGGTTTATCGCTGTTATTGATAAGTGTTCCCCATCTAAGCGGACCCTATTACCTCAGGTCTGCAGGCTTGGAGCGTGGTACTTTTATCCGCTTGGGATCATCAAACCGTGCAGCAGATTCAGAAATGCTTGAAGAGCTTAAACGGCAAGCACAAAACGTGTGTTTTGACGAAACTCCTCTGCCAGGAATGAACTCGGAACAAATTGACTTCCGAGTAGCTTCCGAGCTCTTTGCCAAGCATGGTAAAAGCATTGATATAAATAAGCTTATAAACTTGGGAGCTCTGCAAAACATCGGTGGCAAGGTGGTGCCCAGCATTGGTGGGATTCTCCTGTTTGGGGTAAAAAAAGAAGATACTCTGCCTGATGCCAGGATCAAATGTGCCAGATTCAAAGGGACAAATAGCACAGTCTTTCTCGATAGTTACGAGACCTGGACTGGTTTAATCAACGCTGTTGATGAAGTTATAGCGTTTATTCGCAGACACACCAGGCAAGGACTGGAGATTGGCGCCGCTTCACATCAAGTAATGCCTGAATATCCTGATATTGCGCTTCGGGAAGCTGTTATCAATGCCATAGTTCACACTGATTATTCAAGCAAGGGGATGAGCATTCGGGTTGGAATATTTGATGATAGAATTGAGATCAGCAATCCTGGTGGTTTGCCCTTTGGCATCAGTATGGAGCATCTCTTCTCCGGAATCTCCAGATTGAGGAACAGAGTAATAGGCAGAGTGTTTCATGAACTGAGATTGATTGAGCAGTGGGGTACGGGAATCTCCAGGATAAAGGAAACCTGTTATATGGCAAAACTTCCGGAACCGCGGTTTGAGGAACTTGGATCGAGCTTTAGGGTAACTCTATATTCCGGTTCAACGCCACGGATTTCCCAAAGAAGCTGGGAATTGAAACTTGTGGAATATTTGCAAATCCATACAGAAATCAGCTCAAAGCAAGCAGCAGACCTCTGGAGTATCAGTGAAAGAGGAGCCAGGATGAAACTTAAGACATTGGTTGATGAAAAGATCATTACGAAGATAGCTACCAACCCTAACGACCCCAAAACGGTATATATATTGCATTCAGGAGTTTGATTGGGAGCTTTCATGATCAAAGCGTGGTGCGACATCGCAATTCCGCATCAGAAAACAGCGAAGCGCCCCTCGCTTAACGCGTAACGCGTTACCAATTCTCCATGGAATCTGTCAAATCTGTGTAATCCGTGTGCACCCTCAATTCTCAATTCTCAATTCTCAATTCCCAATTAACGCCATCCCTTTTTTCCCTTTTTCCGCGTTCCATTGTCAATTCTCAATTCTCAATCCTCAATTCTCAATTCCCAATTCCCAATCTCTGATACACCGAAAACATTTGACATTTTATCCAGGCTCACCTCACGGTGCTCTAAAGGCG
>ERZ795059.2817-NODE-2817-length-17573-cov-6.202877_pt1 | contig 17573 bp, 11 predicted proteins | sample MGYA00375143_ERZ795059 | MGnify/ENA primary metagenome ERZ795059 (study PRJEB30188, sample SAMN05720168) | activated sludge metagenome | isolation source: Anaerobic digester | place: USA | collected 2015-01-07 ... | reverse complement strand
ACAGCCTGATAATACTAACTGAAAAACCATACGTAAAAACAATAAGTGGGATATTTGAAGAATTCAACGCATTGTTCAATGATTCATTTATTATTAATGAATTTCGCGCATCAGATTATATTGATGCACATGATATTATACAAAAAATTATTATAAATAATTAATATCAAGCAAACCTTCAATGATTCTGCTTTGAGGGGTATCGGAGCGTATGCCAGCAATGATTTAAAAGGCCCCTTAAGGAATTCAACGCGACCAGGGATTACAAACACTATAACAAGTTTTTGACAGGATTTACCACGACCTGGAAGAGATGATGCTGTTATGCATCGTGCCGCACGCTACTTTCAAACCAGTCTATTATCTCAATGATTGTACCGGATGTTCCGATAAGTATATGGACGATACTCCTATGACCGGGATAGCAATGAAAAATCGAATATTTGCCGTAATTTCCATTTTATTGATGTTGTTCATCATTACCCGTGCCGCTGCGCAGGAGCGCGAAGGCAAGGAGGAAAACGCTTCGCAGATAGAGCATCTTCAAGCTACGGCCACAACCGTTATCGACATCCCGACAGCATACACAATCGACCGGGGCTCGTATGCCATGAACGTATTTCTTTATGACCAGGGCGGGCTCGAGATGAAGGGCTATGTCGGTGTGCATGATAATATTTATTTCGGGATCTCCTTTGATATACGCCATGCTCTTGGCGGTGAAAATCCCATACCCCAGATCCCCGGTGCGGTTGCAAAAATTAAGCTCGTGGACGGCTTTACATACGTTCCGGCTATTGCCATAGGATACGATTCATTTTACGAGGGTAAAAGCGGCCATTTAGATAACGCCCGCAGTTTTTATAACAAGCTCATGAACGGCCCTTATTTTGCCTTTGTAAATCCGTATGTGTACTTCTACAGGAAAAACGTCAAAAAGGATCTGTATTACAACGATTATAATAAAATGCTCTGCGGCCCCTATATAGCCTTCACTATACCGATATACCTGTTTAAGAGCGAGCAGTTCATAGTCTGGGGAGTACGCATGCCTGTCCAGCCACGCTTCAAACCCAAAGAATCTTCGTATTATTTTGGGCTTGACATTCCGCTCGGGCGCTATTTCAGAATAAAGGCAGAGCTGGAAAGAGTGTACTGGGATTTCCGCCGGCCGGAAGAATGGTCTGTCAATGTCGGCGCACGCGTTGTTTTTTTCGACCAGCTGGGCATAGAATTCGCGCTCCTCATCGAGGCCGGCGAACGGTTAAACAGGGTGCTTAAAATTGAATATCACGGTGATTTTTAACGTATTGTTTATACTTCTTTTTCTCGCTTCTTCTCCGATTTCGTCAGATTCTAAAATGCGCTCATGCGATATCACAATCGTCAACAGCAGGGGCGTTCACGTCACATTGAAGGCCGAGATGGCCGATACGGAAGACCTCAGGCTGACCGGTCTGATGCACAGGAGTGCGCTGGGCGCTGATGACGGCATGTTGTTCGTGTTCGAAAATGAGCAGATGCTGCATTTCTGGATGAAAAACACCTCGATACCTCTTAGCATCGCGTACATAGACAAAAACGGGAGGATAATCGATATACTCGACATGAAACCGTTCGATATATCGATAACCTATCCCTCGTCTCGCAAGGCCCGGTACGCGCTCGAGATGAACCGTGGATGGTTCGGGAACAATAACATTATGACAGGCTGTAAGCTTATCCTCGATGGATGCATCGGTAAATAGGATCCCCTCATCGAAGGACGAGCGTGCGCTCGTCTTCGGCATCAGGCTCCGCGGCAGCGAGCCGGCGGCGATAGCAAGCTCGCTGGACGAGCTGGAGCTCCTGGTAAAAACGGCCGGCGCCATGGTCGTCGACAAGCGCATTGTCAACCGCGACAGGATCGACCCGGCTTACATTGTGGGCCGCGGATATCTTTCTCAGATCGACGAGCTGATCCGCGAGCAGAACATCCGGCTGATCGTCTTCGACCTGAACGCGATACGGCCCGCGCAGATCAGGAGCCTCGAAGACCGGCTAAAATGCCGTGTCGTCGGCAGGACCGAGATAATCATGGACATATTCGCCCGCAGGGCGCTCAGCGCTGAATCGAAGATCCAGGTCGAGCTCGCCCAGCTTAAGTATATACTGCCCCGTCTCAAGGGCCTGGGAGGGGTGCTTTCGCGTCTTGGCGGCGGTATCGGGACCAGGGGACCGGGAGAAAAGATGCTTGAAACCGACAGGCGGCATGTTCTGCGGAGGATAGAGAGCCTCAACCGCAAGCTCGCCAGGATACAGAAACACCGCGACACAGCACGGAAAGGGCGCCGGAGCCTGTTCACCGGAGCGGTCGTGGGATATACCAATGCCGGAAAATCCACGCTGATCAACTCGCTTGCCCGTGATGATCTTTTCGTGGAGGATCGGCTGTTTGCCACACTCGATTCTTTTACACGCACGGTGCACCTTGCGGAGGGGAAAAAATGCCTTCTCACGGACACGGTCGGGTTCATCCGCAATCTTCCGGCAAACCTTATCGAATCATTCCGGTCCACGCTCGAGGAGATTCAGAGTGCCGTATTTCTCGTGCATGTCGTAGACATCTCCTCGCATGACATCATGTCATGCATTCAGACCGTAAATCGGGAGCTTGGCGAGCTCGGCTGTTCGGACAAGCCGACCCTGCTGTTCTTCAACAAGTCAGATCTTCTGCCTGATGAATCCATTGTAAACAGCATTCGCAATAATTTCCCCGGGGCCGTTATAGGCTCCGCTGCCCGAAAAACAGGCCTTGACGAGCTAAAATCGAGGATAATTGAGATGATGGAAACATGGCTGTCCGGGGACGGGCGCGGGCACCCTGGCGATTCCGAGGTTGATTCGTTGGAAGGGAACAATGCCACGTTTTATTATTGACGTTTTTCAAGATAAATTTAATGTACGACGCGTTAATCCAGGGAGAAAACCTGCTGACCGAAAGGCAAAGATTGCAATTGATGAACCGTCTGTAACATCCGCATACACCGGGTTACGTAATTTGTGTTTGCGTGTTTATTCCCCCGCCTGACCGGGGGATTTCCCGTATTATAAAGGACACCGCTATGATCGATAAAATTTTAAGCATATTCTTCGGCACCAAGCATGAACGTGACGTTAAAAAGCTGTGGCCCGCCGTCCATCGGATCACCGCCCTCGAGCCGGAAATGAAGAAGCTTTCCAATGACGAGATGCGCGCCATGACCTCGAAATTCCGCCAGCGCATTGCGAATGGGGAGAAGCTTGAATCAATCCTCCCGGAGGCATTCGCCCTTGTACGTGAGGCCTCGGTCAGGACTCTCGGGATGCGGCATTTCGACGTGCAGCTGATGGGCGGCATCGTTCTCCACCAGGGGAGAATAACCGAGATGAAGACCGGTGAAGGAAAGACGCTGGTGGCCACGCTCCCCGTCTATCTCAACGCCCTCGAGGGGAAAGGCGTGCACGTGGTAACGGTCAACGATTACCTTGCACGCCGCGACGCTGAATGGATGGGCACAATTTACAAATTCCTGGGGCTCGAGGTCGGCATCATCCAGCACGATCTCTCACCCTTCGATCGCCAGAAGGCGTACCGGTGCGATGTTACCTACGGGACGAACAACGAGTTCGGGTTCGATTATCTGCGTGACAACATGGTCGAGCACCAGAGCCTCAGGGTACACCGCCCGCTTAACTACGCAATCGTTGACGAGGTGGACTCGATCCTGATCGACGAGGCCCGTACGCCGCTTATCATATCAGGATCCACCGAGGAGTCCACCAAGAAATATTATCTCATAAACAAGGTTATACTCAACCTCAAGGATAAGGTTGATTACGAGATTAACGAAAAAGACCGCCACGTGACGCTTACTGAGGATGGCGTGCGGCACGTCGAGCGGCTGCTGAAGATAGACAACCTCTACGACAATTACCATGTCGACACGGTCCACCACGTCAACCAGGCCTTGAAGGCGCATACGCTCTTCCACGTTGACGAAGACTATATCGTGAAGGACGGCCAGGTCATCATTGTCGACGAATTTACCGGCCGTCTCATGCAGGGACGACGCTATTCCGACGGTCTTCACCAGGCGCTCGAGGCCAAGGAGAACGTAACAATAGCCCGCGAAAGCCAGACTCTTGCCACGATTACATTCCAGAACTTTTTCAGAATGTACCATAAGCTGGCCGGTATGACCGGTACCGCGGATACTGAAGCGGTTGAGTTCCAGAAGATCTACGATCTGGATGTCGTCGTTATTCCGCCGAACATGCCGATGATTCGTCGTGATTACCCTGACAAGGTTTACCGCACCGAGCAGGAAAAATACGACGCAATTGTGAAAGAGATTCGCGAGCTGAACGCGAAAAGCCAGCCGATCCTTGTGGGCACAATTTCAATAGAAAAGTCTGAAAAGCTTTCCCGGATTCTTCACTCAAAGGGCATTATCCATAACGTGCTCAACGCGAAGTTCCACGAGCAGGAGGCACGCATCATCGCTGAAGCCGGCAGTCCCGCAGCGGTCACTATCGCGACAAACATGGCCGGACGCGGGACCGACATCGTCCTTGGCGGCCGCAAGCTCTATGCGGATGAGCTCGAATCCCATGTTCCGGTTCATGACATTCAGCAGTGGGAAAGCTTCAAGCTGGCCGTGCTTACCTCTGAATTCGAAAAGGCCGACGCCATAGCCGAACAAATGATCGGACAGGACAAAAACAAGGCAAAGAACATCATTCGCAACGGCAACGAATGGACAAAGAACCACGTCAGGGTGGTCGAGGCGGGGGGCCTCCATATCCTCGGCACCGAGCGCCACGAAGCGCGCCGTATTGACAACCAGCTGCGCGGGCGTTCCGGCCGCCAGGGTGATCCCGGTTCATCCCGGTTCTACCTTTCACTGGAAGACGAGCTGATGCGTCTCTTCGGGTCTGAGCGGATCGGGAACATCATGCAGCGCCTCGGCATGGAGGAGGGGCAGGAGATAGAAAGCCCCATGGTCACCAGGGCGATCGCCAGCGCCCAGAAGCGCGTTGAGGGCCGCAACTTCGACATACGCAAACACCTGCTTGAATACGATGACGTCATGAATTCTCAGCGCGAGTTCATTTACAAGGAGCGCGACGAGATACTTCTGGGCGAGGACATATCCTACAAGTTCAAGGACTATATACGCGACGTCTGTAAGCTTAAGATGGAACAGTTCACCGGCGGAAAGCACCACCCCGAGGAGTGGGACCTTGACGGCATGAAGAACTGGATGAAATTCAAGTTCGGCATTGACCTGGATTACAAAAAGCTCGACCCGATGGAGCTTAACTACGACGAGTTCGAGGAGGGCCTTGCCGGTGCACTGGCCGAAGGTTACCGGAAGAAAGAAGAGTCCCTGGGCCAGGAAGACATGCGCACACTCGAGCGGATGATTTCCCTCCAGATCATAGACACCAAATGGCGGGAACATCTTTACAACATGGACGAATTGCGTGACGGGATCTGGACGCTGAGCTATGGAGAGCGCAATCCTCTCGTAGAATACAAGATCCAGGGCTTCAACATGTTCCGCGGAATGCTCTCGACCCTGAAAGAGGACATACTCGAATACATGATGCGCGTGCAGATCGAGAAGGTTGTGCGCGAGGAGCCTCCTGAACCGGCCCAGAACATTGCCGGAAGCGAGTTTCACGCCGAGGTCGAACAGTTCGGCGCTGGCGGGATACCCATGTCGCAGCAGGCCGCTAAGGCGACCAGGCGTCCCGAGTCGAAAAAAGAGAATAATGCGCCCACCGAGGGCGGCGTAAAGCGGAAGAAGAGCCGCAGGAGCAGACGGGGCTGATCATGGCATCCTCACTCATGAAAAGCGTCTCCGGAATCCGGGGCATCGTAGGTGAGTCGGTGACGCCGGCTCTTATAAACGCCGTCGGTTCGGCTTTTGCGGCCTACTGTAACTACGGTACGGTCGTTATCGGAAGGGACACGCGGCCTACGGGGCTGGCGATAGAGCGGGGACTCGAATCGTCCCTCGTCCTGTCCGGATGCGACGTCCTGAATATCGGTATCGTTCCAACTCCTACGGTGCAGGTCATGGTAGAGCATTGCAAGGCCGACGGCGGCATCGTCATATCAGCTTCACACAACCCGATCGAATGGAATGCTTTCAAGCTCATAGGAAAAAAGGGGACGTTCCTCACCTCGAGCGAAATAGAGAAATTCTTCAGGATAATGGAGAAGGATTTCTCCTATCCGGGATGGGACGGCATCGGCTCGCTGTCTCAGAAATCCGGTTCGGACGAAATACATATAAAAAAAGTCTGCTCTGTCATCAACACCGCGTCCGTACGGGACAGGAAGTTCCGGGTTGCGCTCGATTCGGTGAACGGCGCCGGCTCCGCAATCACCCAGAAGCTGCTCCATGAGCTCGGCTGCGAGGTCATACCGGTCCATTGCGAAATGAACGGGATGTTTCCCCGCGGGCCTGAGCCGCTTGCGAAAAACCTGTCGATACTGAGCACCACCGTACAGCGCCAGAAGGCCGACATCGGTTTCGCCCAGGATCCTGACGCCGACCGGCTGGCGATCATTGATGAGAATGGAAAGCCGATCGGCGAAGAGTATACGATCGCGCTTGTTGCCGAGCACCTCCTTTCCAGGCAGGCCGGGAGAGTGGTAATAAACCTCTCGACCACGAAAGCTGTCGACGACATTGCACGCAAGCACGGCGCTCCCGTTGCGCGTACGCGCGTCGGCGAGATAAACGTAGTAGAGGAGATGATGCGCCACGGGGCACGCATCGGCGGCGAAGGCAACGGCGGTGTCATCTCGCCGGACATACACCTTGGACGCGACAGTCTTGCCGGAATCGTATATGTCCTTGAGATGATGGCTGAACGGCAGAAATCTGTATCCGGGCTCGTTTCTGATCTGCCCGTTTACGTCATGGTGAAAGGCAGCGTCTCCCTGGCCGGAAAAGAAATCGACAGGGAACTGCTTCCGCGCATACAGAAGGAGTTCTCCGGCCAGAAAGTATCAACAATTGACGGTCTCAGGATAGAGTTTATCGAACATCCGGAGTTTGCCGGCGGCTGGGTCCATCTCAGGCCTTCGAATACCGAGCCCATTTTCAGGATTATCGCAGAAGGGAAAGATGACGCCCAGGCGAAGGCAATATTCGATACATTCTCACGCATGGTAAAATAACGCGCTCTCATTCACTGCAAACGTTCCGGCAATACGATATAATAATGCTGACACGAATTATCCGGGGTTCGATGGCAATCGTTCCCGGTCATTTTCTCTTATTATTAACCTTTGATTTTTCGGCTTGACAAATGTATATTATGGACGTGATTTACATGATTGATTGCGATCAACGAATATCAGCGAGAATAACCGGTTATACGACATGTTTAAAGAAAGATCATACTGCGGCGAACTAAAAACAAGTGATATCGGCAGGAACGTATCGCTTGCCGGATGGGTCGAGGGCAACAGGAACCTCGGCGGCCTCATCTTTATCAAGCTTCGCGACGTGAGCGGGACCGTACAGGTGGTGTTTGATTCGTCGGTAGACCCCGGGCTTGTCGCCTCGGCCGACCAGGCCCGCAGCGAGTTCGTCGTGGAAATTACCGGTACGGTACGCGGCCGGGATGAGAAGAACATCAACCCGAATATTCCAACCGGTGCTATAGAAGTTCTCGGCGATTCCATAACGATTCTTAATGCTTCCCAGGTACCGCCTATTCCTATTGATTCGAAAGATCAGATCGGCGAAGACCTGAGGCTCAGATACCGTTTTCTTGACCTTCGCAGGGAGGAGATGCGGGACGCTATCATCAAGCGACACCGCGCCATGCAAACGATACGGCGCTACCTGACCGCAAACCGCTTCTTCGAGATCGAAACGCCGGTGCTGAACAAATCGACTCCTGAAGGGGCTCGTGACTTTCTCGTGCCCAGCAGGTTAAGCAAGGGCGAGTTTTACGCGCTGCCGCAGTCCCCCCAGCTCTTCAAGCAGATTTTAATGATATCGGGGTTCGACCGTTACTTCCAGATAGTCAAGTGCTTCCGGGATGAAGACCTCAGAAATGACCGGCAGCCCGAGTTCACGCAGGTCGACCTTGAGCTGTCGTTCATCGATGCGGACATTATCATGGGTATCATCGAAGGACTTCTCAAGGAGCTTGTAAGTGACATTAACAACAGGGATATCCAGGTCCCGTTTATCCGTTTATCGTATAAGGAAGCGATGGACCGTTTTGGCACGGACGCGCCGGACACGCGCTTCGGACTCGAGATAGCCGACTGCAGTGATATTTTCTCAGGTTCCGAATTCACGCTTTTTACCGGCGCGCTTCAGGCGGGCGGCACGATCAGGGGTATTGCAGTGCCCGATAACGGTAAAATCTCCCGGAAAATGATCGACCGGTATTCAGAAGAAGCGAAAGTCTTCGGGGCTAAGACTCTCCCCATGTTTAAATTCAACAATAATGCCGCTGAGGGCGGCATCGCCAAGTATCTGAAGCCGGATGAGCTGGAAAAGATAAAAGAGCGGTTCGGGCTCACGGGCCAGTCGGTACTTTTCTTCGCGGCCGATAAAAAGGACGTGGTTTTCAGCACGCTCGCAAATCTCCGCGTTAAAATTGCCCGCGAGCTCGGCCTGATCGATGAAACAAAACTGAGCTTTTTATGGGTCACGGACTTTCCGATGTTTGAATACAGCCCGCAGGACGGACGATATTACGCAAAACATCATCCCTTCACCGCTCCCAAGGCCGAGTTCATCGGGAAGCTGGACAATCTCAAACCCGAGGAGGCGGACGGCGTTCTTGCCCAGGCCTATGATGTCGTTTTAAACGGGGTCGAGATAGGCGGCGGTTCCATCCGCATAAACACCCCGGAGCTCCAGAGCAGGATATTCTCTCTCCTGGGCATTTCCCCGGAAGAGGCATCGGTAAAATTCTCATTTCTCATTGAAGCACTGAAGTTTGGTGCACCTCCTCACGGTGGACTGGCGCTCGGCCTGGACCGCGTCATGATGATTCTCCTGAACAGAAAATCGATACGTGATGTCATCGCGTTCCCGAAGACCACGACAGGACAGTGCCTCATGAGCAATGCGCCATCACCGGTATCGGCAGATCAGCTGAAAGAATTAAATCTCTCCATAATCAGCAAATGACATGATAGAGAACAAATTCGAAGTCGATGAAAGGACAGCCATCCGTCGCATATGCGGTTACCAGGATACCAATATCCGGAAAATCGAAAAGATGGCCGGCGTCGAAATCATTCCCCGCGGGAACACGCTTATCGTAAAAGGAGTAAAAGAAAAAAACGATCTCGCCATGAACATGCTCCATGTCCTGTGCGATTTCCTTGAAGCGAACGGTCCTACCTACGAGTTTGATGATTTCGAACTCCGCTATATCGTCAATACGGTCATGTCCGGGAGGACCATCCGTCCGGACGAGATTAATCGGCTCAAGCTGAACTTTCCCGATACCGGCAAAACGATCATGCCGAGAACTATCAATCAAGCGCAGTATATCACCTCGATCCACAATCACCCGGTGACATTCGCGACCGGACCGGCCGGCACCGGAAAGACCTATCTTGCCGTGGCGATGGCGATCAGGATGTTGCTTTCCGGCAAAGTCGACAGGGTCGTACTTACCCGGCCTGCGGTTGAAGCTGGGGAAAGCCTTGGCTATCTTCCGGGCGATCTCATTCAAAAAATCAATCCGTATCTGCGCCCGCTGTATGACGCACTGTTTGACCTCCAGCCATTTGAAAAGGTCGGCAAGATGATGGAAAAAAACCAGATTGAGGTTGCACCGCTCGCGTACATGAGGGGCCGAACCCTCAATAACTCATTCATTATACTGGATGAGGCCCAGAACACCACGGTTTCCCAGATGAAGATGTTCCTGACCAGGCTCGGAGTAAACTCGAAATTCGTCATAGCCGGTGACGATACCCAGATTGACCTGGAAAAGCCGAAGAAATCCGGCATATTCCAGGCCATGAGAATATTAAAGGGGATCGACGAGATCAGCTTTATCCGCTTTACCAGGGAAGATATTTCCCGTCACCCGGTCGTAGAAAAAATAGTTGCCGCCTACGAGAAGAGCGGTTATAGTGATTAGTTTATAGATAAGCACCATGAAATATTCGTTCAATAGTGCGGTAGGGTCCGTACGCAATTTCTTAAATGACCGGAATATCAGGTTTTCATTAATCTCGGTCCTGATACTTATACTCATTTCAACCGTGCTTCTTTCAATTAACCTCATAGGCACATCGTACCATTACGAAGAAGGTGACATAGCCGACGAAGACATCCGCGTTCCCCGCGATATCGAATATGTCAATGAATCCGAGACCAAGATTGAGCGGAAGAGGGAAGCCGAGGCCGTGCCGATCGTATTCGACATGGATGCTACAGTGCTCCAGCGAAAGCTTAACCTGACGAGCGCGCTCATCAACCATGCCTCCGCGACCGTAAAACAGTTCCCGCCGGCAGGGACGGATGTCACCTTTCAGGTTTACGCCATGAAGTCCCGCATGCCCAAATACCTTCAGTTCAGCGATGCCGTGCTTTCGGAAATACTCCGGTACCGGGACCTCGCGAAGCTGAAAAAAGTCATGTCCCTCGTATTAATCTATATATACAATGACCCGGAAATGGGGGTCCTGGACAAACCGTATGACAACCCTCTCAAGATAAACAATAACAATATAACGGTTCGCACCATCAATAGTCCTGAGCCGGTCGATGAAATATCCCGCGTGCTATCCGGTATAAAAAGCAGGGAGGATATCAATTCGAACCTGTACGGGATATGTTATTCAATCGAACCGTCCCTCCCCAAGCCAACCATTAACGCCGTCTCTTCGATAATATCCTCGATACTTGAGCCGAACATCTCGTTCAACATCGAGGAGTCCAAGAGAAGAATAACAGAGACCCTGAAAAAAGTTTCGCCGGTGACCAGCAAGCTTAAAAAAGGCCAGACCATAGTCCGCGAGGGTGACACGATAACGAATGATATTTTAAAAAGGATAGATATCTATAACAAGCAGACTGCCACATTGAATATCAACTTTGTTGCCGGCATACTGATCATCCAGCTGCTTTTCTTCCTGATTTTCGGGTTCTTTCTCGTTGAATTCAACAAGGTGTTCATACCGGACAGAAAGTCGACGTTCATTATTTTCACACTCGTGCTTGCTTTCATGGTATATACGTTCTTCATGTCAAGGATCGATGCACCGGTCAATTCCAAGCTCACGTTTGCCCTGATGCTCCCGATTCCGTTTGTAACAATGATCCTCACCATACTGTATAACAGATACCTGTCTATCCTGGTCGGCCTGTATATCGTTTTCTTTACGACACTTATCAGCGGCGAATACGTCCCGGCGGTCATTATTGCGTTCACAACCGCCCTTGTCGGGGTGTTCGTCAATAAAAATGTTGAGAAACGCACGGATTTTCTATTCGGAGGGTTTCTCATAGGATTGATAACCGCAGTCCTTGTTTTTTCGGTGGCGCTCATCCAGGAACTCCCCATACTCAACATGAATTTTCTCAAAATCACGGCGATTGCATTCTCGAGTGGATTCATAAATTCAATCCTCGCACTCGGGATACTCCCCCTGTATGAAAATTTATTCGGGATCACGACGAAGTTCAAGCTTCTTGAGCTTTCCGACCTCAACGCGGACATCTTTAAGGAAATGCTGATGAAGGCACCGGGAACCTACAATCACTCGATGCTCGTTTCAACCATGGCCGAAGCCGCGTGCAAGGAAATCAACGTAAACCACCTTCTCGCGCGGGTCGGCGCGTATTACCATGACATCGGCAAGATAGTAGATGCCGGGATGTACATCGAGAACAGGGTGACCGATCCCCGTGCCAAGCAGATGTCGCCGCGGGAATACGCCCAGCTGATAATTTCCCACGTCCAGAAGGGCGTTCAGATCGCCGAGGAAAGCTTTCTCCCGGACTCGGTCATAGATTTTATACGCGTACACCACGGCCAGACCACGATGACCTTCTTCTATCACCAGTCTCTTGAAAACGCGGATACGCGGGATTCAGAGCAGGTAAGCAAGGCCGACTTCAGGTATCCCGGGCCCAAGCCAAATAACAAGGAGACGGCCGTGGTCATGCTGGCGGATTCAATTGAAGCCGCAGCGCGCGCACTGCAAAATCCCTCCTATGAAAAGCTTGAAGGCCTTGTGCGAAAGATAATATACAATAAACTCAACGAGGGAGAGCTGGAATTTTCAGACCTCTCGATGTCCGAATTGCGTGTCATCCAGGAAGCCTTTCTCTCGATACTCAAAGGGATTTTCCATTCGCGCATTGAATATCCCGAGGATTATGATCTTAAAAAACTTGAAAAAAGAATAATCAAGAGCAATGATCAAAATTGAACTATTTCGTGAAGGGATTACCCTTCCGTACAAGGGCGTCACCCGGCAGAAACTCATCAAAATCGCCACTGCCGCGGCGCAGTTGCTCGACCTGAAAAATGCATCAATAACAATCATTGCTACCGATGACGCATACATGAGGGACATCAACAGGAAGTACAGGAGGCATGACGAGCCGACAGATGTTATATCGTTTTCCAACAGGGATAACCCTTTTCCCGAGATCGACGCGGACAAGGAAGAGATCGGTGACCTGTATATATCAATTGAGCGCGCCGATCGTCAGGCCAGGGAGTACCGCGTATCAATTGATGACGAGGTTAAACGCCTTATCGTACACGGCATATTGCACCTCGTGGGTTATGATCATGAGCGGTCGGATTCCGACGAGGAGATAATGCTCAGAAAGGAAGACGAGCTGTGCGGCAGTATTGATGTATGATTTAAACCCCATCAATTTTTTTCAACAGGTCTGCCTTCAACGCATCAAGCTTTTCCCTGACCGCACGTTTTCCGTCCGCAAGGCCCGCACTGCTGACCGGCTCGCATACGCTGAAATAAAACTTTATTTTCGGCTCTGTGCCGGAAGGCCGCATTGTTATCTTGGACCCGTCCGACAGGAAAAACTGCAGCACGTTGGATGAAGGAATTTCTGTTATTTTTACTTCTGTGCCGGTTTTGATATCCTTCTTCACGAGATGTTCTATGTCAGCAACGGTATCAACTGTAATGCCGATGAATTCAGACGGCGGTGACGTTCTGAAGCGGTCCATGATAATTTTAATCTTTTCGGTACCTTCCATACCCTTCAGGGTAAGGGAGTGAAGGTCCTCCAGGTAAATGCCATAGGTTGAATAGATTTCATCCAGAAAATCAGACAGCGTCTTCTGCTTCGACTTGAGCCAGTCGGTCATTTCGGCAAAAAAGTAGCAGGAGCTGATTGCGTCCTTGTCTCGTACGAAGGGTACCGGCAGATAGCCGTAGCTTTCCTCTCCTCCGAACATGAATGTGGAGCTGCCACTGTCATCGAATTCCTTCATTTTTGCGGCTATCCATTTAAATCCCGTCAGCACATCATAGATACCGCACTTGAAGTCCTCGGCAATTTTACGCTGGAGCTCGGTAGTAACGATGGTCTTGACCACCGCGGCATTAGCGGGGAGCGTGCCGTTCTCACGCGACCGGGACAGGATGTAATATTCGAGCATGGTCCCTATCTGGTTGCCGTTGATCAGGAGGTACCCGTCACCCACCTTGAATCCGATACCCATGCGGTCTGCGTCAGGGTCGGTGGCCATAAGGATGTCTGCACCCTCGGTTTCGGCCAGATCGGTGACAAGTTTCATCGTGTTTCGCTCTTCAGGGTTAGGCGAGATAACGGTAGGGAAGTTCCCGTCCGGTTTTGATTGTTCCTTCTGGATTACAAGGCTCGAAAACCCGAAATGCTCAAGCACACGGGGAATGATCCTGTATCCGGTACCATGTAGCGGGGAATATGCAATTTTCACGCTCGAAGCGCCCCGAGGACGTAGCGCTACTCTCTCGAGATCTTTAATATAGGCATCGGTAATTTCATCTTTCAGAATTTTAATACGGCCTGACGATATTCCTTCGGTATACGAAACCTTGATGATCTTGGCGATGGCGTCTACGTTGTTTACTTCCTGTATAATAAGATCGTCGTGCGGGGCGATGATCTGCCCGCCGTCCTGCCAGTAGACCTTGTATCCGTTGTATTCCGGAGGATTATGGCTGGCGGTTATTACAACGCCGGATAAGGCATGTAAGTAACGTATTGCATATGATGCCATAGGAGTCGGCGTAATATCCTCGAACAGGAAAACCGGGATGCCGTTTCCCGCAAGGATGCAAGCGGTTTCTCGTGCAAAAATGTCGGAAAACCGGCGCGAATCCCTGGCAATGACAACACCTTTGCCGGCGGAAGAAGTTTTCAGTATGTAGTTTGCAAGGCCCTGTGTTGCCATCCCGACCGTGTATATGTTCATGCGGTTTGTTCCGGCACCGATTACCCCGCGGAGTCCTCCTGTCCCGAATTCGAGGGTACGGTAGAAGCGGTCTTCCAGCTCCTGTTCTTCTCCGTTTGTCAAAAGATTCCGCAATTCCTGTATTGTTTCCTGATCAAATGGAGGGCGGGTCCATTCTTCAAATTTTACCTTGATGTGATTTTTCATACTGTTACCTGTACAAATGTAAATTTTATCAATACGTTACAAAATATAATTCCATCTCAGGCTTGCAATGCGTATGATTAGATTTTTATATTGTCATTATTATCAGCCCGCGAGTCAAGAAAAATACGGTTCCTGCCATGGTAGAGGGTTGAAAGTAATATATTTGACACTATCCCGGAGTGATTATACTATGAGAAGATGGAACCGATTCTTGAGAAACTCATGGAATTCATCGATCATCATAAAATGATCCAAAAAAATGACCGCGTGCTCCTGTCACTGTCAGCGGGCAAGGACTCCATGTTCCTTTTAAACGCCCTGGTGTCGTTAACAGAAAGCTATTCCATGGAGATAGGCGTATTCCATCTGAACCACATGATGCGCGGAAATGAATCTGATGCTGACGAAGATCATATCGCAGCAGCTGCACATAGCTACGGTATCGAGATTATTGCACAGAGGCATGATTTTAAAGACTCGGCCTGTAGAGGCAAATCGTTTGAGGAGCACGCCCGCGATATCCGCTATAAGCTGCTTAATGAGACTGCGGCATCGAGGGGATATACCAAAATAGCAACAGCGCACTCACGAGACGACAATGTGGAAACCCTGCTTATGAGGGTCTTGACCGGAACCGGTATATACGGGCTGAAAGGGATCCCGCCGGTTCGGAACAATATTATTCGCCCTCTACTCGATCTTTCGGCAGCCGAAATCTATGATTATTTGAAGTCACGTCGGATCGAATGGCGCGAAGACAGTACCAATAAAGATTCTGCATACTCGAGGAATTTCATCAGAAACGAACTTCTCCCCCTGATTCGCTCGCGGTTTCCGATGAGTGATACGGCCATATCGGGCTTAAGGGAGGTTGCTGCTGATTCAATCGACCTTATCGATCATCTCATCGAAGCATCCTATCCCGGTTTGGTTGAAAAGCGCATGAATGCGATTTATATAGATGTGCAGAAGATCATGCACAACCGCCCGGTATTTAATCATATCGTCGGCAGGTCTCTGCGCGATAATTTCAACCACCATGTCAGCAGAAGTCTTTTGAACGAAATATTTTCCAAGTTCAATACTGTTAAATCAAATGCAATTCTTTTTGCGAATAACTCAATTCACGCTGAAAAGATATTCAATGAAGGGAGAAGCTTTTTAAAAATTTATGCATCTTTAAAATCAGTATCCTTCCCGGATGAATGGGAATATGAGATCCATATAACGGGTAATGCCGGGATCGTTGTTCAATTACCCGAGATAGGGATCAAGGTCGCAATTAATGCCTGTGACTATAATTATTATCAAAATTTCAAAAAAAATAACCATTCGGTATTTGTAACAGTGGGAAATAACGTAGATACTATATATATTAGAAACAGAAGAAACGGCGACAGGATTAAGACAGAATGCGGCGTAAAAAAATTAAAGGATCTGTTAATTGAATGGAAGCTCTCCGGTGAAGAGAAGAACAGGACTCCGCTTCTTGTGGTAGGTTCTGCCGTGGCTGCAGTTATGCCCGGTCTCATTAATGGCACATCAAACAGGGTTTCGTCAGATTTTCTAGTAGACAAATATTCAAAAAAAGTTATTTCTGTCACTGCTTGCAGTTAACTTGACAATCGGTTCTCCAGGAGCACGGAATGAATAAAACGGCCAAACAAATCGCCCTGATCATGCTGATAGGTCTTATAATAGTGGCGATATTTCAGATAAACCAGGGCGATAAAGATAAAAAAGTAATCAGTTATAGCGATTTCATGCTTAAAGTTGCGAACAAGGAGATTGCCCGCGTATCGATTGAGAACAATAAAAAAATAATCGGCTTTTATAGAATCACGAAACCGGAGGATATCAAGCAGCCGGGTATAAAAGCCCCTTTTAAAAAAGAGAACCCCGATTTCGAAACGGTAATACCCTACGAAGACCCGGAGCTGGTAAAAACTCTGATCGCGAACGAAGTCAAAGTCGAAGGGAAGGATGATGATGACAATTTCCTCCTCAAGGGTGTCCTTAATTTCCTTCCCTGGCTGCTGTTCTTTGCCTTCATATGGTTCATCATGATCCGGCAGATTCAGTCAACCGGAAACAAGGCCCTGTCATTCGGAAAGAGCAGGGCCAAGCTGAATCCCGAGACGAAGCGCAAAGTCACCTTCGCGGATGTAGCCGGCGTAGATGAGGCAAAGGAAGAGCTCAATGAAGTTGTGGAGTTTCTCAAGGAGCCAAAAAAATTCATAAACATCGGGGCAAAAATTCCTACCGGCGTTCTTCTCATAGGCCCTCCGGGCACCGGGAAAACGCTCCTTGCCAGGGCGATTGCAGGCGAAGCAGGAGTACCGTTTTTTTCGATAAGCGGTTCTGACTTTGTCGAGATGTTCGTCGGCGTGGGGGCCTCCCGTGTACGCGACCTGTTTGAACAGGGCAAGAAAAGCGCTCCCTGCATAATCTTTATCGACGAGATTGATGCTGTCGGCCGGCTTCGCGGTGCCGGTTTGGGAGGCGGTCATGACGAGAGGGAGCAGACCCTGAACCAGCTCCTCGTCGAGATGGACGGTTTTGAAACTAACGAGGGAGTCATCATAATTGCTGCAACCAACAGGCCGGACGTGCTCGACCCGGCGCTGCTCAGGCCGGGGCGCTTCGACCGGCAGGTCGTCGTAGACATTCCGGATATAAAGGGGAGAGAAAAGATACTGGCCGTCCACACGAAAAAGATACCGCTCTCCCGTGATATCGACCTGAAGATAATAGCACGCGGCACCCCCGGATTCACCGGTGCGGACCTCGCTAACCTCGTAAACGAATCCGCGCTGCTTGCGGCACGCAGAAGTAAAAAACGCGTGACCATGACGGAAATGGAGGACGCCAAGGACAAGGTCCAGATCGGAAGAGCGTCGTGTAGGGAAAGAGTG
>ERZ795059.2811-NODE-2811-length-17597-cov-4.759263_pt1 | contig 17597 bp, 11 predicted proteins | sample MGYA00375143_ERZ795059 | MGnify/ENA primary metagenome ERZ795059 (study PRJEB30188, sample SAMN05720168) | activated sludge metagenome | isolation source: Anaerobic digester | place: USA | collected 2015-01-07 ... | reverse complement strand
AAATAATAAATTTACCAAAGTAAGAAAAATGGTTTTATTAAAATAAAATATTGTTAAAAACCATTTGTTTATTAAATTATTAAAATAACTTATCCCCTATTCAAACAATAAAATACTAATATTAGGGGATAAGTTATAAAAATCATTTCTCCAATAGTACTATAGATGTGATATAGCTCATATTACCTAAATTTATTTTGTTACTTTATAATCAACACTATATATTTGTATATAAATATTATTAATTAAAGGACAAAATGAGAAAATTAGCTATTTTACTACTGTTTTTATTTAATATTGTTAATGCTCAAACAAATATTAATGCAGGAAAAGTTGCGGGATTATGGGTAGCAAACCACTCTCCGTATATAATTTTGGGAGATATTCAAATTGATACTACAAAACAATTACGAATTGAACCCGGAGTTGAAGTAAGATTTAACGGAAATTATAAACTTACCGTGTTAGGAAGATTATTGGTTGAAGGAACGATTACCGATTCCGTAAAATTTACGGCTGCTGATACTTCAATCGGTTGGGGTGGTATCAGGTTTATTAATACCGACAATAATTTATTGGATTCTTCAAAAATAATGTTCGCTTCATTTTCTTACGGAAAAACAAAAACTGGAACAAATGAAGAAAGATCAGGCGGTGCAATTTATATAAAAAACTCCTCAAAACTTGGAATTTACAACTCAAAATTTTATCTTAATAATTCTTATGCAGCCAGTCCCTATGGTGGTGGTGCAATTTTTATTGATAATTCTAATTGTATAATTCATTACTGTGATTTTGTAAATAACTTTGCAATAAACGGAGACGGTGGAGCTTTGTTTATTTACAATAGCGGTGTTAATTTAAGGAACTCTTCTTTTAATTACAATTACGCAAAAAGTTATGGCGGTGCAATAATATTGGCAGGAAATAAAGGAAATTTATTACGTAATATAGATATTACAGGAAATAAAGCAACAAACGGCGGAGGAATATATCTAAACAAAACTTTATTTTCTAATGAATATTTTGATATTTCTTTAGTTAATATTTCCGAAAACCATGCAACAAATTGGGGCGGAGGTATTTATATTGATACAAAAATTGATCCTGATTTACCCTTAAGAAACATCAGGATATCTAATAATACTGCTAATAGAGAAGGTAGCGCAATTGCAGCTTTTAAAGAAGTATATTTCCAGAATTGTATAATTGACCACAATAACAAAGGAAATTCTACTTTTTCCGTACATCCTATTTTTATTATGCCTATTCAAATGAATTTTTTAAATTGTGTAATTGCAGATAACCAGGGAAGCCCGCTAATTGTTTCATTCGGTGAATCAGGCGATTTTGGTAATTTATATATTACAAATAGTATTATTTGGCATAATGAAGGCGGAATAGATCCGCCAAACGGAGGAGGATACGTTTATGTATCTTATTCTACCGTTCAATATCCATGGAGTAGTTTTACAATGGGACAGGGAGTTAACCATAAAGACCCCGAATTTAAAAACCATTCTTCAGGTAATTATCATTTATCATACGACTCACCGGCTATTGATAAAGGAAGCCCTGAAGCAATTTTTAACGATTATATTCTTAATTCTTTGGCAGGTTTAGGAACTGTAAGAAATGATTTGGGAGCATACGGAGGAAGATTAAACGCTTGGAAAGATAGCCCCGTTGCAAATTTTATTGCATACAACAGGCATGGAGAAGCCCCTTTAACGGTTCAATTTAAAAATCTGGCACTAAATGATCCTTTAGAATTTGCTTGGGATTTTAATAATGACGGTATTTATGATTCTTATGAAAAAAATCCAACTTATGTATATCAAACACCGGGTATTTACTCTGTTACTTTAAAAGTAAATAGTTTTGAATTTATGGATACTATTACATTCAAGGATTATGTGGTTGTTCGTCAAAACGGATTATCGGGTGCAGTTTCCGGTATTTGGGATTTGGATACAATGAGAATTATGGGTGATATTTATATTCCTCAAGATTCAACTTTGGTTATTGCTCCTGGCACAAATGTTTATTTTACCGGAAATTATAAATTTAATGTTTATGGTACTTTACTAGCCGAAGGAACCGAAGAAAATAAAATATTTTTCTTTTCCGATTCGTTAGGCGAAACAAATAATTATCCGTTTTATAACGGTCAATGGGGCGGTATAAATTTTTTAAATACTCAAACCAATAACCAAATACTTTCAGTATTAAAAAATTGTTCTATTAGATATGGTTTTGAAACCTGGATTGACGAACTATCTAATAGGCTTGGCGGTGGTATTCTTTTGTATAAATCAAAAATATACTTGGAAAACGTTACAATTGATAGTTGTTACGGAAACCAAGGAGGCGGTATTCATGTAAACGAATCAATTCTTACTGCAAATAATTTAACAATAAAAGATATAGTTTCAATAAACGGAATCTATTCTTATAATAGCAAACTTAATATTCGCAACTCTTTATTTAAGAAAAATGCAGGTTGTGGTATTTATGCCGAAAACGGAAATATTTATATTGCAAATTCTGTGTTGGATAGTAATTCCAATATTTACGGAAACGGAAGCGGATTATTTGCATTCGGTTCATCTATATATATACTTGATTCTGAATTTAATAATAATTATAGCGGTAATGCACCGGGTGGGGGTATATCAATTTACTCTGCACCTGAAGCCGTGCTTGAAAGAGTAAAAGTAAAACATAATTTTTCTTCAAGTGAAGGCGGAGGAATTTGTTTTTCGGCTACAAGTCCAAGTTAACAAATGTTGAAATTGCATTTAACTCGTCAGATTATACAGGCGGAGGAATAAGTTTTACCAATGACGGTAGCGGTCAAATTCATAGATACGCCGATTTTAATAATTGTCTTATTTATAAAAACGAAGCAAGAAATACAAACGGAACAGGAGCAGCTTTATCAATAGGAATGAATTGCCACGCGGAAATAATTAACTCAACAATTGCAGATAATAGTGCTAAAGATTTTTCTGCAATTGCCAATCCTTGGGGAACAGGAATTGCAATTGTTACAAATTCCATAATTTTTAATAACGGACAAAATTATGATTTACAAGTGCAGGGAGACAATTCCGTTTATAAATATTCGTTAATTCAAGGTTATTATGCGGGTATGGATACATCTACAACCAACCTAAATAATTATAATCCGTCTTTTATAAATAGTGCCGAAAATAATTACCACCTTCAAAACATAACTTGCGGTGGTTTTACTAACTCCCCTGCAATAGATACAGGCAACCCTACAATTAAAGATTTTGTATTAGATTGTTCTGCAGGACTTGGTGCATACCGCTCGGATATGGGAGCATTTGGCGGTGCTGATAATAGATGGGTTAATACTTTGATGCCGGAGTGTTACTATTCCGGTGCGGTTTCAGGCGTTTGGGATTGTGAAGAAATTACGATTGAAGGTGATATTTATATTCCTCAGGGGGATACTTTAACTATTAAACCCGGTTCATATATTACTTTTAACGGTAATCATAAATTTGAAGTGTTTGGAGTATTAAATGCAATTGGTACAGTAACCGATACAATTACCTTTACAGGCGATGAGGAATTTGGATGGGGTGGCATTATCTTTAAAAATCTGGATTCAACGAGCGTTGGTGAATCAATACTTAAATATTGCAAATTTGAAAACGGTAATGCGTTAAATAGAAACAACGGTGTTAAAAACGGAGGAGCTTTATATATTATTGCTTCTTCAAATTTAATAGTTGAAGAATGTTTATTTTCTTACTGTAAAGCTAATTTAGGGGGTGCATTGTATGTAGTAAATTCATCACCTACAATAAAATATAACAGATTTGAAAACAACACTGCTTTAGGTGCCGGCGGTGCTATGTATTTAGATCACTTTAACGAACCCTTACACCGATTGGAATTTGTAGATAACTTAGCAAATAACGGAGGAGCAATGTTCTTATCTTATTCCTCACCTCAAATTACCAACGTTTTGGCTTATAAAAATAAATCGATAAATTCGGCAGCATTTGCGTTTTTATTTAACTCGTCGCCTTATATAATTAATTTAACTTCGGTTAAAAATATAAGTAATAACAACAGTGGAGGTAGTTTCAGCTTAATGTATAATTCAAATCCCGATTTATTAAATAGCATTCTTTACCATAATTCACCTGTTGATATTTATATTAATGACGGAACATTTAACGCAAAATTCTCGCTTCTTGAAGGCGGAAGTTCTCAACCTTATTTTGGTGAAGGTTGTTTAGATTTAAATCCCCAATTTCGAGATTTGGATAATAACGACTATCACTTATCGTATATATTATGCGGAAGCACTTACAACTCATCGGCTATTGATGCGGGATATGCTCATCCTTCCTTCTTTGATACTTACTTGGATTGTTCTGCCGGTTTAGGAACAGTTAGAGTTGATATGGGATATTACGGCGGTAAATATCATAAAACAACTGTTGATGTAGAAACAGAAGAAATTAAAAGTTTACCAAAGGAATATACTTTAGAACAAAATTATCCTAATCCTTTTAATCCTTCAACAACCATTTCATTTAACTTACCATATAAATCAATAGTTAATTTAACCGTTTACGATATATTGGGTAAAGAAGTTGAAACATTAATAAACGAAGAAATGAATGCAGGCAAGTATGTAAAAATGTGGAACGCAGGAAAATTTGCCAGCGGCGTATATTTTTATAAACTAAGTGCAGGTAAATTTAATGTAACTAAAAAAATGCTTTTAATAAAATAGCAATAACATTAATTATATAAAACTATAAGGCGTCAATTTTTTTGACGCCTTTTTTATATCTCTTCTAGTTCAAATACTTAACTTTCTAACAATTTAATAAATATTTGAAATTACAAATAAAAGTTTTATTTTTAATAGTGCAAATAATATAAGGTTAGGTATGAATAGGCTGCAAAAAACACTTTGGTTTACTTTTTTCTGTTTATTTATTTACAATAGTGCTTATTCTCAAGTAATAATTGATAACGGAATAAGTCACTATCTCCCTTTATCAAAGGGGAATGGATGGAAAGCATTAAGATTTTCTTCAATTACAAATCCATCACAAGGAAGTGTAACTTTAACCGGTATGAGTGTTTCCGATTCTATGGTTTTTGGGAAATATACATACTATAAATATAATCAGCTTTGGCTAAGGTATGAGGGGGAAACAGATAGAATTTATTGTAAAGATACAACCAATAATGAATATTTATATATTGATTTTATGGTACCCGATAATATAACATATTCAAGTTATTTAGGAATTATTACCGCAAAAAGTAAACAAATAAAAATAGGAGATGACATTTACACCGCAAAAGGGTATTATTTACTAACTTCTTCTTCGGGCAACACTACACACATTGAATGTTATTTTGTTAAAAATTTTGGTATGATTTATGAGTACAGATATGGCTCTTATATCATGGCAAATTATTTTAATATTGAAACCAAAACAATAGAATTTCATAGCACTAATCAAAACATGGCTCATTCGTATTATACTTCTGCAAAACCTTCTATCGAGTTACAAAAAGCGGCTATTTTACAAAATTCTAATCTAAATATTAAATCATTAATTAATCATCCATATTCTTTTCTCACTTATTATACCGTTCCGGGCTATTTTGTTCGCAATGGATTGTCCTTTATTAGATCTGCAAATGTAGAATATTTTTATTTTAACGGAATTGACACTTTAAATTTTACAAGTATAAATATGGTTATGGATAATGAAATAAACTTTTCGGGTAATATATCTATTAATTATCCCCTTTTTAGATTAGGTTACAAATTATATTATAGAATAAAAGCCGTTGATAAAAGTTTTTTATATCACACAGTCTATTTACCAAATGATGGATATAACCTTTTTAATAATAACCTTACAACAAATCCTCTATATAATTATTACCCTTTAAATAACACCAATAAATATATTTATAAGGTCGAAGAAGTAGATAATAATGGCACTGTTATAAACCGACAAAAAAATAAGTATGTATATTTTATTAATGATACTACATTATCAGGTATAAAATATTATAGGTATTATTGCAATAACAATTTACAACTTGAAAGATATGATTCCGTTTCAAGTTATGTTTTCACTCCTTCTATTAACAATAGCGGTACCGTTTATGAAATTCCTACGCATTTTTTGTGGGGTAGATCTGCAGATACCTCAACTATTTTGGTTAACGGCACATTAAACAAATACACATGCGGGACTCTTAAATTTAAAAATCTATTTGGTATTGATACGGTATATTATAAAACATATACAAATACTACAACTTCCGAATTTTTTAATCTTGCTTATAATTTTGGTAAAATAGAATCCATTTATTTTGAGAACAATAAAAGATTTAAAGAAACTTTAATTGCAGCAAAAATTAATAATATTATTTATGGAGATAGTTTATTATTTGTTGGCATAAATGAAACTAAAGAAGATAATTCCGATATTAAATTTAACCTTTGTCAAAATTACCCAAATCCTTTTAACCCTGTTACAACTATTGATTTTTCGATACCTAACAGCGGATTAGTAACTTTAAAAATTTACGATATTTTGGGCAAGGAAGTTGCTACACTTGTTAACATGTATTTGCAAGCCGGTACTTATTCAAAAACGTGGGATGTAAATAATTTACCAAGCGGAGTTTATTTTTATAAATTGTCTTATAACAACCTTATTAAAACAAAGAAAATGATTTATTTAAAATGACAAATATTGTTGAATTTCTTGAATACCGATAATAAAAAAACTTATTAAAAATAAATATTTTTAATACACATACTATTTATTTGACAATGGAAAGAAAAAGCGATAATTTGATATTAAGTCAAAACATAAATTAAAATTTAGGGGGATACTATGAAAACATTCTTTTTAAACTCGCTTATTTTTCTTTTTTTGGCTAATTGTATTCCGGCTCAATGGGAAAAATCAATTACACCTTACAGCGGCAATATAAACGAATTAAAATGTATAGGGAACAATATTTATGCCGCTACTCAAGAAGGTGGAGTCTTACAATTTAATGGTAATGGGACAAGTTGGCAACAAATAAATTCAGGTTTAAATAATCTTTCTATAAGATCTATCGCTCAACTTAATTCAGGATTTTTTGCTTGTACTTTGGGAGGCATTTATTTATCGGAAGATGGCGGTAATTTTTGGCAAAATTCTAGTGTCGGATTAAATTCGTCCAACATTTCCTCAATTGTTGAAGTTGATAACCTAATTTTTGCAGGTGCTTGGGCAGATGGAATTTATAAATCTACAAACGGCGGAAAAAACTGGACAAAACTTTCTAATAATCCATCAAGTCTTCTAATTGAAAAATTGGCTACCAACAACAATATTTTATATGCGTGCACTTGGGGAGGAGGAATTTATAAATCAACCGATGACGGTGTTAACTGGAGCTTTATTAGCAATACTATAAGTGATTTATTTATTAATACAATAGCTATAAACAATAATATTTTGTATGTAGGTACTTGGAGTTATGGAGTATTTATTTCTTCTGACGGCGGTATAACTTGGAAAAAGTCAAATGAAGGATTAACTTCTTCTTCTGTTTTTGATTTTGAATTTATTGGGAATAATATAATAATAGGTACATCCGGAGGAGTATTTTTATCCACAAACGGCGGAAATAATTGGAGTAATATAAACGGAGGTGGAATTAATCATTTAACAACTATTTTTTCAGTAAAAATTTATGGTAATTATCTAGTTGCGGGAGGAACACAAGAAACAGGTATTTGGAGAAGACCCTTATCTGATGTAATTACAGATATTGATGAAGATTATAAACCATTTTTTAATTTTAATTTATGCCAAAATTACCCCAATCCTTTTAACCCTGTTACAACTATTGATTTTTCGATACCTTACAGCGGATTTGTAACTTTAAAGATTTACGATGTCTTGGGTAAGGAAATTGCTACACTTGTAAACATGTATTTACAAGCCGGTACTTATTCAAAGATATGGGATGCAAGTAAATATAAAAGCGGAATTTATTTTTACAAACTTATTGCAAATGAAATTACAAAAACTAAAAAAATGCTTTTAGTAAAATAAATTTGCTATAACCAAGTTAAATGGGATCTTTTAATTATTAGATCCCATTTAATTTTATGCGAAATAACTCAATTATTGTCTATTTCAATAAAACAGTTTTTTGCGTTTTAATATATGTCCCTGCTGATAAATTTATAAAATATACACCGCTAGAAAGACCCGAAGCATCAAATTTAATTTCGTATGTACCCGCTTCTTTTTCATCTTTAATTAATTCTTTAATTTCATTACCCAATAAATCATAAATAGTAATTTTTACAATTGTTTTATGGGGAATACTAAACTTAATGGTTGTTGATGAATTAAAAGGATTGGGATAGCTTGGGTATAAAACAAAATTATCCGGTAAACTTTTCTCATCTTTTACAGATAAATAATCCTCGGTGTATAGTATTTTAATTGCATCGGCTCTTATTACCGGTCCTTGTGAACTTTTACCGTCATCTTTTACAATAACTTTAGTAAGAACATCTGCATTTAAATAATATTCTCCTATTAATTTCCAATTTCCGCTTCCTTCGTTCTGATTAAAATATATTGAATCAACCAGTAAATTGTTGTTATAAATTAAATATAATGCATTATTGGCAGCATTTACCGTCTTGGGTAATAATTCCAATATTTTATATATTCCATTTCTGTTCAGTTTAAAAGAAAACATTGCAGAAGGACCATTAACAGAATTTTGGATGTATGCGTATCTACTTGTGTTACCATACGCTTGGGTTACGCTTGTAAACCAATTACCCGTTTCCGAATACTTGCCCACCGTTTCGTTATCAACTATTACGTTATAATTTTCTATGTTAGCCTTAACCGGTAATTTAATTACATTGTTTATCGGATCATCGCTATAAATAATTAGTGTATCGGAGAAAACGCCCATTTCTTGTGGTACAAAATAACTTTCTAAATAAATAGACTGCATACCGTTAATTACTAATGGAAACGTTTGATTAAATTTTATCTTACCGTTTAACGAAGCAATATTATTTATTGATAACTCCCCAATACCCAGGTTTTTAATATTAACCTTAAATTTAACGGTATCTGTTATGCTTACATCACCTAAGTTAATAAATTGTTTTTCAATTTTAATTTGTTTAATTCTAACATATGCGGTTATTTTAACCACATCTGCGGCTAATACTTTATCAGCTGTATCTTGGTTTTTAGCCTTAATTATTAGTTGTATATCGCTATTGCCTGCATCAAAAACCGTACTGCAAGAAAGCCATTCTTTCAAGTTTCCGTTTGTACTAATTTTACCGGATTTAATTAATATTCCGTCTTTAATTATTTCGTAACTTACCGTATCTATATGATTATTTATTTGAGGGAATTGAATAAACAAATTATATTGATGTGCAAAATTAGTCGGAATTTTCCAGCTTACTGCAGAAGAATCTCCCGGTAATATATTACTTATTTTTGAATCGATATGCCAAGCTTTGATACTTTCTGTAACCCAGTTGCCATATAAAGTTACGCATTCATTATCACTATTATCAATAAATTTGTCGTCCGGCAATAAGTTGATAAATTCAGTTGCTAAATTTCCCGAAGTATCTATACACGCAACACCAATTTTACCTATCGAATTTTTATTTATTGCATTTTTTGTTTGCCATAAATTTTGTCCTATTTTTTCACAATAAAGTAAAGAATATTTTTCGTTATTATCTTTTATTGCTACAATAGGTTTTATCTGAAAAAGATTTTCATTGGTACTTATCAATAATTTACTATTCAATCCGTTATCTTCAAAACTTAAGTTGATATTAGGACTTGAAGTATCCGTATAATTTAAAAATCGCTGATATGCTTCGGTACCAGTGCAATATCTAAATTTTACGGTTGGATAAGTTGAAGTCGCATTATTTAATAAAAGGTTTATATTTTGTATCTGTTCAGGAAAATTATCCTCGGGTAAATGAGACCAAAAACAAACTAATTGATTTTTCCCCTGTTTGGCTTTTAAAAATATTTGGTTTATTAATTGTTGGTTTACACTCCCCATATATTTAGACCTCACATTCCATCCTCTGCTACCACCTCCCAATTGATAATTAAGCGAGGATGGTCGAAACGGAACAAACTCGGATGATGCCAACGACCAATCATAAATATTATCTATCGGTTCTTCATCAAATGTACGTTTTGCCGGATAATCGTTATGCAAACTATAAGGAATAAAATTATCAATATAATTCTGCCAGTTATTATCCATATAATGCCACCCACTTCTAAAAGAAACAGGAAAAACATTTTCTTCTAATAAAAATTGGGCTAACGTAACATCAAAATCATCCTTTGATTCATTAAAATTTTTTGCTTGATTCCAATAATACATTCCGTCATTATCGTAATCTGTCCAAACGAATGTGTGATAGTGTAAAGAAAGTTCATCTTGCCACTGCTCAATCTTATTCCCAAAATATTTTTTCATTAAGTATAAAGTCATTGTATTGGGAACAGGAACATCGTTATTAGTAGCAAACCTAAATATATTTCCCGCCATCATCCACCAGGTCATCTTTAAACTATTACCATATGAATCTTTTAGAGGTAACCTAAATTCATCACTCATAACTTTTACGGTATTGGTATTTGTCCCTTTAAACAATTCCAGATTATATACACAGTTATATTTAGCTGTACTCATATTATCCCAAATTGCCGTATCAGATCCTAAAACGATATAAACTTTACCCTGCGAAAATACTTTAATACTGCAAACAATAAATAAAATAGATATTAAACAAATCAACTTTTTCATAACACACCTTTAATCATTATATCTATTTTAAAAATAAGAATTTAGTAATTAAATTAAAAATAATACTTCTATTAATTTACTTCATAAACTTTTTATTTATAAAATAAGTCGAGGAGTATTTAGAAGCTGATTTATTGTTTAAATATCCACTTTTCTTTAAATAACATTTAATTAGTAAACAATTTAATATTTATTAATAATTCCTTTCAAAATATGCTTTTATTTTATTCAAAACATTACTATCTAAATAATTTACACTTTTATTTTATAAACTTTTTTAGTAATTTGCACAAAAACATAATTGAGGAAATATTGTGATGAGTAAATTTACGAACGTAAAAAAAAGAAGCGGAGCTATTGTACCCTTTAACCCCGATAGAATAAGTAATGTAATTTACCGAGCTGCTGTTTCGGTTGGCGGAAGAGACAAAGAAAAAGCAAACGAACTTGGTAAAAAGGTTGTTACATATTTAGAAGACCACTATCCTGAAGGATATGTATTAAATATTGAAGAGATACAAGATGCCGTTGAAGTAATACTTATTGAAAACGGGCACGCCAAAGTTGCAAAAGAGTTTATTTTATATCGTGACGAAGCAAACAAAAGAAGACAAAATGATTTTAGACATTTTAGTAAACCTCTGGAAAACATTCCTTGGGCAAAAGTATGGCGTTCGTTAGATTGGGCTACAAATCATAATTTAAACACCACTCAAAGTTTTAATAAACGAGTGTTAAATGCCGAATTTCCGCAAATTGTTCACGAATCCGAAAAAAATTATGAAAGCCAACTTGATATGGCTGCGGAATTAATTAAAGAAAGAAGCGATAAATTAAAAATGGTAATGGTAAGCGGTCCTTCATCTTCAGGAAAAACTACAACTACTTTAAAACTTGAACTAAGATTAAATAAAATGGGGCTTAAATTTGTCCCTTTAATTGTTGACCATTATTTCTTTGATTTAGAATTACACCCTGTTGATGAATTTGGCGATTATGATTTTGAAACGCCTCAAGCATTAGATTTAGAACTGATAAACGAACACTTGGTTAAACTTTCTGCCGGTCAAGAAGTTAAAATACCGTATTACGATTTCAAACTTGGCAAACGATACCTTGACCGTACTCCTATTCAATTAAAAGAGAATGAAATTTTATTAATTGATAGTTTACATGGATTGCACCCGGCATTTAGCAAAGAAATACCTGCAGAACAAAAATTTAAACTTTACCTTGAACCGCTATTACAAATGAGAACAAGTAGTGGACAATATGTAAGATGGACAGATATACGATTGATGCGCAGAATGTTAAGAGATTCGGTTCACCGTGCTTATAATCCCGAACAAACATTATTACATTGGCATTATGTACGCAGTAGTGAAAAACGTCATATTTTGCCTTATGCAAATAGTGCTGATTATATAATTAATACTTCAATGAGTTACGAATTGGCTTTATATAAACCTTTATTATTTGACCATTTTAAAGAATGGGAATTAAAGTACGCCAACGACCCGTTACGCGTTGATGCTTTTGAACGTGCTGCACGCATAAAAAACATGCTGGCTGAAATAACCGGCGTACCCGATAATTCACCTGTTCCGGGAGACTCGGTTTTACGTGAATTTATTGGCGGAAGTACTTTAAAGTACGAATAATAAATTACACTTAACTATTATTCTATCCTACTCCCCCCTTATTTATTGGGGGAGTGGCTTTTATTTATACCCATATGTCTAAACAAAATTTTTAGTACAATGAATTCAATAATACTTGAAGTTAATAATATTACTAAAGCATTTTCCAAAGTTGTTGCAGTAAGTAATCTTTCGTTTACTATTAATAAAGGAGAAATTTTTGCATTGTTGGGTCCAAACGGAGCCGGTAAAACTACTACTGTAAGAATGCTTACTAACATAATAAAACCCGATTCAGGAACCATCAATTATTTTTTTAATGATCCCATATCTAAGGTATATAAAAATAATCTGTTGGGTTATTTACCGGAAGAAAGGGGGTTATACCAAGAAATTCCCATTATTAAATCCTTAATATATTTAGGTATTATTAGAGGAATGGATAGACAAGAAGCACGAAAAAGTGCCGAGATATGGTTAGATAAACTAGAACTTTTTGAGAGAAGATATGACAAGTTAAATACTTTATCAAAAGGAAATCAACAAAAAATACAATTTATTTCCTCAATATTGCATAACCCTGTTTTTGCTATTCTTGATGAACCATTCTCGGGATTTGATCCAATAAATCAAGAGCTTTTTATTAATATTATTAAAGAATTAGCAATAAAGGGAACTACAATTTTGTTAAGCGCTCATCAAATGCATCTTGTTGAAAAAATTGCAGACCGAGTACATTTTTTACATCAGGGAAAGACCGTTAAAGCAGGAACAATTAAAGAAATTAAAACCGGTTTTATGGCTGAGGATATTATATATATAAAGACCAAAGAGCAAATAAACGAGCTTAATTTTAGTAATATAAATGATATAAAAGATTTTGAAAAAATCTCTAATTGCGAGTGTAAACTTATCGTTAATAATAACCTAAATAATGTATTAACACATATTATTAATCTTTATTCAATTATTTCTATTAAATCTGCTAACATAACTTTACATGATATATTCATTCAACTTATTAAAGGTAAAGAGTAAAAATGAATAAAAGACTAAAACTTGTTTATGACGTTGCTATTTGGGAGTTTTCTAGATGGTTTAAACTAAAAGAACAGATTATTACAATCATCGTTTTCAGTTTTATCAGCTTATTAATTTTTGGAGGTATTTCAGTTTATAACAAATACTTTAACAGTAAAAAAGTTATTGCGGTTATTAATAATTCCGAATTGGTAATTGAAAAATTAAATTCTGCCAAATACACTTTTAGAACAGATGATTCTTTATCAAAAAATTATAAAGAACAACTTAAATCAAAAAAGGTAGATGCAATACTTTATATATTTAATTTGGATACTATAAAAATTTATACACAAAGTAACAGAAATTGGGTAAATGAATTAATAAAGGAACTTACAGACCAAAGATCCGAAATTAAAATCAAACAATCAAATATTACGAATGAAGCGATAAACAATATCTTCAATATTCCCTTTATCAAAACAATTTATACCGAAAATGATGACTCAAAAATTAGCTCCGGTGAAAAAATTGCTGCAGGAATTTTAATTGGAATGATGTTAATGGGAATATTTTTAGGTTTGGCATATCAATTTACGGCAATTACAGGAGAAAAGCAGCTGCGTATTACCGAAGTAATTGTTTCTGCAATTTCTCCGCAAACTTGGATTGACGGAAAAATCATCGGAATTTCATTATTGTCTTTTAGCTTACTTATAACATATTCATTAAGTACTGTAATTTTTGTAATAATTTCTGCCCTTTTTGATAGTGGCTGGACAATACCCCTTGATTTTGGTAATCCAAAAATACTTTTTATTTTAACCATTTTTGCCTTTTTGGGATTTATTTTTTGGAACACGTTTTTTTCGGCAATTGCTGCAACAATAAACGATCCTAATACAAGCGCGCGTGGTTCATTAATTATGCTCCCTATTTTAAATATTGTTCTGGCATTTTTTGCATTCGGCAATCCCGATTCATTACTTATTCGATTATTATCGATGTTTCCCCCAACATCTTCTCCTATTTTAGCAGTACGATTAATATTAACTGATGTTTCAATAATTGAAATTGCTATTTCATTTATATTGTTAGTTTTTACAATTTATTTTTTAAGAAAAGCTGCAGGTAAGATTTTTGAAGTATCAATATTAATGTATGGAAAAGAATTGAGTTGGAGTGAGATAAAACGGTGCATAACAATTGATAAAACAATGTAATAAATTATACTTCAAGATAATTCATAATAAAATGCGAAATTGCCCCTAATAATATAAAAATATGAAATATTTCGTGAAAGCCTAACACCCCTTTAAAAAAATTAGGCTTTTTTATTGCATATATTATTGCACCAACCGTATAAAAAACACCACCTACCGCAAACCAAATTATTCCGTCACTTGTAAAAGCTTTTATTAACGGATACATTGCAAATACAACAACCCATCCCATTATTAAATAAATTGCGGTATATAAATATCTTGGTGCGTTTAACCAAAAAAGTTTCATAAAAAAACCGCCCAATGCCATTAACCATACTATTCCGACCAAAGAATATCCTAACATACCTTTTAATACAATAGTGCACAATGGTGTGTAAGAGGCAGTAATAAAAACAAAAATCATTATGTGGTCAATTTTTCTTAAAATTACTAATTTATCCCCCTCAAGCGGTAACCAGTGATATAATGTACTAGATAAAAATAGAGCAAACATAGAAACAGTATAAATCGTAAAAGTTATTGCATGTGTTGATGTAACAGGTAACAAGTTTCTTGTTTGTAGCAAAATAAAAGCAATAATGGCAAATAATACCCCTAAAAAGTGGGTAAATCCGTTTAAAGGTTCTCTAAGTTTTTTTAACATATATTCTCGTAAATAAATTTCGGCGTTGTATAAAAGCCATTATTAAGCGTTTTTCACTTGTTTGTAAAATTATAACGTTTTTTATTGTTTTTCTAATCAAGTTTTAACGGGGTTTTATTACCACTATCTAAAGATAGTGGTAATAAATAAAACACAAATTTATTATAGTCATTATTTTATTCTCATCACAATTACCACTATTATTAAATAGTGGATGGAGAAAAATTTAAGCGTGTATCCTAAAATTAAAGTTTACTTATCTAACAATAATTTGCTTTAATTGTTGTTTTTATACAGCCCCGGTATAAAAATTAAAAAAAATTAACTATGCTACTTTTACATATTTATTTGGTAAAAGACCGCAAATTGGGCATTTTTCTTTCGGCTCGCCAAATTCAATATGCCCGCATAAAGGACATAAATAAATTTCACTAACATCTAAATCTTTACCTTCTTTAACAGCTTCCAAAGCTCGTTTATATAATTCGGCGTGTATGTTTTCGGCTTCAACTGCATACTTAAACATTCTTTTTGCTGCATGATTTTCTTCAACAGCTTGCTCTAACATAGGAGGATACATTTCTTCAAATTCGTACGTTTCACCGCTAATTGCTTCTTGCAAATTTTCCAAAGTACTTCCTATACCTTCTAACGCTTTTAAATGCCCTTCGGCATGTATTCTTTCCGCTTCGGCAGTTGTATTAAATAATTTGGCAATATTTACAAAACCTTCTTGTTCAGCTTTTTTGGCAAATGCACGATATTTTTGATTTGCCTGGCTTTCTCCCGCAAATGCTGTTTTTAAATTTTCTTTTGTTGTTGACATCTTTTCTCCGTTATAAAAAAATAATACTTATAAGTATTAATTTAATTATATTCCCTTTAAAATTCAAATTTTATTTAATTTTAATTATCTTTACATATTCTTTAATAATTTTTTTTGTTATGTATATTTATCAAAAAAACAACAGATATTTCGCCTCGGTTGCAGACGATATAAAAGATTTAGCCGAACTAGAGTTAACTAAGCTGGGAGCAACTTCTGTAAAACCCGGTTATAAAGGGATATTTTTTACGGCAGATAAAAAATGTTTATATAATATTAACTTATATACTCGCCTGCTTAATAGAATATTGGCTCCTTTATTTGAATTTGAAACTTTAAATGAAGATATGCTTTATAAAAAAGCCTATAAATGTGAATGGGAAAAACTTTTTAAGAATTCCGAAACATTTGCAATATTTGCTTCGGCACAAAATAGCAACATAAACCATTCAAAATTTGCTTCGTTAAAATTAAAAGACGCAATTGTTGATAGATTTAGAGATATAACCGGTAAAAGACCTAATGTTGATCCTAAAAACCCGGATATTTGGTTTAATCTGCATATTGAAAATAACAAAGCAACAATTAGCTTAGATACATCCGGCGGTTCTTTACATAGACGTGGATACCGTAAAAATGCGGTTGAAGCACCTATGGCAGAAACTTTGGCAGCTTCTATTTTAATGTTATCTGAATGGGATTTAAAAACTCCATTATACGACCCAATGTGCGGTAGCGGTACATTATTGTGCGAAGCTTATTTACTTGCAACTAATACCCCACCCGGAATATTACGACGCAACTTTGGAATTGAACGACTCCCCGATTTTGATAAAAATTTATGGTCTGACGTAAATAAAACAGCAAAAAATAACATTGGTAAAATAAATCCGGATTTAATTAGCGGAAGTGATGTTAATGCCGAAGCAGTTAAAATTGCAAAAGAAAACATTAACATTATTGATAAAACTAATAATATAAGTATTAAACAAGTAAACTTGTTTGATATCGAGGAACTTAAAGATAAGGTTTTAGTATTTAATCCGCCTTACGGTATAAGATTAAAAACCGGTAAAGATTTATCGGAATTTTATAAACAAATTGGCGATTTTTTAAAACAAAAATGTACCGGTAGTAGCGCTTTTATTTATTTTGGCGAAAGGGAATACTTAAAAAAAATAGGATTGAAAGCTAAGTGGAAACACCCTCTTCAAAACGGAGGTTTAGATGGAAGACTTGCTAAATTTGAAATGTATTAACTTTTTATTGTATCTGTAAAAAATTTTTATTATATTTATTATTCTAAAATATTGCTATGG
>ERZ795059.2808-NODE-2808-length-17604-cov-8.535700_pt1 | contig 17604 bp, 10 predicted proteins | sample MGYA00375143_ERZ795059 | MGnify/ENA primary metagenome ERZ795059 (study PRJEB30188, sample SAMN05720168) | activated sludge metagenome | isolation source: Anaerobic digester | place: USA | collected 2015-01-07 ... | reverse complement strand
CTTCACCGTGATCGACAACACGGCGCGCCACCAACTCGGCGCGTGCAGGCCGCCAGTCTGCGTTCTGCACGCGCCGAGTTGGTGGCGCGCCGTGTTGTCGATCACGGTGAAGAAAAGATATCCGCCAGTCTGTTGCGCAAGGACGACCTGGTTCGCGTTGCCGCCAACGAATTGATTCCGGCCGACGGCGAAATCATCGAAGGTATTGCCAGCATCAATGAAGCCGCCGTGACCGGTGAATCCGCTCCGGTACTGCGCGAAGCCGGCACTGACCGTTCCGGCGTGATTGGCGGCACGAAAGTCTTGACCGATGAAATCCTGATAAAAATTTCCAGCGATCCCGGCCACAGTTTTCTCGATCGCATGATCGCGTTGGTTGAAGGCGCGTCGCGTTTGAAAACACCAAACGAGTTGGCGCTGACGGTTTTACTGTCGGCGATGACTTTGGCTTTTCTGGTCGTGGTCGCTGCGTTGCCTTTCATCGCCAGTTTTGTCGGCGCGAAAGTCGACGTAGTGATATTGATTGCCTTGTTGGTTTGCCTGATTCCGACCACGATTGGCGGCCTGTTGCCCGCGATTGGCATCGCCGGCATGAATCGCGCGTTGCAGGCGAACGTGATTGCCAAATCCGGCAAGGCGGTTGAACTGGCCGGTGATATCGACACTTTGATGCTCGATAAAACCGGCACCATTACTTACGGTGATCGCCAAGCCACCGACTTTATTCCGCTTGCGGGCGTCACAAAAGCGCAATTACGAGATGCGGCATTATTATCTTCATTGGCGGACCCGACACCTGAAGGAAAATCGGTCGTTGCTTTGGCACGTAAACAAGGCTGTACGTTGGCAGATCCGGAAAATCCGCATTACATTCCGTTCAGCGCCCAAACGCGAATGTCGGGTGTGGATATCGGCGAGCGCCGTATTCGTAAGGGTGCCGGTGATTCGATTGAGCGCTGGGCGAAAGAGCAAGGTTCGCAAACGGTTATGGCCGAATTGCATAGCTGGATCGAACAGGTAGCGCGGAGTGGCGCAACGCCGCTCGTCGTTGCCGAAGGCAAACATTTGCTGGGCGTGATCGCCTTGTCGGATGTGGTGAAGGCCGGGGTACGCGAACGCTTCGCCGGCCTGCGCGCACTCGGCGTAAAAACCATCATGATTACCGGTGACAATCCGATTACCGCCGCCGCCATCGCCGCGACCGCCGGTGTCGACGATTTTATCGCCGAGGCCACGCCTGAAGATAAATTGAAACGCATTCGCGACGAACAAGCACAGGGAAAATTGGTCGCGATGGTCGGCGACGGCACCAACGACGCTCCGGCGCTTGCGCAGGCCGATATCGGTCTGGCGATGAATGCGGGCACGCAGGCGGCAAAGGAAGCCGGCAATATGGTGGACCTGGATTCAGATCCGACCAAATTATTATCGATCGTGGAAATCGGCAAGCAATTGCTGATTACGCGTGGTGCGCTGACTACATTTTCGCTGGCCAATGACGTTGCAAAATATTTCGCAATTATTCCGGCGGTGTTCGCTGCGCAATTGCCCGCCTTGGCTGCACTGGATGTCATGAAGCTTTCCAGCCCGAACAACGCGGTATTGGCGGCGTTGATTTTCAATGCACTTATTATTCCCGCATTGATTCCGCTGGCATTGCGCGGCATTTCATTTACGCCGTCGAGTGCTTCGGCTTTGCTCCGCAGAAACCTGTTGGTCTATGGCCTGGGTGGTGTGCTGTTGCCTTTCGTTGGTATCAAATTGATTGACCTGATTCTCGTTGCGGTTTTTGGAGCATGAACATGACTATCGCTGTCGATTCAAACATTGACGACAAGGCCGCCAGCGCTTTGCTGCCGGCCATCCGTTTCGCCATCGTCGCCATCATCCTGTTTGGCCTGTTGTATCCCGCGCTTGCGACATTCGCAGGTGGCATATTGTTTCCCGCGCAAGCCAATGGCAGCCTGATAACACGTGACGGAAAAGCGGTGGGTTCATCGCTAGTCGCACAGAACTTTGTTGGCGATAACTATTTTCAATCGCGCCCGTCCGCCGCCAGTTACGATCCGCGCGCCATGGCGGGCAGCAACTTGGCGTCGACCAATCCGGCCTTGCGTGAACGCATTGTCGAGTCATCGAAAGTCATTTCAGCGCGCGAAAATATTGCCGCCACCGCCATTCCGGCCGATATGGTAACGACATCCGGTTCCGGCATTGATCCGCATATTTCACCCGAAGCCGCGAAGGTTCAAATAAACCGAGTCGCAAAAGCACGCGGATTGACTGCCGAACAGGTACAAGCGCTGATTGATGCGAATACGCAGGCACCCACCTTCGGCTTATTGGGACAAGCACGGGTGAATGTGCTTCAATTAAACTTGGCTCTCGATGCCATAAAGCGTTGATAAAGTGAAAGCCTTGACCTGATGAACAACGACCGCAGTGCACAAGCCGATGCCTTGCTGGGAAATCTGCAGCGCGAGCGCAGCGGTCAGCTGAAAATATTCCTGGGCGCCGCGCCCGGCGTCGGAAAAACATTCGCCATGTTAAGCGCCGCCCGCGAATTGCAGCGGCAGAATATCGATGTGGTGGTGGGTCTGGTCGAAACCCATGGTCGTGTTGAAACCCAGGCCCTGCTCGATGGTCTGGAAATATTGCCGCGACGGCAAGTCGCCTACAAAACCCAGGCACTGGATGAATTCGATCTGGATGGCTTGCTGGCACGCAAGCCGAAAGTCGCGATTATCGACGAACTCGCGCATCAGAATATTCCCGGTAGTCGACATGAACGTCGTTATCAGGACATCGAGGAAATTCTCGATGCCGGTATCGATGTGTACACCACCGTCAATATCCAGCACATCGAAAGTTTGAATGATGTGGTGCGGCAGATTACCGGCGTCCATGTGCGTGAAACCGTGCCGGATGCATTTCTCGATCGCGCCCGCGATATTGTGTTGGTCGATTTGCCGCCGCGTGAATTGATCCAGCGTTTGCAGCAGGGCAAGGTCTATATGCCCGAGCAGGCGGCATCTGCCTTGCAGGCCTTTTTCTCGACCTCGAATTTGACCGCCCTGCGCGACCTGGCCGTGCAACAAATCGCCGACCGCGTCGATGCCGACATGCGTGAGCAAATGACCGCACGCGGCACCAATACCGTTCCGGTCCGTCGGCGCGTGATTGCCGCGATTGACGGTTTCGACAATAGCGAATATCTGGTGCGTGCCACCCGCAAAATTGCCGAACGCAGGCAGGCACCGTGGACGGTGGTCTTCGTCGATAACGGCAATATCAGCCGCGAGCGCCACCAGATTGTCGAGCAATGTTTTTCACTGACGCGAAAACTCGGTGGCGATTGCGTGGTGTTGCACGGGCTTGGTGTGGTGGATGAACTGCTGGCCTATGCCAGCCGCAATGCGGTTTCCACCGTCGTGATCGGTCGTACACGCGAGCGTCCATTCGCACGAATGTTCAACCGCACGCTCACGCAACAGTTGTTGCAGAAAGGCGCGCATTTCGAACTCACTATCATTAACACGCCGTATGCCCGTGCAAAGGCGAGACGCGCACTGGAAGGCAATACTCCCAAGGCATCGGTGCTGGTGCCGGAGGTTACTTACGCCACCGTGGTGGCGGCGCTCGCCGTCTTGATTGCATTTCTTGCCGACAGGTTTCTGTCTTTCGACGATCTCTCGCTGATCTTCATCACTGCGGTATTGTTCGTGGCGGTAAGAACCCGCATGTCAGTCGCCGTTTACGCCGCGATACTGTGTTTCCTTTCCTATAATTTTTTCTTCATCCATCCGCGTTTTACCTTCTATATTTCTGCCGGGCAAGGCGTCGTTACCGTCATCATGTTTTTGATCGTGGCGCTGATTTGTGGACGGCTGGCAAACCGTTTGCGCACGCAAGTCATTTTGCTGCGAAGTGCCCACGGGCATACCGAAGTGATGCAGCGACTGGGCCAGCAATTATCCGCCGCCGCCGACGAGTCGGAAGTCCTGCACGTTGCCTTGCGATCAATGAATAATGCACTGGCTGCTGAAGTCGTGGTGTTGTCGGTCGACGACAAGCTGCGCATGCAGGAACTGGCCTCCGAGCCGAAAAATATTATTCTCGAAGTGTCTGCGCGTGCCGCTGCCGATTGGTGTCTGGCCCATCAGCAACCGGCGGGCTTCGGCACCGATACCTTGCGCGACGTTGCCTGGTGGTGCCTGCCCCTCACGGTCGGCGAGCAGTCACTGGGTGTGGTCTGCCTGCGTTTTATCGATAAAGATGAATCAATCAACCCCGAGAGAATCAATCTTGCCCAAGCCATGGTGCAGGACCTCGCACAGGCCCTGGCCAGAACGCGATTGGTGAATCAGCTTGAAGTCTCGCGCGTGCAAGGCGAAACCGAACGTCTTCGTACCGCCCTGCTGTCATCGGTGTCGCATGATTTGCGCTCGCCGCTGTCCACCATTATCGGCAGTGCCGAAAGCCTGAGTGTCTACCGCGAAAAATTATCGGCAGAGGATCAATTCGTGCTGGCCGAAAATATCCTGATTGAAGGCCAGCGGCTGGATCGCTATATCCAGAATCTTCTCGACATGACACGCATTGGTCATGGTTCTCTGGCCGTTGAACGCGAGTGGGTGGGTCTGGATGAACTCTGCGGCGCGGTGGTGCCCAGATTGAGAAAACTGTACCCGGCAAGCAATGTTGAGTTATTGCTTCCGGAAAAATTGCCTTTGCTGCATGTGAATCCGGCCCTGATCGAGCAAGCGCTTTTCAACGTGCTGGAAAACGCCGCGAAATTCAATTCACCGGCATTTCCCATCGTATTGCAGGCACAGTTTGATGACACGAGATTGTGTATCGATGTCAGTGATCACGGCCCCGGCATTCCGGAAGAAGATCGTGCCCGCGTATTCGACATGTTCTACAGCGTTGAACGCGGTGATCGCGGCAGCCACGGCGGTTCGGGCACTGGTTTGGGTCTGGCGATTTGCCAGGGCATCATCGCCGCGCACAAAGGCAGGATCGAAGCACTGGCCGGCCCTGATGGGCAGGGCACGACCATTCGTATTATGCTGCCGATGAGCGATTTGCCTTTCGATACCGCAAGAGAAGAATGAATGTCCGAACCCGCAGGCGCCAGCGTTTTAATCATTGATGATGAAGCGCAAATCCGGCGTTTTCTCGGCATCAGTTTACGGGCGCAAGGCTACGAAGTTCTTGAAGCGGAAAACGGCGCAGCCGGTCTGGAAATGTTGGCAAGTCGCGGTGCCGATGCCGTGATCCTCGATCTGGGTTTGCCCGATCTGGATGGCCACGAAGTATTGCGCGAACTGCGTGCCTGGTCATCGGTGCCGGTGATTGTTCTATCGGTACGCTCCGGCGAAGCCGAAAAAGTAAAAGCCCTCGATGCCGGTGCCAACGATTACGTGACAAAACCTTTCGGCGTACAGGAATTATCTGCACGCCTGCGTGCCTTGCTGCGCTTGCGACCGGAAGAAGATCAAGCCGCAGTGTTCGACGACGGCATATTGAAAATCGATTTGGCGCGCCGGCAAATTACCCGCAACGGAGACATCGTTACACTCACCCGCAAGGAATGGTCGCTGTTGAATTTGTTGATGCGCCACACCGGACGCGTTCTTACCCAACCACAATTGTTGCGTGAGCTCTGGGGGCCCACCCACGAAGAAGACACTCACTATCTGCGTATTCTGGTCGCCAAATTGCGTACCAAGCTCGGTGATAACGCGGCGGCACCACGCTATATTCAGACGGAAGCCGGTGTCGGACTACGGTTTATTTCATCGGCGGAACCTTAATTTCCAAAGTGTTTATCCGGCAACCGGATGATCAATCCGCAAACACTTTCTTGCGCGAATAATTTTCTGCCTGCGCTTTATCCAGCCATCGCCGTGTCGCCGAATGCACGGCCCCCGGTCCGCGACTATCATATTCATAGAGCCGTGCCGTTTCAGGTGGCAGCATCACGCGTTGTCCGTCGCGTGCGGTATATGCCATTGCGTCCCAGCCTTTGGGGTCGATATGTGCGTCCATCCAGCAGGATAAAAACACGGCGGTTCCAAGTACGGCGGGATCACCGTATTTGCCATCGCTAAATTGTTTGCCCGGACGCCAGGCGCGGCCGAGCGCAACGCTGGCATCGGGAATTTCTTTTTCTCGCAGCAAGCGGCAGCGTGAAAAAATCAGGCCATGGGTTTGTGTTTGCAAGGTGCTCGGCACAGCGATGTAACCCTGGCGTTCCTTGCCGGGGCGAAAACGCGAGACGATATCGCAATCCTCGATAAATGCGTTGCCAGCACCGAAAATAAAATCGACGCTGCCGCTGATCCTGCAATGTTGAAACAGGTGCTGACCGGCATCGACAAATAAGGTGTCCTGATGGCTGCTGATATCGACATTTTTCAATACGCATCGATCCGATCCGGTATCCAACATCAATGCAACCGCTTGCGCGCCATTGGGGCCGATCACTTCGAACTTCGGTGCACTCAAATTGCCGACATAATCAAAGGCATTTTCGATACGCAGATTTTCGGCACGAAAATCCGGCGCTCGCACAATCACGCTCGCGCAGCCCCAGGTGCCCCATGGTGAGCCATCCGGTTGCAGCATGCCGGCGGCGGCATCGAAGCTTAAAATACAGTCGTTTCGGTCATCGCCGAACAAATGGATGTTGGGTTTGTCGATCACGATTTTTTCCCGCCAGATACCGCGGGTGATCCTGATGCGATAAGGGTGTTTGCCATCGGCAGGTGCTGACGCAATCGCGGCAGCGACAGAATCAAAACAGGAAATGCCGGAAACAGGTTCGCGGTTTTTGCCAACGCAGGCATCGAAATCTTTTTTGTCAGGCGAAAGGCTTCGACAAGCCGCCAACGCAGGCAAGGCCAGCAAAATGGCTTGGATAAAATTTCTTCGTTTCATCGGCAAGAAGGAAGCCAGGGCAGCGGGAACAATCCTGCCCTGGCTTCAAGTCAGTCACACTTATAATTTAAAGCGCAGGCCGACAAAGAATTGGCGACCGGTGTGGTGATAGACCGATACGCGATCGGCGGCGGCATCGACCCATTGATCCTGGTAGGCATCGGTCAGATTCAAGCCTTCCAGCGTGAGTTCGAATTGATCGTTGATTTTCCACGAGGCGGACATGTCGATCGTGGTGCCGCCCTTGGTGCCTTCGACATCGTTATTGTTGCGACCGGGAACGGTGGTGAGGTAATCGTCGCGATACGCCGCTGAAATACGCGCGCCGAAGCGTTTGCCTTCGTAGTACAGCGTTGCGTTATAGGCATTGCTGGACAATCCGGTCAGATCGGTTTCCAGCGAGGGCACACCGGTGGACGTCACGTACTGGATTTTCGATTCGACATGCGTGTAGTTCAATTGCGTACCGAAATTCGCCCAGTTCCGGGGCAGAAAACTGAAGGGTTGCTGGTAGCTGATTTCAAACCCTTTCAGTGGACCCCCGGGCGTATTGACCGGAATATTGAACTGGAAATCATCGGTGGGTAATGCGCCGGTGCCGTCCAGCAAACTATCGGGCAAGCCGGAAGTGTTGTAGGGACGAATTTCGCGAGAGGTTTGCACAAAGCTGGCGATGTCTTTGTAAAACAGGCCGACCGATAGCAATGATTCTTCGGCGAAATACCATTCAAGACCGAGATCATAGGTGTTGGCCCAGAAAGGCTCCAGCAAGGGATTGCCGCCGGTCACCGTGCGATTGCCGCCACTGACGCTGACGGTGACGCCGGGCGTCAGATTGCCCAGACCCGGACGCGCCATTACCTTGGATGCGCCGAAACGAAGCAGTACATCATCGCTGAGGTCGGCGACCAGGTTTAATGAAGGCAGGGTATCGTCATAATCGCGAGTAACCGTTGTCAGCACGGGCACGCCGCCAGTGACCGAATAACCGGTCGAACTTTGGTTCGTCTTCACGTGCCGGACGCCAAAATTGCCACTCAGCGGAATGCTTCCGATATCGGTGCTGAAATCGGCCTGTGCATAGAAACCGAAATCCTTTTCAGTGACATCGCGGTTATTGCCGCGAACGCTGGCGACATCCTGGCTTACCGCAAAGGTACCGCTATTGCTGTAAATGCCGAATTGCTGGGCAAAGGCGGCGATATCCGGAATCAACCAGTACGAACCGCCGGGAGTTCCGTTCAATCCGATCAGCGTAGTCAAGTCGGACAGGCTGACGCCGCCGGGCAGGGCCGGAACGGCCAACTCGGAAGCGCGCCGCCATTCCTTGCTGACGAATTCGTATTTTTTCGACAATAGGCCGCCGGATAATTTGAAACCCGGCGAGATATTCCATTTGAAATCCAGTTGCGCGGTATCGAAAGTGTTGTCGGCTTTCTGCGGGCGCAAACGAATTTCGGAAACGCCGTTGGCGAAGGTCCAGTTGGCGGGATCACTCGGATCAAAACCGTAATTGATGACCGGGAGCCGGTCGTTGCCGCGGTAATCCCAGCTATAGCCATCGGTATTCAGTCGGTCCAGCGTGATCGTGGTCTGGATCGGATTGTCGAAAATCGATTTTGATCGGCCGACAAACGCGCTCATCCGGAAATCATTGGTGAATTTGTGCGATGCCGAGAAACCGAATTGGGTGAACTTGGTACTGAGTTCGTCGTAACGTGCTTCGGAACGCATATCGACATCATTGAACAGACCGTAGACCAGATTGCCGTGCTCATCGACCTCGCCGTCGACCACGACGGTTTGCGGTTTGCCGGTTCCGGTGCGGCTGAAGGAAATCGCTTCCAGAAAATTCTCGGTCCGCTTGGCGTCGAAGTCGGCATAGAGCACGTCAAAATTGAATTCGGTTTTACTGCTCGGTGCGAATTGCAGCGAGCCGGTAATGCCAAGACGTTGCTGATCGTGTTCGAGAATGCCGTAGCGAGGCAGGCGCGGATGGAATGTCGTGGCCAGTCGTGCAGGGGTGTAGGGCGAGGCTGCATTGAAATTGCCGCTGCTGGTGCCATTGTCCCAACGCACCGTACTGTGGCCCTCTTCCACCGATTGCCGATCGGTATAGGCCACCGAGAGCAAGGCACCGAACTTGTTGTCGGCCCAGAGATTGCTCATCAATAGCGTCGCACGCGGATCCTTGTCGCCGGAAAGCGAGTTGTAGCCGAGCTGTGCTCCGGCGGCAAAGGTGAATCCTTCGTAATCGAAAGGTCTGGCGGTTTGCAAATCCACCGTGGCACCAAGCGAGCCTTCTTCCACATTGGCCGAAGCGGTCTTGCGCACCGTCAGGCGATTGAACAACTCGGAAGCGAAGACGTTGAAATCGAAACCGCGGCCGCGGTTCGCACCGCCAGAGCTATCGGTACCGCCGGTCGTGGTGAGTGCTTCCATGCCATTGATGCGGACACGGGTGAATTGCGAATCGAGACCGCGCACGGAAATGTTTCTTCCTTCGCCGGCATCGCGCGAGATCGAAACGCCGGGAACGCGTTGTAGCGATTCGGCGAGATTCAGATCGGGAAAGTCGGCGATGGCCTCGGCAACGATCACGTCCACGACACCGGTTTCTTCGCGTTTTATATCCATCGCCTTTTCAAGGCTCGCACGGAAACCGACGGCCTGTACTGCCGAAAGCTCCTTCGGTTCATCGCTGGGCGGGGCTTTCTTTGCCTCTGTGCTGCTGTCCGCTTCCGTGCTGGCTGCGGGCTTGGTATTCGTATCCTGCGCATACGCCATCGCCGGCATATGCAATGCCAATGCAATGGCCGCAGAAAGTGCGGCGGTGAAGGGGCCTTGCGGCCCTTTGCGTGCTGACGTCATTTGGTATCCCTCCCAGGATAGTTTTTACCGATAGTCGAGCCTTCTTACAAATGAATTGACACCGGTATCATTTTTCATGTCTCGTTTTGACACCGGTGGTCATTAAAGCGTAGCATAAGATTTAGCGCCATGTGCAAGCCCCCAAATCACGGGATTTGCCGGCAGACATCGAATTCGTGACCCGGGACGGATTTGCGGGTAGCGATGATGTCCTGCGGTCGCGGCATTCCGGAGGGGGAGAAAATGTCAGGACGTATCGTGTGTTTCGGCGAGTTGTTGCTGCGTCTGGCGGCTCCGGAGCGTCAGCTGATGCTGCAATCCCCGGCTTTCGAGGTTCATGTGGGCGGCGCCGAAGCCAATGTCGCGGTATCGCTCGCGAAGTTTGGTCATCTGGCCGAATTGATCAGCGTGATTCCGGAAAACCCGCTCGGCATGGCGGCCCTTGGCGAAATACGAAAGCATGGCGTCGATACCCGCAATATTCTTTCGGCGCCGGGTCGCATGGGCCTGTATTTTCTGGTGCAGGGTGCGATGCAGCGACCAAGTGAAGTGATTTACGACCGCGCAGGCTCGGCATTCGCATCAACGCAGCCTGCCCGCTACGATTGGCAAACTCTATTGACCGGTGCCGATTGGTTTCATGTCTCCGGCGTGACTCCCGCATTGGGCGATAGCACGGCGAATGCCGCGATGGAAGCGGTGCGGACGGCGCGGAAGCTCGGGTTGAAAGTATCGTTCGACGGAAATTTCCGGCCGAAACTCTGGCAGGCCTGGCAGGGACATGCGCCGACAATCTTGCGTCAGATAATGAGTGAAGCCGATCTGATGTTTGCCGATCATCGCGATATGGCGGTCGTACTCGAAACGGATTTCGCCGAATCCAATACCGAAACGCAAATCCAATCGGCGGCTAGCGCTGCATTCAAGGCGTTTCCGCATTTGCAAAAATTCACCACAACGATTCGCGTACAACACAGCGTCGATCATCACTCAATCTCGGCAATGATGGTGACTCGCGATGGACAGGTCCATCGTGCACCGGCAATTGAACTGACTTCCATCGTTGATCGCATCGGCGCCGGTGATGCATTCGCCGCAGGCGTATTGCATGGCTTGACCGTCAACATGGATGACAGGCAGGCCCTGTGTTTCGGTCTGGCCGCTGCCGCCTTGAAGCATTCGATACCTGGCGATTTCAATTTGCTTGGCATCGACGATGTCGCCGCCTGCGTGGCTGAGGAACGTTACGATGTCCGACGCTGACAGCCGCATGCGCGACATCATGTCGCGTGCAACCGTGATTCCGGTGTATACGCCTGGCAGTATCGAAGAAGCGATACAAGTGGCAAGGGTTCTGGCGCGCAGTGGAATCGAAGTGATCGAAGTCACGCTGCGCAACGGCATAGCGATGGATGCTCTGAAGGCGATGATCGAAGTCACGCCGGGTATTGCCATAGGCGCCGGCACGGTAGTCACCACAAGGCAGATGGAAACCGTCGCCGCCATGGGTGCCGCGTTCGCGGTATCGCCGGGCACTACACCATCGCTCATTTCAGCTTCGCAGCATGCCAATCTGCCTTATCTGCCCGGCATCGCAACCGCATCGGAGTTAATGCAGGGCATGCAATTTGGCTTGAGTTGTTTCAAGTTTTTTCCGGCTGCGCAGGCGGGCGGCCCCGCGTTATTGTCGGCGTTTTCCGGCCCGTTTTCCGATGCCGTGTTTTGCCCGACCGGCGGCATCACATTAAAGACAGCGCCAGATTATTTGCGATTAAAAAATGTGTTGTGTGTCGGCGGTTCCTGGCTCACGACACCCGAGCGATTGGCCAAGTCGGATTGGCAGGGCATTGAAGATGCGGCAAAAGCCATCAACACGCTGGTTTACTGAGTACCCCATTTCGACCTTTCCAGCCACCACAATAATGCCGTGAAAAAGAGCCAGGCATAAAACCAGGGCCAGGGTGAACCGGGTACCGGAATGCGGGCCGCATTTTTTTCCGTCGCGGATTTTGACATCAACAAGAGCGTGGCTTCGCGCATGTCGTTGGCTTTCAAACCGGGAGCTTCATCGTTGCCACGCACATGGAACGGAAGCTCCTGTGAATCCGTCACCAGGACATGCCAACCGCTGATACGTGGCCAGAAGGCTGCGCAATTTTTATTGAGACCCTGGGTTTCCGGCATCAGGGAAGTAATTTTTTTGTCCGGTTCGCGAATGAATGCCTTGCCGGAAATATTGCACAGCACGCTTCTATCGTTCATTCGCGTATTCTGCCCGCGAAGATAGGGCGTGTTGCCGGGACGCACACGCGCGAGGGTGGCAACTGCATCGCGCCAGATTTGCCCATGAAGACTGGATTGATCGCCCAAGACGAGTTTGTAAGTATCCGTCAGCCAGACCAAACCGATGCGACCGCGTCCTTCCGCGCGCCAGACGGCCAGCGGATTGCCGGAATCGTCGCGCAACATCGTGACGCCATCGGAACTTGCCACCTGCAAAGGTCGCCTGGTCAGTGTCGGCTTGCTTTTCTTATCGCCGCTATTGGCCAAATGAATACCTTGCACGATATTGGCATCGGCAACCGCAAAACCCAGTGCACGCAAGTCATTGCGATCCGCCGCGGACAGGGGGCCGCTGATTCGCAACAGCACACCCATGCCGCTGCGCAAGGCATCGATAAGGGCCTGTTTGCTGCTCCGGTTCATCGAGGCCCAGGCGCGTTCATCGAGCATCAGCAAATCCACACTGCGAAGGCTTTGGGCATTGATGGCGATGGCCGAATTATTCATCTGCACGCCGGCACTCAGCGTGATCTGGCTTTGCAATTCGACACCAGCATCCAGTGCCCAGCGGCGAAGATATTTCAGTTCGGGATTCGGGCCGCCAGACAAGCTCAGCATCTTCAGGGCCTGCGATTGCTCGACAGACAAAGGCATTCGGATATTTTCAACGATCTTTTTCCGCTCATCCAGAATTCGCAGTTGGTACATCACAAGACCGGGTGATCGCGCGGTATCGGCGAGCGAGAAATATCCTTCGGCATCGATATCCGCGCTGGCAACAACGGCGTTTGCAGGATCCAGCAATTCAATCCGTGCGTTCTTAATCTGGTGGACCCTGCCTTGGAGTGACCAGCGTGCACCGCTGGAAATGTCGTTCGGTAGCGACAATTGCACCAAGGCTTTCGGCAAAGGTGCTGGAGTGAAATCAATTGACAGGCCGCGGGCAGCCTCCAGATCACGCGGACCCAAACCGTTGCCGATAATATGCAATTGACTGACGCCCGGATAGCGACGCAAGGCAGTTGCCAGATCCGGGACCGGCTCTGCCTTTGCGAAAACCGGTGCTTCCGGTAATGCCAATAGACGGCCCGATATCGTCGCGTTCTCCATATCGGCATTCGCCGTCAAAATGACCAGACGCTCGGCGCTGGTCAATGTCGATGGCGGGAAGAGGCAGAAATAGAGCAAGGCCGCCGACACGGTTTGCAACGACAAGATCGCGATCACACGCCAGATTTTCGGCCGTCGGGATAGTTCGCTTCGCCGCAGTGACAGCAGATATCGTGCGGAGGCGAGTAATAACGCCAATAGCAAGATTATCATGCAGACTTGGCTCATGCTCATCGTTGATGCTCCTGTCTCAGCGCATCGAGATATTTTTGTGCTGTCGGATCGGGAATCCTGCGTGGTGCCGGATTGGCCGGTGGCTTCGGCAACATCGGCCACAGCGCGGCTTTCAATTCGAGCAGGCAGGCGTGGCAATCACTCCGCTTTTCCAATGCATCGAGCGCGGCCAGTAAACCGAGTGAGTCACTCGAGCGCGCAGGATGTTCACGCATCCAGTTTCTCAAGGCATTGAAATCCGGCGCCTCGTTTTTCCCGGGCGCCGCACCCAATTCCAGTTGACTCAGCGAATGCCAGAATTGAATCAGTGGCAGATCATCATTATTCGCGGCTTGCAAAACATCATTGCGGTTTCTTAGCGAGCTGCGATCGCCGCTGAGGCGGCGGGTCTCATCGATCGGCGGTAATTCGAGTCCGACGCGTGCGAGATAGATGCGGTCGGCCTGCTGCACTTTCTTGATGAAAGCGAGCGCGCGGTATTCGTATGGCAGGGCGAGTTTTGGCTGTGCCGAACGCAGATGCAGTTCGGCCTGCCACATTTCATTGAGCGCCGAACGCAGCAATTCCTTTGTCTTGGGTTCCAGCAGGGTAGCCGCTTCCGGAATATCATGGGTATGACCGAACTCGGCAACAATGGCCTGGGTGTCGCTGACAGTCGCTTTTCTGCCGCCGGCTTCATCGCCATGTTCTTCGTGTTCGCCTTCGGCTTCCTCGCCGAGGAATTGCCCGTAACGTAATCGCAGGATGCGTTGATCCACGCCGATAGTGTCGGATTGAATCGCGAATTTTTCTGTCGGCAGGCTTCGTTTGTCGGCCAGAAGTTTTTCGGTATCGATGATGATTTGCCGCTGGCTGCGGAAGTAGGCCGGAATCGCCTTCTGCACCAGACCTTCGACGCCGGTCGCTTCGACACTGTCTTCGGCCGGCCAGCGCAGGATGAAACTCGAGCTGCGCGTCGTATTGTTTTGCGGCGAACGCTGGTCGCTGACGCTGAACTGCACAATCACGTCGTCACCCGGCCCGATGCCAAGAGCAGTCAAATCCAGTGATTGTGCGAAACGCTTGCGCGTGCGACTCCCCTGACCCGTCAGGCTGCGCGTCTGTTCGCTGAATTTGATATTTTCACCGCTGCCTTTCGCCAGCTGGATTCGCAGCAGCGCCCCGTCCAGGCCGTAATCGTCTTCGGCTTCAAAACTCAGCGGCCAATCGGTCTGGCCCAGTTCCACCAGACTCAGGTTTCGATCCGGCTGGATCACGCGAATTTGCGGTGCAATATCCTTGATTGCATCCAGGCGATAAAGCCGGTCGTCTTTCAGCGGGGCATTATTGATTTGCAGACGATACAAGCTGGATTGCAGCATGGCTTTGCTGCCTTGCCAGAATTCGCCATTCTTCTTCAAGGCCAGACGCTTGCCATCGTGGAACAGCAAGTCCACCGATACCGGTTGCGGGTTGAATTTCAGGTTCCAGCTCAAGGTCGAGCCTTCGGGAAATTTAAGCTGCAGGTTCTTTTCGCTGCGTGCCGGAAGACCGGTGTAGGCGGGCGCTTGGATGCGAATGGATTTATCGACAAGCAGGATGGGTATTTCGTTTGTCGGGCCAGCGGGTAAAGTTTCGGCGAGTTTTGGATCATTCGCAGTCTTTGCCTGCGGCCAGTAAATCGCAAAGCCGGCAAGACTGGCGGCGATCAAAAAACAAGCCAGGATTTTCTTCCCGTTCCAGTCTTCACGAAGATCGATATCGGACATGCCGCCAATACGCTGCTCGATGCGCCCGCGCTGCAGATTTTGCAAAGGGGAAAGATCGGCAGGCTGTTTGAACAATAAATCGCTGCTGTCTTCCAGATCCTGTAAACGAAGATCGAGCTGGCGTATCAGCCAGAACTTGTCCAGCGCCGTAATGGATTTGGTTACATACAGAAGCAGGATCGCCGCACTTGCCAGAGTCAACGCAATAGCAAACGATACCGATAAAAAACGCGAGGCCAGCAAATACAGCGCCACCAGAAGCGGGAGGTCAATCAGGCTTTCCACCAAAAGGCGTCGGGTTTTTGCAGCTGCCTGCCATTGCCGGATTTGATCGCTGGCGTTCATGCGGCGTGCCCGCGACGAGGTGAATTCGCGATCCCTCTTTCCAGCAGGAACAGGATCGCAATCAATAGAGCCAACCAGGTTTGCAATGAAGTAGGAGCTTCAGGAAAAGTCCTTGCTCCCGTCAACGGTGTTTGCGACGCTGCCAATGCGAGAGTAGGTGCAACAGGTGTCGGCTGTAATAAGGTTTCCAGTTGCGATGGAAAAGTCGCGTCCAGTAATTCGGGCATTGCCTCTGGTTGCAAATCTTGTTGCCATTGCAATACCCGGCCTTGTCCCAGCGGTGCAACGCTTGCCAACGCCCGGCCTTTTTCATTTCGCCATGCCGGAACGCCCGATGCAAGTTCCGGAACCCGCGTGTCTTTCGAAACGATTAGCGTGCGGCCCTTGTTTACCCAATCGCGAATCGTGCCGGGTAATTCACCTGCAGCGAGCCACACCAGAGCATTGCGATCCGGCTTCAATGCCGAGGAAATATTGGCAGCATCGAGTAAATCTTTTTCGGCTGCTTTTCGATCAGCCTGCCATGCGACTTGCGCCGCACGAAAATAAATCGAAGCATCGGTGTGTGCGTCGTCGTAGCGGATGGCAAGGCGAATCGGCGCCACGTTTTCGGTTGTCGGCATGGCAGGCATCGTGCCCGGCACAATTTTCCAGTTCACCTGGCGGCTTAAGCGGATGCGTTCACCATCAAGCCCCGAAAGATGTTCCGGCACGATGATTGTCAGTGAGGTGCTGGCAGGCAGTTGTGCGTCCAGTTCTCGCAGCAGGCTGCCGATATTCGTATTCGCAATAAGCGGTTTGTCTTCGACATCGGGAAAGCCGGGGCTGAGCCAATGCCATTCCGATTTTGTATCCAATGTTGAATCTTTCGCCGCAGGAATATCGGCACCCGGTACGATCACAGTCCAGTGTGTTGGCGCTGCCGTTTGCATCGAGACTGGTTTCGCCAGAAATAGAGCAAGCACAATCAGCAACAGGAGGCGCAACAACAAGAGCAGGATTTCCTGAAACACCAGTTTTCGACGTGGTCGCAATTGTGCGGAAATCCAGCGGAGCGCGGCAAAGTCGGTTGGTCGCTGTTCCGAGCGTCGGCTGAGATGGATCAAAAGCGGTATCAGCAAGGCGGCCAGCGCGGCCAGGGCACCGGGTGCGAGCAGGGCGAGATTCACACGCTCTCCTGATGACGCGAAGTGCGCGGCAAGAAGAATTTTCGCAGCGGCGTGTCCAGCGGTTGGTCAAGAATATAGTCGATGTGATTGATGCCGCTGGCGGCGAAGCGCGCGGCCAGCATGCGTTTTGCCGCAGAAAATTGTTCGATGAATCCGGCACGCGATGCGGCCGCGTCGGTCAGTAATTCGGTATCGGTTTCGGCATCGCGAAAACGATGACCGCCCTGGAACGGGAAGTCGCGTTCTTCGGCGGTAAGAATTTGTACGCTTAGCACTTCGCGTCTTGCGACAGCCAAACGCTCGGCCAGCGATACGCAGGCTTCGTCGTAATCGTCGCTAAGCAACAGCACCAAGGTATTGGCGCCGATCCGTTCCCAGATCGGGCGGCATTGTGATTCGCTTGGCCAGTGGCCTTGTGCTTTCAGCTTGTGCAGTTCCAGAAGGCATTGATCGCGATGTCGTGTACCGCTACCCGCATTCACCACGACGAGACCTTTGTCGTTCACCGCGATCAAACCAAAGCGATCGCCTTGTTTCAAGGCCAGTTCGATAACGCAGGCGGTCAAGGCTTTAGCGGCTTGCAGCCGGCTCCATTCCGGACGCGCGGCATCGCTTTGCGCCATCGAAGCGGTCGCATCAATCAGACACCAGACAATCAGCGGACTATCGCGCTCGGCTTCGCGCACGAAAAATTTGTCGGAGCGGGCATACAGCTTCCAATCGATTTGTCGTGGTTCGTCGCCCGGCTCATACGCGCGATACTGCGCGAATTCCAGACCGGCGCCGCGACTGCGGCTTTGATGCTGGCCGATTCCCTGCGCACCGGAAATGCGACGTGCCTGAAGGCGAAAAGCCTTCAGGCGTGCGCGGACATCGGCAGGAATCAGGTCGGAACTCAT
>ERZ795059.2806-NODE-2806-length-17607-cov-8.607053_pt1 | contig 17607 bp, 19 predicted proteins | sample MGYA00375143_ERZ795059 | MGnify/ENA primary metagenome ERZ795059 (study PRJEB30188, sample SAMN05720168) | activated sludge metagenome | isolation source: Anaerobic digester | place: USA | collected 2015-01-07 ... | reverse complement strand
GTCTCAATATCTAGTTTTTTAGTGTAATAGTCTGAAGCTTTAAGATAAACGACATTAGGCTCAGATCTATATACCTCATACGGTCCTGAACCAACAGGGTACTTTGCAAATGCATTAAAAGGTATATCTCTTGTGCTTACACCATCAAATTTATGCTTAGGAATAATATATACAGAAATTGCTTCAAAAAATGTTGCATTAATCTCTGGGAGTGTAAAACGAATTTTATTCTCTCCTATTTTTTCAATCTTAACATCAACAAGAGGAGAACCAATAGTATCATAATCATATTTAGATGCTAGCTCTTTTGATATCTCAAATGTGTACAGTACATCATCAATAGTAAGTGGGACTCCATCTTGCCATACATGTGTGTTAGATATTGTAAAATCATATACCTTACCCTCCTGTGAAATATCCCACTGCTGTGCAATCCCCTCAATAGGCTTACCTTCTTTAGAAATATATATAAACTTCTCAAATACCAACTCCCTTATATCTGCATCAACACCACTTTGTGATGTAAAAATTGGATTAAAAGATGAAATAGCACCAACAGTCCCCTCAACAAATACTCCACCTTTATCCTCCGTTATAATATTTGCAAAGGTTGAACTTGTAAGAAAAGAAAAAATCCATAAACCAATAATAGAGAAAAGTATAATAAAACTAAGAGGAGCAGTTTGCTTAAAAAACCTACTAATATTCTCAGGATAATTCCATAACCACTCTCTAAATGTTACTTTCTCTTTCGTTGTATTGACTTTAATTACACTTTTGGAAAGCATTATAGATTCAAAAGCCTCCTTCATAGACTTCCGCATATTATTTTGAGATTTCTGTAATTTTGTCATCTGTTAATTTCTATACAGAATATTTATATATCAGCAATGAAGTGATTACAAGAAGAACAACTAAAGCAATAGTAAAGTAGTAAAGGAACTTTTCTAAACCTCTTTTTGTTCTAAATACCTCCCCTCCACCTCCAAACATTTTTCCTAAACCTTCTGCTCTGTTTTGTAAAAGTATAGAGATAACAACAAGAACAGATATTATAATCTGGATATATAAAAGGGCATTTTGCAATTCTGTACTCATAGCCTCTGATTATACTACATTAAGAGCTTTTCTCCAAAGATTGAAGTATAGATGAAATAAATGAAAATATTACACTCCCAAAAACCATTGTAAGTATAGAAGTTACTTGAAAGCTATGTATAACAAGCTGTCCACTATTTAAACCTTCAAAAGTATATTCTCCTATCTTAAACCCAGGCATAAACTCTTCAAGTATATAAAACACTCCTAACGAAAGAATTGTTGTCATTAGAAATCTAGTAATAAAATTCAATTTTATAGTTAAGAACTTCAAAACTTTAGTAGAAAGAAAAACAGTAATAGAAAGCATAACAAGAGTAGCAATTAAATATACTGTATTAGAAGGAATAGTTATCCCTTTAACAATAGTAATAACAAAGTATGCAGCAAGCATATTTTGAATTAAATTTTTAAAAAACTTTTCCATATATCAAATTACCTAATATCTAATATATTACCGTATTTTATATATTCTCCACCTTTAATTGCAAGTAAAAATAATATAGGGTAGAAATTGTATTGTTTAATAACTAACTTCTACTGTATATTAATATATATGATTGAGCTGTCCAAAACAAAAATAGTAGCGACAATAGGACCTTCAAGCTGGGATGAGAATGTTTTAAGAGAAATGATTTCAAATGGAATGAGCGTTGCAAGAATTAATGCTTCCTTTGCAGACTTTGATGAGCTTAAAAGAGTTTCTGAAAGTATTAAAAGAATAACTGCAAGAGTAGCATTAATGCTTGATACACAGGGACACAAGATTAGAGTGATAGGCTTTAACAAAGAAAAGGAAATTAAAAAAGAAAATCCTATAATTATCATACCACAGACATTTGCAAAAGATAGAGAGCTTTCAGATAACTATATACCAATATCATACCCTTCATTGCACAAAGACATTACTAGAGATGCACAAATTGTTTTAGATGATGGAAACATTGTTCTTCAAGTAAAGGATATTAAAGGAGAAGAAGTTTTTTGTACTGTTATACAAGGGGGTATTCTAAAGCCTAAAAAGACTGTGAATGTCCCTGGAATACATTTAAATTTTCCATCAATAAGTAAAAAAGATGCTGATGATATAAGGTTCGCTGTAGATAACAATTTTGATTTTATATCCGCCTCCTTTATAAGAAATATTAATGATGTAGCACAGATAAGAAAGATAATGGGAAATACTCAAACAAAATTAATTGCAAAAATAGAAGATAGAGAGGGTGTAGATAACTTTGATCAAATACTCAACTTTGTTGATGGAATAATGATTGCAAGAGGGGATATGGGAGTAGAACTTCCATTATGGGAAGTGCCAATTATTCAAAAACAGATGATATATAAATGCAGATGTGCTGGTAAGCCTGTTATAGTTGCAACCCAAATGCTTGAATCAATGAGAGAAAATATCCGTCCTACAAGAGCAGAGGTAAGTGATGTCGCCAATGCTGTTATGGATGGGTGTGATGCAGTAATGCTTTCTGCAGAGACATCTACAGGGAAATATCCTGCAGAGAGTGTAAAAATGGCAAATGATATTGCTTTTAACTGTGAAAAAGTCTTAATACCTCAGAAAGTCACAGGATATACACAAGCAAGTATAGAAACTGATGTCTTGTGTTCTTCTCTTTTTGATATGTCTGACCAACTTCACTTAAAAGGGGTTGTAATTCTTTCAAAAACAGGTAAAACAACACAGAGTTTATCAAGGCATAGATTAAATATCCCAATTTGGGAAGTAGGAAATAATATACGAAGGATAAGACAAAATGCACTCCTTCGTGGTGTAAAAGGTTACTATCTTAAAGACCTTCCACAAGACAGAGACACAGCAGTAAAAAGAGCTGTTGAGTGTGTATATTCATATGGGGAGTTGGATTTAGACGATAAAATTGCTATTATTAGTGGCAGTTCTATTACAAACAAATCCAACAATACTATACTGGAAATATCAACAGTAAAAGATATCATTGGATTGTAAGACATTGGTGACGTAGCCAAGTTGGTTAAGGCCGTGGTCTGCAAAACCACTATCATGGGTTCGAATCCCATCGTCACCTCCATATATTGATAAAGTATATGTGCTGTAATAAAATTAAGCATGCCGAGATGGCGGAATAGGCAGACGCGCGGGACTTAAAATCCCGTTCTAGCAATAGAGTGGGGGTTCGATTCCCCCTCTCGGCAGAGCTAATCAAGGTCAGCAAACATATCAGGATTATTATTCCCACATTTAGGACACTGTTTAAGCTGTGCTGTTCCTTCATACACATAACCACATTTCAGACATTTAAGTCTGCACCATGTTACATCTAAATCTTCAGGGTTCTGTTTATTCTCTATATATTCTTTTTCTGGGCTTGGACTAACATGTGCAGTAATATCTTGAGGTGTAGAAGATGTATCTTGGTCACTTTGTTTTAATGTATCCTCCATCTTCAATTCTTTTTAAAATTAAATCAAATGTCTCCTGCTCATTCATATTAGAAGTATCTAAAACAATATCATAATACAAAGCAGGTTTATCATATTTTATTTTATACAATCTCCAATATTTCTCTTTATCTATTTTATACCTTTTTTTCAAATCCCGCTTTATCTGCAAATATCTCTTTAACCTCTTAATTCCTTTAACATGTTCTTTCTCTAAATGTCTTTTAATTCTTACATCTAATTTAGCATCTAACCATATCGAAACATCACATTTTAATTTTCTTGTTTTTGCTAAAGCTCCATACAGTTTACTATCAATTACAACATTCCCTTTTTGAGCATATTCCTGCAGCATTGCATCAATTTCATAATCCAAATGATTTCCTCCCTTAGAAATTTCCTGCAGGAACTCCTCAAAATATTCATAATCTTTTTCCTTTGCAGCTTTTCTAAAAAGATCTCCTGCATAAACATTTTTAAGATGAAAATGTTTTGCTAACATTTTTGCAATAGTTGTGCTCCCAGAGCCTCCTGGACCACCAACTGCTATTACAATCTTTTTACTGCTTTGAGTCATAGTTAAATATATAGTATATTAATAAACAAAGAATGTCGAGTAAAAAAAGAGTAAAAAGAAAACAAACATATGATCATCATTTCCCTGACAAAGCAGTTCTTGCATTTGTCATTGTAATGGCAATATTTGGAACCATTATGATATATGATGCAAGTGTATACATGGCAACACAGGAATTTGGCAATCAATTCCATTTTTTAATTCAGCAGTTGGCATGGCTTCTTTTTGGAGGAATTGCTGGATTAATTGCATATTTTGTTGATTACAAAAAACTTCTTAAATTCTCTTTACCATTTTTAGGAATTATAATCATTCTTCTTGCTTTAGTACTTGTTGTAGGGGAAGAAATAAATTTCTCAAAAAGATGGATCCAATTAGGAAGTCTACCCTCTATACAACCTGCTGAATTTGCTAAATTAGCCATTGTCATGTATTTCTCAAGCTGGTTTGCGAAAAATGAAAACAAAAATTTTAAAAAAGGTGATAACAAAAATGAATTTACTAAAGCATTAATTCCTTTTTTAGCTGTACTAGGGCTTGTTGCACTACTTGTACTTCTTGAACCTGACTTAGGAACAACAATGGTTATATGTATTACAGCCTTAATTATGTTTCTTCTTTCAGGGAAAAACAAAGAGCATAGAAATAGGCTACTCACATTAATTCCCGTTATTTTCCTTCTTGGTATTGCAGCAATTGTAGTTGAACCATACAGAATGTCTAGAATTCAAACATACTTTGAGTTAATCTTTAAAGGTGAAGTCGCAGATCCAAGAGGAAGTGGTTATCAAATGCAGCAGATATTAATCGGGATAGGGAGCGGTGGATTTTTTGGAAAAGGTTTTGGACAATCAAGACAACGATTTGGATATCTTGTTGAAAATACTGCATTTACTGATTCCACTTTTGCAGTACTGCTTGAAGAGTTTGGCTTAGCAGGAGGTATTATCATGGTAACTGCATGGATACTCTTTCTAACAAGAGGACTTAAGATTTCCCTTTCAGCTAGAGATAGCGAAGGAAAATATCTTGCAGCAGGTATCACTATATGGCTGCAAATGTAGGATTAATTCCCTTAACAGGAATTCCACTACCATTCCTAACATATGGAGGATCTAGTACAATAGTAACAATGATAGCTTTTGGTTTACTCTTAAATGTAAGCAGATATAGTAAAAATGCTTAAAAAAGATATAAAAATAATGATAACTGGAGGAGGAAGCGGTGGACACCTTTCTGTAGTAAGAGGCTTAATTGATGCTCTCATACAAGATTACAATATTCCATTCCAAAATATTATTTATGTAGGGGGTGATTTAGGAATGGAGGGAGAAAAGAAAGGAAATTCACTTGAACAAAGATTGTTTAAAGATGCAAAATTTAAAACATATTACATTAGAGCAGGTAAATTACAAAGAAAACTCTCTCTAAATACTATTTCCCTTTTATTTAGATCAATTCTAGGATTTTTTGATTCAATATCTATTATAAAGAAAGAAAATCCAACAATAATAATATCTTCAGGAGGATTCATATCTGTTCCTGTATGTACAGCAGGGCATATTTTTCATAAACCAATTTTTCTCCATGAGCAGACAGCCTCTGCTGGACTATCAAACAAAATAGTAGGAAAGTTTTCAAAAAAAATATATGTGTCATTCAAAGAATCTATTTCATACTTTCCTAAGAATAAAACTATTCATACAGGAAATATTGTAAGAAAAGAGATATTTAATAGTAAAGCTACAAAGGACACAGATAAAGAGATTGTTACCCTTATGGTTACAAATAAGCAGCTGCCTTTCATATATATCTCTGGTGGAAGTTTAGGCTCACACAGCATAAATACAAAAGTTATCAACAGTTTAAATGAGCTTCTTAGAAAATATAGAGTACTTCTTCAAACTGGAGAGAATGAGAATTTTAAAGATTATGAGAAAGCAATACAAATAAAAGAGAAGTTAATAGATGAGTACAAGGAAAGAGTAGTTATTAAAAAGTATATTGATAGTAATAGTATAGGATATGTTTTAAATGGAATGGATATATTTGTTGGAAGGGCAGGTGCAAATACAGTATATGAAATAGGGGTACTTAAAAAGTTTGCTCTCTTCATCCCTATACCTTGGGCAACTCATAATGAGCAGTATCTTAATGCAAAAGTATTAAGTGATATTGGTACTGCAAATATATTGGAAGAAAAATATTTAAATGAGTGCAATCTTACAGAGGAAATAGAAAGATTTAGTAAACAGGCAGCACTTAGAAAGATAGATTATAAAAAGCTAGAAGAGCTATTTCCCACAAATGCAACATACAAGATTCTTGATGACATATTCAAATCTTTAGATATTTAATCAATATGTTATATAATCAAAGTATATGAAGGTATTTAGAAACAAAAGCCTTAAAGATTTTAATCAGTATGGTGTTAACACACAAGCAAAATATCTCATAGAGATTCAAAATGAAGATGATATTAATGAGTTAGTAAAATCAGAGTACTTAAATGAAGAAAAAATATTAATACTTGGTGAAGGAAATAATATTCTTTTTGTAAATGATTTCAATGGAACAATAATTAAACCAGTAATAAAAGGCAAGGAGGTAATTAAAGAAGATAAGGAAAATGTTTGGATAAAGGTATACTGTGGTGAGAATTGGGATAACTTTGTTAAATGGTGTGTAAAAAACAACTATCAAGGAATAGAGAATATGGTCGATATACCTGGAAATATAGGAGGTGTTGTGTCACAGAGCATAGGAGCATATGGACAAAATATTATGGATGCTGTTGAAAGTGTAGAAGCAGTAAATTTAAAAACAGGAGAAAGGAAAACTTTTACAAACAGTGAATGTAAATTTTCATATAGAAGCAGTATATTTAAAACAACAGAAAATCCAGAATATATGATTATCTCTTCTACATTTAAACTAAACAAAGGTGAAAGTAATCCTAAATTAAACTACAGCTCTGTTGAAGAAGAACTTAAAACTTTTGCACAGCAGCCATATACAATTTCTGATGTTATGCAAGCTGTTATTAACCAAAGAAAAAAGAAACTCCCTTCAACTAAAGAATATGGAACATGTGGATGTGTGTTTGAGAATCCTTTTGTAACAAAAGAAAAATATGCTGCACTTTCAAAAGTAATTCCTAACCTGCAATCATATCCTGCAGGAGAATATATAAAAATACCTGCTGGAAGAATAATTGATGAGCTTGGGTGGAAAGGAAAATGGAAAGGAAATACTGGAGTATATGAAAATCATGCTTTATGTGTAGTAACAAATAGAAAAGCTTCTGGAGAAGAGATACTTAAATTAATAGAAGAAATAAAAAAAGAGGTTAAAAAGAAATATGATATTGATTTAAAATATGAAATTAATATTATTAAATAAACTATATGGCAAACTTAATAGTAAAAGGAGGAAAAGCTTTAAATGGAGAGATTACTCCTGCAGGGAATAAAAACTCTGCGTTACCTATACTTTGTGCAACACTTCTTACAGATGAAGATATTGTTATAAACAATTTTCCAGAGTTAACTGATGTTACAAAGTTAATTGAACTGATGCAGGAATTAGGCTCTTATGTTGAATGGGATAAAGAAAAACAGGTAGTAAAAATTAACAACTCTAAATTTTGTAAGAGCTTTGGAGATGCAGGTCTTCCCCTTGGAATGAGAGGAGCTTTACTCATACTTGCTCCTTTGCTTGTAAGACATGGAGAATTAAAAATTAAACAAGAAATAGGTGGATGTGCACTTGGCATAAGGGAGATAGACCCACATTTAGAGGTATTTAAAGCTCTTGGAGCAGAAGTAAGAGTAGGGGAAACTATTGAAATTAATGCAAAGAATAGTTTAGTTGGCAGTACATTATGGCAGGACTATATGTCTGTAACAACAACAGAAAATTTTATAATGGCAGCAGCAAGAGCAAAAGGAAAATCTGTAATGATAAATGCAGCTTCAGAGCCTCATGTACAAGATCTTTGTAACTTCTTAAACCAGATGGGAGCTAAAATATCAGGAATAGGCTCTTCTACATTAACTATAGAAGGAGTAGAAAAACTACATGGTACAACATTTACAATCTCTTCAGACCATCATGAAATTACAACTCTTCTTGCACTAGGTGCTATGACAGGCGGGCAGGTTAGAGTAAATAATGCAATACCACAGCACTTTTTACTAATAAATAAAACATTCGCAAAGTTTGGTGTAACAATTAAATATGATAAAGATACAGCATATTCACAGAGCAATGGAAAATTAAAAGTAGTTGAACCGTTCACAAAAAATATGCTTCAAAAAGTAGAAGCTGCACCATGGCCGTACTTTCCTGCAGACCTTCTTCCACTAATGATGGCATTAGCTGTAAAGGCAGAGGGAAACTGCATGTTCTGGAATAAAGTATATGAAGCAGGATTTTTCTGGATACCAGAAATGATTAAGTTTGGAGCTCATATTGTAATGTGCGATCCTCATAGGATAATAGTATTTGGTGGAAAGGAATTAAAACCTGCCACAGTAGATGCCCCTAATATTATAAGGGCAACAGTTGCTCTCCTTATGGTAGCACTTACAATAGATGGTGAAAGTGTTATACACAATGCGGATTCAATAAAGAGAGCACACCCTCACTTTGTTGAAAATCTTCAAAAACTTGGTGCTGATATTAGATGGGAAGATTAATTCAAGAGTTCAGGAATAGTATATAGTTTTTGACTGTTACTCCCTTTTAAAAGAACAACAGTATTTTCCTCCTTTTTAATATTTTTCTTTAAAGACTCAACAACTTCTTCAATACTACTACAAGAAGTAACACCCTTAAAATATTTAGAGTACTCCCCAAAGTAAATGATATAATCAACATCCATACTGTTTACAATATCAGCAATCTTTTTATGCTCTTGACTAGCTACACTTCCCAACTCTTTCATGTCTCCTAAAACTAAAATCTTTTTAATATCTTTTCTTCTTCCCCAAAGCTCATTAAATGTATCCAATGACATTTTCATTGATGCAGGATTCGCATTGTATGCATCATTTATTATTGTAAGGGTATTATTTATCTTCTTAATTTCAAATCTTTCTTTAAACCCATTATATTTCTCAACTCCTTTTATACAATCCTCTATTGAAACTCCCAAAGTATTACAAAAGGCAATAGCACAAAGAGCATTGTATACATAATTCTTACCAAGTACCTTCAAATTACAGTCAAATGACTTACCATTATATTTAAGTAAGAAATGAGTCCCATTCTCATCCAAATGTACATTAGAAAAGGTGTAATCCTGATTACTTCCACCAATAGTTACAATGTTGGTTTTTAACTCATCTGCAAGTTTCTTTAATCTTTTATCATCAGTATTTAATACAACTGGTTTATTATTACTTACTAAATAATCAGCAAGCTGTCTTTTCTCATTAAATACTCCTTCAATACCACCAACATTTTCTCCATGAACATATCCTACATTTAAAATACCACCAATATTAGGTTTCAAACCCTCACACTGCATCTTAATCTCTCCTTTACTATCCATTCCAATCTCAAGTACAACATACTTTTCATCAGAAAAAGTCATAAGTAACTCACTATTTCCCCATAATGTATTTATATTTTTATCAGAAGTAAGAACCTTTCCAAATTGTGAAAGTATAGAAACAGTCATCATCCTTGTTGTAGTCTTTCCTGTACTCCCTGTAATACCAATAACTGGAACATTAACTTTATCTCTTACATATCCAATAATTTCTTTTAACCCTTCTAAAATATCTTCTACAATTATTAATGGAATATCTAATTTATACCTCTCTTTATGATCTCTTTGCATTAAAGAAACAGTGCATTTACTTGCTTCAATAAAATCATGACCATCAAAATTCTTACCCACTATTGGAACAAATAGTGAATTGGGGATATAAACTCTTGAGTCATGGTTAATATTTTCAAAATATATATCATCATCATAATTTTCTATCTCAAACTCAGGAAACTTTTCTTTTATTTCTTTCAAATAAACTCTCATACTTCATTTTACTATATATCTATCTCTTTTGTTACCTTTATCTTTTACTATCAGCCATCTTTGATTTACTTCCTCTGTTTTTTCTTCATTATTTTAAAACAAATTCTTAATAACATATGTCTTGTAGTATTATTCTCTTGACTACTATTAATATTCAATGCTACATTAGTGGCAAGAAGTGGTAAAAAGTGGTATATTTGAAATATGATAATTGGAGAATACACAAGCAAAATAGGGGAGAAGAAAAGAGTATCACTTCCTAAAAAATTTAGAGATGAAATAGGGGAAAACATAATATTAACAAGAGGATATGAAGATTCTTTAATACTTGTTAATAAACAGATGTGGGAGAAAATAGCAAAAGATGTTATAAATGGCTCTTTTATAAATAAAAATATTCGTGATACAAGCAGATTCCTAATAGGTAGTGCTACAGAAATCTCATTAGATAAACTAGGAAGATTTGTGATACCTCAATCTCTTTTTGAACATGCACAGCTTAGTAATGAAATTGTTTTCATTGGGTTAATAAATTGGATAGAGATATGGGATAAATCAAGGTGGGAGAAAAGAGTAGAGTATCTTAAAACACATGGAGAAGAGATTGCTCAAGAGATAGAAAGAATGAAGGAGGGTAACTAAATGAAGAAGTTACATACCCCTGTACTGCTCAGCGAGGTAATACATTACCTAAACATTAAACCAGACGGCTTTTACATTGATTGCACATTGGGAGATGGAGGACACAGTTTTGAAATATTTAAAAGACTAAACAAAAAGGGATTGCTAATTAGTATAGATCAAGACAAATATGCAATTGATTTTGTAAAAGAGTATTACAAAAAAGATATAAAGGGGAATTGGATAATAGTAAAGAGCAATTTTGCAAATATAGATAAGATAGCCAATCAGTACAATCGTAGACCAGATGGAATACTAATGGATTTAGGTCTTAGCTCAAGACAGCTGGAAGACTCACATAATAGAGGTTTTAGCTATCTAGAAGACAAAGAAGCTCTTGATATGAGAATGGATGAAGAGCTTGGAGTAACTGCTAAAGATCTGCTTACTGTTCTTTCAGAAAATGACCTTACTGAGATATTTCTTAAGTATGGAGAAGAAAAATATGCAAGAAAGATTGCAAAAGTAATTAAAAAAGAGAACACGAATATTAATACTGTTGGAGATCTTACAAGACTTGTCTATAGAGTTGTGCCGGCAGCTCATCAAAGTTCTAAGAACCCTTCTCGCAGAGTCTTTCAGGCTCTGCGAATTGTGGTAAATGATGAGATAAACTCATTAAAAATAGGCATAGACAAATCTTTTAAGCTCTTAAACAAAAAGGGAAGGTTATGTGTAATATCCTTCCATTCACTTGAAGATAGAATAGTTAAAAATTACTTTAACAATTTAGTTGAAAGCGGAGAAGGTATACTTCTTACAAAGGAAATCATTGCCCCAACCGACCAAGAGGTAAGAGATAATCCCCGATCCGCTTCAGCTAAGTTAAGAGCTATAGAAAAAATATAAAAATTTAAAAACTGCCTAAATGAGAAAGACTGAGAAAAAAAACTCACTTTTTTCGATGCTACTAGTAGCCTCTTTTGTCCTTTTTGTTGTATCACAGCTTGTTATTAATTCAATACTCACCCCTCTTGGAATAAAACTTGAAGAGCTAAATGATGAAAAAGAATATCTACTAGAAGAGAACAGAGTAATATCAGAAGAAATTGCAAAAAACAGTTCTCTTAAAGTAATAGAGAATCTTTCTGAGAAAAAATTAGAGCTGTCAAAAAATATAACTCAAACTTTTCTTTACATTCAAGATTCTAGATTAGTTGCTAATAACTAATGACAAGTTTAAGTCATTTACATTCACCAAAATATAAAAAAAACAGCTCTGAAACAGGAGCATTAGTTCAAAGAAATAACTACAAACTAGTAGCTATACTCTTAACTATATTTGGAGTAATAATCTTAATACAAGCATTTAGATGGCAGGTACTTGAATCAGATAAGTTTGCCAACATTGCACAACAACAGTATACAAATACTGGAAAGCAGACAGCTCAAAGAGGAAGAGTTTTAGCAGAAGATGGAACAATACTTGCAGTAGACCAGCCTGCTTGGAATGTATATGCTTCACTAAGTACAGATGAAAGAGAAAGAGAATTGTTTTTTAGTAAAAAAGATCTTTTTGTTTCTACTGTTGCCTCCATTCTAGCTGTTGAAACTGATACAATAAAAGAGAAATTAACAGATGATTTTGTATATGTAAATCTTGCAAAGGAAGTAAGTAATGAAACAAAAATTGCATTAGAAAGTGCAAACATATTTGGTGATGAAAAGGTAAACAGAGCTGGTTTTGGACTGTACTTTGAAAGAGCATTAAAAAGAGTTTATCCAAATGGGGAGTTAGCATCTCATGTAATCGGCTTTATTGGGAAAAACAGTGAAGGAAAGGATGTTGGACAGTATGGAATTGAAGGTTTCTATTTTGGAGATATCACTGGAAAAGAAGGACATACATATGAAGAAAAAGATTCGCTAGGAAATACAATACTAACAGCAGAATATGAACCTATTCTCCCTAGATCTGGAAAAGATTTTACACTTACAATTGTCCCTTCAATACAAAATAAAGTTGAAAGTATACTTAAAACTCATGTTGAAAAAACAGGTTCTAGAAGTGGTACAGCAATAATAATGGACCCTAAGACAGGTAAAATCCTTTCAATGGCAAATTATCCCACATACAACCCAAATGAGTACTGGAGGGTATCAGACCCTTGGGTTTTTAAAAACTTGGCTGTTGCAGATGTATATGAATACGGCTCTGTTCAAAAACCAATTACAATTTCAATTGCACTAGAATCAAATTCTATTGATAAAGATTATAAATGCAACGACCCAACAGGCTACTTAGATTTATATGAAGTTACTAAATATGCAGACTTAAAGGGAAGAAAGATATACACATGGAATAGAAGACCAGGTGGGAAACAATCTCTTGCTGATATTTTAAAGAATTCAAACAATCCGTGTATTGCAAGAGTTGCATTAGAGATAAAACCTCAATATTTTTATGACAAATTAAAAGAGTTTGGAATCGGCAGTTTTATAGGAATTGGCCTTCAAGAAGAGAGTAATAGTTATTTAAAACCATTTAATGAGTGGACAAGACTTGATATTATTACAGCATCATATGGGCAAGGTATTTCTGCAACACCACTCCAAGTTCTTTCAGCAATAAGCACAATAGCAAACAAAGGTGTAAGAATGAGACCATATATTATTTCTAAAATCTCAAATGATGAAGAAGAAATAATGTACGAGCCTCAGATACTTTCACAACCCATATCAGAACAAACAGCGCAAGCAGTAACAGAAATGATGACACATGTAATTGAAGATGGAGGAATAAGTCCTACATATGTAAAAAAACTAAAAAACTACTATATTGCTGGAAAAACAGGTACTGCGGAAGTTGCAAAAAAAGAAGGAGGATATGAAGAAGATAAAACAATAACAACATTCATTGGCTTTACTCCTGCAGATGATGCAAAGATGATAATGCTTGTAAGACTTGAACATCCGCAAACAGATGAGCTTGCAGCAGCAACAGTTGTACCATTATGGACAGATATATTCTTAAGTATTGCAAATGACCTGGAAATACCAAAAAGAAATTGAGATAATACTAAGTACAGTAATTTAATTTAACACTTACAGATATGACAGACATACTTAAAGAAAGCTTGCAGTACCTTTTCATATCAACTGCAATTTCTATGCTCTTTGCCCCAATAATGATTAATATTCTGTACAGATTTAATCAGGTTAGCGAGATAAAAAAGACAAAGCTTGCATCTGAGCAAGGGACTAATTCTGTCTTCATGAGAATAATGAGAACAGCAAAAACTAATGGAACTCCTAATATGGGAGGTGTCCTCATCTGGTTAATTGTCCCATTAGTAACATATATATTTGCACCACAATTTTCTCAACTAAATGCACTTTTAGCTGGCTTTCTACTTTTTGGCCTTTGGGGATTTATTGATGTGGCTGTTTTTACAAATGGGCTTAAGAATAACGAGAAGTTCAGAGCATTACAAGAGACATTTGAATGGAGACTCATTAAATTAGTGATTGCCATAATTCTAAACATCGGAATAATGTATATGCTATACAAAACAGGTACATTTGATACCCTTTCTCTTACAAACACAATAGCAATATCAATAACACCAGCAATCTTAATTCTTCTAGCAATCATTGGTCAGTTTGCAATATATTCAGGAGAGCTAACTGATGGACTTGATGGTTTAATGGTTGGTATCTTTATAATAATTACAACTGCAATGTTTTTCTTACTAACAGTACAACAACAATACGATTATCTGCCATTTCTAGCAATAACATTAGGGGTACTCATAGTAGACCTTTACTTTAATATCCCTCCTGCAAGATTCTGGAATGGAGGACCTGGTGCAATGCCAATTTCCTTTGCTATGTTTTTCATTGGATTAACAACAGGAAATATTATTCCATACTTTTTAATGTCCTTTGTAACATGGATAATAATGCTATCAAGTGCAATACAAATGATAAGTATAAAGTTCTTTCATAAAAAAGTATTTAAGATAGCACCAATACATCATCATTTTCAAGCAATGGGATGGCCACAGTATAAAATAACAATGAGATTTTGGCTGTTTACATTATTTGGCTGTATATTAGGAATATATATAGGAGTGCTTTAATAGTTATCTTTTTTCACAACTATTTACTCCATTATTACAACGGCACAGCATTTGACTGTCTTTTGAAACATATACATCACCATCATTCCTTATATACCCCTGATATATACAGGTTGATGCTTGATAAATATTCCCTGATTCATCTTGGAACTGTAATTTAAATGTTTCCTTTGAATTTAAATCAAAACCCTCAATTAAAAATATATTCTCAGACCTGCATTGTAAATCAAAGGAAGGATCAGTTAAATTACTAATTACTGTAAGAATTAGTCTTTCATTATCCAATTTGTAAAATCCAATCTGAGGAGCTACCTTATTATTAGAATTACACATACTATTTAGGTCGACAACAACCCTAAGCATATTCCCACTTTGCAATATGTCTGTAAACTCAACACTGTGTTTAGGAGGATTATTTAAACTAACTAGATTTAAAAAATTAACAGAATATGTTAAACTATTTGAAGTAAACTCACTAACACTCCTATCTTTCACTGGTAACTCTCCCTCGCACACTTTTACACCATCACTACTACATACACAGTTCTCCCCCATGTCCTGTCCATATGCACATTGATCAGAAACAAGATTTTTCTGTATATACATTAAGAAAACCCCTAAAGAGGTAATAAAGAGAAACAAAGTAATAACCACCAACCAGTTAATATACAACCGACCATTTTTCATTGCAGCCGATATTTTATCACATTTCAAAACTGAAAGCACAATTCCTCTCTGTTGTGCTAAAATACTCTCATGCATGATTCACATATTCATATATCAATGAGTCCATTAAAAGAGAATATACAAGAGGACATACAAGAGTTTATTGAACTTGGCGGAAAGAAGATACTTGCACAAACAACAGATATGACAAATTATCAAGACACCATTGATATGTATAAACACCTAAACAGTAAATTCCCAGACACCATTGATTTAGCCTTAGGGATACATCCTACAAGGATAGAAGAAGGAATATCAAAAAATGAGTTAGACAGTGTAGATATCTTTCAGTATATGAAAAAACAGTATGAAATATTTGAGGAAGTGTTAAACAAAAATATTAAAGATGTAACTGCAATAGGGGAGTGTGGATTGGATTACTTTAGTATGAATCAATATTCTAATTTTACCAAAGAGAAAAAAGAACAGATAAAAGAAGCACAAAGGTTATTATTTTCTAAATTATGCAAATTAGCTGTTAAATATAATCTCCCAATGAGTATTCATGCAAGAGACATAGATGGAAGTAGTAATTGTGTTAAAGATGTACTTGCAATAATTGCAAAAGAAGGGAGAGGAACAATTAAAGGTTCTTTTCATAGCTATACAGGTGATATTAAAATGCTTGATAAAATTCTTAGCTTAGGCATGTATGTTGGTTTTAATGCAATAATTACATATCCAAGTGGTGAGAATGTAAGAGAAATACTTAAAGAAGTACCAGTTGAAAGAATACTTTTTGAAACTGATGGTCCTTTTCTCCCTACTCAAAGTGTAAGAAAAAGGAAAAACTCTATTAAAAAATATGGGAGACCTGCTTTAATTAAAGAAATTATAGAGAAAGCATGTGAAGTTAAGAATATTGAATACAAAAGAATGGAAGAGATAACAGATAATAATTATTTTACTCTTTTTTCAAAACAGGATAAGTAATTAGTACAAACTCTCCATGAGGATGCTTATCAAATTCTCTTTTATTAAGCTCAATTAAAAGCTCGTGTGATGTTCCTGACAAAACTTCTTCTCTTAACTTTGTAATATCTTTTGTGAGTACTGTACGATTATTTTCACAACATAAAGTAATTGTCTCAAGAAGCGATAGTATCCTATTAGGTGATTCATAAATTATTACTGTAATGCCTAATGAAAGATATTTTTCTAAAATGTTTTTTCTCTTTGTTAATGACTTTGGAAGAAAACCAAGAAATACAAATTTATCAGTTGGAAGACCACTAATAGATAGAGCAGATATTAATGCACTAGGACCTGGAATACTCTGTATTGGGTATCCTAACTCTCTTAACTGCCTAACTAATTTAAAACCTGGATCACTTATCAGCGGAGTACCACTATCAGATATGAGGGCTAAATCTAACCCTAAATCTAATTTCTCCTGAATCTTACCAAATATTCTTTCATGATTCTGGTCTCTGTATGATATTAATGGAGTAGTTATTCCATATCTTTTAAATAGTTTAAAACTTTCTCTTGTGTCCTCTGCTAAAACAAAAGGTACAGATTTTAAAACTTCAACAGCTCTGTATGTGATATCTCCCAAGTTCCCTATGGGTGTAGAAACAATATATAGTTTACCTTTTTCCATATTAACTTCCTTAAATATTAATTACTCTTCTTAAAATATTCTCTTTATTCTCTAATGTAAGTTGTGAAGAAGGAATTGCTTCTGAGACATTAAAATCCCCAATAGATACCCTCCTTATCTTCCTTACTGTTGCATAACTCCCAAGTTTCTCTCCTAGGTCATTAATAACTGTTCTAATATATGTTCCAGATGAACATTTTATCCTACATTTAATAATGGGGTATTTATACTCAACTATTTCAAATTGAGAAATGTATATACTAACAGGTTTTAAAGAAAAATTTTGCCCCTTTCTTGCTAACTCATATGCCTTTCTTCCACCAACTTTCTTTGCTGAATATTGGGGTGGAGTTTGCAAAGAAAG
>ERZ795059.2805-NODE-2805-length-17609-cov-6.514071_pt1 | contig 17609 bp, 13 predicted proteins | sample MGYA00375143_ERZ795059 | MGnify/ENA primary metagenome ERZ795059 (study PRJEB30188, sample SAMN05720168) | activated sludge metagenome | isolation source: Anaerobic digester | place: USA | collected 2015-01-07 ... | reverse complement strand
AGGCGGCGATCGCGTCGGCGCAGAGGCTCGGGTTCGTTATGGTCGAGACCCCGTCGGCCATGGCGGCGCAGGCTACGGCGCGCTGCATGGCGCTCTTGGACGGCGGGGCGACGACGCGCCCGGCCACCATGGACGGGCTAACGGAGCGCTTCACGGATGGCCTCCGCCAGCATGGCTGGGCGCATGCCGTCCGACTGGACGGCTATCGCGGCGCATTCATCGTACCAGGCCCTCCTGCGCTCATAGAGACGACGGAGCCCAGCCTCGACATCGCCGGACAGGAGCGGCCGGCCTGAACCGAGACTTCGGGCAGCGGCCGCCGCCGGATCCACCTTGATCCAGACGGTGACGAAGCGCTCACGAAGGACGGAACGGTTCTCGGGTAGCTCGACGGTGCCGCCGCCGGTGGCCAGCACCACGGGCTCGCCAGCGGCGACGCCAGCGGCAACGTGCTCGAGGGCCACGCGCTCCCGCCGCCGGAAGCCGTCCTCTCCCTCGTCCTCGAACAGGGCCGGGATCGACCGCCCGGCTTCCCGTTCGACGCGCTCGTCCAGGTCGACGAAGGGCATGCCGAGCAAGTCGGCCAGGAGGACACCGGAACTGGTCTTGCCGGAGGCCGGCAGGCCCACGAGGGCGACGCCAAGCTCCCGATACGATCGTTTCTCCATGCCGCATCTTATCCGGCGCGAGTCCCGTCGGTCTAGGCCGTGCCCCGGCTCAAGGCGCGTAGACCTCGTCGGCATTGGCGGAGCCGAGCGAAGCGCCCTTGGTCGGAACGACGTGCCAGTCGGCGCCCGAGTCGCTGTCGCCCGACGACGATGAGCGGCAGACGCTGCGGGTGCTCGTCGTGCCCGCCGACCTGGCGCAGTCCTCCGGCCTGGGCGGATCGGAACCGACCCAGGCTCCTGCCGCGACGACCGCCGCGACCCGGTCGCGCAGGGCCGCAGACCCGAAGCCGCCGTAGGCGGTATCGGAATCGGCGAAACGCTCGCTGTAGGGCACCGCGTCGAGCATGGCGCCATGAGGCGACGAACAGAGGGCGACCACGCCGTTCTTGCCGGGCAGGGCGCCGTCGCCGCCGCGGCACCAGAGGTCCCAGGCTGAAGCGCTCGCGTCGAGGCCAGCCGACTCGTCCTTGGCCGTCGACTCGTCGACCTCGCCGGCCACGCCCTGAGGCTTCAGGTGCAGCACGACGTAGTCTCCGGCGGCCACGGCGAGCGGCGGGAACACGTAGCGGCAGGCGTAGTCCATCGGCGAGCCGACGAAGAAGGCCAGACCGGCGCAGTCGCCGCCCCGCGCCACGTAGAACTCGACCGCGTCCGGGTGGGTCGCCGAGCCCTCGGTAACGAGCTCGTTGATCAGCATGGCCGGTGGGTCCGGATTGTGGCCCCAGTACGGCAGCGCGAAGCCGGACAGGTTGCCCGCCGCGTCGGCGACGACGCCGGACACCGAGTAGGCCACGCCCGGCGCCTGGGCGCCGTCGAGCAGCACCCTGACTGAACGGCCGTCTTCGCCCAAGGCGACCGACGCCACCGCCGGCCCTGGATACGAGACGAAGCCGGGTTCGGCCCCGGCGATGTCCTCGTCGAAGCCGATCGATACTTCGGACGGGCCGATGGGCCCCCAGGACGCCACGGCCGGCGGCCGGAGGTCGTCGGCCGAGAACCGTTCCAGCGCCGGCTCCGGTACGCACGAGGCCAGGAACGACAGCCCGGCGACGGCGCCCGCGACGCGATGCGCGATATGAACCATAATGATCCTCCCGTCGACCATCTACGCCGTAAGGATCGCCCGCGCTTGCATCCAGTATCGAATTGTCTGATAGTCATAGCGGTCGCTTGTACAAGTCATATGCTATCGACGATAGGATGGCCATGAGAACGATCAAGAGCAAGATGCTCGTCTATCTGATGAGTTCCGCCTTCATAGTGATCTCGGCGGGGCTCGCCTTCCTCGGATACCGTATCGTCGGCCTGCTCAACGACTACGCCTACCAGGCGGCGGCCCAGCACGCCCGAGAAGGCGCGGCCCTCGTCGAGGATAGCTTCAAGCCCGCGGGCGAGACGCTCAGGGTGACGGCCCGCCTCCTCGAGGTGCTCAAGGCCGAGGGTCGGACCGACCGCGAGCTACTCCAGCCGGTCTTCCTCGAGACGCTGCGCCTGCACGAATCCCTCGTCGCGCTATGGGTTCTGTTCGAGCCGGACGCCTGGGACGGACGCGACGCGGAGTTCGCGAACACAGGCGGCTACGACGAGCTCGGCAACTACGCCGTCTGGGCCCATCGCGACGGCTCCGGCGAGACCGTGGTCTCCATTGACGCCTGGGGATCGGATAGCTACGAGGAGGACTACTACGCAGGCCCGATGGCCGCCGGAGGCCTCTGGTACTCCGAGCCCTACGACGAGGAGCTGGAGGACGGCGTGTCCGTCTCCATGATGACCCTCGCCGCGCCCATCCGCGGGCCCGCTGGCGAGGCCATGGGCGTCGTCGGCATGGACTTCCCGATATCCTTCCTGAACGGCATCCTCGAGACGGTCGACGAGCGGAGCGGCGGCTACTCGTCGCTGGCCACCTACGAGGGGCTGATCCTGGCGGACACCCTGTTCGACGCGTCCGGCTCGTATCTTTCGGACGCCCAGTCGGCCGACACGGTCTCGGCGGCCTCCGCCATGCTATCGGGCGACGAGTCGGCGGTTCCCTTCGTCGAGGCGGAGCTGCGCGGCGACAGGACCCTGCAGATGCTCGCCTCGGTCTCGGTCGGCGAGGGACTCGCGCCGTGGCTGTAAATCGTATCCATCTCCAAGGCCCTGATCCTGAAGACACCCGCCCAGGTCAGCGTCTTCCTGCTCATCGTGCTGGTATCCGTGCTACTCGTGGAGGGGGCGCTGATCGTAGCCATCTCGGGCAGGATCAGCCGGCCGCTGGTCGAGCTACGCAACACCTTCGAGATAATAGCGACGGGCGACCTACGCCCGGAGCTACACATCCGTAACCGCGACGAGACGGGCCAGCTGGCCAGCGGTTTCAACAAGCTGACCCTCACCCTGAGCGAGCTGCTCGGCGGGCTCAAGGGCGACGTCGGCCGGCTGGCCGACAGCGCCACCACGCTCGTCGAGGAGATGCGCAGGACCGGCGGCTCCTTCGACGACACCGAGGCAGCGATACGCAGCGTCACCGAGCGCGGCGACGACGTCGCCCGGGCCATCGAGAAGGCGAACGCGTCGGTCAGGCGCATCGTCGCGAGCATACGCAGCCTCGAGCGAAGCTCCAAGGCCGAGTCGGCCATGATCCAGGAGTCGGTTTCGGCGATAGAAGCCATGCTGGCCAGGATAGAGAAGGTGACCGACAGCGTCATCAAGGCCAACGAGTACTACGGCGCGCTCTACGAGACCTCCGGCGTCGGGGCCACCCTGCTCGCCGACGTCATCCAGAAGATCAAGCTGGTCTACGGCCAGTCCGAGACCCTCCTGGAGACGAACAGCATCATCGCCGGCATCGCCGCCGAGACGAACCTCCTGGCGATGAACGCCGCCATCGAGGCGGCCCACGCCGGCGAGTCGGGCAAGGGCTTCGCGGTCGTGGCGGACGAGATACGCAAGCTGTCGGCGAGCACGAGCGAGCAGTCGCAGAGTATCAAGGGAATGCTCGCCGAGGTGGCCGGCACGATAGGCGATATTGCCGAGTCGTCCCGCGAGGCGGGGTCGAACTTCGACGGCATACGCGACCTGATACGCACGGTCACGAGGCTCGAGGAGGAGATCAGGCAGGCGATGGAGGAGCAGAACGCCGGCTCCAACCGCATCCTATCGTCCCTCGACTCGATGAAACAGGCGTCCAGGGCGATGGATGGCGAGGCCGAGGCCGTCGCCGACATAGCGGGCCAGATATCGCTCGAGACCGAGGCCCTGACCCGCTACTCGACGAATATCCAGGAGAGCATCTCGGGCGTCGGGACCTGCGCGGCCAGCATCCGCCAGGCGGTGGCCAAGGCCGAGGAGCTGACGACGATGAACAAGGCGAGCATCGACCGCATGGACGAGCGGCTCGGGGTGTTCAGGCTCAAGGGCGAAGCGGACGAGCCGGCCTAGTCTCGGCCCACGCCCTTCCATACGGCCGGGTCCTCCTGGCCGAGGCGCCAGAACGCTACCGCCCGGACGCCCGAGTCGCGGTAGAGCCGCATCCGCTCGAGCAGGGATTCGGCGTCGTCGTAGTACACGTCGACGTTGACCGTCTCCTGGTACCGGACGCGCGGGATGCCGCTCTCGCGGAAGAACACGCCGATGCCCTTTTCCGCAATCAGCTCCTCGACCGCCGAGTACTTGAGCGCCCGGTTCGTACGCCGGTCTCCCCAGGCCCGGCCGTAGAACGGCAGCCCCATCACGAGCCGATCGACCGGCACGACGGAACGGGCATAGGCGGCCACGGACCGGCACCAGTCCATGGAAGCCACCGGCCCCGGCTCGCTCGTGCTCCAGTGCTCGTCGTAGGCCATCACGACGATACGGTCGGCGACGGCCGCTAGCCTGGCGTAGCCGAGCGCGTCTCCGGCTGCGGACAGCCTGGCCGGGACCGCGACGCTCAGGATCCTGGGGCCGAGGCCCGCCTTGAGCTGCCCGAGGAAGGTCACGAAGTTATCGCGGTCTCTGACCGGTATCGCCTCGAAGTCTATCTGCACGCCGTCGAAGGGCTCGGCCGCCGCGACGATGGCGTCGACGAGGGCCGCCCGTATCGGGAAGGCCGGGTCGAGGCAGAAGTGCGTCAGCGAGTAGCTGCCTATCTCGGCCACCACGAGGTGTTTCCGCCCAGGGAACGACGATACCGACGCGGCCGGCGGCACCCCGACGAGCTCGCCGTACGCGTTGATCTCCGCGCTGAATAGGCACAGGTCGGTAATAGGCAGGCCGGCGCCGAGGAAACGCTCCTCGCCGCGCATCAGATAGGCCCAGACCTCGCGGAAGGCTACCCCACCGGGCTCCGCTCCTCCGGCCAGGGGCTGGGCGCCCGCCGCGACCGCCGACAGGCCGAGAGCGCAGAGGGCCAGCGCGCGGAGCCCCGTGGCGATCGATCCCCTCACGGCCGCCCTACTCGGCCCAGGCGGAGAAGTCGGAGAACGAACCGCCGGCGCCGAGGGTCCGTAGCGACACGGTGGCGCCCGAGTCACGGCCGAAGAAGGTCTTGTAGACGATGCGCAGGACGCCATCGACGGAGACGGCGATGAATTCGGCAGCGGGGTCGTAGAGTACCTCGACCGTGCGCCAAGCCTCGATGCCGTCGGACAGTTCCGCGTCGAACATGCGCTCCATCACCACGTCGTCGTCAGATCGGTACAGTTGCAGGTAGGTGGCGTCGTCGCCGCGGGCCGCCCGGTCGCGCGTGAACCACACGAGAAGGCTCCGCCCCTCGCCGTAGCCGCGGCGCTTCTTCACGTCCTCGACATAGAGGTGCAGACCGACGCCGACCCAGCCGTCGCCGGTCGAGCGCGCCTTGAAGCGGTACAGCGTGGCGGCCTGGCCCTGGGCCAGCGGCATCTCCAGCCGGGAGAAGTACTGCTTCGGGTCGGTCTGGCTCGCGACCTGGCCGGCTAGCTTCCAGGCCCCCATCCGCGCCGCCGAGCCGTCGAAGCCCGAGCGCAGCGATCTGGTAAAGCGAGACGAGTCGATGGCCCAGCCGGACAGGTAGCCGCCGGACGGCGCTGGCCTCGCTACGGTGGACGGCCCAGGCGTCACGGCCGGGACCGGAGCTGCTACGATGGCTCCGCTCGCCTTGGCGTCGGCCAGGGCCCGCTCGAGCTCGGCCTTCGTTTCATCGAGGATGCGCTCGGTGGCCAGGCGCATCGCGTCGGAGGCGTCGCGCGTGGCGACCGCCGCGTCCCTCGTCGCTACGGCCGCGTCGCGCTCGGCGCTCAGCTCGGCCACCCTCGCCTCCAGGGCGGCTATCGTCGCGGCCGAGGCCTCACCGCCGTCGTCACGAACGGGGGCGGCCGTGGGCGCTACGGTTGCGACGGGCGCCGCCCGCTCGGTCGACTCGTAGAGCGTCGACTCGGCCTCGGCCAGCGCGGCCCTCGCCTCGGCGAGCTCGGAGTCGAGCGAGGCGATGCGCGCGTCCAGCTCGGCGACGCTCGCGTCCCGTTCGACGAGCAGGGCGTCCTTCTCGGCCAGCGACGCGTCTTTTTCAGCTATCGTCGCGTCCTTCTCCGCGAGCGAGGCGTCCTTCTCGGATAGCAACGCGTCTTTCTCGGCCAGTAGCGCGTCCTTCTCGATCAGCGCGGCACCGAGCGCGTCGTCGTCCAGCTCGACGAGGGCCAGGCGGGCCTCGGCGTCGGCCAACCTGGCGCCCTCTTCGGCTAATTGGGCCCCGATGGCGTCCAATCGGGCGTCCGCATCGGCCAATTCGGCTTCCTTGGCGGCCAGCTCGGCTTCCTTGGCGGCCAGCTCGGCTTCAAGCCGCTCTAGCTCCGACTCCAGCTCTCCCGTGCGCAGTCTATAGTACTCGGCCTCGTCGGCCGCCTGGGCGAGCGCTAGGTTTTCGGCGCGTAGCTCGTTGATCTCCTCGTAGAGGGAGTCGCGCTCGGCGAGTAGCCGCATGATCTCCGCCATGAGCGCTTCCTCGGCCTCGCCGGCTTCGGCTATCGGCTCCACGGCCGGTTCGGCTATCGGCTCGGCTATCGGCTCGGCCCCCGCCTCGGGTACAGGCTCCGCGGCCGGCTCGGCTATCGGCTCCGCGGCCGGCTCGGCTATCGGCTCCGCGGCCGGCTCGACTATCGGCTCCGCTATCGGCTCGGCTATCGGCTCGGCCCCCGCCTCGGGTACAGGCTCCGCGGCCGGCTCCGGCACGGCGTCCGTGGCCAGCGACTCGAGAGCCTCGTCCCCCGTAGGGGCCTCGTCGCCGGCATCATCGCCCGTATCGTCGGGGCTCAGGCCGAAGATATCGTAGGCGCTCTGGACGGAAGCCTCTCCGCCAGAACCTGAGTCCTGAGCCCACACGACCCCGAGGGCGACGATGCCGAAGGCGGCGATGCCCAGGGCGAGGATATACGAACGACGATTGCGCATGAGTCGGCTCCTCTCGGGACGGGCGGACCCTCGCGGGATGCCCCTGCTTCAGTATCGGCCTGGAACGCCCCGTCGTTTAGCCGCTATCCTAGGTTCCGGGACCGCTACCTCGGGGACCGCTTCATCGGGTACCGCCTGCGGATAATCGACGAGATACGGACTGAAGGGGGCATCGCCCAGATCGAGCGTCCATGGTAGGATGGCGGGCGGAGGACGGAACATGAACATCCTGATAGCCAACGACCACGGCGCGGTCGAGCTCAAGACGGCCATCGTCGCAGCCCTCGCCGCCAAGGGGCACCGGGTCGAGAACCTCGGCGTCGACACGGGTGACTCGGTGGATTATCCGGACATGGCGAAGCTGGCGGCCGAGCGATACCTGGCCGGCGGCTTCGACTTCGGCATCCTGTGCTGCGGCTCCGGCATTGGCATCTCGATAGCCGCGAACAAGGTCGACGGCATACGCTGCGCCCAGGTCTTCGACCTGTACACCGCCGAGATGTGCAAGCGCCACAACGACGCCAACTTCATCGCGTTCGGCGGCCGAGTCGAGTACGCCGTGCCGGTCGTCGACATGATAGAGCGCTACATGGCTACCGAGTTCGAGGGCGGACGCCACCGGAGGCGCGTCGACAAGCTGTGCCGCTAGGCCGAGCCGCTAGGCCGAGCCGCTAGGCCGAGAAGCCCGGGTACCTCGCCGTGAGCTCGCGGAGCACGATGTCGAGGGTTCCCTGTACGTGGGCCCTGGCCACGCGCTCCGCCTCGCCGGCGTCGCGGTCGGCTATGGCAGCGAGCAGGGCCGCGTGCTGCTCGTCGACCAGCCTGTCGGCTTCGGCGGAGAATACGACCGGCACGCTGAGGTCCCAGTAATTCATCTTGGTCTGCGCGTGCAGCGCGGCCAGCGTCCCGTTGCCCGACGCCTCGAGTATCAGCCCATGGAAGGCGTCGTTCAGCGCGTGGAGCCTGCCCGGCTCGCGGTCGCCTTCGAGCATCGCGGAGGCCAGCTCGCGCAGCGACGCGAGCTGCCTCTCGTCACGCCGCTGGCTGGCCAGCCGGGCCGCGTAGCCCTCGATGGCCACGCGGCACTCGAGCCTTGAGCGCACTTCCCCGGGCTCGTTCTCGCGTACCACCCAGCCCCGCTCGCGCCTCACGAAGCCTTCCTGCTCCAGCCGCAGGAGGGCCTCGCGCACCGGCGTCCGCGAGACGTCGAGCCTGACGGCCAGCTCGCTCTCGACGAGGCGGACGTTCGGCCTGAGCTCGGCGCTCACGATGGCGTCTCGGATGCGGGCGTAGACCGCGTCGGTCAAGGCCCCGGGGCCGGATCGGTTCGATGGTCGCATGGTCACGCAGTATACCAACCGCGGCCCAGCCGCGCTACGGCGTCAAGGCGGCGTCGTCGGGCGGAGCTTGCGCTCGCCTATGGGCGGCGCTATGCTTTCGGGATGACCATAAACGATTTCATAGCGTTGGACTGGGCCGAGACCGAGGGCCCGCTCATCGAACCGCCGCCCTTCTCGCCGGTCGTCGCCGACCCGAGCTTCCTGTTCCCCGAGGAGACCCCGGGCGGCGACTGGGAACTGTTCGCCCACTCGGCCTGGGGCGTGCGCCGCTACTCGTCAGCCGACGGGCTATCGTGGCGCAGGCGCCGCCTCGTCGTGGCTAACGCGATGCGGCCCTTCGTCCGCGCCATCGGCGGCGGGTTTCTCCTCTACGTCGAGCGATACCGTCCGCTCGCCCTGCCCCTGACTGCCTTGCCCGGCCGGCGGCGGTGGAGTTCGGCCATAGCGGTTTCGGCCTCTACCGACCTCGACTCCTGGTCGACGCCCAGAACCCTGCTCGAGCCCACCCTGGACTGGATGCGCGACGAACGGCTCGGCGAGTCGGCGTCGAACCCCTGCCTGACGAACGACGGAGACGAGTGGCGCCTGTACTTCTCCGCGTCGCTGGCCTGGATAGAGGACTGCGGCTTCTGCGAGCCCAGGACCATAGGCCTGGCCGTCGGGCCGTCGCCGACCGGACCCTTCGAGCCGACGCGGGAGCCGGTCATCGAGCCGGCCCCCGGGGACCTCGCCGCGGGCTCGATCAAGGCCATACGGGTGGACGACGGCTGGATAGGGCTTCAGAACCGCCTCTACGTTGACGCCGAAGGCCGCTCGCGCTCGGCCATCTTCGCGCTGCGCTCCGAAGACGGACGCTCCTGGCTGCCGGCGATGGACGAGCCGCTCCTGGCGCCGAAGCCGGGCTGGGCCTCGTCCCACGTCTACGCCTGCGACTGTCGTTTCCGCGAGGCCGACGGACTGTGGTACCTGTACTTCAACGCGCGCGACGGCTGGAGGATACGCGACGGCCGAGAGCGCATAGGCCGCGTCGTCGGCAAACCGCGCGAGGCCTAAAAAAACGCCGGCCGGGAAGCGTTCCCGGCCGGCTTCGGTCATATAGCCAGACGATTACTTCGACGAAGCGGCGCTGGCGCCGGCTATCCGGCCGAAGACCATGATGTCGGCGATGGCGTTGCCGCCGAGGCGGTTACCGGCGTGGATACCGCCGGTGACCTCGCCGGCGGCGTAGAAGCCGGGGATGGCCTTGCCGGACGCATCGAGGACGCGGGCGGACGCGTCGATCGCGAGGCCGCCCATCGTGTGATGGACCGACGGCGAACGGATCGTCGCGTAGAACGGCGGCTTAACCAGCGGAGCGCCGAAGTTGCGCTTGCCGAAATCGGGGTCGGTTCCGGAGGCGATATAGCCGTTATACTTGGCTATCTCCGCCTGGAGGCTACCCGCGGGCATGCCGAGCTGCTCCTCGAGGCCGGCCAGGGTGTCGGCCTTGTACACGTCGTGGTTCCTGATCAGGGTGTCGACGTCGTCGCCCCAGCCGTTCTTCGAACCTGGCTGCGGATTGCCGGCCGAGTCCTGGTCGCAGATGATATAGAAGATACCGTCGGTCTGCTTGAGGGCAGCGGAGGCGAGCACGTCACGCTCGGCGTACTCGTTGACGAAGCGCTTACCCTGCTTGTTGACGAAGACCTGAGTCTCGGCGCTACCCCAGAGCCCTCCGGAGAGGGCGCCGGAGACCGGGTGGGACGAGGGCATCAGCTGGATGAAGCCCATGCCGACCAGTTTGGCGCCGGCCTTCTCGCCCATGACGATGCCGTCGCCGGTGGCGTCGGCCGTATTGGTCGTCGGCATCGACAGCGGCATGGACGGCCAGTACGTGTTGTACTTGGCGCGCATCTCGGGATTGGCCCCGAAGCCGCCCGTGGCCATCACGACGCCCTTGGACGCCCGGAGTACGACCGGCGCGCCGTCGGCCTTGGTAGCCTTGACGCCGACGACCCGGCCTTTCTCGACGAGGAGTTCCTCGGCCTTGGTCTCCAGCATGATCTCCACGCCGAGCTTGGCCGCGGTCTCCGACAGGACGGTCACGTAGCCGGTGCCCACCGGCTTGGTATTGCTGTGGGTGCGCGGCCACAGGGCGCCGAGCACGGTGCCGATGCCGTCGTTGAACTTGAGCCCGAGCGACTCGAGCCACTCGATGGCCTTGGGAGAACCCTCGGCGAGGGTCCGGACGAGAGCCAGCTCGCTATGGATCTCCTGGCCCTTGAGGTCGACGCGCTTGCCGCCTATGTAACTATGGTACATGTGCAGCTCGACCGAGTCGAACAGGACGTCGGAGCCCGAGGCGAGGTAATCGCGGATCTGGCCTTTGAGGGTGGCCACGACCGGGGCGAACTCGCCGAAATCAGCTTCCTTCGCGTCGAGGATGGACTTGAGGTCGCCGATCAGCGGCGCGGTCATCTTGACGGCCTTCTGACGGGCCGGGTCGACGGCGTTCTGCACGCCGCCCGAGCGGATGGTGTTGCCGCCGAGGGCCGCGGCCTTCTCGATCAGCACGACCTTGGCTCCGGACTGGGCCGCGGACACGGCCGCCGCCAGGCCGGCGCCGCCGCCGCCGACGATGACGACGTCGGCGCTCTTCTCGATCCTGGCTCCCTTGGCTGCCTTCGCGCCCTTCTTGGCCTTGAGGGCCTCGACATCGCCGCCGGCCTGCTTGACGCAGTCGGCCACGGCCGACAAGACGGCCTCGCTCGAGTGGGTGGCGCCCGAGACCGTGTCGACGGCCAGGGTCTGTCCCTTGACGATGGCGGCCGGGATGCCCTCCAGGGCGGGATCGGACAGGCCGGGAGTCTCGCCGTGTTCGCCGACCGTTATCGAGACGATCTTGGTGGCGCTAAAGGTGACGCTGACCTCGACGTCGCCGAAGTTGCCCTGACCGACCGCCGTATAGGTGCCCGGCGTATAGGCCGCCGTTCCAGCGGAATCGGTGGTACCGCAGCCGACCAGCGCGGCCGCCGCGATACCGACGCACGCGAGGCCTACGATGAGGCCCCTGAACGCGTTGTTCTTCATTTCCGTTCGCTCCTTGCGGCTCATTCGTCCGCGAGCAGGAGCCTAAAGCCTCAAGCGGCTTGAAGGTCAATAGATAAAGCATTAAGTATCGATATCGCGTTTACGGAATCATACCGGGATATAGAGCGCGTAGAGGTAGCGCGCCGAGCCTCCCGCGCCGTCCACCTCGAGGAGGTGTCCGATGGCCGGCCCCGTGGCCTCATACCCGGCAGCCCGGAAGGCGTCCACGATGGGGGACAGCTCGCCGGGCCTCATGTCGCGCGGATCGTCGCGATAGAAGGCGGTACGGACGCAGCGCCGATCCTCGAGGGTCAGGATATCCATGCCGGCGGCGCGGGCCGACCCGACGATGGCCCGGGAGCCGGGCTGATCGTCGCCCAGACCGAAACCCCAGGAGACGTGATACTCGCCCACTCCCGAGAAGGCCTCGCCAGGCACGTACAGCGCGAAGGTGGCGAACGGTAGCCGCTCGGTCCATCGCTTGGATAGCTCCAGCCTGGCGGAGTCGCCGACGAAGGAGCCACGCTCTATCGTAAAGATATAGCTGGCCGCGGCCAGGACGTCGGGCTCGAAGCGTCCGACCTCCAGGCGGGCCCTGGAACAGGCGCGGCCGTACCGGGCCAGTTCGTCGCGCAGGGCCGCCGCCCGCCTGGCCTCCTCGTCCAGCTCGGCCAGCCGCCTGGCCAGGAGCCCGTCGGTGGCCTCGGGGTCCGCGGCGCCTATCATCGCCTTGGCGTCGTCCACCGAGAAGCCGAAGCTGCGATAGCGCCGGGCCATCAGGAAACGGCACGAATCCTCCGCGGAATAGAGGCGGTAGCTATTGTCCGAGTCCTTCTCCGGCTCGGTGATGCCCCGTTCCTCCCAGAAGCGCAGCGCCGACGCGTTCGCGCCGACGAGACCGGACAACTCGCCTATTCTCAGCTTCTTCATTGATCGCGATTCTACGACAAAAGTGCTCGGATTTGAAGTCTTCCGAGCGAGCATCGCGAATCGCGTTCGTGTATACTGGAGCCATGAAGCTCTATCGCATCCATAACGTGTACTGCCCGCTCGACCACGACGAGCGCTACCTCCGCGAGCGCGCGGCCAAGGAGCTCGGCGTCCGCCCGGGCCACCTCGCGGCCTTCGGGATCGAGCGCCGCTCGATCGACGCGCGCGACAAGCGCGCCGTCCGCTTCGTCTATACGCTCACCGCGGGGCTCGAGTCGCCGTCCCGCAGCCTCGGGGCCAAGGCCGCCGAGTTGGCGCCTGCCGAACCATACCGCTTCCCGGCGCCGTCCACCGAGCCGTCGGGAAAAGAAGGGCACCGACCGATCATAGTCGGAGCGGGTCCGGCCGGCCTCTTCTGCGCGCTCATGCTCGCCGAGGCCGGCTATCGGCCCATCGTCATCGAGCGCGGCGACGCGGTCGATAAACGCGGCCTGGCCGTATCGTCGTTCTGGAACGGGGGCGAGCTCGACCCGGAGTCGAACATGCAGTTCGGCGAGGGCGGCGCCGGCACCTACTCGGACGGCAAACTGACGACCTCGAGCGGCGACGGGTCCGGCCGCGCCGCCCAGGTCCTCGATGAGCTCGTGGCCGCGGGTGCGCCCGAGTCGATACGGTTTGACGGCAAGCCCCATATCGGCACCGACACGCTGGTCGAGGTGGTCAAGGGCCTGCGCCGCAAGATAGAGTCGCTCGGTGGCGAGATCCGCTTCAGGACCCGGGTCGAGGCCCTGGCGATCGAGGCCGGCCGCGCGCGCGGCGTCGTCTTGGCCGACGGGGGCCGTATCGACGCGGGCGCCGTCGTGCTGGCCATCGGCCACTCGTCGCGCGATACCTTCGCGTCGCTCGCCGCCCAGGGCGTGCCGATGGAGCGCAAGCCCTTCGCCATGGGCCTGCGCATCGAGCACCCTCAGGAAATGATATCGCGCTCGCAGTACGGCGATGCCTGGGACCATCCGGCCCTCGGCGCCGCCGACTACAAGCTGACCCACCGCGCCTCCGACGGGCGGAGCGTCTACACGTTCTGCATGTGCCCCGGCGGCTACGTGGTCGACGCCAGTTCGGAGCCTGGCCTATCCGCCTGCAACGGCATGAGCGACTACGCCCGCGATGCGCCGAACGCGAACGCCGCGATCGTCGTATCGGTGCGCCCCGACGACTTCGAAGGCTCGGGCCCCCTGGCCGGCGTCGAGTACCAGCGGCGCTGGGAACGGCTGGCCTGGGAGGCCGCGCGCGAGGCGTCGGGCTCCCCTTCGGCCGGCCATCGCGGGAGGTCCGCCCTGCCGGTCCAGGCCCTCGGCGACTTCATGGCGGGCCGGGCGTCGGCCTGCCTGGGCGGCGTGACGCCATCCGTCCGCGGCTCCTACGCGCTGGCGGAGCTAAGCGCCTGCCTACCGCCCTTCGTCGCGTCGGGCATACGGGAGGCCGTGCCCGCCTTCGATCGCAGGCTGTCCGGCTTCGGCAGGACCGACGCGGCGCTCTGCGGCGTCGAGACGCGCACCTCGTCGCCCGTCCGCGTAACCAGGGACGACTCCCTGCAGTCGTCGCTACGCGGGCTGTTCCCCTGCGGCGAGGGAGCCGGCTACGCCGGCGGCATCATGTCGGCGGCCGTCGACGGCGTACGGGTGGCCGAGGCCATATCGCTTTCAAGCGCGGCGCTTTTAGGCTAGAGTATCGGGCCATGGCCAAGATCAGCTCCATAAAATCGGGCGAGCGCAGGAACGCGACCATACTCTTCGCCGATCTCCAGGGCTTCACCGCGCTGTCGGAGCGCATGGATCCCGAGGAGATGGACGCGCTGATGACCAGGGTCTTCGGCGCCTTCGAGGAGATCATCGTCTCGCGGGGCGGCGTCGTGGAGAAGTACATAGGCGACGCCCTCGTCGCGGTCTTCGGCGTACCGGAGCTGCACGAGGACGACCCGCAGCGCGCGCTCGAGTCGGCGCTCGCCTTCCTCGAACGGAACCGCGCGCTCGAGGGCGAGCTCGCGCCGCGCGGGGCGACGCTGTCGTTCAGGATCGGCGTCCACTCCGGCCTCATAGCTACCGGCGACCGCGGCTCGTTCAAGGTGGTCACCGGGCACCCGATGGCCATAGCCCAGCGCCTCCAAACCGCCGCCGAGCCGGACCGGGTGCTCGTCTCGGACGCGGTCAAGGAGCGCTGCGAGGCCGACTTCGACTTCGAGGGGCCGCTCCGGCTAGCGGTCAAGGGCGCGAGCGACGAGCTCGTCGCCTGGCGCCTCGTCGGCCAGGCCCAGGAAGGCTCGCGCGACCAGGGGCCCTTCGTCGGCCGGCGCGACGAGCTCGAGGAGCTGCTCAGGCTCTACGTACGGCACGACCCGCGCGCGACGTCGGGCATGTACCTGGTCGGCGAAGCCGGCATAGGCAAGAGCCGCCTGGCCCACGCGCTCATGGAACGGGTGCGCCGCTTCCCGGAGTTCGGCTCGCCGGTGCTGTCGGCCAAGGCGCAGCGCTTCAGGCCGCTACGCTACGCCGTCGTCGTCGACCTGGTGCTCGACTACCTGGGCGTCGACTTCCAGTCGAGCCCCGAGGCCATAGCCTCGGCCCTGGCCGCGCAGCCCGGGGTCGAGCGGGCCCACGCCGAGCTGTTCGCCTCGCTCCTATCGCCGGACGCCCCCGACGCCCGGCTCAGGGACTCGGAGATCGTGCTGGCGCTGTTCTCGATCTTCTCGGCGCTGATGGGGCGCTACGAGCGCGCCGTCTATCCGGCCTTCCTGTTCATCGACAACGCCCAGGCGATGGACCGGCAATCGACGGAGTTCATCGCGTACTACCTGAAATCCGCCCCGTGCCGGCCCTTCGCGCTGCTGGCCGGGCGGGAGCACGGCCAGTCGATGCGCGACGCGTTCCCCGAGCTCAAGGCGCTGCGCCTCTACCCGCTCGCCCGCGACGAGGCGGCCGCGCTCGCCTCGGCCTACTGGCCGCAGGTACCCGAGCGCCTGCTCGAGGCAGTGCTAGCCCAGGCCGGGGGCAACCCGCTGTTCATCCGGGAGTACGCGCTGTTCGCCCGCAAGCACCGCGACCTGTCCAGCCTGCCCGGCACGATCCAGAACATGTTCATAGCGAGCCTCGAGCGCTTCGAGCCGGCCGCGCGCGAGCTGGCCACGGCCTGTTCGGTGTTCCTGCTGAACTTCGACACCGAGGAGGCCGCGCGCGTCTATGAGGCGGCCGGCGGCGATCCGACCACGGTGCCCGCCTCGCTCGAGGCCCTGTGCGCCGACGGCGTTCTCGTCCAGTCGGGCGAGCGCTTCGCCTTCTCGCTCGACGTGCTCAGAAAGGCCCTGTACGCGACCATCCTCAACCATAACAAGCGCATTTTGCACGGCGTCGTAGCCGATATCATGCTGTCCTACCCGTCCAGAAACCGCTTCAGGCTGATCCGCCACCTGATGAAGGCCGAACGCTGGCTCGAGGCGGCCGACGTGATACGCTCGGATCCGGATCGCAACTACGGCTACGAGTACCTATCCATCATCGACGCGCTGTACAAGCGCCTGGCCAAGACCGATCCCGACGCCGCCGTGCAGCTCCTGATTACCAAGAGCGCGCTCAACTTCAACGCCGGCAAGATCGACGAGGCCGAGGAGGACCTGAAGCGCGTGATGCGTATCGCGGTCAACGAGCGCAACCCCCTGTGCATGGGCTTCGCCTACCACATGATCTGCGCCCACAACGTGATGGCCTCGTCGTTCCAGAAGGCCCGCTTCACCGGCCAGAAGGCCCTGCACTACTACCGCCGATCCGGCCTGGCCGCCAGGAGCGTGCAGAACGTCGTGCGCCACGTGGCGCTATCGGAGATCCAGCGCGGCAACTTCGAGGAGGCCCGCCAGATGGTCGAGAGCACCGCCTCGATCCCGGGCCGCGACGAATTCGAGTACGCGAGCGCCCTGGCGGAGGAGCGCCTGTACTCCGGCGACTATCGGGGCGCGCTCGCTGCCATCGAGGCGGTCGGAGACCGAAACGACGGCAGCTACGGCGCCGTGGCCCGCTTCTTCGGCAACGACCTCAGGCTCAAGGTGCTCTGGCAACTCTGCGACTTCCGGGCCCTCGGGCCGGCGGCCAGGGCGCTGCTCGACTCGGGCGGCCTGAGCGACGCGATCGTCTCGCAGGCCCACGCGATGCTCGCCGCCTCGGCCACCCTGTACGGCGACGCCAAGGCCGCGCGCGAGTCCTTCATGCAGGCCGAGTACTACGCCGACAAGGCGCGCAACGACTACGACCGCCTCGAGTCGTCCAGGACCCTCGCCCTGTGCCACTTCGTGGCCGGCAACGCTCGCAAGGCCGAGACCGCCGCCAGGGAGGCCCTGATCCTCGGGCTCAGGCACTCGTGCTACTACCCTACCTTCACCGCGCTCATGCTGCTCGTGCAGATAGCCTCGGCCCGAGGCGACGACGACGAGGCCGGCTTCTTCCTGGCCGAGGCGTCGTACTTCTTCTCCACCGGTTTCCTCTTGTCGAATAAAGACGCGATCATATACTACTATTATGCTGGCGCCAGCGCGGCCGACGAGTCGTCGGCCCGTAGCCGCGGGATAGCCAGGCGCCTCCTCGAGGAGGAGAAGGCCAGGATAGGCGACCCCGAGCTCGTCGCCAACTTCCTGGCTTCGCGCGGCTTCGGGGAGATCGAAGCCGCGCTCGACGGCGTACGGGGGGACGGGCCATGAACGGCGGATCGGACATAGTCGGACTACTACGGGGCATGCCGTTCATCGGCGAGCTCGACGACGAGGCGCTGTCAGCCATCGCGTCGACCGCATCGCTCGTGAGCGCCGCAGAGGGCGACGTGTTCTACTGTGAGGACGGGGACTCCTACGACGTCTATTTCGTCGTCTCGGGCGTCGTGGCCATCTGGCTCAAGCTGCCGAACTACGAGCGCTACTCGGAGCTGCTGACGCTGCGCTCCGGCTCGCTGTTCGGCGCCCTGTCCTTCCTCGACGGCGCCCGACGCGACATGAGGACGACCGCGCGAGAGCGCTCGCTGGTGCTGCGCTTCGACGGGCCGCTGCTCAAGGCCGCCTGCGCCTCCGACCCGAAGGTCGGCAGGGCGGTCTATCGGCTGCTCGGGGCGGCGGCGGCCAGGAACGCGCGCGATATCTCGATAGAGATGCGCAATCTGCTGGCCGAGAGGGCGTAAGCGACGA
>ERZ795059.2801-NODE-2801-length-17613-cov-13.007860_pt1 | contig 17613 bp, 11 predicted proteins | sample MGYA00375143_ERZ795059 | MGnify/ENA primary metagenome ERZ795059 (study PRJEB30188, sample SAMN05720168) | activated sludge metagenome | isolation source: Anaerobic digester | place: USA | collected 2015-01-07 ... | reverse complement strand
CCATGTAGTTGTCGTTCACTTCCACGTCCGACTGCGTGAAGAAGCGGAAGATCTGCGTCAGCAGCGCGCGTTCCGAGTCATTCAGGTTGGCTGCCCAGTCCTTCACGTCCTCGCCGAGCGGAACCTCTTCCGGCATCCAGTGGATCTGCTGCTGGCGCTTCCAGAAGTCATAGGCCCACGGATAACGGAACGGCTTGTAGGAATGCGACGGCGTCAGCAGCCCCGCCCGCGCCGCGCCTGAACCAGCGAGCGCGGTGATGGCCTCAGCCCGGGCGGCGTCAGCTTTTCCTGAGTCGGACATGCATATTCTCCCAGCCAGTCCCCAACACGGCCTGCCACCATATCTAGGGGCTGCGACCGGTCACAAGAACTATATATTGACGACGTATGGTTGATTTTTCCTTACTTCGTCACCCAGCAGGCGAGTCTCCCACAAACCGACGCCCTATCCAGTACAGCAAGCAGCTTCCTCCACAGCGATTTGGCCGCAGTGGATGAGCGGTGCCGCCAGGATGCCCCCCACCCCCCGCCAATTCCGCACCCCGCTGCCCGATACCAACCCCAAACCGTAGGGTGCATCAACGATGCACCACGCCCCAAGCGCCGCTCCTTCATCGTCATCTCGGCGAAAGCAGGAACCCAGGCACCCCACCCACCACCGCGCATTCCTCGCCCCGCTCCTCCCGACGAAAGTCGGGACCCAGGGGCGGCTCGTCCCGCTGCCCAAGACCACCCCCAAACCCGTAGGGTGCCCCAACGCCAAAAACAAAAAGGCCGCCCTCGCGAGCGGCCTTTCCAAATCTCGAAACCACAAAACTCTAGTGGTGCAGCGTGTACGAGAACGCAGCAAACTTCTCGCGGCGGTTCACATCCTTGTCGCCGGCGATGTCGTTGAATTCCAGCTTGCGCTCGACCAGGCCGAACGACATCTGCGCGCCCTTGCTGGTCGACCAGGCGATACCCGCCTGAAGATCGCCAACCGTCGCCTGATCGCGCAGGCTTGCGCCATCCATCGCGTTCTTGTCGGCCACGTTCCAGACCAGCGCTTCGTTGTCGGCGCCGACGAAGAAATACCAGGACGGGGCAGCAGCGTTGACGCCGCGCAGGTCGCGATCGACGAGGTTCGTACCGAAACGAACTTCGGCACCCGTACGGGTGACGTTGTTACCGGCGCGATCCTGCTGGATCTGGGCGCGCGGAACGAACGAAAGGTCGAGGCCAAGGCCGGTCTTCTCGGCGGAGGCGCCGAACGAAACTTCACCGCCCCAGCTCGAACCGCGCAGCGAGCGCACCGGTTGCGGGGTGGCGAGGTCCATTGCCTCGAAGCGCGCCGCCATCAGCGGGCTGGCAAGGTTGGTCGGGCTGAAGTCGCCGCCCACGCGCAGCGGCAGGCCGGTTTCCGGCTGAGTCGGCTGCGTGAAAATGATATCTGGGTGAGACCCTTGATTGGCGAAAGACTGCGGCCCATCTACAGGGCCAACCTCGAGAACGATGGCTTCCGCATCGGTCGGAGGAGTCGCGCACCCGAGGCACGACGCCGCGATTATTGTACCTGCTAGACTGGCAATCATCTTAACTGCTCGTCCCAGACAATGAAGCTCACACCGTGAGCTTACCCAATTACCAAACTGATAATGCGTCTACAGCTTGGCCGTTCCACATAAGCGAAGGTGTTTTCGCCTACCCAGCGGAAATCTTAACCCGCCTTCATGCGACAAACAATCCACTCTCTACCGTTTGGCACAAGCAAAAAGGCGGCCTTTTCGGGCCGCCTTTCGCGTTGCAGTGCAACATATCCCCGGTATTTCAAGCCAATACGTCTATTGGCAGGCTAGGCACTCTTCGTAGTCCGTCCGTTCCTTGCCGCCGAAGTCGACGACTTTCTCTTTCTCCGAACCGGCGAATCCCGCCCGCTGGATCGATTTGGAACGGCAATAGTAAAGCGATTTCAGACCCTTCTCCCATGCCGTCCAGTGCAGCATGTGCAGGTCCCACTTATCGATGTCGGCCGGCAGGAAGAGGTTAAGGGACTGGCCCTGGCAGATGTACGGCGTCCGGTCAGCCGCAAGCTCGATCACCCAGCGCTGGTCGATCTCGAAGGCGGTGCGGAACACCAGCTTGTCCTGCTCGGACAGGCAATCGAGGTGCTGGACCGAACCCTCGTGCTCGAGAATCGAGGCCCAGATGCCCGGCGTGTTGTTGCCGGTCTTTTCCAGAACCTCTTCCAGGAAGGGGTTCTTGACCGAGAACGAGCCCGACAGGGTCTTGTGCGTGTAAATGTTCGCCGGGATCGGCTCGATGCCGGCCGATGTGCCGCCGCAGATGATCGAGATCGACGCCGTCGGCGCGATCGCCAGCTTGTGGGAGAAGCGAGCCATCACGCCGCAATCTTCCGCATCCGGGCAAGCGCCCCGCTCTTTCGCCAGCTTCACCGAAGCCGCATCCGCGCCACGGCGCAGGTGCTTGAACATCACATTGTTCCAGGCCTTCGCCGTAGCCGATTCCATCGCCACGCCCTGGCTCTGCAGGAACGAGTGGAAGCCCATCAGGCCAAGGCCGACCGAACGCTCGCGCTGGGCCGAATAAACCGCGCGGGCCATCTCTTTCGGCGCGCGCTTGATGAAGTCTTCCAGCACGTTGTCGAGGAAGCGGAACACGTCCTCGAGGAACATCTCGTTGCTCTTCCACTCCAGGAACTTCTCGGCGTTGACCGACGAGAGGCAGCAAACCGCGGTGCGATCGACGCCCAGATGGTCGAGGCCGGTGTGGAGCATGATTTCCGAGCACAGGTTCGACTGGCGAACCTTGAAGCCCAACTGCTTCTGGTGAGCCGGCATCGCGTTGTTCACGGTGTCGGTGAACAGCAGGTAGGGCTCGCCCGTGGCCATGCGCAGTTCGAGCAGTTTCTGCCAGAGCTTGCGGGCCGAGACTTCCTTCATCACTTCGCCCGTCTTCGGCGATTTGAGCTGGAACGGCGCGTCCTGACGGACAGCGTCCATGAACTCGTCCGTGATGTTGATGCCGTGGTGCAGGTTCAGCGACTTGCGGTTGAAGTCACCCGCCGCTTTGCGGATTTCGAGGAATTCCTCGATCTCCGGGTGGAAGATGTCGAGATAGCAGGCCGCCGAGCCACGGCGCAGCGAGCCTTGGCTGATCGCGAGGGTCAACGAATCCATCACGCGGATGAACGGGATGATTCCCGAGGTCTGACCGTTCTGACCGACTTTCTCGCCGATCGAGCGGACATCACCCCAATAGGTGCCGATACCGCCGCCGTTCGAGGCCAGCCAGACGTTCTCGTTCCAGGTCTCGACAATGCCGTCGAGCGAGTCGGAGACGCCGTTCAGGAAGCACGAGATCGGCAGGCCGCGATCGGCCCCGCCATTCGAGAGAACCGGGGTCGCCGGCATGAACCAGAGCTTCGAGATGTAGTCGTAAATCCGTTGCGCATGCCCGGCATCATCCGCGTCAGCATAGGCGAGAGCGACTCGGGCAAACATTTGCTGATAGCTTTCGCCCGGCAGGACGTAGCGGTCATCCAGCGTCTTCTTGCCGAAATCGGTCAGAAGAGCGTCGCGCGAGGGGTCGATCTTGATCCCTTCAACGACGCGCAGACCCGACTGCGCCTTGGGCTTCCCACGGCGGTCAGCAGGCTTTTCTGCGGTCTTAACGGCTTCTGCGGACATCGAATTCTCTCGTTAGAGGCCAAAAATAGTTAATCTCGGCCAGAACCGGCGAAACCCAACTGATTGGTGTCCCGCGCCAGCCCCGACGCTACATATAGTGTCGCCACATCCCTAATGGACCGTCAACACACCCGAGGCGGGAATCTTTTCGCTTATCCACGGACAAGAAATCGGGGGATTTATATCTCATTAACTATTGGCGCCCCATAGGCCCCGCTCTCCGATCGACTCGGGGTTCAGGACCTTCTGGGGGCGAGAGCCGCCACGGGCCGCCGAACCCCGATCGGTCAGAGCGCTGAACGCAGGAAGACAAGGGCTTTTCAGCCTTTGGGCAATACCACTCCAGCCGCAGGCCAGGCCGTGTCGCCGAGACGCGCCACCGAGAATTCGATGAACTTCACGGGCGCTCCGCCCTTCGAAATCCGCGTCCCGGTCTCGGTCCTGACGCCGTCCTTCACAATCGCCTCGTAGGCGATTTTCATGTCAGGTCCGGCCTGAATTTCCCAGACGAAGCCTGTCGGGCTCAGCTCGCCATTCTTCTCATAGCCCATGCCCTCCAGCACCCGCACCATACCATCCAGTGCAGCCTTGCCGGACGCATGGGCAAGGCGGATAGCTTTGCGGCAAGAATTCGGAGGGCGGACATGATCACAAGCAAAAAGCGGACTCTCATCATCAGTGCGGCGGCTATAGTCGCCGCCTGCGCAGGCCTGATCGCGGTCGCAGCGCCAGCGCCGCAGCAGCCCCCAGCCGCAACACCCGACACGCTGATCTACGCCGGCCGCGTTCTGGCTGAACCGGCCAGCGGCCGCGTGCTGACCGAACAATCCATCCTCGTGCGCAACGGGCGCATCATCTCGATCACGGCAGGCTACTCGCAGCCGGCCAACGGCGCAGTCGTGGTCGACCTCAAGAACCGCTTCGTCCTGCCCGGCCTGATCGACAGCCACGTCCACATCACCGGCGAGCAAGGCCCGGACTCGCGCGTCGACGAATTCATCAAGACCAGTGCCGATCAGGCAATCGATGGCGCAGGCTTCGGCATGAAGACGCTGCTCGCCGGCTTCACAACAGTCGCCGATCTCGGCGCCGACGCAGATGCGATCCTCGCCCTGCGCAACGGCATCGCGCGCGGCATCATCCCCGGCCCGCGCATCATCGCATCAGCGGGCGCGCTCAGCGTGCATGGCGGACATGGCGACGCCAACGGCATGCCGCGCAGCATGGCGCTTATCCTCCGTCCGCCCGGCGTGTGCTCGGGCGTGGAAGACTGCACACGCGCAGTTCGCGAGCGCGTGCGCGATGGCGCTGACATCATCAAGATCACCGCAACCGGCGGCGTACTCTCCAACACGGCGGCGGGTCTCGCCCAGCAATTCACGGACGAAGAACTGAAAGCCATCGTGCAGGCCGCTCACGCGATGGGCCGCAAAGTGACCGCACACGCACACGGCGTCGACGGCATCAACTCCTTCCTACGCGCAGGCGGCGACTCGATCGAGCACGGCACGTTCTCGGACGCAGAGTCAGCCAAGCTCTACAAGGCCAACGGCGCCTATCTGATCCCCACCCTGCTGGCAGGCGACTTCGTCGTGCGCGAAGCCAACCGCCCGGGCACATTCCTTCAGCCCGCGCAAATCGCGAAGGCGAAAGAGGCTGGCCCGAAAATGCTCGACATGCTGAGCCGCATGCACAAGGCCGGCGTGAAGATCGCCTTCGGCACCGACACCGGCGTCTCCGCCCACGGCGACAACGCGCAGGAATTTGCGCTGATGGTGAAGGCCGGCATGACGCCGCTACAGTCGATCCAGGCGGCCACCGTCGGCGCCGCCGATCACTTCAGCCTGACGGCAGAGATCGGCTCGATCACAGCGGGCAAGGTCGCAGACATAATCGCCGTCGACGGCGATCCGCTGAACAATGTGCGCGAGCTGGAGTCGGTCGACTTCGTGATGGCCAAGGGCAAGGTCTACAAACAGTAACTGCAAGCACCGATCCGTAGGGTGCATCTTCAGATGCACCCTGCTGACGTCGAACGCTTGCGGTGCATTTACGCTTCGCTTCAATGCACCCTACGATCCACGAATTTAGCCCTCATCCTGAGGAGCAGACGAAGTCTGCGTCTCGAAGGACGAGGGCATAAGCCACTAAAGGTTCAGCAGCGTCGGATCTCCGCCCTGCGCGGCGATGTTCACGGTGACCGTCCTCTCTGTCGCGAAGCGCGCGAGATAGTGCGGCCCGCCCGCCTTGGGGCCGGTGCCTGACAGGCCCGATCCGCCAAACGGCTGCACGCCCACCACCGCGCCGATGATCGAGCGGTTCACATAGACATTGCCCGCACGCACCGTGGCCTTCACCTTCTCGGCGAAGCCCTCAAGGCGCGAATGCACGCCGAGCGTAAGGCCATAGCCTTTGGCAGAGAGTTCGCCACCGACCCTCTCGATATCATCCGGGTCGTAGCGAATGACGTGCAGGATCGGGCCGAACACTTCCTTGTCGATGTGCAACAGGCTCGGGAGTTCTACGATGGCGGGGCCGAAGAATGTGCCCGTCTCGCGCAAGGCGCCGATGTCGCGCTGATATGTACCGAAACCTGCCGCCGTCATCTTCGCGAGATGATCGTCCAGTGTCTTGCGCGCCTCGGCATCGATGATCGGGCCGACATCGGTGGAGGGATCGGCGGGATCGCCCATGACCAACACATCCATGGCGCCCTTGATCATCTCGACGATGTCGTCAGCGGTTTCGTGCGGCAGGAAGAGGATGCGCAGGGCCGAGCAGCGCTGCCCTGCCGAGCGGAAGCCCGACATGATCACGTCGTCTACCACCTGCTCCTTCAGAGCTGTGGTGTCGCAGAACATGGCATTGAGCCCGCCGGTCTCCGCGATGAGCGGTGCGATGGGGCCATTCTTGGCAGCCAGCGTGCGGTTGATGATGCGCGCAACTTCGGTCGAGCCCGTGAAGGCAACGCCGCCGCAGCGCGGGTCTCCGGTCAGCTTGCCGCCGACCTTGCCATCGCCGGTGATCAGGTGAAGCGCTTCGACCGGCAGGCCCGCCGCGTGGAACAGTTTCACGGCCTCGAATGCGATCAGCGGCGTCTGTTCGGCAGGCTTGGCAAGCACGGTGTTGCCTGCAGCCAACGCGCCAGCGATCTGGCCGGTGAAGATGGCGAGCGGGAAGTTCCACGGGCTGATGCAGACGAACACACCACGGCCCATCATCTCAAGACCGTTGGTTTCTCCGGCCGGACCCGGCAGGGTTTCGAGGCCTTTGAACTTTGTCTCGGCCTCGACCGCGTAGTAGCGGCAGAAATCCACGGCTTCGCGGACTTCGGCGATGCAGTCGTCCAGCGTCTTGCCGCCTTCGCGCGCGAGGATGGCGATCAGGCGATCCGTGTCCTGCTCCATGGCGTTGGCCATGGCTTCGAGAATATCGGCGCGCTTGGCCCCGCCGATGGCATTCCAGTGCGGCTGATAGGCGAGCGCGGACGCATAGGCGGCCTCGATGTCGGCATCCGTCGCTGACGCGACGCGGCCAATGACACGCGAAGCATCGGCAGGCGCACGAACATCTTCGCCCTTCCCCGTCTGCGCCTTGCCCGCGATGATGGAGCCCGCCACAACCGGCCCGGCCTTGTCGAGCGCAGCAATCGCGCCGGTAATGTGGTCACGCGTTTCCTTCTGGCTGAAATCCAGTCCGCACGAGTTGGTACGCGATGCGCCATAGAGCGCAGGCGGCGGCGGAATGCGCGGATGGCGGTTCGGCGCCGCCGACAGCAGCGTATAGGGATCAGTGGCAATGCGCTCGGCCGGCACATCCTCATCAAGGAAGGAGTGCACGAACGAGGTGTTCGCGCCGTTCTCCAGCAGGCGGCGAACAAGATACGGCAACAGATCCTGGTGCGCGCCGACCGGCGCATAGATACGCACCGCCCGCTCGCGACCAGCGGCCTTGTAGAGCGCGACGCCCATGCCGTGCAGGCGCTGGAATTCATAATCGGTGCGGCCCGCCCGCTTCGCCATCAGGTCGATCGCCGCCAGAGAGTGCGCGTTGTGCGTGGCGAATTGCGGATAGATCAGCGGCCCCGTCTCAATCAGCGCTTCGGCGCAGGTGAGATACGAAACGTCCGTCGCCTGCTTGGTCGTGAACACCGGATAGTCGGGCTGGCCATCAACCTGCGCACGCTTAACTTCGCTATCCCAATAAGCGCCCTTCACAAGCCGCACCATCAGCCGCCGATTGGTCTCCCGCGCCATATCGCCAAGCCAGCCGACAACGGTCTCACCGCGCTTCTGATACGCCTGCACCGCAAGCCCCAGCCCGGTCCAACCAGCCGTATCCTTCTCGCGCGCCAGCTTCTCCAGAAGCTGCAACGACAGCGCCAGACGATCTGCCTCTTCCGCATCGAGCGTGAAGTTAATGTTCTGCTTCGCCGCCATTTTCGCCAGCTCAGCCACCATCGGATAAAGCTCGCGATGCACGCGATCGCCCTGCACTGCGCGATAGGCGGGATGCAGCGCCGAGAGCTTCACCGAAATCCCGTCAGCAGTTTCCGGGCGATCCCCCGTCCTCGCCCGGCCGACCTCTCCAATCGCATTTGCGTAGCTGTCGAAATACCGACGCGCATCCGCCGTGGTCCGCGCGCCCTCGCCCAGCATGTCGAACGAATGGCTGGCGGCCTCACCCTTCTTCACCGTGCGCTGGCCGCGCTTCAGCGCTTCATCGATCGTGCGCCCCATCACGAACTGGCCGCCCATGATGCGCATCGCCTGCATCATCGCCGCGCGGATCACCGGCTCCCCCGCCTGGCGCACCATGCGACCCATGAAGCCGCCCGGGTCCTTCTCGGCATCCTCCGGCGGCTGAACGATCCGCCCCGTGAGCATCAGCCCCCAGGTCGAGGCGTTGACCAGCAGCGAGTCCGACTTGCCCCGATGGTCCGACCATTCGCCGGTCGAGATCTTTTCCGCGATCAGCGCGTCCGCCGTATCCGCATCCGGCACCCGCAGCAGCGCCTCGGCGAGGCACATCAGCGCCAGCCCCTCCGGGTTCGACAGCCCGAACTCCTCAAGGAAGCTCTCCATCACCCCCGACCGCCGCGTCTCCGCCCGCGCCTTCAGGACGATGTCGCGCGCCGCCGCAGCGGCAGCGCGGCGCTCGGCCGCATCCAGCGCCGGGTTCGCCAGAAGCTCGGCAATCCGCCCCGACTCATCCGCGAATTTCCCGGCATCCAGAGCGTCAGGAGCGCGCAATCCAGCGACAATCTGCTTCGTCATGGCAATCTCACCCCACGGACATGCCCTCGAATCAGGGCCTGACGCCATATTCTGACCTAAGCATGGACGTAACCCGTCCGAGCCCGCTATCAAACGCCGCCGCAACAGAAAAAAGGACCCGCGCCAGCAAATGCGGATCATGCTTGTCACTGACGCCTGGGACCCTCAGGTCAACGGCGTCGTGCGCACAATGAAGCGCGTGATCACCGAATGCGAGCAGATGGGCCATACGTGGGACATCGTCTCGCCGAACGGGTTCAAGACCATCCCCCTGCCCACCTATTCGGAGATCCGTCTGGCCTTCGGCGCTAAGAAGGTGATCGAGGAACGGTTCCTCGAGTTCGAACCCGACGCGGTGCACATCGCGACGGAAGGCCCACTCGGCTGGGCCGCGCGCGCGGTCTGCCTGCGCCACAAGTTTCCCTACACGACCAGCTATCACACGCGCTTCCCGGAATATGTGAATGCGCGCTTCCCGTTCGTGCCGGTGTGGACGGGCTACATGGTCTTCCGCGAATTCCACAAATACTCCGGCCGCGTGATGGTCGCGACGCCGTCCATGCGCGATGAACTGGCCTCCAAGGGCTTCAAGAACATCGCCCCCTGGTCGCGCGGCGTCGACACCGATCTCTTCCACCCGGACAAGCGCAAGGAAGATCGCGGCCCCTTCAAAGGCATGACGCAGCCGATCTGGCTGAACGTCGGCCGCGTCGCCGTCGAGAAAAACATCGCGACCTTCATCGAGACGCCGTTGCCCGGCACCAAGGTTGTGGTGGGTGACGGGCCGCTGCTCGAAGCCCTGCGCGAGAAGCACAAGGACGTGCACTTCCTCGGCGTGAAGCAAGGCGATGAACTGGCAGCCTGCTTTGCCAATGCTGACGTCTTCTGTTTCCCCAGTCTCACCGACACGTTCGGCCTCGTCGTACTGGAAGCCATGGCGGCGGGCACGCCGGTCGCCGGCTTCAACGTTCCCGGCCCGCGCGACCTTATTCCCGGCACAGGCGCTGGCGCCGTGAACGACGATCTCGCGACCGCCTGCATGGAAGCGCTCGCATGTTCGCGCGAAGTCACCCGCACCTATGCGGAAACCTACTCCTGGCGCGCCTGTGCCGAGCAGTTCATCAACAATCTGGAGCCGCTGCCCGTACCGGAGCGGCGGAAGTTCTGGAAGCGACTGGCCCGTCTGCGCCATTCGCTGCGCATCCGCCGCCGGAAGCCCAAGCTGGGCGAAAAGCCAGACGCCTCTCCCCCGGCACAAGCGAAAGCGGATTGATACGCGCCTGACGCAAAAACCTGGGCCCGTGTCCCACGTTGGAACGGCATAGCTGCAGGATTCTTTCCCAGGCTGGATAACGATAGCGATGCCGTGGGCACGCAAATTGCGCCATTCGATCCGGGGTCAGTTGGGACCCGGCCCGAGACGTATCGAATGGTTACCAAGCTCAGCCTTATTGCCGGCGCCGTACTGGTCATCACGCCAGCAGCCGTCACCGTAGCGCTTCCGCCGAAACACGATGCCGGCGCCTTCCGCTCGATCGAGGTGGACGCACCCGTTATCGGGTTCAACCAGTACGATAACCGCATTCAGCTGCAGCTCCAGCCGGCAGCAACGGACGCCGAGCGAACTGCCCGGCAACGTGTCGTGATCCGTTCGCCGTCCGGCGAGGAAATGCATATCGCGCTAAAGACCGGCCAAATCTGGGCAAGCGCCCAGCTGACCGGCGATTTCGCCAAGGCTGACGCCTTGAAGATCAGCGTCGAGTAATCGACACGCCTACTGAACCGGATCGCCGTTGGCGTCGACGATGTGGACATCGCCGATGTTCAGTTCGCGCACGCCCTTCTCGATCTTGGAACGGTCGCCAACGATCACCCAGACATGGTTCTGGTTGGGGATGATCGTCTTCGCCATCGCTTCGACTTCAGCCGGCGTCACGGCGCGATAGGTGTCGGCATACTTGTCCCAATAATCGCTGGGCAGGTTATAGAGATAGATATCCTGCAACGACCCGAGAACGGCGCCGGCCGTTTCCCAGCGGCTCGACATGCCCAACAGCGTGTTGGTGCGGGCGGTGTTGAGCTCTGCGGGTGTCGGCGGCTTGCGCCCAACAACATCGGTCAGCTCCTTGCGCAGTTCGATCAGCGCGCCCTTGGTTGCGTCGGTTTGCACCGGCGCGGATACCAGGAACGTGCGCGGACCACGACCGCTGCTCGCGACGGACGAACGCGCGCCATACGACCAGCCCTTGTCTTCGCGAAGGTTCATATTCACCCGGCTGGTGAAGTTGCCGCCGAACAGGGCGTTGAACGCAGACACGCGCGTATCCTGAGCCGGATCGCGCGGCGGTTGCGGCGTGCCGACAAGAATGACCGATTGCGCCGAGTCCGGGCGATCGACGATGTAGACCGTCGGCTTGCTCGGGCGGACGCCATTCGCGACCTGCTCGCGCTTGTTCGGCGCAACAGCCCAATCCTTCAGCGCTGCTTCCAGCTTCGGCGTGATCTCCGCCAGCGTCGTATCGCCGACAACAAACAGCGTCGCATTGTTCGGGCCGTACCATGCCTTGTGGAAGGCGGCCGTATCCGCGGGGGTCAGCGACTGGATCTTCTGCGGCGTGACGAGGTGACCATAGGGGTGGTTCTCGCCCCACAGCACTTTCGACATCACGCGCTGGCCGATCGAAGCCGGGTCACGCATCTGCGCCTGCAGGCCTTGAACGGTCTGCGCCTGAACGCGCTTGAAGTCAGCTTCACGGAACGCCGGGTTGCGCAGGACATCCGCCCAGATCGCCATGACAGAATCGAGCGTCGGCGTCAGCGCGGAGAACTCGACAGTCGAGCTTTCGCCACCGCCGCCCGTGCCGACATAGCCGCCGAGACGATCGAGCTCGTCAGCGATCTGCAGCGCCGTGCGGGTCGTCGTGCCCTCGTCCATCATGTTGGCAGTGACGCTGGCGAGGCCATCCTTGATGGTCGCCTGATCAGCCGGATAGCCGGTGTCGAGCAGCATCGACACATTGACCTGCGGCACGTCATGCCGCTCGACCAGCATCACCTTCACACCGTTCGACAGCGTCGCGGTCTGATAGGTTGGGAAGTCTGCATCAGCAACCGCGCCCGGCGCCGGCATCTTCGAGCGATCAACCGCCGGGCTGAAGGCCGCCGGATCGCCGAACGGCAGAACGGTCAGCGTGTAGGAACCACGCGTCAGCCATTTGCGCGCCGCGGCCTGAACGGTTGCAGGCGTGCCGGCTTCGAGGCGATCGAGCGAGGCCTTCCAGCCATTCGGGTCGCCCGTGATCATTTCCCATTGCGCCAGTTGGGCCGCCTTGCTCGACGTGCTTTCGAGGCCGGAGATCACGCCAGAGACGGTCGACACGATATTCTTGTCGATCTCGGCCTGCGTCGGGCCGCTCGCGATCAGGCGGTTCAGCTCTTCATGGATCGCGGCCTCGATCTTCTTGAGATCGGCATCCGGCTTGGCGGTTACCGTGATCGTGAACTGGCCAGCGATTTCGCTCTGGGGATTGCTGACGAACACGCTGGTGGCGACCTGTTCGTCGAACACCAGCCGCTTGGTCAGGCGCGCATTCCGGTCGCCGCCGAGGGCGGCCGCGACATGGTCGAGCTGCTCGCCATCAGCATTGCCAAGCTCGGGCACGTTCCAGGTCATATAGATGCGCGGCTGGGCCACGCGGTCATACATGATCTCGCGCTGGTCGTCGGCGAGCGGCGGCACCCATGCCTTGGGCTGCGCAACCGGCGGGCCCGGCGGGATCTCGCCAAAGAACTTCTCGACCTGCGCCTTCGCCTCTTCCGGCTTGATGTCGCCAGCGACAACAAGGATGGCGTTCGACGGGCCATACCAGGTTTTGAACCAGTCCTGCACGTCCGACATCTTGGCAGCGTTGAGGTCTTCCATCGAGCCGATCACGGTGTGGTCGTAAGGGTGGCCATCGGGATAGGTGGCTTCGACCTGACGGTCATAGACCTTGCCGTAAGGCTGGTTCTCGCGCTGGCGCTTTTCGTTCTGCACGACACTGCGCTGCTCATCGAGGCGCGCCTGATCAACGGCGCCGAGCAGGTAACCCATGCGATCGGACTCAAGCCACAGGATAGAATCCAGCGCGCCCTTCGGCACGGTCTGGAAGTAGTTGGTGCGATCCGTGTTGGTCGTGCCGTTCTGGTTGGTCGCGCCGATCTGTTGCGTCGCCTTGAAGAAGTCATCGTTGAAGTGCTGCGAGCCGTTGAACATCAGATGCTCGAACAGGTGCGCAAAGCCGGAACGCCCCTTCGGCTCGTTCTTCGAGCCAACGTGATAGACAATGTGCACCGTCACGGTCGGCGTCTTGTTGTCCTCATGGACGATCAGCGTCAGGCCGTTCTTGAGAACGTACTTCGTGAAAGGAACATCATACTTCATCGCCGCAATCTTCGCGACGGTCGGATCACGCGCCGGCGTGGCAGCCGCATCAGCCGACTGGGCCGAAACCATCGGCGCCACGTAGGTATCGGAGGCCCGCCCCGTAGCGCACGAAGCAGCCAGCAACGACGCCAGAACGCCAGCGACAGACGTGATGGTCTTCGACATCTCACACACCTTTTCCGTTGCCGGCTTCCGTATCCGGCGTCTTTCCGTATCCGGACCAGTCTAGGGGTGTGAATTATCGGGAAGCAATAAGATTCCGGTCAGCTCTCCGGTCCGTAGATTGTCCCACCCCGCGCCGCGTATTCGCGAAGCACGGCTGCCCCCTCCTCGCGAAGCAGGCCCGACTGGAACACCACGCCCCGCGCCTCCATCTCAACGCGCAGCTGTTCCGTCCCCGCGCCCTCACTGAAGCCCACCGCCTCCGCGTCTTCCTTCAGCGCCGCCGAAACAATCCGCCCGATCTCCGCCCAATGCGAGGCGCCGAGGCACATGATGCAGGGCTCGCACGAGGTAAACAGCGTCACGCCGCCCGGCTCACCCAACCGCCGCCCCGCCAGCGAGATCGCCACCGTCTCGGCATGCAGCACAGGGTTGCCGCTCGTCATGGCGAGGTTCACGCCAACGGCGATGATCTCGCCGGTCGAATCAAGCCGGATCGCAGCCCCGAATGGACCGCCAGAACCCCTCGCGACATTTTCGCGCGCGACGGTCACCGCCAGCCGCATGCACCCCTCGTCAGAGACAGGCGCGACAGGCAGCGCCATCCCCGACAGCCAGTCCGGCAACCTGATCTCCGAGACAGCTGAAGGCATCTCACTCCACTCCTGCTCGCCGCCCAGCTGACCGCTCAGAGGCAAAAATCGGCCTGCGATCAAGACGAATCGGCCGTCACACATCCAGCTCGCCGCCGCCGATTCCACTGTCACATTCGACGATCGAAAACGCCCTCGCGACCGTCACACAACTAATGGATGCGGAATCTGAACGGTTGTTGGCAACCCACTGAAGACCCGCAAGATTTTATTTACATGCCCGTTCTATGGACCTATATACATCGCGCCGGCGGACATCGGCTCGAGGCTCTGCGCCTTGATTCCACGTGGCGTCTGAACTTCCCAAGGGTTCCCACTGAAAGGAACCCGCTCCTCAAAAGAGGAGCTCCTCTGAAAGAGGTGGGGTTTGGATGACGTGTGCGGGTTGAGAGGCAGACTTAACGAGTTGAAAGCCCGTACTAACGCCGGATTGGGTTCAACAACTATCAGGGGTGTACGTGAATTGCTCACGTTTCATACGCCCCTGGACCTGGTCCGGGAACGACTCCCTGAAAAGCCGGTTGCATGCGTGCGACCGGAACGGGTGTCGATAGCGGCTTCATGGTTCAGGGATAACTTTCCGGGCGAAGTTCTTTACGCTGTAAAGGCGAACCCGTCGCTGTGGGCTCTGGACGCGTACTACGCGTCAGGCCTGCGTGGTTTCGACGTCGCTTCGGAAGAAGAGATCAAGCTCGTCACGTCGCGCTATCCAGACGCGAAGCTGGCGTTCATGCATCCGGTCAAGTCGCGCAAGGCTATCGAGCGCGCTTACTTCGAGCATGGCGTCCGCACGTTCTCGCTGGATTGCGAAGCTGAGCTCGAGAAAATCGTCGCCGCTACCCAGCGCGCCGATGACCTCACGCTCGTCGTGCGTCTTGCGGTCAACAACTCTGACGCGGTCTACGCGCTGTCGAACAAGTTCGGCGCGTCGGAAACCGATGCAGCGCCCCTTCTCCAGAAGGCGCGCGGCTATGCCGACAATCTCGGCGTCAGCTTCCACGTTGGTTCGCAATGCATGAACCCGTCGGCCTTCCGTGATGCGATGGACCTTGCGTCCCGCATCATCGTGAAAGCGGGCGTCATCGTCGACGTCGTGGACGTTGGCGGCGGCTTCCCGTCGGCCTACCCGGGCATGACGCCGCCAGACCTCGAGCTCTACGTGAACGTCATCAAGTCGGCCTTCGAAGGAATGCCGGTCGCGATGAACGCCAAGCTGTGGTGCGAACCCGGCCGCGCGATGGTTGCAGAATCGACGTCCATCCTCGCCCGCGTTGAGCTGGTGAAGAACGGCGCCCTGCACATCAACGACGGTTCGTACGGCAACCTGTTCGACGCTGCCCACTGCAAGTGGCCCTTCCCCGTGAAGGCCCACCGCCCGGATGGCGTGTTCGAAGGTGGCGAGCAGACGTTCAAGCTCTACGGCCCGACCTGTGACTCTCTGGATGCGATGGAAGGGCCGTTCACCCTCCCCGCTGACATCCGCGAGGGTGACTACATCGAGTTCGGCATGCTCGGCGCCTATGGCGTCGCGATGCAGACCCGGTTCAACGGCTTCGGTGAGACGGAAGATATCGCCGTCCAGGACCAGCCGTGGACCTCGATGTACTCGGTTGTCGAGAAGCGCCAGCCTGCGGCCCCGCGCCGTACGGCCCGCAAGACCTCGCGCCGCCTCAAGGTCGTATCGTAGTCAAACTGACACAAATCGAAGCGCGGGCCGAATTGAACCCCGGCCCGCGCTTTTCTATTTAGCCAGCGCACCTGGACGCGCTTTTGCTATTTAAACTCGTCCGTACGCTGCTATATCCCCCGCCAAATACAGCTTTCTACCCAAGGCTGGCCGTCGCCTCCTGACGTCCTCATCCCTGGAGACGAACTCCCATGGCCACCAAACCTTCCGCCAAAGCAGCGCCGGTCAAAGCCGTCGCGAAGAAGCGCAACAACACCAAAGCCCAACTGCTCGCCAAGACCGTCGAGCACGTCGACATGACATCGTTCGACGCGCGCCCGATCGTCGACGCGATGCGCAAGATGTCGTTCTCCTCACGCGACACCGCACGCGCCGCCGACATCTTCGACATGGCGCTGCGTGAAAAAGGCTGCTCGACTTGGCTCATCCTCGCCGGCTCGACCTCGGCTGGCGGCTGCATGCACGTCTACCGCGACATGGTGAAGTTCGGCATGATCGACGCGATCGTCGCCACCGGCGCCTCGATCGTCGACATGGACTTCTTCGAAGCCCTCGGCTTCAAACACTACCAGGCGGCCAACTCGGTGGACGACAACGTCCTGCGCGAGAACTACATCGACCGCATCTACGACACCTACATCGACGAAGAAGAACTGCAGGCTTGCGACCACACGATCCTCGAGATCGCCAACTCGCTCGAGCCGCGCGGCTACTCCTCGCGTGAGTTCATCCACGAGATGGGCAAATGGCTTGCCGCCGGCAACGCCAAGAAAAAAGGCTCGCTGATCCAGACCGCCTACGAAGAAGGCGTTCCGATCTTCTGCCCCGCCTTCGTCGATAGCTCGGCCGGCTTCGGTCTGGTGAAGCACCAGAAAGAACGCGCCAAGGCCAAGAAGCCGTACATGATGCTCGATGCCATCGCGGACTTCCGCGAACTCACCGACATCAAGATCGCAGCTGGCACCACCGGCCTCTTCATGGTCGGCGGCGGCGTTCCGAAGAACTTCGCGCAAGACACCGTCGTGTGCGCCGAGATCCTCGGCGTTGATGCCGAAGTCCACAAATACGCCGTGCAGATCACCGTCGCCGACGTCCGCGACGGCGCCTGCTCGTCCTCGACGCTGAAAGAAGCAGCCAGCTGGGGCAAAGTCTCGACCACGCACGAACAGATGGTCTTCGCCGAAGCCACCACCGTCGTGCCCCTGATCGGCTCCGACGCCTACCACCGCGGCGCCTGGAAAACCCGCAAAAAGCCGAAGTGGGCCAACCTCTTCAAATAAGCTGATCTTGCTTCGATAGATCGAAGGGGCGTCTGTTCACTCAGACGCCCCTTTTGTTTTGCACCGAAGTCATCCTCGGGCTCGTCCCGAGGATGTCGTTGGCTCAACGGCGGGAGACTCAACGATCCCCAGGACCACCCGCACGACCTTCTCCATCGTCATTCCCGCGAAAGCGGGAACCCAGTGGCCAAGCCCGCCCAACCCGACCCCCACCTGTCCTCCCCCTTTTAGGGGGAGGAACCACGTTGCCAGAACTTACCTCTCAACGAAGAGCAATCACGCATCAGGGTCCCTCCCCCTAAAAGGGGGAGGACAGGCGGGGGTCGGCCAACACCAATCACCCATACACATTCATTGTCCCGCTCATCCCGACGAAAGTCGGGACCCAGGGCGGCTTGTCCCGGTGTCTGAACCCCTGGGTCCCGGCTTACGCCGGGACGAGC
>ERZ795059.2796-NODE-2796-length-17636-cov-9.495023_pt1 | contig 17636 bp, 17 predicted proteins | sample MGYA00375143_ERZ795059 | MGnify/ENA primary metagenome ERZ795059 (study PRJEB30188, sample SAMN05720168) | activated sludge metagenome | isolation source: Anaerobic digester | place: USA | collected 2015-01-07 ... | reverse complement strand
GCTCCCATCTCCAGGTGGGAGTTTCTTTACACGCATAGGTTAATTTTCAAAAGATGTCCCACCTGGAGATGTGACCTACTAAAAGACACACTCATTCTCATTCTTCCCGCGCCTTCCGTCCTCCCTACGCCCTTCCCATCATTCCCGCCCTTCCCGCCCCCTCGTCATTCCCGCGCAGGCGGGAATCCAGGCCCTCGCTTTCATTCTCGCATTCTTGTTCTTACCATAAATGTGAAAAAATTCTAGCCAAATATTGTCTTTAGCATCCACAATCGGCCATTGACATCACACCACTCGCGTGGCATACTATTATCTGTCCTAAGTGAATGGATTGCAGATAAATCAAAAATATTCCGAAAGATTCGAGGACATACTCATTTGGCAGGTGTCTATATCTAAATGGTGTTCATTAGTGGGCTTTGCATCTTCCCCCCAAAGGAGTGTTTCAATATGGAAGAACATCAGAACGTATCCATGAATTATCAGGATAAATCTTACCGCGAATTATCCCAAACGACGCATTATATGCCGTGGGCGGCAATCCTATCCATCCTGTTTGGAATCCTAGCCAATGGAGGGGCTTTACTGGCCTATGCGCGTCTCAATTCCATACCGCTCAACTTTTTGAAGGGCAATTTCCAATCTATTTTGTGGTTGGTTTTTCTGGTTTGGGCCTGCATCTTTATCGCAGTTGCAGGGATGACCGCCGTAATTATTCAGTTGGCAAATCGAACCGATCATCGCCGAATAAGTTTCACAGGGCTTTTCCTCTCTACAATAGGTACGGGTTGTTCTGTGTATGCCGGAATCTGGATGGTTCGTATCTTTTACTCCATGTATTGCATGGGAACTCTGATATTTAATGAATTGAACACAGGATTAGCGGAATCGTTTCAAAAGACTTTTCACAGCGGAATTTGAGCATAGCAGAATTCTTTAATAAGGGTTTAGGTATGGAACCACTCGATAAGAAAAATGACGACGAAAATAATATCGTTTCTCCTATAACACTAGACTTACCCCGCGCCCCAAAAGCCTATGCAAGCCTAACCCTCGGAATACTAGCCTTAATCTTCGGCTTTATCCTGTGCGGATGGATTCCAGCCTATTTCGGGCTTCGATTAGGGCGAAAGCATCTTCGTGAGGAAAGCTCATCCGTTCGTATCGCGAAAATAGGAGTTGCTTTCTCTATCATTGGATTTTTATTCACGTTGACCCCATTATTGCTCTTTTGCGTGTATTTCTTTCCAGGGCTCCATCATGTAACTTTTGTTGATATACCGAATCCTTTGCGAGCCTCAGAAACCAAACGCGTTGAGATTCCAGTGCAAAGGGGGTTGTTCAATTCGGTGGTAAACCACAGAGATGCGCTTAATGTCCTTCAAGACTGGATAGGGGTTCCAGCACCAGATATCGAGTGGCGGGATGCCGAAGGAAATGTCCAGCATCTTTCGGATTTCAAAGGTAAAAAGATCGTATTATCGTTTTTTGAACAAGATTCCAAAGGAGAGCTTGAATCACCAAACCAACTCGTTGCACAATTTAAGGATGTCTCGGTGATTGGGCTGTTCGATTATGAACCAGGCTCTATTAAATTCATAAACATTGACGAGATCAAATTTCCCGTATTTGCAACAAAAATCGATCTCGCCCCAGATCCATATTTCTTAATGGAAACCCTGCCGATCTTCTTTGTGATAGACCACAATGGGATTATTCATGGTATCTTCGATAAAGATAGCCCCTATGAAACCATCGCACAACTCATGAGAGGCTCCAATTATACAGGAAAATTGAAAACAAGCCCTCCCACCATTCCACGTCAGCCCGGACCAGCACTAACCCAGTGGACCATGGAAAAAGCTTGGGAATCCGATATCAGCAGTATCAATGAACTGGAAGTCTGCGATTGGGATGCTGACTCGCAGGATGAATTATTCGCTCGCTTCATGGAAAAAGTTGCCCTATGTGATGAAAAAGGGAAAATCATCAAGGAAAACGAATATATAAGGGATATTCATTTTATTTCATTCGCGGTTGGTAGAGTAGATAAAGAACTCTATATTGCTTTCACAAACTTCGGAACGGATACTGTAACCGTTATGGACTTCGATGGAAAAAAGAAATGGACTACCGAATCCATACCAACGTCCTGGCCTCATATGTTTTGGGCTGATTTAGATGGCGATGATAAAGAATGTCTGATTGTATCGGATAAATCTTCCGGCAATACCGCCATATATGAATCCGACGGAACTTTGCGCCGAAAATGCGAAAGTGTGGATAAACCAGGTATTTCTTTGAATGCAAAAATATCGCAAAAATTTCTCTGGAGTTCACAATACAATATTATTTACACGCCTGTGTGTGTAATAAAGAGCCAATCTGACCATATCTCATTATTGGCCACGAGCAATAGCCATTATTCTTCACGAATGATTTCTTGGTTAAATCATAAACTTAAACCTTCAAATGCCATCTTATTAAATGGTTGGGTTTCTCAAGGTTTCAATGAATATGTGGCATATGACATCAATGGCTATGGGGATAATCAAATTGGCCTGATCAACCACAGGTTTGGTTTTGAACCAGATCGAACACTCTTATTTGTTCTGGATAACAAGGGCAAATTACTATGGAAGACCTCTATGAAAAAACCATTTATGAAGGTGCGCGATGGGATTTCCATGGGAGACTTTGACGGGGATGGAATCAAGGAGTGGGTGCTTTTCGGCAGCCTATCCAATCTACTGCTCATTTCACCCGACGGAAAAATCCTTTTTGAAAAGCCTCTTTCTTCTATTGATGAAAGAGATATTTCCAATACAAATATTATTCAGCCAAAAGACAACTTGGAAACAGTTGACCTGTGCACACCTGAACAAGAGAAACGAAACAGTTTTGCATTCAGGATTGCTCCGGGGAAAGATTACCAGAACTATTCCTTCATGCGTATGAGAGTTTTGCCTCGACCAGCAAAAGGTGACCTTTTGCTCCTGCCAAGCGGAAAAAACTGGATTGCCTACACGTTCAAACATTAATGCAAAAAATCCCATTGTCCCAACATCACGGACGAAATAGGTATATTATGTATATTTATTATATAGCACAATTTGTTAAAATACATAATTCTTTTTATTGATATTAACTTGAGTTGATTATCCTTACCCTCGTTTTCCAGCCCCCTTTCGCAGACCCCTCGTTTCGCCAGACCCCTCGTTTCGCAGACCCCCTCGTTTCGCAAGGACCCCTCGTTTCGCAAGGACCCCTCGTTTCGTAAGGACCTTTGTTTCATAAGGACCCTCGTTTCCCATACTGAGTTCCGGGTACCCCCTCTCGCTTCCCATTGTTACCTACAGCCTAAAGTCTCACTTCCTACAGTCTGATTAGCCCCCTCGTTTCGCGTATTTGCCCATAGGTGTGGGTAGGAGTAAAAAGCGGTAGCAAGCTCCCGCACTCCAAAATTCTCCTGTTTCACACGTGTCCTCTGTAGCCTTGGTGAAGGAGGATTCCACGTTTCGCGTTTGCCATTTCGCATTTCCTGCCCCCTTGTTTCCCACTCACGCCTCATCCGCCGCAGGTCTCACGCCTCAGGCCTCATTCCGAGATGCATCAATTCCCCTAAACATGCTATTCTTATAACTCCTTATTATCAAAGGCTATTTACAGGAGAATTCATGGATACGGTTCGTTGTCGCATTGCTCCCTCGCCGTCGGGATTTCTGCATATTGGCACCGCCAAGACGGCGATGTATAACTGGTTATTGGCCCGCAGCACGGGCGGTTCGTTCGTTTTGCGGTTGGAGGACACGGATGCCGAGCGCACGGATGAGACGTATGTGCAGGCGATGTGCGAGGGTTTCAAATGGCTCGGAATCCTGTGGGACGAAGGCCCGGAATTCGGCGTGGAACCGGCGCGGGGCGAGTATGGCCCGTACCGCCAGTCGCAGCGCCGCGAATTGCACCGCAGCGAGGGTCTGCGCCTGCTGGCGGAGCATAAGGCGTATAAGTGCTTCTGTTCCAAGGAGGAACTGGACGCGGAACGCGAACGCGCCACGCAGGAGAAGCGTCCGCCGCGGTACAGCGGAAAGTGCAAGCATCTGACCCCGAATCAAGTGGCCGAACTGGAAGCGAAAGGCACCCCGTACGTGGTGCGCTTCCGGGTGCCGGAAGGGGAGACCATCATCCATGATCTCATCCAGGGCGACGTGCACTTCGACAACAAGGAATATGACGATTTCATCATCCTGAAAGCCAACGGCGATCCCATCTTCCATCTCGCGGTGGTGGTGGACGACGGCCACATGAAGATCACGCATGTCATCCGCGGCGACGATCATCTTACGAATGCCGGGCGGCACGTGATGCTGTTTAACGCACTGGGGTATCCGGTGCCAAAGTTCGCGCATCATCCGCTGGTGCTGGATGAAGTGGGCCGCAAATACAGCAAGCGCCTGCATGGCGCGAACGTGCTGGACTGGCGCGAAGACGGGTATCTCCCGGAAACGCTGATCAACTACATCGCGCTACTCGGTTGGACCTCGGAAGAGGCGAACCGCGAATTTTTCACCCTGGATGAAATGATAAGCCTGTTCACCATCGAGCGCCTGAGCAAGTCCCCGGCGCGCTTCGACCGCAAGAAACTGGACTGGCTGAACGGCCAGCATATCCGGCGGCTGACCCCGCAGGAGTTGTGCGACCGCGTCCTGCCAATCCTGCACAAAAACGGACTCGACACCAGCGTCAAGTCTCCGGAATGGCTGGCGCATATGGCGGCCATCTGCCAGGAAAAGATTCCCACGCTCAACAACATTGTCGAATACACGGACTTCTTCTTCCAGGACATCGCCGCATACGAAGAAAAGGCGGTGGCAAAACTTTGGAAAGATCCTGCATCCAAGGAACGCATGCGCGCCATTCAAACCGCGATGCAGAATGTGGCCGCCGATCAGTGGAATCACGATGGGATCAAGGCGGCATTCGAAGCGCTGATGAGTCAGTCGGGCGAGGGCCTGGGCAAATTCGTGCATCCCACTCGCCTGGCCTTGACCGGCAAATCCGTGGGACCGGGCCTCTTCGAACTTGCAGAACTGCTTGGCAAAGAGGAATGTCTTAACCGTATTGCGAAAGCGATTGCCTATATTGAACCCTTGGGAGGAAACGTGTCGTGAGTGAAGTGATTATTGGGGTGGATTTAGGGGGGACAAATGTCAAAACGGCCATCGTGTCACGGGATAAAAAGGTCCTTGCGAAGGATTCCCGGCCCACCAATGCCGAAGGCGGTCCGGAAGCCGTCATGAACGTCATGGAACAATCCGTCCGCGAATTGACGGCCTCGCAGGGCATCAATCTCAAAGATGTGCTGGCTGTCGGTTTCGGCGCCCCCGGGCCCATGAACTGGCAGACCGGTATCGTTTATAGTCCCCCTAATTTGCCCGGATGGACAAATGTTCCTCTTGCCAAATTAATGAAAAAACGGCTGGGGGTCCGGTGTTTCGTCGATAATGACGCCAATGTCGCTTGTTACGGGGAATATTGGCTGGGTGCAGGCCAAGGTACGGAAAATATGGCCGTGTTGACCTTGGGCACGGGCGTGGGAGGAGGCGTAGTCGTATTCGGAAAGCTCCTGCGCGGCATTGACGGCACCGCGGCCGAACTGGGCCATCTGAAAGTCCAACGCGATGGCCGAATGTGCGGGTGTGGATCGCGAGGCTGCCTGGAGGCCTACGCATCCGTAACCGGGATGGTCCGCACGGCCAAAGAAGGCTTTGAACAAGGCAAAGAGTCGTCCTTGAAAACCCTGTGCGGCGGGAACCTGGACAAAATCACCGGTAGAATGATTTACGAGGCGGCGAAAGAGGGCGATGCCTTCGCGCAGTGGGTATTCAACGAAACAGCCACCTGGCTTGGCCTTGGCATCGCCAGTATTGTCAATTTCCTGAACCCGGAAAAAGTGGTGCTGTGCGGCGGCATGATCGCGGCGGGGGATATGCTATTCAATCCTGTCCGGGAAACCATGCTCGCGAATACATTTGAAGTGCCGGGCAAACGCTGCCAGATTGTCCCGGCGGGATTGGGCGAAGATTCCGGCGTCATTGGCTGTGCCGGATGCGCTCTTGCCCGCTATCAGGCTGAATAATGAACCCGAAACGGTGTAACCGCCCATGATTCTGACGTTCACCCCCAATCCCTGCGTGGATAAAACGGTTTTTATCAGCACACTGACCCCGGGCGAAAAAATCCGGTCGCAAAAATGCACCTGCATTCCCGGCGGCAAAGGCAACAATGTTTCGCGCGCCGTAAAAGCGCTCGGATATGACACCGCCTCGATGGTAATCGTCGGGGGACGGCCTGGCCAGCATGTCGTCGATATGATCGAACAGCAGGACGGCGTCCGCTGCATCCCCCTATGGGTAAATGGAATGACACGCACCATCAACACCGTGCTGGAAGAACCTATTCACCGTCAGACCGCCTTTTTCGAGCCCGGGTCTCCGGTCACTGCCGAAGAAATGGAACAGATTGTCCAGACATTCACGCAAACAATTATTGAGGCGCGGGTGGTCACGTTTAATGGCGGGATTCCCGATCCTATGCTGCATCCGTTGTATGAACGGTTGATCGGCATTGCCAAAGAAGCGGGCGTGATTACGATTCTTGATTCGTACGGACCCGAATTCACGCAAGGGCTTGAAGCGGTTCCCTATATGATCAAGCCAAATCAGCAGGAAGCGGAACTTTTCGCGGGATTTTCCCTGGATACCGATGCGGCCCGTTGGCGCGCCATCGACGCCTTTCATAATAAAGGCATTCCCCTCGTGGTGATGTCGCTTGGAAAAGAGGGCGCACTGGTTTCGCGGGAAGATGGGCGATTCCGGCTCATACCTCCGGAGATTAAAGAGATCAATCCCGTCGGTTCGGGGGATGCATTAGTGGCAGGCTTCGCCATCGGTTTGCAGGAAAACTGGCCTTTGGAACGCATGGCGCGTCTCGGCGTTGCCGCCGGTACAGCCAATGCGATGTCCTGGGATATCGGGCATTTTACGCGTGAAGAAGTGGATAACCTCGTCGCACAAGTGCAACTTCAGAAAATAGCATAACCTACTTTCTTTTTGGAGAAAAAGAAAGTAGGCAAAGAAAAATCAGGATTATACCTCGGAAATATTATCCCAGGTGATGCCGATGCGGGGGGCTGCGTATCCGATTTCGTTGAGATAGTCGCCGTAGCACATCATCCAGTGGGAATCGCGCACTTCGTTGAGCAGCTTTTTCCAGTCGCCCTGGATGCGCACATCCTGCTGTGATCGGCATATCTCCAGGAAGGGATTGCCTTCCACAATGCCTTTTATTCCAACCCAGCGGCCCGTAGTGTATTCCGGATCGATAAATGTCACTTCCTGGCCTACGGGTATTTCCACCTTTGGAGCCGCGCCGTATTCTGATTCGTAATGCGTCAATATACGCGTGGGTTCGTAGCGCGAGCCGTCCATGCGGCGCGGACCGGTGCAGTGGGCGCAGGTCACGATGCCTTTGTGGGGGAAGGTGGAATTGTGCATAAAGACGGGCTTGCCCGAAATGTATCGGAGTAAAATACCCGCTGGCACAATAACAAAATCGGATTCACAATACGCGGGAAGCCCTTCGTCGTTCATAAGGCCCAAGGTGAGGCATGCGGTCGTCTTGGACATTGGCAGAATGGTGCTCATGCAGCCCTGGATGGTAAACGCGGCGGCCTGTTGTTCCTGCATAATATCCTTGAACAGGCCATATAACACGAAGGCATTGACTACGAAGCCGCGGCCGGTTTCCAACGTGGTATTGGGCAGGGCGAGATACCGAGTGGTCCATTCTTCCGCGCGTTTCATGCAGCCGGGATCGGCAAACGCGCTCTGGATCCTCTTGCCCAATTCGTCATAGGAGATTTCAACAATGTCGAGTTTATGGCGTTCCCGCGCTTTCTGCGGCGCATCCCCCGCATATTTCCCGCCGGCCCCGCCCATCGCCACCACGCGCGCGCCCATGAAGTTTTTCACGCCATACAAGGCCCGCAGGCGCCACAGCAATTCGTCGGGATCATCCACGACCACGTCGTGCACCGACACCCGTATCTCCGGGTTATTGGGCGCCTTGTCCGTATTCAATTGCCGTACGCTCAATGCCTCATACCAGTAATACACCGGGCCGGACTCATGCCGCACGAAAATAATCCCGCCACGTTCTGGAATACATGCGGCAAGCATGGCGCCGGAACCCGTCGCGGGGTACACAATCGTCACATCCGAATCCGCCGCATTGATCTTGGCCGCGTCCTCCTTGGAGGTAACCTCCAGCACCGGCAATACCTCGATACCAAATTCCGCGCGTCCCGCCAGGGCATTCAATTCCTCCGCGATGCGGTTTTTCTCCTCCGCTACTGCTTCTTTGGTTTGAACTCCGCCCCACGACTTCCAGGAGGCGGCCTCCCGGCGCGTGGGAAGGCTGTACATCAATATCGGTTGCACCCGCAGGGACTTTCCAAGGGTGTAAAACGCACGGTCCGGATCCCACAATTTCTCATCCCATGCCGCCAGACCGGCAGCCTGAACAAGAGTGGGGGAGAGTACGGCGGCGCCCATGGCTAACGCAGTGGTTGTCCCCAGAAATTCGCGGCGGTTCATACATTGGCAGCACATAGGAAATTCTCCTTTGGAATCACGGTTTCAGCATTCATGGTACTGTACATCGTCAAAGGAGGTATAGATCAAGATTTTTATGTAAAAAAACGAATGCGCAATATGGTATACTTCTTATAGGTAAGAGTAATACTTAACAAAGGAATTTTTCAATGAAAGTCACGACAAAAGGACAAGTTACCATACCCATAGAGTTTAGGGAAAAGACGGGAATCGTTCCGGGCAGCGAGATACGCTTTTCTTTGGAACGCGGCAAGCTTTACCTGCAAAAAGTCAAAGGCGAGGGGCGCGGGAAGGAATTGATCCGAAAAATGACAGGTCAAGGCAACATAAAAATGACAACCGATGAAATCATGGCGCTTACCAGGGGGGAAGATTGATGGATGTTATGGTTGATTCATGCGTTTTGCTCGATATATTCAGCCAAGATTCCCTGTGGTATGAGTGGTCGGCGAATGCAGTCACCCATGCAGCCGACAGGGGGAATATCATTTTAAACCCCGTCATTTATTCTGAGATATCTATTCGTTTTGGCCGTATCGAGGATTTGGAAGCCCTTCTTCCTCCTGATATCTTTGAATATCACCCCATACCCCGGGAAGCATCATTTCTTGCAGGGAAGTGCTTCATACAATATCGCCGAGGAGGTGGAAAAAAAACTTCTCCTCTGCCGGATTTCTTTATCGGCGCACATGCGGTTATTGATGACTTTCCTCTGATCACACGCGATCCCAAACGATTCCGCCAATATTATCCCGGTTTGAAACTAATCTGTCCCTAATACTGAATCAATTCTTCATCCCGGAAAAATACGGCGTTGTTCGCGGTCATAGCGCATACGCTGACCGGATTCGAGGGCGGCGGCGGCCATAATCGTGGCTACCGAATGCTGATGGCCGAATTCGATATCCGCCGTGGGGCGCTGCCGGCTGCGGATGCAGTCCAGCCAGTTGGCCATGTGGTTCTCATCGGGGATAGCCTCCAAGACTCCCGCGGCAATTTCCTTGCCTTCCTCGCCACCCGCGCCGGAATAGGTTTTCTTTTCCATATCGATGGTGCCGTACACGCCATGGATGGTGTAATGCGTGCCGGAGGCGTTGGCGAGCCCCATCGCCCAATCAAACAGGAATCCTTCGGGATAATCGACCAGGGCATGGAACGTGTCGGTGTGCTCGCGGCCGTCTTTCCACACATAAATACCGCCGTGTGCCACGGCACTGTTGGGGTAGGAGGCGCTCATGACGTTATGGCAGGCATCGATCAGATGGGTCATCCAGAGGCCGGAAATGCCGTTGGTACACATGCGGTAGAGGTGCCAGCGGCGCAGCAGTTTCGGGTCAAACGGAACCATGGGCCGATTGAACAGATAGGCGGCCCAGTCCACGTCCTCTTCTTTGCAATTGCTGAAATCGCGCGCCCATCGGGGATGATTGAAAAAATTCGCGGCGGAGACCCGGCTCACCGTGCCGAGTGCACCCGTGGCCAGTAGTTTTTTCGCGGCCTTCCAGCAGCCCTCGCTCCGGCGTTGGGTGCCTACTTGCACCACGCGCTCGTTTTTCCGGGCAAGATCCAGAGCTTCGCTGGCCTCTTCGACGGTCAGTGACATGGGTTTTTCCACATAGACATCTTTCCCCGCCTTCAAGGCCTCGATCATGATGGGCGTATGGGCAAAATCCGGCGTGGCAATGATTACCGCCTGTACATCATCGCGCGCAAGCAGTTCAGCGAATCGCGAGGTTTGGAACGGCTTCTTGCCGAAACGCTTTTCCACACCTGCGGCGGATTTTTCCCGGTTGGGCTTCCACACATCGCATAGGCCGGTGATTTCGACATTATTCGACTCGCGGAGTTTGCCCAGTTCCACAATATGCGAGGCGCAACGATCTCCCGTGCCTATAAGGCCGATTGAAATACGATCATTTGCCCCAAAGGCTGACCGGTTGAGTATTAATCCAGCGCCTGCCGCCAATCCGGATGCCGCCAAGAATCCCCTGCGTGATAAACGTGTGTCGCTCATGATGTCTCTCCACATTTATGGCTTTTGCCAATTACCTTATCTGTTTTTTTGAGATTACTCCGTCATACGTTCCAATAGGCTGGAATTGTTATCCAAATCCACGCCAGGCTGTAAACCACCTGATCCCGAAGTGGGCATACTCGATACCCGCTTTTTAGCAAGTGTGACTCTGTCTGCAAAGGAAACTCTCAATGCATGTTCAATCACAGAGGAGAGCGTTTGATTTGACTCTTTTGCGCGGAGTTTTGCCTGCATGAGCAGTCCTGTATCAATGTTTATTGTTGTTCTCATAAAGTGAACTCCACAAGGTGATCATCTTCATATCATCATCGAAGTATACATTTCTGAAACAAAATACGCACTATTTTCCACAATCATCGACGTGACCAATCCTTCCGGTCTTTCTTGACAGTGGACTATTTCAAAACGTACCATTCACGCATGGCGAACAATGACATATTATTTTGCTCGGAAGCTCAAACCTTAGTTTTCCGCAATCCCGTGGAGATCATTTTTACCAAGCGCGTAGAGGAGGTGAGGGAGTCATTACACCATATAGAGGATCGGGTCGCTGCTGGTCTTCATGCGGCAGGTTTCATCACCTATGAAGCTGCCCCGGCCTTCGACAATGCGCTGGTAACGCACGAAACGGGCACATTGCCGCTGTTGTGGTTTGGACTCTATAAAAATGCTGAAATGGATCGCCCGGAAATATCCGAAGAAAGCCTTTACACGATAGGCAACTGGGAGTCTTCGATAAGACAGGGCGAATATGACAAGGCCATCCGTCGGATTCATGAATGGATTGCGGCAGGCGACACCTATCAGGTGAACTATACCTTCCCCATGCATAGCCGATTCCAGGGGGATGCAGCAGCGTGGTTTCGGCAACTTTGCCGGGCGCAACGGGCGAATTATTGTGCTTTTTTGGAAACGGATGAATTCCAAATACTCTCCATTTCTCCAGAGCTTTTTTTCCGGCTTGAGGGAGAACATATTGAGATGAAACCCATGAAAGGCACGCGGCCGCGCGGCCTGTATCCCGAGACGGATGAACGCGCCGCCCGCGAACTCGCGGACAGCGAAAAAGATCGCGCCGAAAATCTGATGATTGTAGATCTTATTCGTAACGATTTGGGGCGCATTAGTGAAATCGGTTCCGTTCACGTCAAGAACCTTTTCCATGTGGAGCGGTATGAGACGGTGTGGCAGATGACTTCCACGGTTGCCGCCCAGACCAGCGTATCAGTTCCTGAGATATTTTCCGCGCTTTTCCCCTCTGGTTCTGTAACCGGGGCGCCCAAGGTGAGGACCATGCAGATTATCCGCGAACTGGAACCATCCCCACGCGGTGTGTATTGCGGCGGGATAGGGTGGTGGTCGCCAAACCGGCAGGCAGAATTCAACGTTGCCATCCGGACCGTGATGATTCATCGCCGCACTGGACTGGCCTCCTATCATGTCGGAGGAGGGATCACGTGGGATTCCACGGCAGAGGGGGAATTTGAAGAATGCAAGACGAAGGCCGCCATACTTGCTTTTCCCCGGCCTGAATTCGAACTCCTTGAATCCATCCGCTGGGATGGGAACTATTTCTTATTGGAAAAGCATCTGCAACGACTCCAAGCGAGCGCCCGATATTTCGGATTTACCTATGACCGGGATGCCATTGATAAAAATCTCGCGGAGCATGCCCGGGAAATGAACTTAACGCATGAAACCTATAAAGTGAGGTTGTTGTTGGCGAGGAATGGCGCACTTCACCTGACCCGTGAACGCCTCCCGGAAACGAAAACATTCCGTGTTACTTGGGCAGAAGAACCGATTCGGGACGTTGACGTATTTTTATATCACAAAACCACCCATCGCGAAGTATATAACCGGGCGCGGGCTTCCCTCCCCGGATATGATGATGTCTTACTCTGGAATACGCGGGGAGAGATCACTGAAAGCACCATTGCCAACGTTGTGGTGGAAAAGAATGGCTGTTTACTCACACCTCCTGTTTCCTGCGGACTACTGGCGGGAACTTTTCGGGGCCATCTCCTTGCGACAGGAAAAATCACTGAACATGTTCTTTATAAGGACGATCTTGTGGATGTGCAGGCCGTGTACCTCATAAATTCCGTACGAAGGTGGATACCTGTGCAATTATGAGCAGATATTGACGAATAATTGTCGATTATGGCATCGTTTAACAAGATAGATAACGACACGAGGTTCTGTATGAATTCTGTTAAGGTGTCACGAAAATTTCAGATTGTCATCCCTAAGGAAATTCGGGAATCCATGAACATCCGTCCAGGAGAGGCGATGCAAGTATTTGAGTTGGATGGACGGATTGAGGTAGTCCCTGTCCGTCCGTTGAAATCACTTCGTGGCCGCTTTAAAGGCATTAATACGTACATAGACCGTGAAGGGGATGCTGCAATTTCAGGGGTGCAGCATGGCAAGTAAGCCAGTGCGGTCGAAATAGACCTCATTTCGGATGATCTTATCATCGCAAAGTAACACAAGATCCATTCCATCCAGTTCAACGGTTTCATTTCCGCCGGTTTTTTGAAAGCGTGCATGCCACAACAACACACACCCTTCTTGTGCGGCAAGGGGGTATCCCTCGCGGAAGGCCCAGTGCATGGTCCATTTGGCGAAAAGTTTGCCCAGATACTTTCGAAACGCCTCCGAACCATGAATAGGTTCAGAAGTGCCCGGGTCACGATAGCAAAGGTCGTCCGAATAGCATTCTAAAACCCTGTTACTATCTTGGGTGTTCCATGCGGACATAAACCTTTCCGCAAATGCAGTTACTTGATCCTGTTCCATAGAATGGTCTCCTGTTATCGGACTTCCCGCTCGAAAATGAGGTCCGCATATTTTGAGGCGCCATATTTTGCCGTGCCCGGCGCATAAATCTGAATAAAACGCCACCCATTTTGGGCATACAGGGCAACCAAACCCTGATAGTCTGTAGAAAAGTTCCCGCGCCAAAAAGAAGCGTTTACCTTGATTCGTTCGAAGTGATATTCATAACGCCTTTCCATTAGTGCATCTCCTCTTCCATAGTTCTAAGGCTGTAGTTATATACCGTTTTCCCGGAGAAAAGATTCGATTTTGGCGCAATGGTCTCCCTGAATCTCCACAGAGTCCTCAAAAGCTTTGCCGCCCGCGGCGCATTTTTTCTTAAGCAATGCCAATAACGCATCCAGGTCGCCGGAAACATTCCGGATAACCGTGACCGTTTTCCCCGCAGCGCGTTTTTCGAGAAAAATCGGATAGTTGCCCTTCTTCGTTCGTGCGATACGAAATGCAGGGGCGGATTTGATCTTTGGAGGCGCCTGCGGAGAATGGGGGGGCGGATTATCGGCTACGGCAGGGAATCCTTCCGCGGAACGCAATTGCGCAAAGGGGGAAGAGGTCAATGAAGTGGCGGGGCCCGAGGTGCTTATACGTTTGTTTTTTCCGCTCATGCGTTGCCTTTCATGTAATGTTCATAGTCTACACGCTCACATACCGGATTGGAAAACTAAACTTTGAATGATAGACTATGCGCATTATGGTGTGTTCAACCAACCTTACAAGAATCATCGCACGCACAGCGGGTCCGCTGGCATTTTTATCGATTGTGGCGGGGATAATCGTGTTTATTTACTATTTCTGGCTGGCATTGCCCATGGGCGCCGGCCCTGCCGGTCCTTCGGTTCCAAAAGAGCCCTTCACTACCGTATGGACCGAACGTCCGGTGATTTTGTTAGGCATAGGGGGTAATATTACGAACGGGTATGGGGCACCGAAAGGCAAGGCGTTCTTTGATTGGTTATATGCCAATCCCCCTGATGAATATCCGGATATGCAGGGGATTTGTCTGAAGAGCGTGCTCCCGAAGCTCAAATGTTTTAACGTATCCATTTCCGGCACCAATTCCATTCAACATGAAAAAGTGGAAGTTCAATCGTTGCAGCCGTTCCCGAAAGAGATATTCGGGATCGTGGTCATGACCACCGGGGGATATGATTTGCACCATTGGCACGGCAAGAAATCCCCGGAAGAAGGGGCCGTGTACGGGGCCACTTTAGAACAGGCAAAACCTTGGATTACGAATTTCGAACAGCGCCTTGAACAGATGATTGAGAACATCACCAAACTTTTTCCGGGCGGGTGCCATGTCTTTCTTGGGACCATCTATGATCCTTCCGACGGCGGGAACAATCCTTGGTGGACGGGACTTCGGCCTTGGAAAGATTCGGCGGAAATCATTGATGCGTATAATGAAATCATTCGGCAACATGGGGAAAAGCATTCAAATGTGACGGTCGTGGACATTCATAAGGCGTTTCTAGGGCATGGAGTGCGCTGTGCACAGTTTTGGCGCGCGACCTATCATCCTGAAGACCCTCATTACTGGTACTATGGCAATATCGAAGATCCTAATGAACGCGGGTATGATGCCATCCGCCGGCTATTCTTGCTTAAGATCCTGGAGGTGCTTGGAACTTCCCCGCCGCCTTTGCAAACAACTCCGTAAGCTGTCTACCATTTCAATTGATGTTGCGTTTCTTTATTAATGGATACAGCCTATTTATAGGTCAAGATAAGTGAAAAACCACACAATAGACGAAACACCATAAACGTTATGTTACGTTTAGCCAAATTCAAAATATCTGGCAAAATATTCCCACTGAGAGTGGGGCGGTTAGCGGTGTTGTTTTCTATTGCTGGGTTGCTCTTATATACCTATTATCTCTTGTTGGCCTGGCCTGTTGGAACTGGGCCTGCCGGCCCCTCTGTTCCCAAAGAGCCTTTTACCAATGTCTGGTCCGAGCGCGAGGTAGTTTTGCTAGGCTTGGGAGATAGCATGACGAAAGGGTATGGCGCGTCTCGCGGCAAATCATTTTTCGATCGGTTATGTTCAAATCCGCCTGACGAGTTTCCTGATATGCAGGGGATTTGCCTGGAGCGTGTTTTGCCGAAACTGAAGCATTACAACATATCCATATCTGGCACGAATTCCATCCAACACGTCACCACGCAGATTCCCTCGATAGACCCTGTTCCCAAGGAATATTTCGGCATCGTGGTCATGACCACCGGGGGAAACGATTTGATCCATTGGTATGGCAGAAAACCACCTTCAGAGGGCGCCATGTACGGCGCAACGCTGGAACAAGCAAAGCCGTGGATAGCGAATTTCGAAGTACGTTTACATCAAATGATTGACGATATCATCCAATTATTCCCAGGTGGATGCAGGATCTTCTTGGGCACAATCTATGATCCCTCCGATGGCGGGGGAAGTCCTCGCTGGGCGGGAATGCCGCCATGGAAAGATGCCACGGTAATCCTTGATGCCTATAACAATATCATTTTGCAGGCCGAGAAAAAGTACACCAACGTGGCGGTGGTGGACATCCACAAGGCCTTTCTGGGACATGGCGTCCGCTGTGCGCAGTTTTGGCGCCCCAACTATCATTCTGACGATCCCCATTATTGGTACTATGGCAACATCGAAGATCCAAATGAACGCGGATACGACGCGATCCGGCGGTTATTTTTACTTAAGATACTGGAGGTGTTTGGGCCATCACCTTCTTCTGTACTGGCGGTACCGAGCAGCTAGCCCTTATTTCTCACCGAAATAAATTCGAACCTGTCATTGCTTCCACGAATTGCCGCCAACGGCGGTCAGGCGCTCGCAATGACAGGAAGGGTTATGGTTGGCGTATGTATGAGAGTGCCGCTCCGTTCCTCGTACTGGCAGACGTATATGAAGGCTGGTGATACATCGGCGCTGGATCAAGAATCGGGAGAATTATTTTACGGATGTGTCCGATGCTTCCACGCGCTGAAAGGTTTTCTGTTCCATCTTCTTTCCATATCCATCGATGGCGTCCATCGTAATGCTTGCTGGCGTGACGGTGATGATGCCCACCACATTTTCATCGGGCGTACCGCGTGCATTTCCGCCAATAATCTGAATGGGAAATAATCGATCCTCCGCACCCAACTTATTTGCATGAGAGGGGGGCATTCTTGTTTCCAGACAATGCATATGCCCGGCAATATGCAGATCAATTCCTGCCGAATTAAGCTGTGGATACCATTCAGAATTGTCAAATCCTGGAATATGGGCCAGGAGGATCTGGAATGGGGAAGATTTCCATGAATCAGAACCCACAAGAGACGGCAACATTTGAAACTCTTCGGCTTTCCATGTTTTGAAATCGGCCAAACCAAAATACTCAATATGGTCATCCGGTTTGTCCTCGCCGGTGTCGAGCACCAAGAACGAAGCAGAACCAATCCTGAACGAGGACACATAAGGATTTCCGCCCGGCAGACTGACGTATTCCGGCAAATGCCGGGCAAAGGCGCCGCGCGCTTCATGATTTCCCCGAACCAATACAAAGGGGATTTCCGCCGCAAAAAGTTCCGAAGCCGGCCGTAACAGGTGAGAAATGATCTGGTATTCATTGTTCACGTAGGTAAAGGTATCGCCATTGAACACGACAAAGTCATGCTGCTTTATATTGGTGACCCGCGTCAATTGCGGCAGATGGTCCGGGCGATCATGAAGATCGCTGATGACCACAAAGGACACCTTGTCAGCGGCAGGGTTGGGAACACGGAACGTATGTTTCGCGTCATGCATGGACGCCCCGAACCGTCCGCAGATGGGATAGATGCCGAACACTCGCTTGGCCGCCACCCGGTAATCTACGGAAGCCCCGGGGGTAAGCCCTTTAAGCGTAACGCGATGAATATGGGTCATGGCATCAATCAATCCGAAATGGGAAGCGTGTGCACGCTGTGAAAACTCTTCGCCATATTCCACCCAACCGGTGGCTGGGACATTGGTGATCCAGCAAACAGTCATTTCACCGGGATTAGCCAACTGAAGCCATGGCCCCGCCACGATCTTTGGGGGGCGTGGATCAACTACTACAAAAGCC
>ERZ795059.2793-NODE-2793-length-17650-cov-5.569082_pt1 | contig 17650 bp, 8 predicted proteins | sample MGYA00375143_ERZ795059 | MGnify/ENA primary metagenome ERZ795059 (study PRJEB30188, sample SAMN05720168) | activated sludge metagenome | isolation source: Anaerobic digester | place: USA | collected 2015-01-07 ... | reverse complement strand
CTGCGCGTCGCGTTTGGGGTGCTGCAGAAGCACAAGACCAGTGAGGGCGACGATCGGTACGTCCTGGTCGACAAGGACGGCCAGATCCGCTATTCGATTGATGCCGACGCCAGCAAGAACCTGCCGTGGGAGGCCAATCTCGGCAAAGCGGTTCAAGTCGTGGGCAGGTCCGATTCGCCGCCGACATCCGACAAGCCGGTATTGGTCGCCCAAGCGATCGAACCGAAAACCGCGCCGCCGGCCTTGTACCCCGATCCTCCGACCGCCGCCGGCCAAGACTCGCAATCGCTTCCGCCGCTGACCCCGATTCCGTCTCCGGAGTCGTCGAGTTCGCCGAACACGAGTTCGCCTTCGACAAGTGGAAGTCCCGCACCTCTCATCGTCTCCGAAGAGGACTTGGCCGAAGGTCCGCTGCTGAATTCACCGGGTTTGATCGACTCGCCGGAAGATCTGCAACTGATCGCGCCGCAGCAGGACCCCTGGCACATCGCCCCTTGCGGCCCGCCGGAATGGCTGTGGGGACAAGTGAGCGCTCTGGCATGGTGGACCAAAGGCATGCCCTTGCCGCCGCTGGTGACAACCAGCCCCGCCGGCACGCCTCAGGTGCAGGCGGGCGTGATCGGGGCAGAGGGGACCCAGGTGCTGTTCGGCGACCGCGACTATTTCAGCGACCCTCGCGCGGGAGGCCAGTTTCGCATCGGCGGCTGGCTGGGAAAACGCCGTTGGGTGGGGATGGAGTTGGACTACACGGGGTTGGAGGACGAGCAGACGCAATTCTTGGCGGCGTCGGTGGGCGAGCAGATTCTAGCGCGGCCGTTCTTCAACGTGGGCACGAATACGCTGACGTCCGATTCGGCTTTGGTTGCCTACCCGAATCTGCTGGCTGGCACGATCTACATCGAGGCCGACAGCCGGTTTCAAATGGCCGGCGCCCATTTGATCACGAACATCCTGTGCAACTTCGGCACCCAGTGCAATCGGGGTGCCGAAGCGGGCGGCTGCAACAACGGCTTTCGCTTGGACCTGCGGGGCGGCTATCGCTATATCGGTCTGGACGAAGGCGTCACGATCAGCGAATCCCTGGTGACCACCGTCACCCCGCGCACCGGGTTTCAAGCCTACGATCACTTCGCTACCGACAACGATTTCCACGGCGGCGAAATCGGCTTGGCGGCCAAGTACCGTCGCCAGCGGTGGTGGGCCGAAGCGTTGCTGGAAGTGGCCCTCGGCCGCACGCAGGCGCAGACGCGGATTGACGGCCAGACGCGATTGATTGTTCCGCCGGGCGCGGAGGATGGCCAAGCGACCTTGATGACCGGCGATCTGTTGGCGCTGTCTACGAACATCGGTCAGTACGATCTCAAGTCGTTCGCCTGGGCACCACAAATCGCCCTGACTTTCGGCTACCAGCTGTCACCTCAGTTGAGCATCAAGCTGGGCTATTCGGGCGTGTTTCTCAGTCGCGTGTTGCGGCCCGACGGCGTGATCGACATAGGCGTGAACGAGATGTACATTCCCGATCCCACCGACCCGGATCTCGTACCGATCGGACCCGCACGTCCCGCCGCCGCATTCAGCGAAACAACGTATTGGGCTCACGGCTTCAACCTGGGATTGGATTATCGCTGGTAAGCACCGGCACTGGCGTCGAACGCTGCGAAGATGCCCGACTTCTCCGAAGAAGCCGGGCTTCTGATGTCTCAGCGCGCGCTGTCGGCATCGGCAAACTCAGAATCGAGTGACACTATGTTCCCATCATCCCCTGACTCAGCTGACAGGTCCGCACCTCGTTCGCGTCGCGATGCTCGGCTCTCTCGCCGAAAGACGCGGCGTCTGGCGCTGGAAAAGCTGGAGCCGCGTCAACTGCTGGCCGCGGTCGATCTGGCTGCGATCGCCGGCCGCGTGTTCCGCGATGCCACCGGGGACGGTTATACGCCCGGCGAGCAGGTGGTGGGCGCCACGCTGAATCTGTACCGCGACGTCAACGGCAACGGGACGCTGGACACGGGCGACGGTGGCGCGTTGCGCAGCGCCGTGACCGACGCCAACGGCCAGTACCGCTTCGACCGGCTCACGGCCGGCGACTACTTCGTCCAGCAACCGGCGCAAAACGTGTCGGGCGCCAGCCTGGCTCAGATGACCAGCAGCCGCATTTCAATCAGCAGCACTGACGTACAGGGCACGCCCGGCCGAACGATCGACGGCTTCACCACGCGCCAGACGGTTACCGCGCCGCTGCCGGTCGGTACGACGATCGTCTCGGCCCAGGCCGCGGCCGAGGCGCTGGGCGGCGAACGCGACATGTCCGTCACGCTGACCGCCGGCCAGACGGGCGACTTTGTCACCTTGGAAGCGGGTTCGGGACTGCTGAGCATCAATGCCGGCTTCAACGCGACCGGCCGGTACGTCGTCACTTGGGATGGCACGGACAACAATGCCTCGTCGCTGAATCCCATCGGACTGCGCTCCGGCGGCACGGGCGTGGATCTGACGGCCGGCGGTACGATTTCCCATCTCGAGGTGGCGGGCGCCGGAGAGAAAGCCGGCGGCACGGCCCGCATTCTGGTCTATACCGACGCCAACAACTTCTCGCAAGCTTCGACGACGCTGGGCGTCAACGCCACGCAGAGCTATCTGCTGTCGTTCACCTCGGACTTTACCGCCGCCGGGGGCAGCGGAGCGAATTTCGCCAACGTGGGCGCCATCGTCCTGGAAGTGGACACGACCACGGTGGCCCTGGACGGACAGCTCACGACGTTCCGTACGGTCGGATCGAAGACTTTTCCGGCCGACTTCAACAATCAGCCGACCGCCGACCTGTCGCTGGCCAAGACCACCAGCAACCCCAACGTCGACGTGGGTCAGACGACGTCTTTTACCCTGAATCTGCTGAACTCCGGCCCCGACACGGCCACCAACGTGGCGGTCATCGACCAGTTGCCGACGGGCCTGACGTTTGTCAGCGCGACGGCCTCGCAAGGTTCCTACAACAGTGCCAACGGCATCTGGACCGTGGGGACCGTACCCGCGAATACGACCGCCATCCTGCAGGTGACGACCACGGTGGTGGGAACCACCGCCATCACCAATACCGCCCAGGTCTCGGCATCCGACCAGCGAGATCCGGACTCCACGCCGAACAACAACAACGCGGGCGAGGACGATCAGAGCAGCATCACGCTCACGCCCCAACTGGCCGACCTGTCCTTGAGCAAGACGATCAACAATGCGAACGTGACTGTCGGCCAGCCCGTCACCTTTACACTGAACTTGAACAACGCCGGACCCAGCACGGCCACCGGCGTGACCGTCACCGACCTGTTGCCCCAGGGGCTGACCTTCGCCAGCGCTTCGCCGTCCGGCGTGTACAACGCCACCACCGGCATCTGGACGGTGGGCACCGTGGCCGCCGGCGCCAGCACCAGCCTGCAGATTACCGCTACGGTGGGCAGTTCCGCCGCGATCACCAATACCGCCCAGGTCTCGGCTTCCGGTCAGCGCGACCCGGATTCGACGCCCAACAACAATATCGGCACGGAAGACGATCAGGCCAGCGTCACGCTGACGCCCCAGGTGGCCGATCTGTCGCTGGCCAAGACCATCGACAATCCGGCCCCGAACGTCGGCCAGAACGTGACGTTTACGATCAATTTGAACAACTCCGGCCCCGGTCCGGCAACCAATGTCGCCGTGAGCGACAAGCTGCCGCCAGGGTTGACGTTCATCAGCGCCGCGCCGTCGCAGGGCACCTACGACAGCATCAGCGGCACATGGACGGTGGGCACCGTCTCTGCCGGCGCCAGCGTCAGCGTCCAATTGGCCGCGACCGTCAACACCTCGACGGCGGTCACCAACATGGCCCAGGTCAGCCGCTCCGACCAGCCCGATCCGGATTCGACGCCGAACAACAACAATCCGGCCGAGGACGACCAGAGCAGCATCACGCTGACTCCCCAGCGCGCGGACTTGTCGCTGACGAAAACCGTGGACAACGCCGCGCCCAACCCGGACGGTACCGTCAATTTCACGCTAAATCTGCGGAACGACGGGCCGGGCGCCGCCACGAACATCACCGTCACCGACCTGCTGCCCAGCGGACTCGCGTTTCTCGGTTCGTCGCCTTCGCAGGGCGCGTACAACAACACGACGGGACTCTGGAGCGTGGGCGTGGTCAGCAGCGGCAGCAGCGCCAGCCTGCAAATCGCCGCCCGCGTCACGGGAACGGGAACGATCTCCAATCTCGCCCAAGTGACTGCGGTCGACCAGCCCGATCCGGACTCGACGCCGAACAACAATGTGGCCGGCGAGGACGACCAGAGTTCGATCAGCGTGATCGTCCAGCAGGCCGATTTATCGCTGACCAAGACCGTCGACAAGGCCAGCCCGCAGGTGGGCCAGGACGTGAAGTTCACCCTGACGCTGTCCAACGGCGGCCCGCATACGGCCACCAACGTGAAGGTCCACGACCTATTGCCTTCGGGGCTGACCTTTGTGTCGTCGACGGCCTCGGTAGGAGCGTACAACAGCAGTTCCGGCGACTGGAACGTGTCGTCGCTGGCCAGCGGGACCAAGGCGACGTTGCAGATTACGGCCAACATGACCGGTACGGTGACGGCCACCAATCCCGCTGAAGTCACCGCCTCGGACCAGTACGATCCCGACTCCACGCCCAACAACGGCGTGGCAACGGAAGACGATCAGGCCAGCGCGTCGGTCACGCCGCAGATCGCCGACTTGTCACTCGAAAAGAAGGCCAACCCGGTCCGCCCCAACGCCAACCAGCAGGTCACCTTTACGATCACCGTCACCAACGCCGGCCCCAACGACGCCACCGGCGTGGTGGTCAAGGATCAGTTGCCGTCGGGCCTGGCCTTCGTCTCGGCCACGGCCAACATCGGTTCCTTCGACCGCACCAGCGGCGTCTGGACGGTCGGCAAGGTCGCGAAAAGCGGGACGGCGACACTGACGCTGGTGGCCAAGACCGAGACGGCCGGCGAAAAGACGAACACGGCGGAAATCACAGCCTCCGACCAGTACGATCCGGACTCGCTGCCGGACAATCACGAAGAGGACGAAGACGACCAGAGCAGTGTGGTGATCAGTCCCCAGGTGGCCGACTTGTCGCTGACCAAGAGCGTGGACCGGGACTCGCCCAACGTGGGCGACGACGTGACCTTTATCATCACGCTCAACAACGACGGCCCCGACGCTGCCACGGGCGTCAAGGTCAAAGACGTCCTGCCGGCGGGCGTCAGCTACGTCTCGTCCACTGCGGCGCAAGGCAGCTACGCTCCGACCAGCGGCGAGTGGAATGTGGGCACCGTGCCGCCCGGCTCCGACGTGGCTTTGTACATCGTCGGCAAAGTCACCAGCGCGAGCATCAAGATCAACGACGCCGAGGTGATCGCGGCCGATCAATTCGATCCGGATTCGACGCCCGGCAACAATGTCGCCACGGAAGACGATCAGGCCAGCATCACGGCCACGCCCCAGACAGCCGATCTGTCGCTGGCCAAGATCGTCGACAAGCCCAAACCGAACGTCGGCGACGAGATCACCTTTGCCGTCGGAATCAACAACGCCGGTCCGGACACCGCCACCAACGTCGCCGTGCTGGACCGACTGCCTGCCGGCGTGTCCTACGTGTCTTCTTCGCCCAGCCAGGGCACGTACGATCCGATTTCGGGCCGCTGGACCGTGGGCAGCGTCACGAAGGGCACGAACGTCACGCTGAGACTGGTTGCCAAAGTCACGCAACTGGGCGCGCAGATCAGTTCAGCGGAAATCGTCGCCGTCGATCAGTACGATCCCGATTCCAAGCCCGGCAACAACCAGGCCAGCGAGGACGACCAGGCCAGCGTGACCGTGACACCGCAGGCAGCCGATCTGTCGTTGACTCACGAGGTAGACACCGATTCGCCCAACGTTGGCGACGACATGAAATTCACGGTCGTCGTGACCAATTCCGGACCCGACGCGGCCACGTCGCTGATCGTCGCGGAAGTGCTTCCCGAGGGTCTGAGCTTCGTTTCGGCGACCGCCTCGGAGGGCTCCTACGACAGTGCCCAAGGCCGCTGGAACCTGGGTTCGCTGCCGGCGGGTCACGCGGCCACCTTGGAGGTTGTGGCCAAGCTTGAATCGCCCGATTCGCAAACCGTGACGGCCGAAGTCGTGGCCGTGGACCAGGCCGACCCGGACTCGAAGCCCAACAACCAGAAGGCCGGCGAGGACGATCAAGCCAGCGTCACGTACACGCCCCAAGTCGTCGATCTGGCGATCACCAAGGTCGATTTGCCCGATCCGGTGTACTCGGGACGCGAGTTGACCTACACCATCACGGTTTCCAACGCCGGCCCGTCGGTAGCGACCAGCGTCGTGATGACGGACACGCTACCGGCCCACCTGACCCTCGTTTCCTACGAGATTAGTCAAGGCACTGTCAGCGAGGCGGGGGGCGTAGTCACCGCGGAATTGGGATCGCTGGCGCAAGGCGCCTCGGCCGGCTTGACGCTGGTCGTCGTCGTGGACGAGGACTACGAAGGTCCGCTGGTCAACCAGGCCGAAATCCAAGGCCGCCAGTACGATTCGGATACGGAGAACAACGTCGCCACGACGAACACGACCGCCCGGCTGCCGCCAGCCAAGATCAGCGGCACGGTGTTCCTGGACTTGAGCACCGACGGCGTGCAGAACACCAACGATCCGCCGATCGCCGGCGTGCTGCTGGAGTTGACCGGCATCGACCGTTTCGACCGTCCGGTGAACAAGAAGTTTTGGACCGGACCCGACGGGAGATACGAGTTCAACGACGTCGAGATCGGCACGTACGTCTTGACCGAGAAGCAACCCGACCTGTTCAACCAGGGCGGCACGGCGCTGGGCGAATTAATCACCAAACATCCCACCTCCGACGTCAAAGTCGGCGTGGACGCGTTCTACTTCAAGCTCGGCGGCGGCGACGTGGCGCAGGACTTCAACTTCTGGGAAACTGTCCCCGTCTCCCTCACCCGCCGCCGCTATTTGGCGTCGTCTTGAGAGCCTCGGCGCGCATCCTCGTAGCATGGCTCTCCGAGCCGTGCGGGATACTCTGCACGGCTCGGAGAGCCATGCTACTTTCGTTGCGGCCGCAAGGCCGCGTCAGGCCGCGAGGAACCTCTCGAAATAGGTTTGCAGGCCGCCGAGCACGAAGGTGACGGCTTTCGCCGAGACGAAGATGTAGAAGATTCTCGCTACCACCAGGATTCCGACTCGCCCCACGGCCCGTTGCAGCACGGGCGCCAAGAACAGCATCGGCAGGATGGTGCCGTAGACCAGGACGGCGGACAAGGCGGTCAGCCACCGTCCCTCGACTTGCATCAACAGGATCGTGGTCACGATCGTGCCGGGGCCCGCCAGGAAGGGGAACCCCATGGGGAAGACTCCGACGTTCTCCGAGTGCGTCGTCGGCGCCGAAGGAAATCGCGGGGGGCCGACCACCATGCCGCGTGCGGCGACGACGAAAACCAGGATCCCACCGGCGATTTTGAAGGCCTCCGTTTCGACTTGGAATGCCGTGTGCAGCATCCAGGCGCCGAAGAACGCGAAGCTGAGCACCACGGAGGCGGCCGTCACGACGGCGGTGCGGAACGTCCTCGCCCGCTCCTTGGGATCCATCGTCGAGGTCAGGTCGGCAAAAATTGGCAGGTTGCCCACCGCGTTGACCATCGCAAACAACACCAGCCAATCGTGAATGACGCGATCGATGAAGACCATGGAGATGACGCCTGATTGAAAAACTCGGAGCGCGTCTTCAGAAGCCCGGCTTTTCCGAAACCGCCCGGCTTCCTTGGCAGCGGCTGCAGGCCGCGTTGAGATCCATCCTACTACGAATCGCCGACAACCGCAAAACCAATCCTTTCCGCACAGGCGGCTATTTCTCGCAATCGCTGCAATAGGCGTTGCCACCCGGTTCGTGCCCAAAAAACTCCCCTTGTGTCGGCCGAATGGTCTCCATGCCGGTCGACAGGTTGGCCTTGGAGATGCGACAATAACGCCTGTGGAGCCGACCGTGGTGCAGATGGCTTGTCCGTCGCCGGATGAGCGCGATTCTGCAACTGGCTTCCTCCTTGTCGTTTAGCCAGTGAGCCAATCCCTGAGAACCCCAGGAGCGAGGCGATGAAGATCATGTCCCTGCTCACCCCGGAGAACGTCATCACGGGGTTGACCGCAGCGAGTCGAGAAGAGGCGGTGCGCAAGTTGGCCGCCGCGCTGGGCCAGGTCCGCAGCGTGGATGTGGACGGGGCGGTCAAGGCGGTGGCGGCGCGCGAGCGGAGCGGGGCCACGCTACTGTCGCTGCCGTCGTGCGTCGTAGGCATTCCTCACGCCTCGACCGACGCCTGCAAGCAGCTGATGATGGCCGTGGGGACATGCCCCGAGGGGGTGCCCTGGGACGCCACGAGAACGCAGGTTCATCTGATTTTCCTGTTGCTGGGGCCGCCGCAAACGCGAGCCCTGCACTTGCGGATCCTCAGCCGAGTGGCCAAGCTCTGCCAGAATCCGCATTTCGCGCCGTCCTTGTTGGCGAGCAGTTCGCCCGACGAAGTCCTGGCAGCGTTCGCGGCGGCAGAAGAGCCGTTGAGCGACATCGTGGGAGCGGAAGGCATGCCGAGCTTTGCCGTGCTCGGCGCCGGCCACGGGGGGATGGCGATGGCGGGACACTTGGCTCTGACCGGTTGCCGGGTGAACCTGTACAACCGGCACCGGCAGCGGTTACTGGCGGTCGAAGCACGCAACGGCATCGAGGTCCTCGGAGCGGTGACGGGATTCGCCTCGCTGAATTGCGTCACCACCGACCCCGCCGAAGCGTTGGCGAACGTCGACGTAGTGATGGTCGTCGTCCCAGCGATTGCCCATCGCGATGTCGCGGAGTCGATCGCCCCACACGTCAGCGATGGTCAGATCGTCGTCCTGAACCCCGGCAGGACGGGCGGGTCGCTGCAGGTCGCCAAAGTGCTGCGCGACCGGAACCCCTCGGTCCGCCCGTACATCGCCGAGGCGCAAAGCCTGCTGTACACGTCGCGGGTCACCAATCCCGGACAGGTGCGCATCTTTGCCATCAAAAACTCCATCCCCTTGGCGACGCTGCCCGCTTATGAGATCGCCGACGTCTTGCCCGTGATTCGCACGGTCCTGCCTCAGTTTGTGCCGGGGGACAATGTGCTCAAGACCAGCCTGGACAATATCGGGGCCGTTTTCCATCCGGCGATCACGATTCTGAATGCCGGACGAATCGAGGATACGCACGGCGACTTTGACTATTATGTGGAAGGCGTGACACCTTCTGTTGCCCAGGTTCTGGAGGCCGTGGATCGCGAACGTGTCGAGGTGGCCAGCGCCCTGGGGATCCGGGCCAACACGGCGCGCGAGTGGTTGTACCTGGCGTACGACGCGGCCGGCAAGACGCTGTTGGAAGCCATGCAGGCCAATCCGGGATACCGGGACGTCAAGGCGCCGCGGACGATCCAACACCGCTACATCTCCGAGGACGTGCCCACCAGCCTGGTGCCCATCGCCTCGTTGGGAGAAATGCTGGGCGTCCCGACGCCCTCGATCCGGGCCATGATTCATCTGGCTTCGCTCATGCACGGCGTGGACTACTGGGCTGAAGGGCGAACCGTCCAGTGCTTGGGAATCGAAGGGATGTCGGTCAAGGATCTGCGTTTTCTGGTGGTGGGGGCGGAGGTTCCTGCCGCGTCCGTCGGCGACGAACCGAGCGTTGCAGCAAGATCCGCCGATCCGCCGGCCAGCCGGCCGTCGGACAAAAACGGTTGTCGGAGAGCGTGATGCGTGTTCCCGTTACTCGTCACGATGGTTTCGGATTGGTGCGCTCGGCGCTGGACGCCCACACGCTGGGGCTGAGCACCGTGGCGCAGACCCTCCAGGACTGCGGTTACCGCGCCGTGATCGCCGAGGCGGACGTCTGCCAGGCGTTTGCGGATCCGTCGATCGAAAGGCATGCCGCAGCGATCGAAGCCTGGATCCGCGAGCACGGCATTACGGTCCTGGGGTTCAGCTACCGGCTCGATCCGCGGGCCGGGGCCGACCTGGTCGGCCGGCTGATCGGGGTGCTCCAGCGGCGGCAGCTGTTGGCCGATCGTGGCGGGCCGCTGAAGGCGCTGTACTTTGCCGGCCTGCCCGAAACCTGCGAACGGGTCCGCCGGCAGCATTCCGAAGTCGCCGGCGTGTTCTGCGGCGCGGAGACGCCCGGCGAGACGCTGCGAGGGCTCGGCGTCCCGGCGGATTCGCTGCCTCGGGAACTGAGTGCCAACGTCGCCTATGACGAAGGACGCTTGGCGTTTGGCCGAGAACTCGTCCAACGCGGTGATTATCTCGCCGTCCGCCCGGCGGAGCGCAGCGGATATCAGGAGTACGGCGGGACGGCGGACTCGCTGGTGGCTCGCCTGAGGCACCGCGCCGAGAAGGGAAACCTGCCGCTGTTTCGCGCGCATGTCGGTCCTTACTTGCCCGACCGGCTGGAGGCGGTCCGGCTGTTTCAGCAGTGGGCCCGGCAATTGGCGGCGGCAGGGTTTCTGGATATCTTGTCGATCGGCACGTCGCAGCTGACCCAGTCTGACTTTGGCACCGACTGGCAAGGGAAGCCCAACGGCGGAGGCGTTCCGTTCAATTCCCTGGAGGAGTTCGCCGCGGCGTGGGAAGCGGCGCGGCCGATGCTGGTGCGGACGTACGCGGGAACGCGGAACGTGCCGCAGCTGGCGCGAATGTACGAACGCACGATCCACATCGCCTGGCATGCCTTGTCGCTGTGGTGGTTCTGTCAAATCGACGGCCGGGGTCCGTACTCGGTGCAGCAGAACCTGCGTCAGCACGTGGAAACGCTGCAATACATCGCGGCCACCGGAAAACCGTTTGAGGCCAATGTGCCGCACCACTTCGCCTTCCGCGGCGGGGACGATGCGAGTTACCTCGTGTCCGCCTATCTCGCCGCCAAGCTGGCCAAGACCGCCGGTATCCGGCATTTCATTCTCCAAAACATGCTCAATACGCCGCGCGGCACGTGGGGCATCGCGGATCTGGCCAAGTCGCGGGCCATGCTTCGCCTGGTGCGGCAACTGGAGGACGCCCGCTTTCGTGTGATCCTGCAACCACGCGCCGGCCTGGACTACTTCTCGCACGACCTCAACCTGGCCAAAGCCCAGCTGGCGGCCGCCACGGCGCTGATGGATGACATCGAACCCCATGACGCCGCCAGCCCGCCGATGATTCATGTCGTCAGCTATTCCGAAGCCTCCCACCTGGCCGATCCCGCGGTCGTCAGTGAAAGCATCCAGATCACACGGCAGGCACTGCTCGACTACCGTCGCCTCCGTACCCGTGGTTTGGTGGACGATCTGGCGCGTCATCCGGACGTCGTCGACCGGACCAATGCGCTGCTGGCGGAATCCCGCACGATCATCGAAGCCATCGAAGCAACCGTTCCTCAGCCCTACACTCCGGAGGGACTGTACCAGGTCCTCGCCTGGGGCTTCTTGCCGGTGCCGTTTCTGACGGCATGCCGCGACGAGTTTGCGCAGGCGATTCGCTGGAAGACGCGGTTGATTCGAGGTTCGGTCGTCGTCGTGGACGACGACGGCCTGCCGATTCCGGCCGCACAGCGATTACGGACTACCGGAGTCGCCAGGGACGGTCGCCTACCGCATGGATGAGATGAGGACAGTCGAGAACCGGGCGCACGCAGAAAGGAACTTGATAGCATGGCTGGCATTGCAGGAATCGGAGCGGAGAATCGGAACGCTGACGTGGAACGTGCGTTGCAGCAGATCGATCACCGCGGCCGCGGGCAACGAGGGGTCTTCACCGCGCCTGGAGCTACGTTGGGCGCGGTCTGGGGTGCGGCCCAGCCGGATTCGCTCTTGCTGACGGGCCATGCGGTCCAGGACCGCACCGGCGGCGGCCGGCTGGCATCCGCGCGAATGGAGGAGGGCGAATTGGTTTTGACGCGGGACCACGTGGGACTGGCCCCCTTGTACTACGGCCGCCTGGCGGACGGATGCGTTTGCTTTGCGTCGGAATTCAAGGCGATCTGCCAACTGACCGGCGACGTCCACGAACTGCCGCCCGGACATCGCTGGGAGGCGGGGGCCGTGCAGCCTTCCGGGCCGGCCGTGCCGCCGGCGGAGGACGTCCCGGAAACGCCGGAGGAGATTGCCCGCGAACTGCGACGGCGCCTGCAGGACGCCGTGCGACGCTGCCTTTCGACGTCCAACGTTGGCAGCTGGCTTTCCGGCGGGTTGGATTCCAGCACCATGGCCGCCTTGGCCCGGCCGCAAACGAGCGTCTTCCACACGTTCGCCGCCGGCCTGGCCGGCGCGCCCGACCTGGAGTTCGCGCGCGAGGTCGCGGCCCACATCGGCTCCCGGCATCACGAAGTGCTGGTGACGCTGGCCGACATGCTCCGCGCCTTGCCGGAGGTGATCTACCATCTTGAATCGTTCGATGCGTTGCTGGTACGTTCCAGCATCACCAACTACCTTGTCGCCCAGTGCGCCTCGGAGTGGGTGGCCGAGGTGTTTTCCGGCGAGGGTGGCGACGAATTGTTTGCGGGATACGAGTATTTGCGGTCCATTCCGTCCGCAAAACTGGCGGCAGAACTGCTGGACATTACGGGCCGGCTGCACAATACCGCCCTGCAACGCGTGGACCGCTGTGCATCGGCGCACGGTCTGGTACCCCACGTGTGCTTCCTCGACCCCGGCGTGATGACCCTCGCCTTGGCAATTCCGGCTCGCTGGAAGCTGCACGACGATGTGGAGAAATGGATTCTCCGGCAGGCGGTGGCCGACCTGCTGCCGGACCGCGTGCTGTGGCGGCGAAAAGCCAAATTCTGGGAAGGGGCGGGCGTCGGCGAATTGCTGTCGGAGGAGGCCGAGCAGAAGATTTCCGACCAGGATTTCGCCCGGCAACGGCTCCTGCCCAACGGTTGGCAGCTGAACACGAAGGAGGAATTGATGTACTATCGGGCTTTCCGCGAGCATTACGCAGACGCCGGAGACCTGAGTTGGATGGGACGTACCAAAGGGGCTCCCGTCCACTGACGCCCCCGCGTCCTTCCCCGCCCCAATCCGGTTCGCCCGGATGGCCCGGAATGATTAGCGGGCTACTGAGCGGTGCTCAGCGATTTCCGAAACGCGTCGCCCGAATTGTCTTTTCGGAAACCTGACTTCACGCGGACCGGCTGACCACAAAGTGCGTCAAGCGACGCAACGAGTCCACGGCGGGGTTCAGCGGCAGGCCGTCCAGACGCCGACGAGCCTGATCGGCGTAGTGCCTAGCTTGGTCGGCGGCGTAGCGAATCGCACTGTAACGCTCCAACAGCGGCAGCAGCAACTCGCGGCGAAGCTGCGATCCATTCTCCAGCAACTGCGTCAACTGCTCGCGCTGGCGCTCGTCCAGCAGTGTCATCAGCCGGATCAGGGGCAGCGTCGGTTTTTGCTTGGCCAGATCGGTGCCCAGCGACTTGCCGGTTTGGGACTCCTCCCCCAGCAAATCCAAGATATCGTCGGCGATTTGGAAGGCGATTCCCAGATCGCGGCCGTAGGCGGCACAGCGAGCGACGCAGGCTTCATCGCCGCCTGCGTAGTACGCGCCTAATTCACAGCTGCAGGCGGTCAATTCAGCCGTCTTGGCCTCGATGATCGAAAGATACTCCGTCTCGCTCAAACGAAAGTCCCCGCGGCTGCCTTTCTGACGCAATTCGCCCTCGCACACCCGGTTCGTGGCCCGCCCGATGCGGCGGCAGGCGAACGTCGTTTCCAGCAGACTGGCGAGGTGAAACGCGTGCGTGAACAGGAAATCCCCCAACAGAACGCTGGATTCGTTGTCCCACCGCGAGTTGACGGTAGCCAGATGCCTGCGCATGGATGCCTCGTCCAGGACATCATCGTGGATCAACGTCGCCGTGTGAATCATTTCGACGACCGTGGCCAGCGTCAGGTGTTCGTCATGCACCTGGCCCACGGCTCGGGCACACAACAGTAGCAGGGCTGGCCGCAGGCGCTTGCCGCCGATCAGGCAACCGTACCGGACCAATTCATCGACGAAGGCGTGTTCGCTGCGAAGTTCGGCGGCCAACATCGCTTCGAATTGGGCCAGTTCCCGTTCTACCGGGCCGAGCAACGTCGGCAACGACGTGGCAGGCGCGTCCTGCTGCAGCACGGAAGTACTCATTTCGACGCCTCCAATTCCGGTCACGCCGTTGGGTCTGCGGCTGAATCACGCGCGGGGCGTTGCCCGCCCGCTTGATCGCTTCGCTGAAAGTGCCCGCTGGCGCCGCCCGACTTCTCTTCCAGGCGGATTTCCTCGATCGTCATGCCCCGATCGACCGACTTGCACATGTCATAGACGGTCAACGCCGCGGCCGAGACGGCCACCAGAGCTTCCATCTCGACGCCTGTCCTGGCCGTAATCCTCGCCTGGGCAACGATTTCCAGGCAAGCGTCGTCGCGACTGGCAAAGTCGATCTGGATGGACTCCAGGGCAAGCGGATGGCACAGCGGAATCCAGTCCGCTGTTCGCTTGGCGGCCATCATCCCCGCCAACCGGGCCACTTCCAGAACGTCCCCCTTCGCCACCTGCCGATCATGGATCAGGCGGAGCGTTTCGGGACACATCCGTACCCGCCCACTGGCCTTGGCGATCCGCACCGTCAGCGGTTTCTCGGATACGTCGACCATGCGACTGGCACCGCTGGCGTCAAAGTGTGAGAGCGGAGAACTCATCCGCTATTAACCGGCATCCGGCAGCCGAAACAACAAAAAAACGCCCAACAAAGTGGGCGTTTTTCCGAGCGACGGGGAAGGGAGTCCGGAGCCGGGAACCCCGGTACTTCCACGGGTCGATTCATTCGACCGCCCCATCAGCAATATGCAAGCCGTCGCGAGGGCCTGTACACGACGGATTAATCAATGCGGCGAGAGCGATTTAACGCGGGCTTCAGCAGGAAAACGGGTGGGTCAGACCAGTTCCTTCTTGGCACCGATTAGCGTCCGCAGGCGCTCCGCTAGGAGTCGCGCGTCGAACGGCTTCTTGAACGTTTCGTTGATACTGGAACGATCGAAGCTCATGGGCTGGCCGTCATCCGGCAGCAGAGCGATCAGGATCGTATCCGAGAAATCGGCGTTTCTTCGCAGGTTCTGGCAGATTTGCAGGGCCTCGACCTTGCCGATCGAGAAATCCACGCAGATGCAATCCGGGTGGAAACTTTCCGCCTGAATTCCCGCCTCGAATCCGCTGGCCGCTACCGCGACCTTAAACGCGCGTTCGGGCGGCAATTCGCGCTTCATGTTCTCGATCAGCACCTGATCCTGAGCCACGATCAAGACTTTGGCCATGGCCTCGTCTTCGAGGTCGCCCAAAGGCATGCCGTGCTCTTTCAGAAATCTGATCAGGTATTCTCTGGGGATGCGTCGGTCTTGCGATCCGGGAATCCGGTAGCCCTTCAGCCGGCCGGAGTCGAACCACTTGCTGACCGTGCGCGGGGCCACTTTGCAGATCTTTGCGACCTGTCCAGTTGTGAACACCTTCATCGCAGGTTCTCCATAACTCTCTCGTTGACTCGTCCTCATCCGCGTCCGGCCGTTGGACCGGAGCACGGGGTCGTTTCCCCTCGTCCGCGTTGGTCGCCTTGGTTCCGTGGCGTTCCTTCGGTCGGTGGGACAACCGAAAGTGCCGCAGACATCTGGGTCGGGGATTGACGCTCGTTACGCTTCTGCGCGGCTTTGACTCAGCTCCCTCTGATCTCCGCCAAGAGAAATCATCGGCAGCGCGAGTGCTTAAAATTGGTTAAAATCCACAAAGTGGAGAAGCTTGTTGCTGCCGTCGCCAAACACACAGTAGAGCTAATTGGCTCTATCGCTTGGCGTGTTGGCACCGTTGCAGAGGGATGACCCGCATGAACCTGCACGAGCGCGTCGCTCCGCAGATTCAGCGAAGGCAAACCAGGAAGCCTAAGGCAGGACCCCCCCTGCTCAGCTTGTTCGGCTTGCGAACCGTACCGGCTAGTCGCAATGTACGTTTCGGAACAAACCTTCCGATTGTAAGTTTCGAACCGAAAGGTCAGTTTACTTTAGGAAACGTTTCGAAGTTGCTTGCGGACGGGCTAAAGACCGCCTCGGAGGCCAAACGGCACCGCCCGGACGGTGTCGGAAAGGAAGCAATCCTGGCCCACAATGCCTACTTTGACAAAGTTGGACTGCGTGGGGCGAAAGGGGGCGAACGGCCGCAGGCCCCGAGAAGCGAGAGACTCCGCTTCACTTCTCATCGGACGCTCGAGGCCGCCCGGGAACCTACACGCCGACCGATTCAGCATCCCGAAAAACGGCTGTTCCGCGATCCAAGCGACGATTAGACTCATACAGAATGCGGCGGCCGTCCAAGGGGAAGGGGAGCAAGACCATGAGCACGTTCGATACGGTGGGCCCGTCGGCGGCGGAGGGCGGGCGCAAGGAGAACACGCTGCGAAAACTGGAACGGATGAACGCGGCGCTGCGGCACGGCGAACCGGACCGGGTGCCGATCAGCGATTTTTTCTGGGGCAGTTTCGTCAAGCGTTGGCGCGAGGAACTGGGCTTGCCCGCCGATGCGAACCCGTACTACTACTACGACCTGGATTGGATCGCCACCGTGCCGAACATGGACCCCTGGATTCGGCCTTTCGAGACGCTGCAGGAGACGTCCGAGGTGGTGGTGGTCAAGACCGGCTTCGGCGCGGTGATGCACAAGCGGTTCGAGTTTCCCATGCCCGAGATGCGCAGCTGGGAGACGGACACCTTCGAGAAACTGGAGCGGGTCCAGTTCGACGATCCTCGCGACCGCCGCCGGTTTTTCGAGGCGGGCGACAATCAAATCGCCGGCGTGGGCGACGGGTTCCAACGCAATTCGCCGCCGTGGATCGAAAGCGTGCGGTCGTTGCGGCCCGATTTTCCCGTGTACGGCAGCATGATCGAAGCCAGCGAGTGCCTGACGCGGCTGATCGGCCAGGAGAACTCGATGCTCTGGATGGCCGAGTATCCGCAGCGGATGGGCGCCGTCATCCATCGGATCGGCGAGTTCTACCTGGAGATGGCCCGGGCCGAACTGGAGGCCGGCGCGGGTCTGCTGGACGGCTTTGTGATCTGGGGCGACGTGGCGTACAAGAAGAGCACCTTCATGTCGCCGGCCTACTGGCGCGAGTACTTCAAACCGTGGGTGGCGCGGATGGTGGAACTGGCACACGCGCACGACGTGCCGGTAATCTACCACGGCTGCGGCAACGTGCAGGCCATCTTTTCGGATTACATCGAGGTCGGCCTGGAGGCGTTCAATCCGCTGGAAGTGAAAGCCGGCATGGACGCCGTCGACCTTCGCCGGCGCTACGGTCACCGCATGGCCTTTTGCGGCAACAGCGACATCCAAATTTGGGAAACCGGGGACCGCGATGCGATCCGCCGCGAAGTACTGCGCAAATTGAACGCCGCCAAGGGCGGCGGGTTCATTTTTCAGTCCGATCACTCCGTGACCAGCAGCGTCTCGGGGCCGACGTACGACTACATCGTCCAATTGGTCCGCCAGTACGGCACCTATCCGCTGCAACTGGGAGAATTCGATGAAGACATGA
>ERZ795059.2792-NODE-2792-length-17654-cov-5.548895_pt1 | contig 17654 bp, 10 predicted proteins | sample MGYA00375143_ERZ795059 | MGnify/ENA primary metagenome ERZ795059 (study PRJEB30188, sample SAMN05720168) | activated sludge metagenome | isolation source: Anaerobic digester | place: USA | collected 2015-01-07 ... | reverse complement strand
GGTTGCAAAGCTTTAATACATAATTCTTTACCTGCTTCGTAAGTATATTCTTTTTTAACTGAAGGGAATAATGTAACATAAGTATCGTACGGGTGGAAATCAGGTAAATTTAAAACTTTTTTCTTTAATTCGCACCATCGGTGTAGTGCAGTTAGATTTTCATTAACGGATTTTACTAAATTATCATAAACTTCAACTGGAATGTTATTAGCATCTAACGAAGCTTCTAATGTGCTGTTATATTTACGTGCTTTTGCATTATAAATTAATGCTTTAATATTACCCGTAAAACTTGTTAATAATGTGTTTTTGTAATCTTTGTAAGGTTGATAGAACCCTTTATATACTCTTTCTCTGTAACTTCTGTCTGTTGAATACAAAGCAGCATAATATCTTCCGTCACTAATTTTGATATCTGTAACACCGTCTTCTGCTTTTACGGTAGGATATTGTATATCTGCACCGGTAAACATACTAAAAGTATTATAAGGAACTTGTTCAACAGGGCTTGATAAAGCTAAAACTTCTTCCAATTCCGGAGATAATGTATGAAGTTTGGTTCTGTATAAGTTTTCAAACATTTTTTTGTACAAAACAAGTTCTTTATTCTCATTCATGAATTTTTCTAATGTTTTTTCAGGAATGGCAACTAATTCTGGTCTAATAAATGAACTTGCAGTTCCTACTTGAGCCCCTAAATTGCTAATTCTTTCAAATAAAGCCTGATATTTTGCATCTGCTAAATTTAAATCCTTTGATAAAGAAGCATATAAATATAATTTACCCAAAGTTATACTTAATTCTTCATCAAATTTTAATGTTTTGAATAAATCATTTGCACTTTTACCTACTTTTCCTTTAAAATCCGCATATTTACCCATTTTTTCTTTAACAAGATTGAAGTCTTTCTCCCAATCGCTTTCGGTTTTGTAAATATCGGTTAAATTCCAAGTATATTTTGCTTCGATGTCGCTATGTTTTGGTAACTCGCTACTTTGCTGAGCTTTAATATTACCGCTAAATAATATTGCTGTACTTATCATAAAAAACAATACCTTAATTGATAAATTGTTAAATAATTTGTGTGACATATGTAATCCTCTGTTAGTTTCAGATTTATTTAATTAACTGCATTTTTTTTGTTTTAGAATTGTTATTTGTGTATAAGGTATAAAAATAGGTTCCGCTACTTAAAGTACCGGCGTTAAAATTTGAAGTATATAAACCGGGTGCTAATTCTTCATTAATTAACACTTTTATTTCTTCCCCTAAAATATTACTTATAACAAGTTTAGTTTTAGACGTTTTATTTATTGAAAAAGTTATATTTGTTTCAGGATTAAACGGATTGGGGTAGTTTTGATATAAGTTAAAATCAGAAATTGATTGAATATGTGAATACTTTACCGAAGTAAAGGGTTCTGAAATTTCGGATAAATATCCCGGAAAAGTAAAAGACGGTATATCAAAGCCGGGTACGGTTGTTGTGGATACATTTGGCATATAATCTTTTAAAACCCATAAATCTTGAGCAATCCAGCTTGTTTGTGGAAATTTTATCAAATCATAAACTACGGGAGGAAACGGTGGAGGTAGAACTTGTACAACAATACTTACTGCTAACGATACTTCAAATTTTTTACACGTAAAATTTCCTAAGTATGTTTGTAACAATTCGTCGCTCAGTCTTTTAGTTTTTACCGAAAACCTTAAAGGTACAGCAATAGAATCGATTGTGATTGTAGTATCTTTAGAAAACAGAGTTGTTGATTGATTGACAGAAGCTCCAAAATTATATATAGGATACCAACCGGTTAATGATTTAATAAGAACCATTAATTGCTGTAACTCGGGTATTATATTTCCGATTAAGCTATCCCCCAAAACCAAACTATCGATATCAATAACAGAAAAATAAACATTAGCCACATTTTCGTTAAAATTAACAAAATTACTGTCTAAAAACGGTTGAGTATTTATTGTATTAATAGGACCGTTTTTAGATAGAATTATTTTTGATTCTTTACCGTGTATTAATCCTGTTGAAGCAAAAGAATCAATACGGGCAGCTGATAATTCAGAGTTAGGATTGCCTAAACTATCTAATGGTGTTACTTTATAGTTCCATACATATCCTAAGTTGTTTGGAAAGTAATTTGAACTTTGTGCAAATAACGTAATAAAAAGAAAAAAATAAATAGTGGTAAAAGTCAGTTTTTTCATATATCCCCAAAAAATTTATTTATAAAATTATATAAAATTAAATTTAACTACAATGTAATTATTAATTATTTTTTTAATTTGCTTTATAACAATAAAAATTTTAGGTGACATATGGGTTTTTCGACAGATGCAATACATGCCGGGCAAGAGTTTGATTTAACAACAAATGCGGTGGTAACTCCTATTTATATGACTTCTACATACGCAAATTTTGGATTAGGCAATAATAAAGGTTATCATTATGGGCGTACAAATAACGTTACGCGCGAAAGTATGGAAAAAAATATTGCCGTATTAGAAAAAGGGGAATATGGAATTGCTTTTTCCAGCGGTGTTGCTGCCGTTCAATCTATTATGGGATTGGTAAAAAGCGGTGACCATATAATTGCAACAAATAGTATTTACGGTGGCACTTATAGATTATTTGAAATGTTCTTTAAAAATTTCGGAATATCGTTTTCATGGGTGGATATGTTAAATCCTAAAAATGTAGAAGATGAAATTAGAGATAATACTAAACTTGTTTTTATGGAAACACCTTCCAATCCTATGCTTACTTTAACAGATCTTTTGGCAGTATCGGATATTTGTAAAAAATATAATTTAATCTCTGTTGTTGATAACACATTTATGAGTCCTTATTTTCAAAAGCCATTATTATTGGGTGCCGATATTGTATTGCATAGTACAACTAAGTATTTAAACGGACATAGCGATGTGGTTGGAGGAGTTGTTGTTACAAATAATAAGGAATTAAACGATAAAATTAGATTTGTACAAAAAGCCATTGGGGCAGTACCAAGTCCTTTCGATTGTTTTTTAACATTAAGATCAACAAAAACACTTGCAGTTAGAATGGATAAGCATAATCAAAATGCATTAATTATTGCCGAATTTTTGGAAAAACATCCAAAAGTAAAAAGTGTAAATTATCCGGGATTAAAAACTCAGCCCCAGTATAATTTAGCTAAAAAACAGATGAGCGGTTTTGGCGGAATGATATCCTTTGATACCGGCGATTTTGATATTACTAAAAAATTTTTTGAAAGGACAAAGTTATTTATACTTGCCGAAAGTTTGGGTGGTGTTGAAAGTCTTTCAAATCATCCGGTTACAATGTCGCATGCGTCTATGCCGGAAGATGAAAGAATGAAATTAGGAATAACAGACTCGTTAATACGCTTAAGTGTTGGAATAGAAGATATTGATGATTTACTAAATGATATTGAAAATTCACTAAAATAAACAATATTAAATATTTTGGTAATAAATTCGATAATAATAATACCAATAAATTTGTTTTGTAACAATATTTGAGATAAAGATGGAAAAAGATATATCGGAATACCAAAATAATCATCTTTTTGATTCTTTTTTTCAAATATTGGGTAAAAAAGCTAACAATTATTATATTATTTTTGACGAAACAGGGATTATATTATTTAGTAATTTAGAAGTCAATTTAAAATATATTAACGAGATTTTAGATTATTTACATTTTAGTAATGTTAATAATAAAATTTTATTTAGTCAGTTTATTCATTTTAAAAACTTAAACATATCAGAAATTTTTGATGAAATAGTTATAAACCGGCAAAAGTACTTTTCAAAAATTATATGTTCATTTAATGTTATAAATTATTTAAAATATTATTCTATTATTATAAATACTTTTGACAATAAGTTATCTATTGCAAATGATTCGGTAAACAAATTTAATATAAATGATTTCCCGTTGGGTGTATTTACTTATGACGCAAATTCAGGAAAAGTGCTTGAAGTTAATAAAGAGTTTTGCAAGATTCTAAATTATGGAAAAAGTGATATACTTAATAAGGATAATAAAAATATTACTTATCCAGAGGATTATAAGATTGATGAAGAAATTAACAAAAATTTGTTAGACGGTACTAAAGAAAAAATTGAAGTTACAAAACGATATATAAGCAAGGATGGAAATACTATTTATGCAAATATTATTTGTCAACTTAATTATCAATCCGATGAGCAGCCAAATATTAAGGTAATTGTTTTAAGTTCAACACAAAATGAAATGTTTTTATCAGCAGAAAAAGCTAAAAAATCTTTAATAGAAAAAATTTCGTTAACCACCCCTGATACCATATTAATTTTTGATGTTCAGTCACAAACCTTTACATTTTCTAATCATTCTTTATTAAATGAAAAATTGGGGCATAATAACGAGGAATTAACATTTATAAGATTAATGAGTTTAATACATACGGATGATTTAAAAAAATTTATTGATGAAAGCAATCTATTAATTGTATCAAACGATGATAAAATTCACGAATGTTCGTTTAGGCTTATTTTGAAAAATGAAGAAGTTCGTTGGTTATTATGCAGGGGGATAGTTTTTACAAGAGATGAGTTAGGATATCCTGAGCAAATTTTATTGCAAATGACTGATATTACCTCGCAAAAAGAGTTGGAAGAATCTTTAAGACAATCGTACAAACAGATTAATGAAAAAAATAAAATTTTGGAAATTCAAAAGCATGAGTTACTTCAAGCAAAATATGAGCTTGAGAAATCGGAAAAACAACTTATAGAAGCCAATTTAAATAAAGATAAATTTTTTTCCATAATAGCGCACGATCTTAAAAATCCATTTAACTCATTATTTGGATCAGCTTCGTTTTTAGCACAAAATTTTGAAATATGTGATAAAAAGGATGTAAAAACTTTAACAGATAATATTTACAATTCTGCGAAAGTGATATATGGATTATTAGAAAATTTATTAAGTTGGGCTAGGTTACAAACTAATAGGCTAATATTAAATGCGGAGAAAATTAATATTTCAGAAGTTGTTAAAAATAGTATTTCGTTATATGAAGAAACATTAAAGACAAAAAATATTGAATTGGAAATTGAAGAAGATAAAGAGATTTATTGTTATTCCGATAAATATTCACTTGAAACGGTAATAAGAAATCTACTTTCCAATGCAATTAAATTTAGTTTTAAGGATGGAAAAATAGTGTTAGGATTTTACAGCAATCCCCCTAATACAATTTTATATATAAAAGATTTTGGAGTTGGGATGTCTAAGGAAAAGCTTGAAAATGTTTTTTCGCTTGCCAATAATACATCTACAAACGGTACTATGCATGAAACCGGAACGGGATTAGGGTTATTAATTTGTAAAGAGTTTATTGAAAAAAATAAGGGGAAAATTTGGGTTGAAAGCGAGGTTAATAAAGGGACTACATTTTTTATAAGTTTACCAATTGCCAACCCTTAATCAATTAAATTTTATTGTTAAAATAATGCTCAACCGGTTTTAATAATTGGCTTTTAATAGAAGGTGAATGATTATAAGTATTTGCCGAAGTAATAATTAATCTTTTTTTAGCTCTTGACATTGCTACATATAATAGCTTTTTTCTTTCTTCGCTATCTTTATTATTATGCGGAAATAAATAGATATTAAAATCCGGAATAATAACATTATCAAATTCCAAACCTTTTGCCTTGTGTATTGTGGTAATAATTGTTTTATCATTTTCTGTTATTAAGTCCGATGTTTTACATCTTCTATAAAAATTCATATGTTTTGAAAGCAATTTACTAATTGTATCCGGTTTTGTTTTTGTATCCATATGATTTAATAATTTTATCAATTCGCTTAAATTGGCATCTTCCATTTTACTAAAATTTATAAAATCTTCAATTATATTTCTATAAGTAACCGGCAGGTTATTATATTTTACTTTATTGTAAAAAGGGGCATAATTTAACGTAAATAATTTTAATTTTTTCATATTATCTAAAATAAACATTTCAGCACTATCTAAAATTTCAGATAAAAGTTTTTTTAAAGTAAAAATTACCTTTACTGTTGCTTCTATATCGTCAATTGCATTATGGGTGTTTTCGGCATCAATTTTAAGAAACTCTATTAAATAGCTTAATTTGTAACTATGAAGTTTTGGTAAAATTCGTTTTATTATTTCGATTGTATCAAACCATATTAAAGGAAAATTAAATTCGTTAAATAGATTGTTACGTTTAAGATTATTAATTAATACTGATTTATCAAAATTTAAGTTATGTGCTACTAATGGATCACCCTTAACAAAATTATTAAATAGCATAAGACCTTCGGAAGCCGGAACTGCATTTTTTTTCAAAAAGTTGTTGCTTATATTATTAATTTTAGAACTTTCGGTTAAATCTTTGTTAGTTTCAATATATACATTAAATTTTGAACAAATTTCACCATTAATTACTTCAATTGCAGATATTTGTATTATATCATCATTAAAAGTGTCTAACCCGCTTGTTTCGGTATCAAAAAATATTAATCTGCCTGAGTTTAGCAAGGTTTTAAATTCAGTCAATTCCGAAGTATATTCCAAGTCTTCTTTCATTAAATCAACGGGTAGAATACCATTATTTAATAAGCTATTAATAAATATCCGAGCTTCTTTTAAAGTTTTAAATTTTCCAAAAATCTTTATCAATCGTACCCAACTTATTCGTTCAAAAGGACGATAAATTGAATTAAGAAAAGCAAAAATATCTTTAACAAACCCCCTTCTAAATAAATCGTATTTAGAAACTTTAAATACATTTCCGTATATATATTGCCATATATCGTTAAAACTTTCCACATCATCATTTTTATAAAATAAAAAGGCTGTTTGCTCGTTTTTAATATTGTATTTTATTAACACCTTTTTTAGTTCATAATATTGATCTTCTTGATTTAAATTATTCCAATCAAAAAATTTTAAATTGGTTGAATTTGAAGTATCTTTGCTAAAATTTTGAATGGGCAATGAATGTTTTTTATCGGTAAAGTACCATTCTAAATATTCATTTAACATATTAATAATTTCCAAATCACTCCTAAAGTTAGAAGTTAATTTGTGTCTTTTATATTCTTTTGTAAAATTTTCTACTAATTCTAAATTGGCACCATTAAAACCGAATATAGATTGATAAATATCACCGAATAAAACCACATTTGCGTTTGTTCGTTGAATATGTTTTACAATATTCCATTGAATTTCGCTCAAGTCCTGAGTCTCATCAACTTGAATAATGCTAAATTTTCCAAACTTATATTCATCTTTATAGTTAACAAGATGTTTTAAGGTTAAAACAAGTATATCGTCATAATCATATAATAACGATTCTTCTTTTAATTTTTCATAAGCTTCAATTTGATTAAGTTCATAAAATGAAAAATTAACGTCAACTTTTCTAAAATATTCGGTCAAACCGTGTAATTTAAGTTTATATCTAAACGCTTTTTTGGAAAAATCGTTAAACCTATAGCTATTAGAATTTATTATATTGCAAGCTTCTTTGTATAACTCCTCTGAATCTTCGTCATCAATAAATGAACTAGCACTTGGAATAATTTGATTTTTTATTAAAAATTGTGTCCCAAATCCATGTAAATTACTAATAAATACTTTAGAATTGGGTACTCTTTGTTTAACTCGTTCCAGCATATTACGAGCTGCTCGATTAGTAAAAGTTAAACATATTATTTCAGACTCAGGGAAACAATCTATTGAAACGGCTTTTAATACACGTTGCGCAATTAGTTCTGTTTTACCGGTTCCGGGAGGCGCTAAAATGAGATGTTTGCCGGTATTTAAACCTAAAATTTTCTTTTGTTCTTCCGATAAATTAAAAATTTCGGGTACCATTCCTTTACCTCACTAATTTTAATGTTAAAACTCCTCAAAAAACGAGGAGTTTAAATAAATAAAATTGTTATAAAATTAACTTCATAAATTTTGAATATTCTTCTTTAGCTGCATCTGTTGCCATAAGCATAAAATCAATTGTTGTTTGTGCATCATATAGTCCTTCTAATACAGGATAATGTAATCGCATCATAATATTATCTTCGTCATCCAAAATAAACTTTACATAAGTGTAATCGTCATTTAATTCGTTTAATAATTCGTAAAAAGCTTCTTTATTTTTTTCTTCCGAAATATTTATGTAATTAAACAAATAAACCGTACCTACAAAATTTGGTTTATCTTGCAAAGCCGCAACTACTCTTATGCGAGGACCGTTCTTAATGCTTTCTTCAAAAGCAAAATAACGTGAACCATCATCTTCTCCTGACCAATTTTCCAATTCAATTTCTTTTTGTGCGAGTAGTTCTTCAAATTTTTGGATACTTTCGCTCATGCTAACTCCGTTTAATAATAAATTAGATTTTTTCAAAATTAAATTAACCCCTTGCAACATATTGAGGAGTAAATTTAGTTCCTCTTTTAATACAAATTTAAAATAATTAAAATATATTATTTTTGCAAGCAAAAACAGTTTTTAGATAATTAAATATTTAATATTTTAAAAATATTAAATTAAAAAATGTTGTTAAATATGGGTAATGAAAATGCGAATATCAAAAAAAGTTATTTCAATACTGTTAGCATGTATAATTATTATATTGTATAAGTTAGATTTGTTTGATAAACAAGAACCTAATATTAATTCACAAAATACAGTTACTATTACTAAAATTGTTGATGGTGATACATTTAATGTTATTTATAATGGTAAAAAAGAGAAAGTTCGCTTAATAGGAATTGATACTCCTGAATCGAAAATAAATAAAAAAGCTATTAAAGATTCAGAAAGAAACAGATCAGATGTTAAAAAAATTGTAAGTTTGGGACTTAAAGCAAAAGAATTTGTAAAAAGTATTGTAAAAGTAGGGGATGAACTAAAAGTAGAATTTGACGTAAGAGAACGTGACCAATACGGTAGGTTGCTTGTTTATTTGTACCTAAAGAACGGTAAAATGTTAAATAATTTTATTATTGAAGAAGGTTATGCAGCTCCTTTAACTTATCCACCTAACGTAAAATATGAAGAATTATTTAGAAATTCTTACAAAATTTCTCGTGCTAATAATAAAGGACTATGGGCTGAATAAATTTGTCTGAAACTTCTTTGATAATTAAGCTTTTATAAAAGTTAATAAATAGTTAAATTAATTTTGGATTTAATACATATATAGGAATTGATATGATAATGTTACGTTCACTGATAATTGTTGTTTTATTTAATATTGTTCATTTTGCACAAGCAGAAAATATTTATATTCGGGTAAATCAAGCAGGGTATTTACCAACCGATATCAAATCTGCAGTCGTATTTTCAAAATCGGATTTTTATATTAAAAATTTTGAATTGGTAGAATATAGTACAAACAAGGTAGTTTTGAATTCTATTGATATTAAAGAATACCAAGATTTTTGGGGATATAAAAAAGGGTATAGATTATACTTTACTGATTATGAAAAAATTGGAAAATACTATATAAAAGTTGGAGATGAAAAATCTGTTCCTTTTGTAATAGGATATGATGTTTATAACGGTTTTGCTGATAGTTTATTGTTTTATATAAGGCAACAAAGATGCGGATATAATCCTTTTTTAAAAGATAGTTGCCATGTACATGACGGCTTTATTATTTATAAAGGAAGTAAAGATAGCACACATATTGACGTTACAGGGGGTTGGCACGATGCAAGCGATTATTTACAATATTTGCCAACAAGTGCAACATCTGTTTTTCATTTATTATTTGCATATTACTTAAATCCAAATTCCTTTGCAGATAAATATGATTATAACGGAAATAAAGTTAAAAATAATATTCCTGATGTTTTGGATGAGGCTAAGTGGGGATTGGATTGGATGTTAAAAATGAACCCAAATGACGGAGAATACTATAATCAAATTGCAGATGATAGAGATCATGCCGGTTACAGATTGCCCACAAAAGATTCAATTAGTTATGGTAAAGGTTTAGAAAGACCCGTTTATTTTATTAACGGAAAAATTCAAGGTTGTTTTAATAATAAAAATAGAACGACAGGTAGTGCAAGTTCGGTTGCAAAGTTTGCAAGTTCTTTTGGATTAGGCTCAGTTTTATATAAGGACATAAATCCCGATTATTCATTACTGTTAAAAGATAAAGCAATAAAAGCTTATGATTTTGCGAAAGCGAACGAGGGATATTTTCAAACTGCCCCTGCTAAATCACCTTATTTTTATGAAGAAGAAAATTGGTGCGATGATATGCAACATGCAGCTGCAACATTGTATATTATAACGGGGAATATCAATTATTACGAAGATGCATTAAAGTTTAGTGCTTTGGAAAAATATCCGCCATGGATGGGTCAAGATACTGCAAGACATTATCAATGGTATCCGTTTGTAAATGTTGCTAATTATTTGATTTCTGTAAATAGCAAAACAATAGAAGATAAAAATAAAATTGAGGGCTATATTACCGAAGGTTTATTAAAAGTAAAAACAAGAGGAGAAAAAAATCCGTTTTTAATTGGCATTCCTTTTATTTGGTGTTCAAATAATTTGGTTTCTGCGGCAATTACTCAATATCGTTTGCTTAACAACTCTGAATATTTAGAAGTAGAAACAGCATTGCGAGATTGGTTGTTTGGTTGCAATCCTTGGGGCAAGTGTATGGTTATCGGCTTACCCAAAGAAGGCAATTATCCTTTAGACCCTCATTCTGCCCTTGCAACAAATTACGGATATAAATTAACCGGCGGACTTGTTGATGGACCTGTTTACGAAAGTATATTTGGAAGACTGAAAGGAATAAAATTATATCATGGTGACGAATATGCACAACTTCAGCCGAATTATGTGGTATATCATGATGATTATGGCGATTATAGCAGTAACGAACCTACCTTAGACGGAACTGCCGGTTTGGCTTATTATTTTTCGTACCTGCAAAAAAAAGGTGAAGAACTTAAGTCCAAAAATAATAAGCTTGAGCTAAATAGAGGAGCTATAATTAGAGGTGATGTGAATAAAAAAAATATATATCTGATATTTTCAGCCCATGAATTTGCCGATGGGGCTAATACAATAATTAATACATTAAAAACTAATGATATTAACGCCTCTTTCTTTTTTACAGGAGATTTTTATAGAAATCCAAAGTTTGAAAAAACAATCAGTAATTTAATTAATGGCGGAAATTATTTGGGAGGACATTCGGATAAACATCTTTTATATGTTGATTGGAAAAATAGAGATTCCTTATTATTAAGTAAGGAAGAACTATTAAAAGATATTGAGGATAATTATTTGGCAATGCAAAAATTTGGCATAAATAAAACCGATAGCAAATTTTATTTACCTCCTTATGAATGGCATAACGAAAATGTTAGTACATATGCCGAAGAAATTGGAATTCAATTAATTAATCTTACCCCCGGAACAATGATTAACCAAGATTGGACAATTCCTACAGGAGGAGGTAAATATTATTCCAGTGATGAATTAATTAATAAACTATATGAGTTTGAAAAAAACGATAAGAACGGTTTAAATGGTGCAATTGTTCTAATGCATTTTGGTACACACTCTGATAGGACAGATAAATTGTATAATAGACTTGATCAAATCATTAAGGAATTAAAGAAAAAAGGATATGAATTTAAAAAAATAGATGCTCTTTAGTATATATAACTAAAAAAGAACTAAAAAGAGTTTATGTCTGTTTATATTAAAAACAGGAGAAAAAAATGTTTAAGTTAACATCAATAATTATATTACTTAGTGTAATTTCAACATTAGCACAAAGCAATAAAGAGGAAAAAATGAATAACATATATAAGTACTCAGTTAAAGATATAAAAGGTAATATAATAAGTTTAAAAGAGTTTAACGGAAAAGTTTTGTTAATTGTTAATGTTGCAAGTAAATGCGGTTATACAAAACAATATAAAGGTTTGCAGGAGCTTTATTCAAAATATAAGAATGATGGATTTGAAGTATTAGGTTTTCCATGTAACGATTTTGGAAATCAAGAACCCGGAACGAATGAACAGATTGCAGAATTTTGCGAAATGAATTTTGGTGTAACTTTTCCGATGTTTGATAAAGTTAAAGTACTGGGAGAAAATAAAAATGATTTATACGCTAAATTAACAGATAATAGTGTAACCGGAAAAGAAGAAATTAAATGGAATTTTGAAAAATTTTTAATTGATAAAAATGGTAATATTGTAAAAAAATATAAAAGCGGTGTTGAACCGCTTTCTAAAGAATTAGTAGAAGATTTGGAAAAACTGCTTAAGAATTAAAACTTTCCATTTCTTTTTTAACCGCAAATTTGGCGGCAATTAAATTATTATGAGAAACGTTTAAATTGCCGCTAATTTTTCTTATAAAATACTCTTCGTAGCTATTTATTACATTATCGGCTAAAATTATACGCCATAAGTTTTCAACAATTTTATATTTATCTTCAGCAGATAAATTGTTATTTATTACTTCGGTAAATTCATATAAACTAACACTTTTTTTTCTAACTTCTTCAGTATGTTTTAATAGCTCTTCAATTTCCGCATCAGAAAGACTGAACTGTTTTCGGATAATATTAAAGATCTGTTCTTTTTCGATGTTAGAAAAATCATCATCTGAATAAGCAATTTCCAAAAAGATGGCACATGTTGCAATTTGTAAATTGTTTTTATCGTTAACAACATCTGATATGTCTTTTGGATTTTTGTCAGTATCCATAAAAAGTCTTTTTAATGCGTTTAACATAATCAACCTCTTTAATATTCAATAACTTGGTATTCAGTTTTCTTTTTTGTATTGGGATATCTTTCGTAAATTTCAACTAAAAATTTAAGCATTTCAGCGGTATGATCATTTACTTGATGTTTATCAAACCGCCAAGTCCAATTTCCGCCTAATTTACCCGGAAAATTCATTCTTGCATCGCTGCCTAAATTTAACACATCTTGCAGAGGTACTATTACAATATTTGCAACAGATTTATAAGCTTCTTTCATAATTTCATAACAAATGTTTTCTCCGTAATAGCCCAAATATTCGCAAGTCCATTTAAATAAATCGGGGTCTTCTTGTTTGGCTTTTTCAAAAAATCCGCGAGTTGTATCGTTATCATGCGAACCGGTATAAACAACACAATTAGGTACAAAATTATGTGGTAAAAATTTCTTTTCTCCTTCTTTTCCGAAAGCAAACTGCATAATTTTCATACCGGGGAAATCAAATTTATCTCGTAATTCAACAACGGATTCGGTTATTAGTCCTAAGTCTTCGGCTAAAATAGGTGCGTTACCAAGTTTTTCTTTAATTGTTTTAAACAATTTTTCGCCGGGGGCTTTCACCCATTTGCCAAACTGAGCTGTAGGTGCATCACCCGGAATTTCAAAAAAAGCATCAAACCCGCGGAAGTGATCTATTCTAACAATATCAACCATTTCAAAAAGTTTAGAAAATCTTTTTTGCCACCATAAAAAGTCATCTTTTTCCATTTCATCCCAACGGTAAAGCGGATTACCCCAAAGTTGTCCGGTAGGGCTAAAATAATCAGGTGGTACACCGGCACAAGTTAATAACTTACCTTTTTCATCAACTGTAAACAATTCTTTATTTGACCATAAATCAGCACTATCGTAAGCAATAAAAATTGGTAAATCGCCAACTATTTTAATATAATTCTTATTAGCGTATTCTTTAACTTTCATCCATTGACGGTCAAAAATAAATTGAATATAATTAAAATAATCTATTTTGTCAGAAAGTTTATCTGTCCATTTTTCTACAGCACCTTCTTGTCTAAATGCAATATCGGGTGTCCAGTCGGTCCATGCAATTCCGCCATGATATTCTTTTACAGACATAAACAAAGAAAAATCTTTTAGCCAAGATGAATTTGTATTAATGAATTTATTAAATTCTTCCGTAAATTCATCACGTTTATTAATAAAATTATTGTAAGATTTTTTTAGTAATTCTGTTTTAATGTTTATTACTTTCCCAAAATCTATATGAGAAGTATCCAAATTTGGATAATTATCAATATCTTCGTTTGTTAATAATCCATCTTCTACAAGCAAATCGGGACTAATTAACAAAGGATTGCCTGCAAAAGCCGAAAAACATTGATAAGGGGAATCGCCGTAACCAGTTGGACCTAACGGAAAAACCTGCCACAAAGATTGTTCTGATTTAACCAAAAAATCGATAAATTTGTATGCTTCTTTTCCCAAATCACCAATACCAAATTTACCGGGCAAAGAAGTTGGGTGTAACAAAATACCTGCACATCTTTCAAAACTCATAAATTCCTCTAAAATGTTTTATGTTATACTGCAAGTTACAAAAAAAATTACATTTTTAATATATTAATAAAAATTAATAAAACTATAAACAAAATGAATTATTATTCACAAAAAAATAAATTTTTTGCTTTACTAAAATTTAATTTGTGTTTTAAAGGTCTTTTGATTTAATTTAGCATAAACAATTTTTCTTTTACATCATCATTTATAATTAGTGAGTAGCCCCGAGGTCTTTTCTCGTGGAGTGTGGGGCATATTATCAAAAAAAATATTGAAAAATAAAGATTGAAAAAAGGTATTATATTATTTGAAAGGGAAATAAAATGAAAATTTCACAACTTTTTACAAAAGTAGGTAAAAAGGCTGATTACAATATTAAATATGAAGAACGTGTTTCTGAGATTAAAAACACGGATCAGAGCGTTGTTTTTAAAATGGATAAGGTAACTGTTCCGAGTTTTTGGTCTCAAGTTGCAACTGATATTTTAGTTAGCAAGTATATGCGTAAAGCCGGTGTACCTGCATTTACAAAAAGAATTAGCGAAGAAGGAATTCCTGAATGGTTGCAAAAAAGCGAACCGGATTATGAAAAACTTGAAAGTATGCCCGCTGATAAAAGATTTGGTTCTGAAAATAGTGCCCAACAAGTTTTTAATAGACTTTCCGGAACCTGGACTTACTGGGGTTGGAAAGCAGGATTTTTTAGCTCGGAAGAAGACGCATTAGTATATTATAACGAAATGTTTTACATGCTTGCTTATCAAATGTGTGCTCCTAATAGCCCTCAATGGTTTAATACAGGGTTAAATTGGGCTTATGGTATAAACGGACCATCACAAGGTCACTATTATGTCGATTTTGAGACTAAAGAATTGGTTCAGTCCATAGATGCTTATACCCATCCTCAACCTCATGCATGTTTTATCCAGTCAATAAGTGATGATTTGGTTAACGAAGGCGGAATAATGGAATTATGGGTTAGAGAAGCTCGGTTGTTCAAATACGGAAGCGGAACCGGAACAAATTTTTCAGATATTCGCGGTATAAACGAACCGTTAAGCGGTGGAGGCAAATCTTCGGGATTAATGAGTTTTTTGAGAATTGGAGATAGATCGGCAGGTGCTATAAAATCCGGAGGTACTACTCGAAGAGCAGCAAAAATGGTTACGTTGGATATTGACCATCCGGATATTGAAGAATATATTAATTGGAAAGTAATTGAAGAGCAAAAAGTTGCTGCAATTGTAACAGGCAGTAAAATTTGTAATTTGCACTGTAATAATATAATGAATGCTTGTTACTCCGAACATCCTGAAAATGATAGATTTAATAAAAATACTAATAAAAAATTAAAACAAGCAATTCACGAAGCTCGTAAATATTTTGTACCCGAGCAATTAATTGAAAAAGTGATACAATTTGCAAAATTGGGCTACAAATCTATTGAATTCCCAATTTACGATACTGATTGGAACGGAGAAGCTTATGCAACGGTATCGGGTCAAAATTCCAATAATTCAATAAGAATAACCCATAAATTTATGAATGCGGTTATTGAAGATAAAAATTGGGCATTGTATTGGCGCACAGAGCTAAAAAAAGCAAAAAAAGAAGGCAGAGAACCCAATCCTTTTAAGGTACTTAAAGCAAAAAAGATATGGGACGAAATTGCAATAGCCGCATGGAATTGTGCAGATCCGGGATTACAGTATCACGATACAATTAACGAATGGCATACATGTTTATCTGATGGAAAAATAAAGGCGTCAAATCCCTGCAGTGAATATATGTTTTTGGATGATACTGCTTGTAACCTGGCATCGTTAAATTTAGTCCGTTTTTATGATGAAGAAAAAAGAAAGTTTCAAATAAAAGAGTTTAGACATGCAACAAAACTATGGACTATTGCATTAGAAATAAGTGTATTGATGGCTCAATATCCAAGTAAAGAAGTGGCATTAAATAGTTACTTATACAGAACATTAGGTCTAGGATATGCAAATTTAGGTTCTTTATTAATGCGGGCAGGTATTCCATACGATAGCCAAGAAGCTTTAGCATTAACTGGTGCCATAACTGCTATTATGCATTTTAATGCTTACATAAGCAGTGCCGAAATGGCAAAAGAGTTGGGTACATTCCCAAAATACGAGCAAAATAAAGACCATATGTTAAAAGTTATCAGAAACCATAGAAGAGCTGCTTTTAACGCTAAAGAGACGGAATATGAAGGTTTGACAATTCCGCCGGTAGGAATAAACGAAAAATACTGTCCAAAGGATTTATTAACAGCCGCAAGGGAAGATGCTGACTTGGCTTTACAATTAGGCGAAAAATACGGATATAGGAATGCTCAGGTAACCGTATTGGCACCAACAGGTACTATCGGACTTGTGATGGATTGTGATACTACCGGTATTGAACCTGATTACGCCTTGGTAAAGTATAAAAAGCTGGCGGGTGGCGGATATTTTAAAATAATTAATCAATCAATTCCGCCTGCATTAAAAACTTTGGGATATAACCCTGAACAAATAGAAGAAATAGAAAAATATGCAGTAGGTAAAGGAACATTAAAAGGATGTCCGCATATTAATCCCGAAACTTTAAAAAATAAAGGATTTACGAAAGAAATACTTGAAAAAATTGAAGGAATTCTTGCCGGTTCATTCGATTTAAATTCAGTATTTAACAAATTTACTTTAGGTGAAGATTTTTGTGTAAAAACACTAAATATTGAAAAAGAGAAATTAAACGATTTTAATTTCTCTATACTCGAAGAACTAGGATTTACGAAAGAAGAAATAGCAGCTGCTAATGATTTTGTATGCGGTACTATGACTGTTGAAGGAGCACCTTATTTAAAAAGCGAGCACTATGCAGTATTTGATTGTGCAAACAAAAACGGTAAAAAAGGAAAACGATTTATACGTCATCAAGCTCATTTATTAGTAATGGCAGCAGCACAACCCTTCTTATCCGGGGCAATATCTAAAACTGTTAACCTTCAAAATTCTGCAACTATTAACGAAGTTGAAGAATGTTATATGTTAGGCTGGAAGCTTGGTTTAAAGGCAACAGCGTTATATAGGGATAGTTCTAAACTTTCACAACCATTAAATGCAATTACGGCTGATGATGCAGAAGAGCTTATAGAGGCAAAAGAAAATAACGATTTAGTTAAAATTGCAGAAAAAATTATACACCGATATATTGCAAAAAGAAGAAGATTACCGGATAGAAGAATTGGTTACACACAAAAAGCTAAAATTAACG
>ERZ795059.2784-NODE-2784-length-17684-cov-6.157808_pt1 | contig 17684 bp, 12 predicted proteins | sample MGYA00375143_ERZ795059 | MGnify/ENA primary metagenome ERZ795059 (study PRJEB30188, sample SAMN05720168) | activated sludge metagenome | isolation source: Anaerobic digester | place: USA | collected 2015-01-07 ... | reverse complement strand
GTTGTCCGCACCGACGGGCAGATTCAGGACCAAGTCGGTCACGGTGCTGCCGGTCATGTCGACTGGTTCCAGGCCCGTGAAGCTGATTGTCGACGCTCCTCCTCCGGCATCTTCCACGTCCAGTCGGCCATCCAAGGCCGGTCCGCCTTGGCCGCCGAACGTCACGGTGACGGAGGCGAACTCCCCGCCGACGACGTCCAGGCGATCGTTGTCGCCCGCAGACTCGCCGCCGTGGAAAGTCACCGGCTGGGCGAAGAACCCGCCCGTACCGCCGTAATGGACCGTCAACGTGTCGCTGCCGCCCGCGCCGTCGATGGTCCAGGACGTCACCGCGGCGGCGGCTCGCGAGTCGACCACCGCGCCGCCGGCCAGCAATTGCAGGTAGTCCGCGCCGCCGATATCGACTTGCCGCAGCTCGAACTCGTCATCGCCCGCGGTGCCAATCGTGCCCGCCGCGCCGGCCTGGAACAGCACCGCGTCGTTTCCGTCGCCGCCGGCGTAGGACAGCACGAAGTCGATCCCGTTGACGGTCACCGTCGCGCCCTCGGCGAGGGTCGCGCCGAGGCTGTCCTTGAACGTGCCGCCGACCGGATCGCTGCCGTCGTTGTCGATCAGTACGATCAGCCGGCCGGAGGCCGAGGCGATCGTGCCCGTGGCGTTCAAGGTGGCGCCATTCAACGCGATGCTGCCGAGCACGCGGATCTGGTCGTGCTGCGAGCCCGCGGTGGGGCCGTTGATCTCGACGGCGAAGGAGGACGTGTCGCTGAGGGTCAGGCCGTTGTTCAGCGTGAGCGTCCCCACGTTGCTGCCGGGGGCCAGAATGCCGTTGGGGTTGATGGTCACGCCCCCGCCGATCGTCCCGGCGCCGCCCAACGTGGCGCCGCTGTTGACCGTCACGGCCCCGGTGGCGGCGCTGGCATCGCCGTTGACCAGCAACTTGCCGTTGGACACGGCGGTCGTGCCGGTGTAGGCACTGGTGTTGCTCAGGACGACCGTCCCCGAACCGGTCTTGGCGAGGTCCCCGCTGCCGGCGATGACATTGGCGATGGTCAGGGTATGGGTGCCGGGCACGTCGAACGTGCCGTGGGACACGCCCAAGGTCACGCCGCGGTTGGCGTCGTCGATGGCAAAGGAACCCGTGGCGCGGAGGGTGCCTCCGTTCAAGGTCAGCAGCCCCGCGTCGAAGGCCGCCGGATTGAGTCCCAGATTGGCCTCGGCGTTGATCGACACCACCCCCTCCAGGATCGTCATCTGGCCGTCAATGCCCCCGACGCCGTTGGAGGCCGCGGGCGTCGTATTGGCGCCCTGGATCGTCAAGGTTCCGGAACCCTGCTTGACGATATCGACATCCATCCCGCTCGTGCGGCGGGCGTAGCGGGCGAGGTCGATATTGCCGGAACCGTCGAACGTGAAGGCCGCGGTTGTCCCCGTCAGATGGAACAGCATCTCGCTGTTGAAATCGAGTAACCCCGTGCCGTGGTTGGCGATGGTCGACGTGACGCGCGGTCGAACCTGGACCGAGTTGAAAGTCTGGTTCCCGCCGTTGACGGTGATGCCCTTGTCCCAGGTGTACAGAACACCTCCGCTTCCGACGTTCATCGTGAAGTCAGAGATGCCCAAACCGAGATCCTCAAACACGATTCCCTGAGCGTTCTTGTCCCCATTGTTCAACGTGGTCGTGAGGTTGGAGGTGCTGAAATGCGCTTCCGTGGTGCTGTTCGGGATTCCAGCGGACCAGTTGGCCGTCTTGCTCCAACTACCGTCCACGGCCGTCGTGTTCCAATAGCTGGTCGCCAACAACCGCCGGTCTTCCAGTGGTTCAAACAACAGCCGGCGCCGCCAACGTGACTGTCGGGCGCGGCGAGATCGAGTGGCGAGACAGCGACGGTCGGGAAGACGAGAGGTGACCCAGGATGACATGGCAAAAACTCCGTAGCTCAGATGCCCACCGGAAAACTCTTACAGCAAACAAAAGAGGAAATCGGCGCCCAGCAGTGGAACCGCGAGCGACCCGCCGTCCGCCGACAACTCACGTAGGATGGCTCTCCGAGCCGTCCAGGACGGCTCGGAGAGCCATCCTACGCGACTGGACGGCTCGGAGAGCCATCCTACTTGACTGGTCGGGTCGGAGAGCCATCCTACGTGACAGTGGCCAGTGGCTGTGCTTGAGGCCGAGCACGACGACATGCCAAGTGGGAAACAACAGCGTGTCAGGCCATGCTCGACGGTGTCCTCGCGACGCTCGCGAACCCCCACGATCACGGCGAACTCACGACCTACCAGCGACGCGCTCGAAAAGGAGGGCCAAACCGTCTACCTGCTTCTCTGCCTGCAATCTCGACTGCCCGCTTGCCCATTTACCTCGGTGCCAGACGCGAGCTTAGGTGGGACGAGATGCACGCCTCCCGTTCCGCGCCCCCCTGTCTACACAATTTCGGGGACCTGTCAAGCAGGGGTTGATAGATAAATGTGGTAAAATACGCGCGGGACCAAAGACTCGCGGCACGGCGGCTTGCACCTACCAACCAGAGAAGCCCGGCACTGCCAGGTACAGCCGCCGACTGGAGAGTCGCGGGACGCTTGGTTATGATGACGAAGACTTCTGCCGGGAAGATTCGGAAGCGGGCTGAAACGATCCAGCCGGGAGGAAGGTCATGAGACGTGCTGCGAGTCGTCGTTGCTTCCTGAAGGGTGCTGCCTGCGGCGTGGGCGGCGTGTTGATCCTGCCATCCGCGCGCACGGCGTTTGCTTGTCATGCCAACGAGCGTTTGCGATTGGCGGTGGTCGGCATGGCCGGCTACGGCGCCTACGTCGGATTCGCCTCGGGGCTGCACCTGCTCGAGAACGTCGACTACACGATGTCGTGCGACGTGGACCAGCGGAAGGTCCAGCGGGTGTATGACTTTTGGGCGGCGCGGGCGGCGGAATGGGGCCAGTCGGAGAAGGCGGAAGAGCGCGCGGCAGCGGCCCAGTTCTACGGCCCGTTGGCCGAGAAGCCGCCGCCGCTGGTCGCGGACTTCCGCCGCCTGCTGGACGACGCGGCCGACCAGTTCGACGCCGTCGTGGTCGCCACGCCCGATCACACGCATGCGATCATCGCCGCCGCCGCGCTGCGCGCCGGCAAGCCGGTGTTGGCGGAAAAACCGCTGGCCATCAGCGCCTACGAGGCGCGGGCGCTGTTCCAGTTGGCCAAACAGTGCAAGCTGCCGACGCAGGTGAACACGGGCGGCGCCGCCGCGCCGGGCTTCCGCCGCGGGGTGGAACTCCTTCGCGAAGGCGTCCTCGGCGACGTGCGGCAAGTTCACGTGTTCTTCGCTCGCGGCGGGCGGAACTTTCAGGCCACCCCGCAAGGCTCGCAGCCCGTGCCCCAGGAACTGAACTGGGACCTCTGGCTGGCCCAGGTCAAGTGGCGCGAATATCACCCGGATTGGATCAACCGCATTGCCTGGCGCGGTACGAGCATCGGCGAACTGGGCAACTTCGGGCCGCATTCCGCCAACATGGCTTTCCTGGGGCTGAAGGTACACGAGTTGTGGGAGGCGGGCGCCGACCGAGGGCGGATTCGCGTCCTGGCCGAATGCTCCGAGGTCAACCCCATCTCCTACCCGCGCTGGGAGCGCATCCACTGGGAGATCCCCGCGCGGGGCTCGCTGCCGCCGGTCACCTTCACCTGGCACCACGGCTATCCGCCCGATTACGCCTTGGGCACGCGGAGGATGCTGGAGAGCCTCCTCCACGACCACGGCGCGACGGACGAGGAGCTGAAGAAGTTCCTGCCGCAAAACGGCGCCGGCTGCATGATCCTGGGCAGCAAGGGCCTGCTGGCGACCCCGAGCCACAACACGGAGGTACACCTGCTGCCCCGGCTGAAGTTCGAGCACATCGAGCAGACCCGTCCGATGACTCTGCCTACGTCGCCGGGGCATTACAAGGAATGGATCGCCGCCTGCCGCGGAGGCCCGCAGCCGATCTCGCACTTCGAGTACGCCGCGACGCTGGCCGAACTGCTGACCGTGGGAAGCATCTCCACCCGGTTCCCCGGCGAACCGATCGAATTCGATCCGGCCAGCGGTCAGATCACGAACCATCCCCGCGCGGCGGCGCTGTTGCGTTACGAATACCGCCAGTGTTATACGATCTGACGTTCCGGGGAGATTTCAGAACATGGAAACGCCCAACCAACGAACCGTCAGAAGACGCCGGTGGACCCGCCGCCAGTTCCTCGCTCGCACCGCCCGCGGCGCCGGAGGCTGGTTGGTGCTGGCCTCTTCGCGCACCGCGTTTGCCTGCGACGCCAACGCTCGGCTGCGCCTGGCCCTGTTCGGCAACATGTACAATGCGGCCGCGTTCGTGACCGGTTCCCATCTCTACAACGCCGAACTGGTCGCGCTGGGCAATATCGACCAGCGCAAGATCCCCGGCATCTTGAAGCAGTGGGACGAACAGGCGAGCAAGCTCGACGATCCCCGGAACCCGGAGCAGCAGCGCGTGGCCCAACGGTACCGCCGCCTGGCCCAGGGCGACGGCGTGAAGATCTTCGCCGACATCCGCCAGCTGTTCGGCGAGATGGCGGACCATATCGATGCCCTGGTCGTCTCCGAATACGATCACCTCCACGGCGTCGCCTGCGGGGCGGCGATGCGGGCGGGAAAACCGGTGTGCAGCGAGCGCCCGCTGGGGCTGACCATCAGCGATGCGCGGGCTCTGCGGGCGTTGGCGGCCGAGAAGCAGCTGCCCACCACCTACCGCAGTCCGGGCACCAGCACCGGCCAGTTCCGGCGGGCCATCGAGCTGGTGCAGGACGGAGTGCTCGGCCAGGTCCAGGAGGTCCACATCTGGTTCCGGCGCGGCGGGCCGGACCGCGACGCGTTGCCGCAAGGCAAGCAGCCGGTCCCCGAGGGGCTCGACTGGGACCTCTGGCTGGGGCCGCTGGCGTGGCGCGAGTACCACCCGGATTGGATGAGCTATGCGCACTGGCGGGAGACCTGCAACGGCGGCCTGGGCAGCTTCGGTCCGCACACCACGATCTTTCCCTTTATGACGCTGGGACTGCGCGAGCTGTGGAACGCGCCCGGAGCGACGATTCGGGTGCAGGCCGAATGTTCGCGGTTGAATCGCCTTTCGTTTCCGCGGTGGGAACGGGTGCGCTGGGAAATCCCCGCCCGCGGTCCGCTGCCGCCGGTGACGATCACCTGGCACCACGGCCCCGATTACGCGCCGGGCACGCGGGCCTTGATCCACGACAAGCTCCGCCCGTTGGGGATCGTGAAGCCTGAAGACGCCGACGCCCTGATGGCCACTGCCGGCTCCCTGCTGCTGGGCAGCGACGGGGCGCTGCTGGCCAACGACCATAGCGTCCAAGTGACCGCCCTGCCCAAGGAGAAGTTCGAGCAGATCGAAACCAACCAGCCGCAGCGAACCGCCCCGTCGCACGGGCTGTACCGCGACTGGATCGATGCTTGCCGGGGCGAGAAGCCGCAGATTCTGGCCAGTTTCGACAACGGCGGCCCCTTGAGCGAATTGCTGATGCTCGGCAACCTCGCGACGCTGTTCCCCGGAGAAACCCTGACCTACGACCCGGTCGCCGGACGCATCACCAGTCACGCCGAAGCCAATCAGAAGCTCGCGTACCCGTACCGTGAAGGCTGGACGCTGTGATCTCGACCGGAGGACGAATCATGAAGGGACGATTGACGAGGCGGTTGTTCTTACAACGAGCGGTTGCGGGCGGCGCGGGACTCGTGATCCTCGCCGACGGCCGTTCAGCGCGCAGCTACGCCGCGAATGAAGGGCTGAGCTTCGCACTGATCGGCTGCGGCGGCCGGGGCGCCGCGTTTCTTGGCGACAAGGGCCAGTATGGCTCGCTGTTCGACCATGGGCGCGTCGTGGCGATGTGCGACGTGAACCAACAGCGAGCGGCGGCCAGTTTCAAGAAGTTTCCCGACGTGCCCAAGTTCGAGGACTACCGCGTGATGCTCGACAAGATGGGCCAGGAGATCGACGCCGTGGTCGTCGCCACGTGCGACCACAACCACGCGGCGCCCTCGGCGGCGGCGATCCGCGCGGGGAAGCCGACCTACTGCGAGAAAGGGCTGACGCGCACCATCCACGAGGCGCGGGCCCTGGCCGAGCTGGCTGCCGAATACAAGGTGGTCACCCAGGAGGGCAACAACCACGGCTACCATGTGCGCACGGTGGAGATGATCCGGGCCGGCACCAAGGGCGTGATGTACTCCGCGGGGCACGGCTGCCACACCACGCAACTTCTGCCGGCGGACAAGTTCCAGGATGTCGGCGCGCCCCGCGAATCGCTGCCCCGTCCGCTGGGGAAATCCGACTTGAGGGGCTGGATCGAGGGGATCCGGGGCGGCCCGGCGCCACAGTGCAACTTCGCGGAGTTCGGCGGCCCGTTCACGGAGTGGACCCTCCTGGTCAACGTGGCCACCCTCTTCCCGGACCAGACGCTGGAGTACGACCCCGTCGACCGCAAGCACCTTTACAGGGGTGGCCTTGAAGGTCCTGTCGCCCGCCGTCGTGCAGAGCCCCGAAGCCGTGCGGCGGTTCCAACGCGAGGTCAAGGCGGCGGCTCGGCTGACCCACCCCAACATCGTGATCGCCCACGACGCCGACGAAGCCGGCGGCACGCACTTCCTGGTGATGGAGTACGTGGACGGGACCGATCTGTCGTCCCTGGTCAAGCAGCACGGTCCCTTGCCGCTCGATCGGGCCCTGGAGTGCATCCTGCAAGCGGCCCGCGGGCTGCAGTACGCCCACGAGCACGGCGTGGTGCACCGCGATATCAAGCCGGGGAACTTGCTGCTGGATCATGCGGGCACGGTCAAGATCCTGGACATGGGCCTGGCGCGGCTCGACTCGGCGGGGCCTCACCAGGACGAACTGACCGGCAGCGGGCAGATCATGGGAACCGTGGACTACATGGCGCCGGAGCAGGCGGTCAGCACCAAGCACGCGGACCAGCGGGCCGACAAATTCAAAAGTTGGGCGGTAGACGCGCCGGGCGAGTATTTCGCATCCACGTATCGGGAATGGCGCGAGGGGACCACCAGCCGACAGGAGGTGGCGGACGTGAGGCGATTTGTGAAAACCTTCGGCCCACCAAGAGCGGTATTCTGCAAGTAATGATCGCCGAGGTAAACGGAAGGGGATCGGCCTCAGGCAGGGCTCGCGGTCAGCCCCAATCGGATCGCGAACTCGGATGCGGTAGTCACCTCTGTGCTGGGGATCTTGCCGAGTCTTAGAACTTCGGTGTCCGCGGTGACCAGATGGTCGGCCTTGCCCGTAAGGGCCGTCTGCACGATCGGGTCGTCATTGGGATCCCCTGGAACATGCCTCGGTACAAAGGGCGGGAGTTCGACGAGCTTCGCGACCCGCAGGACGGCCCGCCGCGCAAGGGCTGCAAAACGGCGACTACGACCAAAATCCAGATCATTGTGTCAGCGACGACCTCTACGGCGGCGTCTCATCACCATCTGGTCCACATCCTCATCGGTCACGCCTGCCGCATCCAGTTCCCGGCCGGTTCGCACGGATTCCGCCTTCCACAGGCGACGTTCAAGCCGGTCCAATCTGCTCCGCAGGCGCAAGAACTGATCCGGTTTGAGTTTCTCGGCAGCAGCAACGATCTGGTCGACAGTTCCCACGTGTGCATCTCTCCGATGAACAAGTTCCGTTTAGCCCCGCGTCTCTGATCGCATTGTAGCGTGCTTCCCAGCTGCTTGTCCAGCACGACGAAGAGCCCTTCTTGCGGGATCGTTTGTCGCCGGAACCGGACGAGTCAGGGGACGATGACTTGGCCGTGGAGTTGGAACGGCGCAAAGCCGATTTCGAGCGCGGGACGGCGGGAGAACTCCCCTGGTCGGTGTTACGTGAGGAAGAATGAGCGAGTCTGGTGTAGGAAACGCACCCGGCCCATCTGGAGGCGGTGCGCCGAGCGTGGCACGGCCTACTTTGTTGGCCGTGGAGAGCGGCCAGCGCTGCGGAATGCGAAAGCATTTTCCGTTTGCACAGGACCGCGCGCGGAAACGGCCTCGTCGGCAGGTCCGCGCAGCGCAAGCTCCGCGCGTGCTTCCGGCACGGCTAACATAGTGAGCCGTGCCACACCGAGCAGGGCCACGTCGTTCCACTCATCGCGTCAGTCTCCATTCGGCGGAAAGCGGCCTTCGCCGATCAGGCTCCGCCGCAACAGGACTCGTCGCGGATCGTTGATGTTGAGAACTTTGACGGTGACTTTTCCGCTCAGCGTCCGACCCACAAGAATCGGGCCGCGCCAGTAGAAATGCCGCTCCCACGCTTGTCGGCGGGGATGAAACAGCGGCACGATCCTGCCGCGCAGATAGCCCGACAGATTCGGCCCTTTCGCCAGATTGCACAACCAACAACTGTAATGCTCCTGAAGTTAACTGGCATCGACCCTCGAGCGATTGTCCGGTAGTATCCCTTCCGGCCCTGCTGAAGTTGGCCGAATGGCATCGGGCGTATCGTACCACACGTCAAGGAGGAGAACCATGCGCCGAACCACGGACGGAAAGGCACCCCCCCGCCTGCGACGCGACAGCGGATCGAGCTAGCACGACTCTGGAGGGCTCTGCCCGAAGAGACTCGTCAGAACACGCTGACGCAACTCCGTCGCATCGTGACCCAGCAACTCCGACCGCCTCGGGTCGGAAAGGAGGTGGGTCATGAAGACGACTGAGAAGGTTCCCGCCGCATGCCCACCAGCCACCAAATCGGAAATCCCGCCGCTGCGTTCGGCGAAAATCCGAACCGCGCATCTGGAAAGGTTGGCGATCATCTACGTTCGGCAGTCGTCGCCCCAACAGGTGCTGGAGAACCGAGAGTCCACGGCTCGCCAGTATGCTTTGGCCCAGTACGCACAGTGGTCCGGTTGATCTTCGACAAATTCGAAGAGTTCGGCAGCATCTACGGTCTGTTTCATTGGTTGATTCGCAACGACATTCGACTGCCCGTCCGAGCACGGTGGGGAGCGAACCGGGAACGCATCGAGCAGAACCGGAACGGCTCCGATTCGCAGGGTGTCCCGCGAAGCGGCGCGGCCCTGCTTTCGGGCGTGCTGGTCTGCGGGCACTGCGACCGACACATGCAGCCGTCGTATCACGCCAACGGCATGGCCCACTACGCCTGCAATCGTCAATACGTCGAAGCCACCGAACCCCGCTGTTACGGACTGACCGCGCAGGTGATTGACGAGTTGGTCTCTCAGCAGGTGCTGCGAGCGCTCGAACCGGCGGCGATGGAATTGAGCCTCCCAGCCCAAGCGGATGTCGAACGCGAACGTCAGCGTCTGGACAAGCATTGGCAACAACGGCTGACGCGGGCGCGTTATGAGGTCGAATTGGCCGAACGCCGTCACGGAGCGGTCGATCCTGAGAACCGTCTGGTCGCGTCCACGCTGGAAAAACGCTGGGAGGAAGCGCTGACCGGGGAACGGCAAGTCCGGGAGGAATACGATCGCTTCTTGAGCCAAACACCGCTTCGCTTGAGCGACGAGGAGCGAGCACGCATCGAGTCGCTGACCTCTGAGATTCCCGCGCTCTGGAAGGCCCCCGGCACCACAAATGCCGATCGCAAACAGATGATCCGTTGTCTCGTGGAACGCGTGGTGGTGCAGGTGCGTTGCGACAGTGAGTTCGTCGACGCGACGATTCACTGGGCCGGCGGTTACGAAAGTCACCATGAAATCGTTCGTCCCGTCGCCACCTACGCCCAGCTTCGAGATTTCGAACCGCTGATGAACCGCGTCGTGGAGTTGCGCGAGGCGGGACACGCCGCGCCGGAAATCGCGGAGCGATTGAATGCGGAAGGCTTTTACCCGCCCAAGCGTCGAGGTCAATTTACTTCGCCGGTGATCTACCAATTGCTCAAGCGTCGCGCGCTGATCGGCAACGAACGCTCCCACGACGAACTGTTGGGCCGTGACGAATGGTGGCTTACCGACCTGGCCCGTGCATTGGAGATGAGCCACTTGAAACTTCGGGACTGGGCCAAGCGTGGCTGGGTGCACAGCCGGAAGACGCCCGTGCAAGGCCGCTGGATTCTGTGGGCCGATGACGAGGAACGGGACCGTCTGCGCCAGCTTCTGACGCAAAGTCGCCGTGGCGTGAACGCCTACACGAGCAAGCTCCGAACACCGAAAGAACGGCCTGCGTGATCGACGCCCTTGCCTCACAATCAGTGCTGCGCGCGCGGGAACCCGCAGCACTTGCAATCCGATCCAATGTCCGGGATAATGCACAACGCAAGCACGTCGCGACAGGCCCTTGGCAGCCGTCTCGGAGACTCGCCCGCAACGAAGCGGAATGGGCCGAGCAGGTTTCTGCGGTCGGGGAGGAGGCGAACCACCTGCCGCGCGCCGCCACGCTGGAGCGACGGTGGGAAAATCCGAGCCCGCCGGCGATCGTCCGCTCCATCGCAGCCTCTTCACAACTCCTCGATTTCGGTCCACGGCTGGACCGGCTCGTTGAACTGCGGCAAGCCAGGCAGGCGGCCCCCAAAATTGTACACCCTCTGAGCGCCAATCGATCTTCTCCGCGCAAGCGTTGAGTTCACTTCACGGCTCGCGATTCGTTGCCAAGCATTCGTGCCCCTATTCGGCAACGAACTCGCTCACGACCAATTCCTGGAACATCTGCAATGGTGGCTTTATGATTAGTAATCTAACGGGCGGGACAAGTCATCGCAAGCGGCACGACTAACCCTGCGCGAGGGGGCCATTTACGTCTGACTCCGGTGCCAGCTGCGGGCTTTCCGTGGCGGCCTGCGACGACCTCAGCATTGTCGTTGTTTCTGAAGCACTCGCCGCGATATGTGAATACACATTCACGTGAACATGCATTCACAACTTTGAAATTCCGAAGAAAGACCGGACAATCTTCCTCCGGCACCTGTCCGCTCATCGACGTTTTCGATGAGGATCGATCCCTCTCACAAATGGAGGCAGTATGTCTGCTAAATCCAGAGGAAACAAGCCCAGGCCAGGTTCGCCTCGTGCGTTCGCCCGCCATGCTTGAGGGCGACGATGTGATCGGGCTCGTGAGGCAGCATGGTGTGGTCACGGTGCAGCAAACAATACTCGCAACGGCCACGTGCCCGCTGTTCAACGAACCGCCGCAAGGCTGCCGAGATGCGGTCGCTCATGACGGTGTGCGGGAATGAATGCGGGACTTGACCAGTCGCATCAACAGTTCCGCTTGTTCCAGTTGACTCAGTTCGCGTTCCTCTTCGGCGGTCAATATGCCCTGACTCGATTTGGTCAATAATTCACGGACATGCTGTTGCACGGCTTCCGAGGGACGGAAACTCAACAGCTGTTCTCGCGTGGGGCTCGACGCGAGGAAGTCGGCGATCTCATCGACCAATCGCGTGGGAGTTTCTATGGCGGACACGGTTCTTGCCTCAACAAGATGAAGTCGAGACGGGACGTCCTTTCGTTCGCTGTCTGTGCACAGAGATCCGTATAGCGGCAGGCCGCCAGTTCGGCTAGTCGCATCGCGCTCCTGTGGACGTTAAGGCCGGGGGGCAGACCTTCACAATCCAATCCTGGGCGATGGAAAGACCAGCGGTGTGGAACGGCCTTGCTTGAATTCTGAACATCTGGCCCTCTCCATCTGGACTTCTCACTTTGCCACCAACGGCTTTCCCGTCAGGTTTTCGACCTCCACGTCGTAGCCCGTTGGGACGGTCAACGTGTACAGCAGTTGCTCACCTTCCTTCCACCAGCGCAGATGGACCTCGCCCCCGTATTGCGGCAGGCGGCCTTCGCACCAGTCCAGTTTCAGGTCGCCGAAACGAAGAAAGACCTTGCGCGATTCGTAGTCCACGCGATAGACGCCCAGCACGTCGCGGTACAGCGTGTGGACGACGTGCGAAGCAAAGCCGTGGTTGCAGCTGGCGTAGTCGCCGACGTTCTCCCATAGGGTGCCCGTCCGCTCGGCCATGTACAGCAGATAAGCGATCGACTCGTCCAGGATCTGCTGATTGCGCCCGCCGCGCGACAGCAGTTCCATGCGCAACATGTTGCCGACGAACGAATTGGCGGCATGGACTTCGGGAAACGCCTTCGTCTGGGCGCGGTCCGGTCCGAATCGCTCGCAAAGGGTGTTCCACAAGTCAGCGTGGCTCTGCGGCGTCGCCACTCCGAAGAAAAAGGCAAAATACTGGCAGACCTCGCTGTGGTTTTGCGTGACCTGCAGCTTGCCGTCGCGGCGCACCGCGTTGTCCACGAAGAACTGGCCGTCGAACGACTGCCGGCGGATCGTCTCGCGGATCCGCTCGGCCTTGGCCGCCAGTTCCGGCACGCCGTAGATCCGGCCGGCCGTCGACAAGGCTGCGGCGTACAGCATGTTGGACGGATAGTTCACGTCCTGGACAAACTGGTTCGCCTTGGACCACTCGACAAACACCCAACTGGGCAGCTTTTCCAGCAGGCCGTCCTCGTTTTCGTACTGCTTGAAGAACTCCATCAGCCGCAGCACCTTGGTCCGCAGTCCGTCGACGATGGTTCGTTGGCCGGCTCGGGCTGCGTACTCCTCCAATTCCACCACGAACCACAAGGCCCAGTTGGGAATGAACACGCCGTCGTTGTGATCGGCCGGATAGCACATCGGCAACATGCCGTCGGGGAGGTGCTCGAAGCGTTCGGGCAGCAGGAAGTTCTCGAAGAAGTTGCGTTCGATCACCGTCGTGCCCGTCAGATCGCAAGCGCTGCGCGCCGTGAAGAAGCTGTCGCACAGCCAGCCGGCCCGCTCCCGCGACGGGCAGTCCATGAAGATGTCCAGCGCGTTCTGCCGGAACGTAAGAACACCGGCGGCAAATAGCCGTTCGAGTCGCGTGTCGCTGCAAGTGAACTGAGCCTTCCGGACCGCCGGGTGCGCACACTCGCGCAGATACACGCCGCGAATCTCGCACGCGCCATCCTGGCAAATGAGCTTCAAGTAGCGCAGCGTGTACGGTTCCAGCGACTCGACCCGGTAGTCGCCCGGCTCCAACTCGTAACTGACTGCGTTCACGCAGCCCAACCGTTTGAAGTCGACATCCGTGCCGGACAGGATCTCGTCAAAGACCAGGGCCAACCGCGTTTTCTTCGTGCAGGTGATCTGCGCGCCCACAAAGCCTGTCAGGTTCGCTCCCAGATCCAAAATGTGGTAGGCGTTCTCGGACAGCTGGACCTTGTCCTCCGCGACGTACGGTTGATCGAGCACAGCTGTCTGGGTGGAGGTCAGGTGTTGCAGTTCGATCGAAGGAACGACGGCCAGTTCGCTCTCCGGGTAGCCCTTCAGTTTCGGCCCGACATTGACCAGCGAACGATCTTTCCACAATTTGGGCACGGTTTCACGCCGTTCCGTTCTTCCTTGGCCGACATGCCGCACTGGCGGGATGACTGCGAATTCCGGGGCGAGCACATGCCGCGGAAGCAGCTTCTTCTCCGGCAGGACCTGACAATCGGCTACCGGCCAAGGTGCCGCCGGTTCTCGCAGCCAGCGGTCGGTATCAGGCTGCAGCCGGTAGTACTCGATGAACGGCCGCTGGAAGCTGTACCGTTGGACCTTCTGGACGCGATGTTCCAAGACGGCCGCGGTGAACGGGACGCCCTCGCCGCCGGTCGAGGCCAGCACTTTTCCGTCCGCCACGATTTCCGCTTGCAGGAATGACGGCTGATCCAGCAGGTAGTAGCTGTTGCAGTTGTAGCCGGCCACCTCGATGGCGACGACGTTCTGACCCGCCGCCAGTTTTCCGCTCAGATCCCACTCGTCCACCCGATAGTAGCCGTGCGGCCCGCGCGCCGGGCCATGGCCAAGAAAGCTGCCGTTGACACTGGCCCGGTACAAGGTCGAGGCCGCCACCCGCAGAACGGCGTTTTGCGCGGCCGGAGCGGCGACGACCGCACGAAATCCCACCAGCAGATTCATCTCCGCCTCGCGCCCCGCCGGCCAGAGCGGCTTGGCCGACCGGAACATCGCGGCCTCGTCAGCCGCTGCGGAACAAGCGACACCGAGTATGAGCCAAACAACGAACGACCGGATCCAGCAACGTCTCATGGTCAGAGTTCTCCCAAGTGCGTTTCGCGTCTCAGCACGCCCTGTCATCGTAGGCCGCTCGCTCCGCGAGCGGAACCCCGCTCGCGGAGCGAGCGGCCTACGATCTAGTGCGTTTGAGCGTAACGGGTCAAGGCCAACACGTTTTCCCGCGCCGTGCCCCGAGGCACTTCGCAGCCGGCGCCGACGATGTAGCGCGGGCCGGCCTGCCGATGGCACTCGGCGATGGCGGCCGTGATCGACTCCGGCGTGCCGTCGCGGAGTACGCGCACGGGATCGATATTCCCCAGCAGCACCTGGTCCGGCCCCATCGCGCGGCGGGCGTCGGCAACGGAAACGAAATAGTCCAGATCGACGATCCCACAGTGCAGCCGACCCATGCCTTCCAGGATCTTGGACGTGTTACCGCAGATGTGCAGCCGCACCTTGGTGCCCAGGGCGTGCAAGCCGTCGACGAGCTTCTTCTCATAGGCCCACACGAACTCTTCGTACAGCTCCGGGCCGATCAGCGACGCGGCCGCGTCGCCCACGCCCATCAGGTCGGCGCCGGCGTCGATTTGGGCCTTGGCGAAACGGAGTTCCATTTCCAGCACGAAGTCGAACATCCGGCGGACGAAATCCGGATCGTCGTAGAAGTCCAGCATCAGCGTGTTGATGCCGCGCAAATCGGCCGACTCGGCGCACGGACCTTCGATCCAGCCTTCGACGAGCTTGTCTTCGCCCGCCTGCTCTTTCAGCAGGGCCACGCCGCGGACCCGATCCAGCATCCGGCCTCCGGACAGCGGATCCGGGATCTCCAGCTTGTCCAGAACGGCCTTGTCCGCCAGGAGCGCGTTCGCCTCGTTTACCGCCGGCGGCTGATTCTCAAAGTACTGGATGTCGGCCCCGCAATCCGCCGCTTCGCGGGTTGGGTCGGAGATGGCCGACACATAGTCGAACTGGTAATCGCGCGCCGTCGCCACCTGCGCCTCGGCCAACACGCGATAGTCGCTGGCATACGTCCCGTACTTCACTCCGGCGTGGTCCCCTGCGAACATCATCGTGATCGGCATCAGCGGCAACTGGTCCACAGGCCGGCCGTCCAGCATGGCCAGGATTCGTTCTCGACCGTTCATCGCCATCTCCTCCTTCAAGTTCATTCCTGAAACAACCAAGCCAAATACATCCACAAGCCGACCAGCGCGGCGATCACGGCCACCACCGTCAGCACCACGCGATAGTTGGTGTCCGGTTCCTCTACGTGCCCACCTTCCCGCCCGCTGCCAAAATCGTAGCCGCAGTTAGCGCACCGGCGGTAGAACCGTGGCGAGAAGGCTTCGTCGCAAGTCGGGCACAACAGCATCACCTCCGGACCATCGCCCGCCACGGCCGACGGATCATCCGGCGGCAACTCGGCCCCCCGATCATCGTCATCGGCACCAATCGCCTCTTCGTGCCTTGCGCAGACCGTCAAGGCTCCTGCACCGCCACAACGGTCGCCGCCACAACCGTCGCCGCCGTGCCGCCGCTGGTCATCCGGATGGTGCGGAGTTGCGTCCAGCACCGGCAGGAACTCAGCGGCCGGATTGAGTTCGGCCAACGGAAAGTCGGTCCCGGGCACCCTGCAGGTTGGGCAGGCCGTCTGGCGCGGAGCACGGCAGCGGGGACACAAAGGCCAATCGGCCCATGCGGAGGTCTTTGGCTCGCGGTCGAATTGCCAGCCGAATCGTGCGTCGTCGTTCATGCTTCTATTAGAAGCGACGGCGGTGGGCGCTGGCAAGCCGCCCCGCGATGCGCTAGACTGGTTCCGTGTCCACGCTCGATCCGCGGGTTGTGATCGGCACGGCGCTAGCCGCCGGTGACGTCCTGCACCGGCGGCTAGCGCCGTGCCGCTCACCCATCGCGACCCGATCATCCGGCTTGGACACGGCATTCGTTCCGCGTGCAGCCGTGTTTTTGCAGGCTCTTGGCTTAGGAGGTAGGCACTATGAAGGCAACGTTCAGAGGGTATCGGTTTCGTCGCTGGTTTGGGCTGGGGTTGTCAACCGGATTGTGCGTGCTGCTGTCGGCATGGGCGTCGTTGGCCGGCGCCGCGGGCGTGCGCGTGCTGCCGCCGGACAAGTTGCCGGCCGATCAGCGTCTGGAGAAGCTCAAGGACTTGAACGGCTATTTTCCGTTCACTCCCGCGAAATCGCGAGAGGAATGGGATCGCCGGGCGGAACAGGTGCGGCGGCAGATGCTGGTCGCGCTGGGCCTGTGGCCGATGCCCACCAAGACGCCGCTGAATCCCGTGATTCACGGCTGCCGCGATCAGGGCGACTATACGGTCGAGAAAGCGTATTTCGAGAGCTTCCCCGGCTTCTTTGTTACGGGCAGCCTGTATCGGCCCAAGGGCAAGTCGGGCAAGCTGCCGGGCGTGCTCTGCCCGCACGGGCACTGGGCCAACGGCCGGTTCTACGACGTGGGCGTCGAGGGCGTGAAGAAGCAAATCGCGAAAGGCGCGGAACGTTTCGAGAACGGCGGCCGCAGCCCGCTGCAGGCCCGCTGTATGCAACTGGCCCGGATGGGCTGCGTCGTGTTTCACTACGACATGATCGGCTATGCCGACAGCGTGCAAATCTCTCAAGGTCTGGCGCACGGCTTCTCCAAGCAGCGGCCGGAGATGAACAAGACCGAAAACTGGGGCTTGTTCAGCCCTGCGGCCGAAGCGCACCTGCAATCGGTCATGGGGATGCAAACCTACGACTCGATCCGCGCCTTGGATTTCCTCCTGGGCTTGCCGGATGTGGACCCGCAGCGGATCGCGGTGACCGGCGCCAGCGGCGGGGGCACGCAGACGTTCATTCTGAGCCCCCTCGATCCCCGCGTCGCTGTCTCGATCCCGGCCGTGATGGTCTCGACCGCCATGCAAGGCGGTTGCACGTGCGAGAACGCCAGCCTGTTGCGGGTGGGGACCGGGAACGTCGAGTTCGCGGCCTTGTTCGCCCCCAAACCGCTGTGCTTGCTGTCGGCGGACGACTGGACCAAGGAAATGCCCACCAAGGGCTTCCCGCAACTGCAGGAGCACTACCGGCTGCTGGGGGCGGAGAAGAACGTCCGGCACCATCCGCTGCTGCAGTTCGAGCACAACTACAACTACGTCAGCCGGTCGAAGATGTACGCTTGGGTCAACGAGCATTTTCGTCTGGGCTTGCCGACGCCGATCGTCGAGGAAGATTACCCGCGCTTGGACGCCGCGGAGATGAGCGTCTGGGACGACTCGCATCCCAAGCCTCAGGGCGGGGACGAATTCGAGCGGCAGCTGTTGCGGTGGTGGACGGAGGACGCCGGCAAACAGTTGGCACAGGCCATCCCCAGCGATGCCTCCGGATGGAAGCGTTACCAAGAAGTCGTGGGTGGGGCCGTCGACGTGGTGATCGGCGCACGCTTGCCCGCACCGAAGGATGTGCAATTCGAGCAGATCACCAACACCGAGGGCGAAAAGGTCCGCATCGTCGCCGGCTCGCTGCGCGCGGCGTCGCAAGGCAGCGAATTGCCCGTGGTCGTGCTGGAGCCCAAGGCGCCCCAGCCGCGCGTGGCGGTCTGGCTCAGCCCCGACGGCAAGGTGGGGCTATTCACCGCCGAGGGCCAGCC
>ERZ795059.2775-NODE-2775-length-17722-cov-7.407709_pt1 | contig 17722 bp, 24 predicted proteins | sample MGYA00375143_ERZ795059 | MGnify/ENA primary metagenome ERZ795059 (study PRJEB30188, sample SAMN05720168) | activated sludge metagenome | isolation source: Anaerobic digester | place: USA | collected 2015-01-07 ... | reverse complement strand
TAAGTTTAAATCTCAGATTCTTTAATCGCTATTCCGCTTGGTTCTATTGCGTATGCGAGAGTTGACTTTGAGTGGTCTGTGTAACGCATTTTTCTTATGGCCATACTTCTAAAATCAACTGAACCTACTCCCACGTAGTGGAGTACTAGTACACCATCTGCAACGAATTCACTAACCCCATCAGCACTAAGAGTTTTTCCATCTTCAGGCATTTCTGTGGTTAAGAGAGTAGTTATTTTGAATGCTTTTAAAACTTTAAACAAACTATACAAAACATGTTTAGTAACTATTTGGTCTGTTCTTGGAATAGGGTTAACGGTTTCAGCTATTTGAACTAAAGAAAACCCTTTATCATCAGAAATGCCCGATATTAACAAAGAGTCTATTAATGTAGTTAATGAATCAACTACTATCCTCTTTGGTTTGAATTGTTCAACAGCATCGTTAAATGTTTGAGGAAATCCTTCGCCAATAGTAGGATCATAATAAATTATCTTAATTAATCCCCTTTGTTCAAGTTCCTGCAACTTCCAATTAAAAACAGAAGCTTGTTTGTATAGTTCTTCTCGATTTTGTTCAGTTGATAAATACAAACCTTTCTCGCCAAAAACAGAAGCCCCATTAATAATAAATTGTAAGCAAAAAGTTGATTTACCTGTTCCTGCTCCACCAGAAACTAGAACCATATTCCCATTAGGAAATCCACCATTCAAAGCTTTGTCAAGCCCTTGGATTCCTGTCTTTGTTCGAATAATTTCTTCAGCCATTTTGAATCTGAATATAGAACGTTGAAGAGGTATTTAAATTTAGGGGGTGGATTAATTTTAGCGAGTTTGTGGCCTAAAAATAGGTTTAACTAAAAATAATAATGACAAATAATTATGACAATTAACTTGACTTTGCCTCAATTGAATGCAGATTCACTAAAAGACCAAATAATTACACTTCTTGTCGATGAAAAAGAACTTAGCGCAAAAGAGATTCATACAAAGCTTTGCAAAAATAAGAGTTTCTCTTACCAATCTACTCACAAAGCTTTGCAAGAATTAACTTCAAATGGAGTTATTGAAAAAAATGGAGCTAAGTATAAAATAAATCTTAAATGGATTAGTGAATTAAAACAATTTGCAGAAAAGTTTGAAAATAAAAGCAAAGCAAATCTTATTGCACCCCAAACTGAACAAACTATTGTATTTGACAAATTATACTATTTTTTAGAAAATATGCTTCATTTGTTTTCAAGCGATGTGCTATTCAAAGATTGCGACCATAGTTATGGCGGAGGAATACTAACACATTTATGGTGGCCCCTTTCTTTTGATGATGAAAATTACAAACGATTCATCCACATGGCTAGTACACATGATTCATACCTATTAATTCCAAGCAACAGCCCTGTTGACCATTGGCTAAAAACATATTATGAAAAAGTAGGATTCAAAGGAGTAATACTAAACGCGGATTACAAAATCGAAGATGATTTGGCAATAGTTGGAGACTATTTAATTTACGTTTTTCTTCCTCTTGAGTTAAAGAAAAGACTTGATGAATTATATTCAAACCCAAATATGTCTGATGCAATTCATAGCGGGATACTTGAAACAATACTAATGGAAAAAACAAATATCAAAGTAACAATAGTAAAAAACAAAACATTAGTAAAAAAATATTGGGAAAGAATTTTACCCTACTTTGGCAAAAAGCTAAATTTCAAGTAACTACTAATCACGCCGGCAAATTGGTTCAAAAAAGATTTTAAACTATTCAACAGAACTAATAATTACCAATAAAAGCTTTTCTTACTAATAAGATTTGTAAGATTGGTGGTTTAAGGTGCTTTTGGGAATGAAAACAATAACTATTACAGATAAAGGGCAAATTGCTTTGCCGAAAGAATTAAGACAAGGAAAATTCTCTAACGGAAAAAAAATTGTTGTCTTAGCTTTTGAGGACAAAATAGAATTAAGGCCAATTGAGCACATTAATGAAAAACTACTAAACACTCTTCTTAGTGAAAAGTCCTTAATGAAGGATTGGAATACTAAAGAAGAGGATAAAGCATGGAAAAAACTACAGAAATAATCACTTGAACCTAATCTCTATTGAATCAATTTTTGGTTCAATGAATACTTTTCTTCCTTTTTTGTTCTTTTGAATCATCCCTTGACTTTCAAGAATTGAAATGTCTCTACTAATTGCTTCTTGTTTTCTTCCTGTTGACTCAACTAAATCTGATATACACGCTGGTGAAGAGTAAGTCATAATATGTTTCATTAAATCAAGTCTTTCTTCTGAAAGAATTTGGTGTGCCAAAATTGCATTTTTTAGATAAACTGTTGTAGTGCCATTTAGTTCTTTTGAAGGTTTTGACCAAGCTTCACGTAAATCCTTATCAGAATCTGCACCAATTTTAATAATTAATTTTTTCATACAATCCATAAATATAACTCCTGATGTTATATATAAATTTATCCCTCATTAAACTTAATTAAGAATTTCTGCCAATTTGCTTCTAAATTATTTTTCAATTCAAATAAAGTATCAATTGTTGGAGGAAAATCCAAATACTCTTTTCTTGAATGTTTTTTATAGTAGTAATGCACGTGAAGAGTTTCTCTTTCTGAATAATCATATTTTACAACTTCTTCAAAAACTTCATTTACTTTTGTTAAATAAATTATTACAAAAGCATTTACAATAAAATCTTCAGAGTATTCAAACTTAATGTAAATTTCATTTTCCATTTTCAAATCAAGGAAAATAAAAAATTCTCTAAAATTTTCATTCATTTATAAGAATTTAAAAAAAGAGATATATAAAGAAAACTACTTTTTCGTCAATTGTACTTATTCTTTTTTAGGCGCTTCTTCTTCTTTTCTTTCTGGCTTCATTTGTGGGAAGAAGATTACATCTCTTATTGTTGAAGAATTTGTTAGAACCATTATTAGTCTATCTATTCCTAAACCCATTCCACCAGCAGGAGGCATTCCGTATCCTATCGCATTAAGGAAATCTTCATCCATTGGAACATTTTCTCCTTTTGCTCTTCCTTGATCTTTTTGATCTTCAAAGAATCTTCTTTGCAAAATAGGATCATTTAATTCAGAGTAACCATTACAAATCTCGTGACCGTTAATGTACCCTTCTGTTCTTTCAATTAGTAAATTCAAATCTTCTCTTGAGGGTTTGCATAAAGGAGTTGTTTCTTTAGGATATTCAATTACCCAAGTTGGCTGAATTAATTCGCTCTCGCAGAAGTGTTCAAATAATTCTGCAACAACAAGACCCCATTTTTTGTCTTCTTCATTAATTTCAACTTTTTCTCTTGCAGCAATTTCAAGTAATTCTTCAAGCGTCATTGTCTTAACTGCTTTACCAATTTTTTCTCCTAACGCATCAAGCATTTTAATTCTCTTCCAAGGGGCTTTCAAATCAATTTCTTTTCCTTCGTAATTAACTTTAGTTGTTCCATTAACTTTTATTGCAACATACTCCACCATTTGTTCTGTTAGAGAAATAATTCCATCCAAGTCAGTGTACGCTTGGTAGAATTCTGACATTGTAAATTCAGGATTGTGAGTTTTGTCAACATCTTCGTTTCTAAAATTCTTACAAACAGTATAAACTTTATCAAATCCGCCAACTAACAATCTTTTCAAATATAATTCAGGAGAAATACTTAAGAAAAAAGTTGATTTCCAAGCATTTGAAACTGTAGTATAGGGTCTTGCACTTGCTCCTCCATAAGTTGGTTGCAGAACAGGAATTTCTACATCCAAAAACCCTTTGTTATTCAAAAATTCTTTCCACGCTTGAATTATTTTTGTCCTCTTAACAAAAACTTCTCTCACTTCAGGATTCATAATTAAATCCAAATATCTTTGTCTTTGTCTAATTTCAATATCTTGAAGTCCGTGGAATTTTTCTGGAAGAGGCAAAATACTTTTGCACAAAACTTCCAATTTATTAACCATTATCGAGAGTTCTCCTCTTTGAGTCCGATAAACTTTTCCGTTAGTTCCAACAATATCCCCTAAATCGATTGCTTCAAGGAGCTTGAATACACTATCAGGAGTATCTCCTTTTTTTAAGAAAAATTGAATTGTTCCTTTAGCATCCGCAACTTTCAAAAAAGCAATTGCTCCAAAAGAACGTTTAGCCATTACTCTTCCCGCAACATTAAATTCAGGACCAAATTCTTCATTCTTTAAAGAAGAAAATTTTTCTAATAATTCTGTCGAATAAGCATTAACATCAAAACTATAAGGGTAAGGATTGATTCCCGCATCAATTAATTTTTGCAAATTATCTTTTTTTGCTTTAACTAAATCATTATCCATACTAATATTTCTAAAAGAATAAATTAAAAAAGACCACCTTATGAAAAGCGAAGGATAACTTTTTAATGAGAATTAAAATTAAAGATGATATGAATCACCAAAATAAAGCAAGACAAGCAATTCTCCAAAGATTTGATGCTAAAAGAAAAGCAACTAGAAAACCTAATTTTTATGACCCGGCAATTATTCTTGGTAAAAAAGGAGGACTAACTAGAAAAAAAATTAATCAAATCGAGGAGAGGTTAAGAAAAAAAGTGATGGAAAAAGAAGGAAAAGAAATTAACAAATTAAAATCAACTGACAATGTTTTAATGCGAAAAGGATTAAAAGTTACTTCAACTGATTTAGTCGCAAGAATGCTAACAAAATACTTTATGAGACCATTTCTTATTCAAAACAAACTCTCACACAATCAAATAAAAGCTCTTGAAGCAATAATAAGAAATAGAACTAGAGTAATTAAAGGAACCAACATACAACTATCCCCAAACTTAACTTTATTGTTACTAAAATTTTCAAATACTTTAGGTGAAAATGGCTACAAAAAAGCAAAAGAACTTTCAAAATTACTTACAGAAAGAGGCAAAAGTTTATCAAAAATGATTAAAAAATCAAGAACAATAAGTGACATGTTTTACAATGTTTACCCAAGAGTAGCAACAACAGAACAATTTCTAAACCAACCACCCGAAATATTTGCAAAAGACATTCGAGAAAGCATAATTCAAAGAATGAAAGACTTAGAACAATTAAACAAAATTAATATACCCCAAAAAGAAAGGTATGTTAAACAAATAGAAACAGAAATAAAAGAAGCTAAAGAAAATTATATTCTATTTAGACAAAATAATTTTTTCTAACACTGTACAAAATGTTACACTTATTCTCTAAAAGTATTTAATAATGTACAGTGCTGTATTTCTATTATGAAAGTTAATTTGGTTGAAGAAATTGTCTGGAGTCCTTTCATCTAATTATAGGCTCACCAGAAGAAGAGGAATCCAGACAATCAACCAAATAAAAATTAATTACACTTACTTCTCTAATTTAAGAATTAGAATTTATTCTTGGCAACTATTTTTAACCTACTTTTAAAAAAAATCAAGTAATTAAGAATAATTAAAAACACTAAAGGAATTGATATATATGAAAGAACGTGAAAAAATGAGTGATAAAATAATTGTTGACCCATGGGGAAAAGAACTCGTGGAAGATTATTCAAGGTTAATAAAAGAATTTGGAATGAAGGAATTTGATGCCAAAATGTTGCCTAACCCTAATTTGCAAATGAGGAGAGGAGTAAATTTTGGTGGAACTGACTTAGAACAAATCGCGAGTGCAATTCAAAACAAAAAACCGTTTTATGCACTAAGCGGAATAATGCCTTCAAGCGAAAAAATACACTTAGGAACAGAAACAGTTATTCAAAACATTAAATACTTTCAAGAACAAGGGGCAAAAACATTTGTTCTAATAGCTGATGTAGAATCCCAAGCAACTAGAGGAATTCCTATTGAAGAAGGGAAAAAAAGGGCGCTTGAATTTCACATCCCTGCATACATTGCACTAGGACTTGATCCAAATAAAACAAATTTTTATTTACAAAGCGAGAACAAAAAAGTGAGTAACTTAGCAGTAATAGCATCACAAAAAATAACTGAAAACGAATTCAGGGCAATTTATGGTTCACTTCACCCTTCAAAAATAATGAGTGCATTCACTCAAGTTGGAGACATATTATATCCTCAACTTGAAGAAAGAATGCCAGGAGTAATTCCTGTAGGAATAGACCAAGCCCCACACATTAGAATGGTAAGAGATGTTGCAAGAAGATTAAAAGCGAATTACGAATTCTTTTTGCCTAGCGCATTATACAACAAATACACTAGTGCTTTAGATGGTTCATTTAAAATGAGTAAAAGTGGGGAAGAAAAAGCAAAAATAGAGATTCCTGAAAAAGATTTGAATCTATTAGCAAAAAAAATTAATAAAGCACTAACAGGAGGGAGAGTTACAATAGAAGAACAAAGAACAAAAGGCGGAGAAATAACAAAGTGTGTAGTTTATGAGTACTGCAAGAATCATTTTATTAAAGATGATAAAATACTAAAACAAATGTTTGAGGAATGTATTAGTGGCAAGAATTTGTGTAAAGAATGCAAAGCAAAATATGGAATACCTTACGCAACAAAGTTTTATGAAGATTTTAATGAAAAGTTTATTAAAGCAAAGAAACAAATAAATTTGGGTAAAATAAATTTCGTAGAGTGATTTAAAATGCAATACAAAAGCAAAACAAAAAAACCAAACAAAGTCCCTCAAAAATTTTGGGCAAATAACACTAAAAATAATGAACAAGCATTCAAAAATGAGCAAACAAAAATACTAAAAATAGTTGACTCCTTAATGCCAAGAGAAGCAAAACCAGTTAATGATAGACACACTGGAGTAGATTATAAATTCTTTGAAACAACTATTGACAGAAAATTTGGTTTCTTTAAAGAAGGAACTGATTCAATAAAAGTAAGAGTGAATAAAGGAGAACTAATTAATGCTTCAGATTATACAATGGTTATGCACCAAGATAGAATAGAAGTATTTCCCACTCAAAAAATAAGAGATTATATGAGAAAACACTCTGAAAAGATAATGTTTGATTCAAATCTACCTCCCAGAACAAAAAAGAACCAAGTTCTTTTTGAACAAGCAAGAATAAAATTAAGTGATTTATACAAACAAGAAAAAGTAAGTCCCGCAACAATAGTAATTCCTTTAGAGAAAATAGCTCAAGGAAAAGCAAGGTTAAAACTAAACGAAGCAGCAAAAATGCAATTAATAATGAAAAGAGCCCTTGAAAGAATACAAATACTTAATAGAATAAAAAATCTTAGAAACAAAACTCAAAGAAAAAAATTTTTTGAAAATTTGGTAATAAAGAAAAAAGTTAAATTAAAAATTAAACCAGGTAGAATTAACAATAATCACACTAATCACTCTACAAGTCTTAGAAGAAGATAAAAATCAAAAAAAGAAATTATTATAAACCTTAAAAATCTTAAAGAACTTGGTGAAATTAAATAAGTGGAATAAATTTCTCTTGCTTTTTGCCGATTGAAGTTGAAGTTAATGAGAAGATACCACGCAAAAAATCTTATTTAATTAAATTCAGACAACAAAAAATAAACCCTAATTGTTTAAAACAAAACGAGATTAGAAAAGAATTCACAAAAACCCTTCCAAAAGAAATGACTCCCTTTGAGGATAGTGAGTACGGGATTGATTATTATTATAACGGAATTTCAATAGATCAAAAATTTTGTTTTGGCGACCTTGGAAAAAACACTATTAAAATAAGAGTCAGAAAAAAACAATTATTAAACAAATCAGATTGGACAATGATAATTAATGAAAATAAAGAAATAATATTCTTTGATACCCAAAAACTAAAAGAATTTGTTAAAAAGAATTGGTCTTTGGTTCAAAAAAATTTTGTTTCAAAAAAACTTAATTACTCCGAACACTTTATTAAAATAAAAGATTTTTGTAGGATAGAAAAAACAGAATTGATTAAAACAAAAATGAATAAAGAAGAAATCAAAAACACTCTAAAAGAATTATCTATCATAAAAGAAAAGTACTTTATCGAAGAAAGCTTAACTAAAAATAAAACTGTTCTTAATTACTCAAAAAAGATTTGCTTTGAACCATTTTTAGTGAATTTTGCAAAACAAAACAATTATTCTTAAAAGACAAAAGAATAAGAATATAATATAACAAAGAATTGTTATGAAAAAAAATTGTTTAAAACTAGTGCCTGTTAGTGAAGATGATGCAGAATTCATTTTTGAGATGATGCAAGATAAAAAATATCAAGAACATTATTTGGAAAGATTGATTCCAAAAAACTTAAACGAAGCAAAAAATAGTGTTAAAAAAAGCATTAAAGAAATGGAAAAAAAATTTGCATATAATTTCATACTAAAAGAAGGAAAAACAAAAATAGGTGTAATAGATATTTACAAAATAATGCAAAAAGATAAACGCTGTTCTATAGGGTATGGAATAAAAAGAGATTATTGGAGAAAAGGGTATGGGACAATTGCATGCAAGTTAGGTGCAAATTTTATTAAAACAAAACTCAAACTTCATTCAATTGAAGCTACTGCAGAACCAAATAACAAAGCAAGTTGCAGAGTACTTGAAAAAAACGGGTTTAGAAAAATAGGAGTAATAGAAGACTATTATTTAAATAAAGGAAAATATGTAAATAGAGTATTGTACTGGAAAATTTTGGAAGAGAAAAAAAATGAGTTTTGATTTAATCACTAATATAACCCTTGTATCTTACGACACTATTGATGGGATAACACTTCATGGAGCTCTAATTAAATCAAATAAAAAAAATAAAACTATTGTAATTCACGAACACGGCATGGAGTCTAGTTTTTATAGAGGGAGCTCTGTTAACGCATTAATTACATTAGCAAAAAAAGGAGAGTTTGATTTATTTAGCACAAACAATAGGGGCACAGGAATAATAACAAAATTCTTTAAAAAAAATAAAAAAATTATTGCAGGAACTGCCCACGAAAAATTCGAAGAAAGCATTTATGATATAGATGCCGCAATAAAATTAGTAAAAAAATTGGGTTACAAAAAAATAATTCTTTCAGGACATAGCACAGGTTGTCAAAAAATAACTTATTATCAATCAATAAAAAAATATAATCTCATAAAAGGATTAATCTTATTAGCCCCTGCTGATGATTATTCAACAAATAAAAAAATTCTTGGAAAAAATTTTAAAAAAGCTATAACCCTAGCAAAAAAAATGGTTGAAAAAGGAAAAGGAGATGAAATAATGACTAAATATGTGGCTCATTCAGCAAATAGATTCCTAAGTTACGCTAAAAAAGGAATGATTGAAGCAGAACTATTTAATTACGAAGGAAATCTCAAATTATTTTCAACAATAAAAACACCAATTCTTGCAATTTTTGGAAGCAAAGAAGAGTATGTTTATAAAAAGAGTCCAAAACAAATGCTTGACACTTTAAAAGAATTTACTAACAGTAATTTATTTATGAGTGCAGTTATTAAAGATGCAACGCACAACTTCACAAAAAAAGAAAAAAAATTAGAAAAAACAATAACTAATTTTGTCACACTAATTAAATAAAAAACCCTGCTTGGGGCACCAAAGCAAAACCTGAAGGTTTTGCGATGCAATTGCAAAACTCCATTACCATTTTGAGCCTTGGAGGATATTTAGAGGTTCTTCATGTCAATCAAAAAATCATTTTTTAGCTTTTTGATGTGTTACAAAACACGTAAATCAAACACCACAAAAGAGGGGACATTAAACTCAGTTTGTTCAAATAAAAATGATTTTTATGTCATGACAGAAACTTACTGTATTAAATACCTTAATAACCATAATAAACCGAAATGAAACAATCAAAATCTGTCTTGCCAGAAATATTCGGGTTGAATGAAATTGAAAAAAAAATTTATTACACAATTCTTGATAAATGGCCAACAACATCTATGGAAATAGCTATTAACCTAGGCGAGAATACATTAAATAGAGAATTTCAAAAAAGAGCGAGTGCTAAGTACTCTTATTATTTAAAGAAACTCGTTGAAAAGAAACTAATTGTAATGAAAAAATCTGGCAACACTTTAATTGTTTGGCCACTCTTAGTAGAAAAATACAGGACAATTCACGATATTTTAAAACAACAAGAACCAGAGCACTTAATGGCAATTGTAGAGAGTGCACTAAAGGAGGAAAATAACTATGCTTAATAGTTTCTTTGATAAATTCATTTTCACAAGTACACTAAAATACACTCACAATAACTTTTACTTAATTGACATACCATTTTTTATTGCACCAACCGAAACACTAACAAGTATTTGCGAAGTACAAGATAATGAATTTCATAAAAAAATATACGAGTCAGTCAAAAAAAGTACTTTGGAGAATTTAATGAAAGAATTTGGAGCAAACATTGGAAGCGAAAAGAAAAAACAATTAGATTTTTTTCAAAACTTTTTCACAGCATCAGGGTGGGGTAAAATACAATTAATTGATTTACAACCAGAGGGAAAAAAAGCTATTATAATTTTAGAGAACTCTCCATTCGCATCAAAACTAAAAGGAAAAACCCAGTTACCAGCAGATGTTTTCTTAAGAGGAACCTTCGCAGGAATATTCTCAAAAATATTTGAAGAAAACATTGATTGTGTTGAAAGTGAGTGTGCCGCACTAAATGGAGAAAAATGCAAATTTATTATAAAACCAAAAACAGAATTTGATTTTGCTAATAAAATTGTTCAAGACCAATTAAGTCAAGAATAAAATAAAAGAAACCAAAGCCATTAAGCTTTGATTTCAGTTTTGCCCATCATGTACTTCACTAATGCTTTTGGAATTTTAATTGTCTCTTGAGGAGTCTGGTGGTTTTCAATAATTGCTCTAAGCATTCTTGGAATTGCAACTTGGGTAGCATTTAAGGTATGCACAAATTCCTTTTCTGTAGCTGATTTTTTATACTTTATGTTAAGTCTAGTTGCTTGATAAGTTGTGCAGTTTGAAAGAGAGTGTGTTTCAAAATATTTTCCTTCTCTTGGAGACCAACACTCAATATCATACTTCTTTGCAGCAACAGTACCAATATCCCCAGTGCAAATCAATACTACTCGATGAGGAATCTCAAAGTCTTTACAAAGTTCTTCAGCATTTTCAACCATTTTTTCGTGCCACATATTACTATCTTCTGGTCTACAGAAAACTATTTGTTCAACCTTATCAAACTGGTGCAGTCTGAATAATCCTCTCTCATCAAGACCATGTTTACCAATTTCTTTTCTAAAGTTAGTTGAGTAACCTGCCTGAACTATTGGCAAGTCTTTTTCTTCAAGAGTTTCATCCATCAACATTGAAGTCAATGGGTGCTCAGCTGTTGCAATCATATAATGATCTTCATTTTCTATTTTATACATTACACTCTCAAAATCACTCAAATCAGTTACTCCTTCATAAGATTTTCTATTCATCATTGCAGGAGGAATAACTAAACTAAATCCTTTCTTTGATAATAATTCAATTGAATAAGCAACAATTGCCATGTTAAGCAAAGCAAGGTCACCTTTGAGTGCGTAAAATCCTTCACCAGAAATTTTCACAGCTCTATCAAATTCAGCAACATTTAATTTTACTGCTAATTGACCATGGTGAACTAAATTAGGATTTTTTACTGCTTCACCCCAAGTTCTTATCACAACATTATCATCCCCATCTTTTCCGTAAGGAACATCATCTTGAAGAATGTTTGGAATATTCATTAAAAGAGCTTTATTTGAAACTTCAAGTTCTTTAAGTTTAGCTTCAGAAGCTTTAATTAATTCAGGAAGAGTTTTAGCTTCAGCCATCAAAGCATCAGTATTCTCGCCCTTCATTTTTGCTTGCTTAATACTCTCTGTAACAGTATTTCTCTTTGCACGCAAATCATCGGTTTTTTGCTTTAATTCTCTCCACTCTTTGTCCGACGATACCCAAGAATCAAGTTTAGCAATTATACTAGGATCTCTTCTCTTTTCTAAATTCTTTCTTACATTTTCTGGGTTCTCCCTAATAATTTTTGGGTCAATCAAACAAATCACCTAAAATAAACCTAATACAAAAAATTAATAAACAACCCTTAATTTTAGTGTAACAAAAAGGATATTTAAAGAGAAAAATACAAAAATATACTTATGAAAAAATACATACTTGCTGATTTACACACTCACCTAAATGAAAAAAAAGTGAAGCCGATTGATTGGTGGAACGCAACAAAAAAGAAAAAGCTGAGTGTAATTGCAATAACTGAACATTACAACTATAATCCAAAAGAAGCTTACTTAGAACTAAAAGCAATACAACCAAAAGGAATAATGTTAATCGCAGGAATGGAAGCAAGAACAAGTGCAGGAGATTTACTTATTTTTGCTGAAAATGAAAAACTTTATGAAATAAAAGAACTACAAGAAAAAGAAGTGAATATAGAGAAAGCGCTGAAAATTATAAAAGAAAATGATTTAGTTGCAAGTTTCCCACACCCTTATGGATACAAATATGATTCAGCATGCGAAGTGATTGGAGAAGAAAATACGAAAAAAATTGCAAAAAAATTTGGAGTAGGAGTTGAGTACTATAACGGGATGTTGGGGAGTGCAAACGAATTATTATTTAAAAGAAAATTCACTAACAAAATATACACTGCATTTAATTTCGTAGAAAAAAACAGGGTTATTACAACTCTAAGAATAAACAAAACAACTAATTTTCCAAGAAAAAAACTAGAGAACCTCGCAACAAGCACGCTAGACAAAGTTAGAAAAGGAATGCTTTTAGGAGAAAAAGCTAGTTTTAGAACAGTGGGAAGCGACGCACACTATCCGAGTGCAATAGGAACTGCAGTAATTGAACTAAAAAGAAAACCAAAAAATGAAAAAGATTTTTTAAAAATGATTCAAAACAAAGAAACACTCTGGATGGGCCCAAACATATACTCAAACACACCCATTGATGTAATTGGAAAAAGAGAAATGATTGAAGGATTAACTTACCTTGCGAAAAAAACTGTGCTCAAAAAACCAACTCTAACAAAAAAAATTAATAAAAAATGGGTAAGCAAAAGAATAAAAACAATAAAAAGAATAACTAAAAAGGAAAACATAGTAAAAATTGGACAAAAAATAAAAAAAATCAGGATAAAGAAAAAGATTTTGAATTTAAAAAACAAATTGGGTTTGAGAAAATGAAATATGCTATAACAGAACACACAAACATTGACTCAATTCCACGCGATACTTTAGAAATACACTTAGTTCGACCAATAAAATGGGACAAGCTAAACAACCTAATAACAAAGTGCCCAATTAGGATAATAACTATATCAAATTCTTGTTTAAAAAGACTCCCAACTAAAACACAAAAAAAAATTAAAGACAAGGGAATAACTATTGCCCTTGAAAAAAGAAGAGGAAGAGCAATTGATTTACCCATGGACAAAATGTTACAAATAATTGAACTTAGAAAAGATTACCAAACAGTAAGAGAAATAGAAAAAATAACTGGAATCCCAAAGTCCACCGTACATTATTTACTAAAATACGCTGATAGAGGAAAAATAAAGAAAGGACAAAATGTCGTTTATTTAAAATAAAAAAAAAATTTAATTTATCAAAACTTTTTTTTCAAAATATCAATTGAAACTCTTAGTACTTCTTCAGGAGTACTTTTCCCTTTCCACTGCGCTGCACCAGAGTGACCACCAACTTCCCCACCAAATTTTTCTTTAATTAAAAGAAGCAAATCCTTTACTAAATTGAAATTATTAATATCCTTAAAAACAGAATCAGCTCTTGCACTCAAAGTACAAAGACCATTCCTCTCAACCCCACTAACAAGAGAAATGTGTGCCCCAAAATTCAATAATTTTGTTGCAACAAAAGATTGGTAAAAAGAAACTGTACTAGTAATTACAATAACTTCTCTTATTCGAGTTATTTTTGAACGCTGAGCAGCTTTAAGAAGAGCAATTCGTCCCCCATTATCAAACTCAGTTTTTGTGAAAAACAAAACATCAGCATAAGTTTTATTTGATTTCTTTAAAGAAACTGAAAAATCTAAAAAACACTTATCTGAACCAACCAAAAAATGACCTGTGTCCTCCAAAATACCTATGCAATTCAAAAAGAAAAAATTAGAATTAGAAAAAGTGTCCAAGAAATTGTAAATTAACTGGGTTGTTGAAACCATTGTTTCGTCAATTACACAATTACCCTCATAAACTATGCAAGTCTTGTTTGAAACATGATGATCAAAAACAATTACTTCAAAATTCTTTTTATTATACAATTCAATAAAATCTTTTTTTAGAGGACCTAATTGTTCAAAAGAATTTAAATCAAAAATCAAAACAACTTCAAAACTCTTTAAATCCGGATTCAAAACATAATCTGTTTTAAAAAAATCAGCTAATTTTTTTGCCTGCTCATTAATATGCGAAGGCACGCCAATAGTTGAATTAATTTTTTGCTTTGAAAGAAAAATCTGCATCATTAACGCAGAAGCAAAAGAATCAAGATCAGCATGCTCGTGCGTTAAGAGAAGAACACGATTATTTTTGCATTTTTTGACAACATTCTTAACTGACAAACCATTTAACATGAAAAAAATAGGATTAAGTTGTTAATATAACTTTGTCAATGAAAAAAATAGTTGCCCGCAAAAAAAATGCGGGACTTAATAAAAAATTTAGTTCTTTGCTTTCTTTTTTTCTTCTTCCTCTTTAGCAGCACCCTCTATTTTTGTTTTAAGAGAATTTAGTTTCTTAATTATTGATTCTTCTTGCTTTTCAATGGTTTTGAGTCTAAGATCAGTACTCTCTCTTCGTTCTTCAAGTTCTTCTTTCATTTCTTTAGCGTCTTTTAGAAACAAAACATTACCAACAACTTTGTAAACATTCTTTTCCTTATTCTTACTCATTTCTTCAAGAGAAGATTTAAGCATTTCTAATTGAAAAGAAACTTGTTGTTTTTGAGCACTAATATTCCCAAGAATTTGCCTATTCTTTTCAAACTCCATTATAGCAGCTCTTTGTTCTTGTTCATCCATTTTCAAAACACCTCTAAAAATAATTTTTTTAAACACAATTTTAATACAATTTACTTGATTGCAAACCAATTAATTACTATCTTTTTTAAAAAAAAATTATAATTCTTCTATTTCTTCAAACAATTTTAGTGGTTTAGTTATTGAATTAAGTGAAGCCCTAAGAGCAGTTTTGTCACTAGCAGTAATCAAAAATTCAAGGATATTCTCTTTTTGAGAAACCCTAGTTTTGCTCCTAACATAATCTTCCTCAATTTCTGGCTTAATTGATTTAAAGAATCTCAAAGCTTGGTTCTTTGAATCAAACTCAACCCTTACTTTAAGTGAAAACATAAAAATAATTAAATAAAAAAGATTGATAAAACTAATTCTTCAAAACAAACTCAAAAAATTAATCTGTTTTAATTACTTTTGAAATTGGTTCACGAGTCTTATAAAGAACTCTATGTCCACAAGAAGGACACCTTACAAGCCCTTCTGAAACATTAGTTACTTCTGTAGCACATTTAGCACATTTATAAGCCATAATTCTTCAACTCCAAAAAAATTAATTCAAACTACTATTCTTTTTTATCCTTAACCAACGCTTCTTCAACTTCCCTCTCAATATCAGAGAAAGAAGACTCACTTTCCTTTGCTAATAACTTTGCATCAGCTAAGAAAGACTTTTGTGCAACCATCTTAGCAATAGTCTTACCAACCAAAGTCTGTACTTCATAAGCTCCACCAGCAAATTTATTACTACACTTCTTGCAATAAAATAAACCCGCAGCTTCTCGCTTAACAGTATCAAAACCACAAAAAGGGCAATTAGATAAATTGTTTTGCTTCTTTTCAGTAGCAATTAATCTCTTTCTAATACCAACACCATATCTAGAACTATACCTACCAGCTCTACCAACTTTTTTTGTCGAACCCATTTTTTGCTCACCAATACAAAAACTTCAATAAGAAAGGTTTATAAACTTTCTAAAAACCAATCAAATTCAAAAAAAAGTAACTCCCCTAAAAAAAGGGAATCACTTTTTTTTAAAACACGAAGTTAATTACTCTTTAACTTCTTTTAATAATTTCTTTCTCCTCTCATCAGCTACTTTGAATCCAAGGTCAATCATTTTATTTATTTCTTCAAGAGTGAAAGAACCTGGTCCTTTTTGCATTGCACTCATTAACCCATCATCAGTAGTAGCAACCGAGAACCTAGCTTCACTTGCTTTCTCTTCTAAATAAGTCGGGTCAACCAAGATTTGTCCACCAATTTTAACAAAAGTTGTTAAAAGAGGAAGTCTCTTTAATTCAAGTTTTCCTTGATATTCGTGCTTAATGATTTTATTATTCTCATCAAGTTTAGGAATTTTTGCAGTTAAAAAAGCTGCAAGTCCAGCAATTGAGCCAGCATCAAAGAGATTACCACCTGAATTAATTGCATAAAAATCCATGAACGCAATCCAACAAGATTCTCCTTCTTTAATACATAGTTTTGTGAAATCAATTGCTTTTGACTCCCTAATACCTCTATCAACTACTCTAGCTATTTCTATTTCGTCAAGAGAAGGTGGCCCTGCTTCGTACTCAGAGTGAGCAAGTGCCAAGAGTTCTGCCCCGCAAGAAATTGCTCCCTCATCAGGGTTATCAGGGTAAGGTTTATCTACACCCATTTTTATTCCCGCAATTACTTGAGTCTCCCCCATAATTATTCTAGCACTACTCTCTGCATTCTTACACATTCCTAGTTCAAGAGTAAAATCCCTAGCCTCTTCAAAAGCTCTACCATCAACTCTCTTTCCTTGCCTAGCAAGTTCAACTATCTTTGATAAATCATATTCTAAAACCGTGGTTCTCACTTTCTCACCTTCTTTGCTTTTCCTTTAGATTCTTTTTTAATCTTAGCAGAATCTTTTTCTCCACTCTTTGAAACACTCTTATCCTCAATTAATTTTTGTGAAACTTCACTCAATTGATACTTTTCAGACAAAGCCTTTTTTTGAATCTCATAAATCTTTTCACAAGCAACATAACCAAGTTTAGCTATTTCACTCCACTCACTCTTTTTTAACAAACCATCCATTTGGAGTAAAACTATTTCCTTAGTATTTGGTAAGATTGCAAAAGGAATATCCACTGCATCAAAAGCATCCTCTTCATCCTTATTCAAATCAACTATTAATTCACCAAATGCTTTTCCTACACCAGTAGCTGCTACCATATCCTTCATTGGAATACCAGCATCAGCCATTGCACAAGAAGCTGCAGTCAAACAAGCAACTCTTGAACCAGCATTAGAATCAATTACTTCAACAAACACCGCTATTTCAGTATTAGGAAATTGCTCAGTGAAAACTGCTTTATCAAGTGCCTCACCAAGAACCTTTGAAATCTCCATATCTCTTCTATTTGGTCTAGGTTGTTTTCTTTCAGGAACCGAGAATGTAGCCATCCTATAAGTAACCTTAATATTTGCTTTAAGCGGGTTTTGCGTATGCTTAGGTAAAGCCTCTCTTGGCCCATAAACTGCAGCATAAACTTTGTTTTGCCCCCACTCTAAATAAGCTGAACCATCAGCATTAGGAATCACACCCACTTTTATACTCAATGGTCTTAACTCATCCATTTTTCTTCCGTCTACTCTCTTCTTATCCTTCTTGTAGTCCGGCATATTTTCTCTTACTCTACCACTCATCATTTCACCTTCAATAAGTTTTCCTTTTTTTAATTA